>Ga0209115_1000048_pt1 | contig 10640 bp, 6 predicted proteins | sample JacPinW_OM2H0_O2_FD_187967 | JGI IMG/M metagenome (GOLD analysis project Ga0209115, IMG submission 187967) | Forest soil microbial communities from Algoma, Ontario, Canada - Jack Pine, Ontario site 1_JW_OM2H0_O2 (SPAdes) (version 2) | ecosystem: Environmental > Terrestrial > Soil > Boreal... | reverse complement strand
GCGCCTTGAACAACCTGCAATTCACCGGTGACGATTTCTTCGCGACCGCGGACGTGTGCAGCATCGTGCTGGAAGTGCCTAACTCCGCCCTCAGTGCCAAGAAGATGAGCGTATGGGCTCGCACGCTGGACGGCGCAAGTGGGAAATGGGTTCAGGCGGATCGCGGTGCGCGGCCAAATCAAACCCCTTTCCTCGCCGGCGAGCAGAACGCCGCCTATCTGGCTGCGGAGCCGGCGGACGATGCCCGTTTCATCCCCGTTTTCGCGCACGCACTGGAGCACACCGGTGGATATGCGCCGGCAGAAGCCACGCGGGTCGCCTCGACCCTGCTACCGGACGTTCTGCACTACGATCCCACGCGGCCAGCCTCCTACCCGGACAATGGCCGGGCGCTCGCCGACGACGTCGTTGATTTCTTCCTTCCTCTGCTCAGCAATGGAAAGGTGACGCAGGATAAAGTAGGGCCCCACAAAGACCTGCTCGCCGAATTCCCTTACGTAGGCCCGCCGCACAAGGCCCGGGCTACGGACCTGGTTGCGGCCTAAGCGCAGGAAGTGAATCACCGGAGTTTCATTGCCTTAGGGCAGATTCTCAGGAGATCTGGTCGTCGCACCTGTTCTTCTCCAAGCTAGCTCGTTGAATCCGGAAGAGATAGCTGACACCCTGCCAGGGTTGGACGGCTGCTCTCACGAAGGTACCGAATTCGCGTTACTGAAGTTTCCTGGAAAACCTCCAAATCATTGTTTCTAAATATGTTAGCTGGTATTACTGAGTATTCCGGAGTCTCCGGGGACACAACTGTGCTTTCAAGTGTGACTGATAGCGCTAAGGGTATGCAAAACCGCGTCCAAACGTGGCGGGGTACCCCTCTGCTTGGCAAACTCTTTATTGGTATGGTCGTAGCGGGCGGCACGGCCACGCTGCTGTACGGCGCTATCCACCAGAGCAGCAAGAACATCGCGGAGTTCATCTGCTACCTCGGGATCGCGATTCTCGCCTCCCGCCTGAAAGTGACTTTGCCCGGCATCACTGGCACGCTGTCCGTGAACTTCCTGTTCATCCTGGTGGGCGTGCTGGAACTGAGCTTTTCGGAGACGCTGATACTGGGTGCGGTCTCCATTCTGGCGCAAACCCTTTATCCTGAACGTCCTAACGCCCTGCAAGTGACGTTCAACGTGTGCGCTGGGGCGATTTCGACGGCGCTGACTTATGTGGTGTATGACCATCCGTGGAGCAACTTGCTGATCGGCAGCAAGCCGTTGTTGCTGGGGGTTGCGGCGTCGGTCTACTTCGTGGCCAATGCCGGTTCGATTGCCACCATGATTTCGATTACGGAGCGGCGGCCGCTCAAGAAACTACTGGTGGACTGCTATTTCTGGTCGTTCCCGTACTACATTGTGGGCGCGGGCATCGCGGGCGCGATCGCCTGGCTCGATAAAATATTTAACTGGGAAAGTTCACTGCTGATGGTGCCGGTGGTCTATGTGATCTACCGGTCGTACCGTCTCTACCTGGGCAAGCTTGAGGATGAAAAAGTCCACGTCGAGGAAATCGCGAACCTTCATCTCCGCACCATCGAGGCGCTGGCCATGGCCATTGAGGCTAAGGACCAGACCACGCACGAGCATCTGCAGCGGGTGCGAGTCTACGCCATCGAAGTGGCCAAGGAAATGGGAGTGGCCGGGGCGGAGCTGGAAGCTCTGCACGCTGCGTCTTTGCTGCACGATATTGGCAAGCTGGCGGTGCCCGAACACATCATCTCGAAGCCCGGACGGCTCACGCCGGAAGAATTCGAGAAAATGAAGATTCATACCCTGGTGGGCGCAGAGATTTTGGAACGCGTCCGTTTCCCGTATCCGGTGGTGCCCATCGTGCGGGCTCACCACGAGAAGTGGGATGGGACGGGCTACCCGATGGGATTGAAAGGCGCGGAGATTCCCGTGGGGGCGCGAATTCTCTCCGCCGTGGACTATCTCGACGCGCTGGCTTCCGACCGCCAGTACCGGCGCGCTCTGCCGCTGCATGACGTCATGCAGAAACTGGCGGCGGAGTCAGGTAAGTCGTTCGATCCAAAGGTAGTTGCGGTTTTGCAGAAGCGCTACCAGCACCTGGAACGGCTGGCGGTAGCCAAATCGGCGCAGGAGATGAATGCGCCACTCTCGACCGCCATCAAAATCGAGCGTGGAGAAGCTCCCGCCGCCGGGTTCGAAAATGCTACCGCTCCGGAGTACGTGGGCAAGGAGACGACCTTTCTTTCCTCCATTGCGGCCGCGCGGCAAGAAGCTCAGTCGCTGTTCGAGTTGAGCCAGGATATGGGCGCGTCGCTCGCCCTGGGTGAGACGCTCTCTGTGTTTTCCGTGAAGCTGAAGCCTATGGTTCCCTACGATGCGATCGCGATTTATGTGCAGCGCGACAACGAACTGGTGCCTGAGTATGTCAACGGCGATAACTACCGCCTGTTCAATTCGTTGCGCATTCCCCTGGGGCAGGGGCTCTCGGGCTGGGTGGCGCAGAACAAAAAGCCGATCGTCAACGGGAATCCTTCAGTCGAGCCGGGATATTTGAACGATCCCAGCAAATTCAGCACTCTGCGTTCGGCTCTGGCGGTTCCGCTCGAAGGCGTGTCTGGCGTGATTGGAGTGCTCGCCCTGTACCGCGCCGAACGCGACGCCTTCACCTCCGATAACCTGCGCATTCTGCTGGCGGTGAGCAGCAAGATGGCGCTGTCGATCGAGAATGCTCTTAAATATCAGCAGGCGGAAAATTCGGCGACCACCGACTATCTCACGGGATTGCCCAATGCGCGGTCCCTGTTCCTGCAGCTTGAGCGGGAACTGGCGCGCTGCAAACGCGACAACTCTTCGTTGACTGTGATGGTCTCAGATATGGACGGGTTCAAGCAGATCAACGACCGTTTCGGACACCTCGAAGGGAACCGCGTGCTGCGTCTTTTTGCCCAGGCATTGAAAGACAGTTGCCGCGAATATGACTACGTGGCGCGCATGGGCGGCGACGAATTTGTGGTGATCGCTCCGGGCCTGCCCACCGAAGCGGCGTCCAAAAAAGCGCAACAACTGCGCGTCCTGGCCAAGCAGGCGGGTTTTGATGTTTGCGGCGAGGAAATTCTTTCGGTCAGCCTGGGGCAAGCCGTGTATCCCGACGACGGGCAGGATGCGGAGAAACTTCTGGCTCAAGCCGACCGCCGCATGTATGTGGAGAAACAGAAGCAGATTTCCTACAAAGATCGCCGGCTGCATCCGCGATTGAAGTGCCGCGTGACGATCGAATTGAAGTCGGAAACCCAGCCGGCTCCCATGTATGCCAACCTCACCGACGTCAGCATTGGTGGCTGCTTCGTGGAGACCAGCACGATTCTTTCGCCGGGGAGCAACCTGACTCTCAGCTTCTCCATGGAAGATGGCACGCTGACCGCCGACGGAGTGGTGGCGCGGATCGATCCCGGCGTAGGGGCGGCTGTACAGTTTAAGGAAACGAATCGCGAAGGCCGCGAAAAGATGCTGAAGATTCTTGAGTATGTGCAGAAGACGACCACGTTTTACAATAACCGCTATTTCGAAGGACTGTTGAAGCGCTAAAGGCAGGTGCGCTGGTCAAACGCTGCTGATATACAAGCGAGCCAGACGCGCGATTATCGTGGTGCAAAGAACGCGCCACATCGCGCGGCTCGCCCAGACCTCTGCAGGCGAAGAACGCCCGCTTCGGGATGACAAAGCCCAGTTGGGCCAAGGCTCCTCGGCGCAAAAAAACGCTTGTTCGGGATGGAAATCGCTCCCCTTGAACCGCGCCTTCCGCGCCCTTAAACTTAAGACATGCACGTCCATACTCACGGCGGGAGCAATCCGACTCGGGTGCTGAAGATTTCGCTGGCCGTGACCCTGGCCTATATCGCGCTGCTGGTCGTGGCTGGCCTACGCGCCCACTCGCTGGCTCTGCTTTCTGAGGCGGGACACAATCTTTCCGACTTTCTCGCACTGTTGCTTTCGCTGGTCGCGGTCTATTTGCAAACCCGCCCGGCAAGCCCCACCAAAACCTACGGCTACCATCGCGCCGGAGTGCTGGCCGCCTTGGTGAACGCCACGTCGCTGGTAGCGGTTTCGTTTTTTATTTTCTACGAGGCGTTCCGGCGGTTGCAGCATCCCGAGCACGTGCAGGCTGCGGTCATGATGTGGGTTGCGGGAGCGGGCGTGGTGATGAACGGCGTGATTGCGTTGATGTTATACCGCTCGTCCAGGGGGTCCGGAGGCGACGTCAACATCCGCAGCGCATTGCTGCACGAAGTCGGCGATACGCTCTCAACGGCCGCGGTAATCGTCGGCGGCTGGGTCATCCTGGTGACGGGAAATTATTGGGTCGATTCCGCGCTGTCATTCGGCATCGGCGCTCTGATCCTGTGGTCGGGCTACGGGATTGTCCGCGAGACGTTGAACATTCTGCTCGAAGGCACGCCACGCGGCGTGAAGCTTGAACTCGTCGAAATCGCTATCCGTTCGATTGACGGCGTCAACGACGTGCACGATCTGCACTGCTGGAGTATTGGGTCGGAGACGCGCGCGCTTTCCTGTCACATCGCGATTGCCGACATTCCGCCCTCGGCGAGCGAACGCATTCTGCGCGACGTGAAAGAACGCCTGCACGACACCTTCCGCATCGACCACACCACCATTCAGTTCGAACATGTAGTGTGCGAAGTGGCGCATGGGTGCGTGATTCCGGTGGCGGAGAGCGAAGAACACCATCACAGCCACTAAGGGTTTTTGTAAACCTTCCTCGACCAGGATGGCGGAAGCCCGTGTGAGATGGAATAGGTCGTCAAGAGAGGGACCAACAAAACGAACAATACGAAGTAAGACTTATTGGTTTTGCCGCTCGAAAATCTCCCGCGCCCGTTCGAGCGTGTCTGCCTCTTCTGGCGATTTATCTGGACGCAGGCGCACGATGCGCGGGAAGCGTAGGGCGTAGCCGCTCTCGTGCCGCTCCGACTGCATCATGTTGTTGAATGCCACTTCGAGGACGACCTTCGGTTCGACCACGCGGAGGAAACCTTGATCTTCGATTGTGTGTTCCAGAAACCATTGCGTCATTTCGGCGATCTCAACGTCGGTCAATCCTGAATAGGCTTTGCCGATGTTTACCAGCTTGTCTTTGTCGCGATCCCACACGGCGAAGGTGTAGTCGCTGAGCACGCCGACGCGTTTGCCATGGCCATACTCGACCGCGGTGACGACCACGTCGAGCGTGGCCAACTCGCGTTTCATCTTGAGCCATGACTTTCCGCGCTTTCCAGGCGTGTAGGGTGAGTTGAGATCTTTGATCATCAGACCTTCGTTGCCGCGTGCCTGTGCGGCGGCGAAGAGCGCTTCCAGGTCTTCCGGCGAGGATGCTCGAAATATCTGGGCGCGGATGATTCTGCTGTGCGCGGCAGTTGGGTCTTCCGTAGACGTGAAACCCAGAGTCGCTTGCGTGCTGGGTTTTCTCCGGGGAAGGGCGCCTCCGTAGTGAGAGATTTTTCTTTCGGCGGCGAGCAGTTTGTCCAGAATTTGCGCCCGCTCGTGAAGTGGACGGTCGATCAGCAGCTCTCCTCCTGCAAACAGCACGTCGAAGACTAGGTATGCGACTGGGATCTCGCGCAGCATTTTCTCGCTGACTTTCTTTCGTCCCAGACGCTGTTGCAGGATGCTGAAGGGGCGGGCCTGACCGGCATGTTCGGGAGCATCTTTGCCGGTGGAGGGGCCCGATGTCTCGGGTGACGCTGCCGTGGAGGGCAAAGCCTGCTCTGAGCTTGCCGAAGCGAGTGCCCGCCCTACAGGTTCTGATTCGCTATAGCTCCAGGCTACTATTTCGCCATCCAGAATCGCAGCCTGCGGCAAGCCCGCAAGATCTTCCGGCAACTCCGGGAAGGACTCCGTGATTTCATCCCGCGTGCGCGAAAAAAATCTTACTTCGCCGTCGGACACATGCGCTTGCGCGCGGATGTCGTCGTACTTGTCTTCGACTGCGGCTTCGGCAAAGTAACTCAAGCCTTCCTCAGCCGACTCGATGGGACTTGCGAGCATGAATCCCAAGGGATGAAAAATTCGCGTCTTTGTTCTGGCCTCGGCCAGTTTGCCTTCCGACGCCAATCGCACGGTCTCGCCGATATCGCCGAGCAGCATGTTCGCGCGCTGGACCTCTTTCAGCGCGCCGTCTTTTATCGCACCGTCTTTCGTCGCATTAAGTAACTGGGCAGCGGGAGCTTCGAGGTAGGCCTTCGCAATTGCCTCCTCGACCAGGCTCTCTTTCAGGCCGATGCGCAAATCTCCGGTCATGATTTTCACGATGTATTTGGCTTCGAGTGGGGTCGCTCGCCCTAGCAAGTCGCGCACCAGTGCGGCTTTCGCCGCGGGTCCCCGAGCCGTGGCGATCTGCTCGAATGTCTCTGCGACTTCGAGAATTCTCAATCCTTGTCCCGCTCGTTCTGGAAGAACGTCTCCGGCGACCGCGCCCAGATCTCCGTGCTTGCGGTATGCCGCGGTCAGCGCAGATTCCGTCTGGCTGGATAATTCCGCGACCACGCGCCACAACAGCCTTCCACCGAACTGAAGGGTGGTTTCCTCCCAGGCGGGAAATGCCCGGCCGGAAAGGAAGATGGCCGATGCGGCGGCTTGGTCGGTGGGGCGCGATTTGAGATATTCGGCAACGAGCGCGGTTTTCTGCAGTTTCTTGGTGGTAGCGGCGATGGCCTCCGCGGTCTCGGCGAATTTGCGCATGGCCTTCAAAGCATAGAACAAGAATGGCGAAGACGATGGCGAAGCGGTAGACTCGTCGGCCGCAGGTGATCGATAAATGTCTCTATATCTGTTAGTTAGAGGACGTCATGCGACATATTACGAGGCCGATCTTACCCCCTGTGGTAACCTATGAGTTGACGCTTTCGCAGCGTTTGGAGCATCCAATAACAGTGCGTTCACTACGAAATTATCTGCGTTTTCTCGCTGCGGTGCAGTTGTTGCCGGCGCTTGAAGGTGGCGAGGAAACTTTGGTCGGCGGGCAGGCTGTGCTTGAGGGCGTGATGATGCGCTCTCCGCACGCGTGGGCGATCGCTTGCCGCAAGCCGTCGGGCGAAGTAGTGACCATGAGCGAACCGATCGAGCGCGCTTCGGAAAAACACAAGTGGATGGCCTGGCCCATTGTGCGCGGCGTCATGACGCTGGGCTATGCGATGGCTCTTGGCTACCGTGCCCTGCGCTTCTCGGCGAATGTTGCGATCGAAGACGTGATGCAGAATGACGCCGAATCCGGCTCCGCCCCGAACCGCGCGGAGACCGACCCGAAGCTATCTTCATCATCTGAGACCAAATCTGAGACCAAATCGCAAACTCGCGAAAAGGCGGCCGCCATCAGCGGCTGGTTGGCCACGATCAACATCGTAATCTCTCTCGCCTTTTTCATTTTCATGTACAAGTACGTGCCACTGGTCGCCGCGACGGAGCTCAAAAAGATTGATCCCGCACTGGGCGGCCAGATCATGTTCAATCTGGTGGACGGTGTGATCCGGCTGGTTCTGTTCCTGCTATTTATCTGGGGAGTTTCGCTGTGGAGCGACATTCGCCGCGTGTACCAGTATCACGGCGCCGAGCATAAAACGGTCTACGCCTTCGAGAACGGCGACCCGCTCACGACGACCGAGGTACAGAAATATTCCACGTTCCATCCCCGATGCGGCACCAGTTTTCTGATGACGGTGATGCTGATCTCGATCGGCTTTTACATGCTGATTCCGGTCACCACTTTTTGGGCGCGGTTCGGTGTCCGCATCGCGTTGCTGCCCGTGATCGCGGGCGTCTCCTACGAAATTATCCGCTTCGCCGCCAAACATCGCGGCTCACTCTTTGCATTGATTACGGCGCCGGGACTGTGGCTGCAGAGGATTACCACGAAGCCGCCCTCCGACGAAATGGCGCAATGCGCCATCGCCGCTCTCGACCAAGCCATGGCGCTCGAGAAAGAGCGCGGCGGCGAATTGGTAATTGCCTAGCGGTCCCGCCGCGAATACTTTCTCCCGCTTTTTCAGACATCACTAAAAATGCCGTAGAGACGTAACTTGTTACGTCTTGCCCGCTGCATCGATCGGGCCGGCGAAACCGAGACGTAGCGAAGCTACGTCTCCACGGAAGCCGACTGACATGTTTGAACGACTGGACCAAATCGAAGCTCGCTATGACGAACTGACCAATGCTCTGGCTTCGCCGGATATTGTCAATGATTCGGCGAGATACCAGAAGACTGCCAAGGCGCACGCCGAAATCGCGCCTATCGTCGATCGATATCGTGAATACAAAGACCTGACGAAGGGGATAGCCGAGAGCAAAGCGATGCTCGCGGACGAGAAAGATCCTGAGATGCGCGCCTATGCTCAGGAGGAACTCGACAAACTGGAGGCGCGCGTGGGTGGCGTGGAAGAAGAACTCAAGGTTCTGCTGCTGCCGAAAGACCCCAACGACGAGAAGAACGTGATTCTCGAAATCCGCGCCGGCACCGGTGGAGACGAGGCGACGCTCTTTGCTGCCGAAATTTTCCGCATGTACACGCGCTACGCTGAGACCCAGCGCTGGAAGGTGGAGGTACTCTCCTCTTCCGAGTCGTCGGCCGGCGGGCTGAAAGAAGTGATCGCCATCATCGAAGGCAATCGCGTTTTTTCGCAGCTCAAATATGAGAGCGGGGTGCACCGCGTGCAGCGCGTACCCGCCACCGAGCAGCAGGGACGCGTGCACACCTCCGCCGTGACGGTCGCCGTACTACCGGAAGCGGAGGATGTGGATATCAAGATTGAAGCCAAGGATCTGCGCATCGATACGTTCTGCTCGTCCGGGCCGGGGGGGCAGTCGGTGAACACGACTTACTCAGCTGTCCGCATTACGCACATTCCGACAAATACGGTGGTGAGTTGCCAGGACGAAAAGTCGCAGATCAAGAACCGCGAAAAAGGCATGCGTGTGCTGCGCAGCCGACTTTACGAAATTGAAATGGAAAAGCAGCAGCAGGCGCTGGCCAAAGAACGGAAGGCGATGGTCGGCTCTGGTGACCGCAGTGAGAAGATCCGCACTTATAACTTTCCGCAAAACCGGCTTACCGACCATCGCATCGGTTTCACCATCCATCAACTGGAATCCGTGATGGACGGAAAACTTCAGCCGCTGATCGAGGCTCTGGTGACGCATTACCAGGCGGAGAAATTGAAGCAGGAAGCGGGGACGATGGTGTGAAACAGAACCGTGGTAACCTGCCTCGTTCAGCTAAGTAGATGATCTCCACGAGGGAGATTGCCGAGATGAAAACGTCATCGCCGTTTCGCTCCGCGGCTGCAATGACGACACTTGCAGTGGACGAGAGTTCTTCTGAGCCGGAGAGATTCCAAATCACGGCGTGGGTATCTAGAACCACGCACCATCAGGAAGCATCCCGAAAAAAACTCCCCCACATCTCGTGGCGGGATCTTGCGATTTCCTTATCGCTGACCTTGACGCCGAGATCGGACCAGAGCCCCAGGAGCCTGCGCCGGGCCTAGTGCCCGGATCCGGGTTATAAGCTCGCTATGAAAGCGAGCACTCCTGCTGCCTTTGGAGAGGCAACTCGCGAAGTATTTCGAGTACTATTCTTCGACGGTCATGCCAGTTCCAATCGATCCTTACTGGTTATACTGTGCGTGAAACCGTTTCTTGAAGCCCAGAGCAAGGAGCGAATATGCCCCACCTGCACTCGACGCTCTCCGACGTTCTCGCCGATCGCTACACACAGAATGCTGCCCGCGTCCGCGAGTTGGCTGTGTCGCTGAACAACGCCCAGTTCTGGCAGAAGCCCTTTCCGTTCGGAAATAGCTACGGACATCTGGTGCTGCACCTTACCGGCAATTTGAACTATTACATCGGGGCGCAGGTCGCGAAGACCGGTTACGTCCGCGACCGTCCGCGCGAGTTCAACGATCCGAATCCTCCGTCGAAACAAGAAGCTCTGAACAAGCTCGACGAAGCGATCGCGATGGTGCTGGCAACGTTGCGTGCGCAGTCGGCTGAGGATTGGTTTGCGGAATACTCTGGCGTGGGCGCAACCGCGCGCAATCGTCTTGACATGATCATGCAATGCGCCGCCCACATGCAGCACCATATCGGGCAGATGATTTATCTGGGCTACGAGTTGGGAAGGCAAACCGGTGTCACAACGCGTTAGATCTCGTCAGAGCCAAGTACTTTGAGACGGCGCTCACTGGCAAAGTGAGTAACGTGTTTGTGCTAAAAGGCGGCATGGGCAAGAAACAGCGCTGCACGCTTGCGGAGGCGATTGCGGCGGTTCCAGAGAGCGAGTCAAGAGTCATCCTGGCAACTGGCAGTTACATTGGCGAGGGCTTTGATGATGCTCGTCTAGACACCTTGTTCTTGGCGATGCCGATTTCCTGGAAGGGAACGTTGCAACAGTATGTGGGGCGTCTCCATCGGCTTCACGACGCTAAGCGTGTCGTTCGCGTCTACGACTATGTCGATTCTCAGGTGCTGATGCTGGCGCGAATGTACGCCCGGCGACTAAATGGCTACGGTGCCATCGGCTATCGAATTGGCGCTGCAGTCGCCGAAATGAGCCCGGTACTC
>Ga0209115_1000047_pt1 | contig 10703 bp, 10 predicted proteins | sample JacPinW_OM2H0_O2_FD_187967 | JGI IMG/M metagenome (GOLD analysis project Ga0209115, IMG submission 187967) | Forest soil microbial communities from Algoma, Ontario, Canada - Jack Pine, Ontario site 1_JW_OM2H0_O2 (SPAdes) (version 2) | ecosystem: Environmental > Terrestrial > Soil > Boreal... | reverse complement strand
CAGAATATTCATCATCGCCGGTTCCTTTCATATTCATCGAGCAAGCGTCGCAACTCGCCGATTTCTTCTCGCGAAGCACGCCGCCCGGCCAGCGCGTGCATCATGAGCTGGCTTGCCGATCCTTCGAACACGCGCTGCAAGACGTCCCCCGCAAACTGGCGCTTAGTTTGCTCGGCGGGAAGGCATGCTTCATAGACGTGCGCCCTCTGGGTTTCGTCTCGCCGCCGCACCGTGCCTTTCGCCGTCATAATCTGCAAAAGCTTTAATACACTGGTGTACCCTAGGGGTCGTTTCTCGTTCAGCGCGGCGTAGACTTCGCGTACGGTGGAAGGCCCGCGCGACCAGAGCACGTGAAGGATTTCGAGTTCGGATGCAGTCGGCTTCAGCGGCTTCTTCATCGAACAGCACCTTACTACGAAGGGCTTCGTAGTGTCAACGAAAATCTTCGTAGACGAAGTCTCGGGGGGCTCGCGAAGTTCGCGCCGGCGCAGGGATGCGATCAAGGAGATACGGAGTGGCTTCTCGCACGGAAAAATCAAAACAGCTTTATGGGCGCACGCTCGATCTGCTGATTGAAGGCAGCAGTTCTTCATCGCGCGGTCCCGCCAACTATGGCGAATACCCACTGTTCATGCAGCGCGGCAGCGGCTCACGAATCTGGGACGCGGACGGCAACGAATATATCGATTGGATGATGGGATTCGGAGCTCTTCCTCTGGGACATGCCGACCCTGACGTGGCCCGCGCGATAGCGGACGCTGCCACGACGGGAACACATTTCGCCACAGCTACGGAAATTGAGATCGAAGTGGCGGAACTGTTGCGCAGTCTCATCCCCAACGCTGAGCGGATACGGTTCGCCAACACCGGTACGGAGGCAGTGATGGCCGCGCTTCGTTTAGCGCGCGGATATACTGGCAGGCCGAAAATTCTGAAGTTCGAGGGCCACTATCACGGATGGTATGACGACCTGATGGTGAGTTCGAATCCGCTGCCCCCAGCTGCGGTTGGACATCGCAACGATCCCCTCAAAATTCCCGACAGTTCGGGCTTGAACCGGCACGCGCTCGACGACACAATTGTGGTTCCGTGGAACGATCTGCTGGCTCTGCAGCGCGCCATCGAAAATCATCCCGGGCAGATTGCCGCCATCATCACCGAAGGCATCATGGCCAACATGGGCGTCATCCCTCCCGCGGAAGGATTTCTCCTGGGCCTGCAGAAGCTCGCGCAACACAACGGCATTCTTTTCATTCTCGACGAAACTGTAACCGGCTTTCGGATCGCCCCCGGCGGCTGCCAGGAATATTACAAACTCTCGCCCGATCTTGTGACCCTTGGCAAAGCGCTCGGTTGCGGTCTTCCGGTCGCAGCCTTCGCGGGACGAGCGGCGGTGATGGAAGCGCTGGCCTGGGGCGGGGTTCTGCACTACGGCACGCACAACGGTTCACGCATTGGGATGCACGCGGCGCGTGCCAGCCTGCGTAAGCTCACGGAAAATAATTGCGCGGCCTTCGCGCACACCTGGAAAATCGCCGACCGACTCTGCGGCGGACTTACCGATCTCTTCCGACGGAAAACAATTCCCGCGATCGTGCAGCGCGTAGGGCCCATGTTTCAAATCATGTTTACGGAACGTCCCGCGATCAGGGATTATCGCGAGTTTTGTCAGCACGTGGACAGAAAGGCGTACCAGCAGTTTGTCCTTAAACTGTTCGAGCTCGGAATTTACACGACGCCCTCGGCCACGCTGCATTCGATCGTCACGCTCGCGCACGACGATAAGGATGTGGACTGCACTCTGGCGGCGGCTGAAAAAGCGCTGGACGCGAGCACTCCTATTCGACTACGACAATGACCATCGCAGAGAAAGCGGAGCAGTTTCTGTCGTTGCAGGGTGAGGTGGCCATAGTGACCGGCGCTGCTTCCGGCATTGGGCGCGGGATCGCGCTCTTGCTCGCGCAGATGGGAGCGGCCGTTGCAGTTCTGGATATTGATGACCCGGGCGGAACCGAAACTGTCTCGCAGATTTGCGGGCAGCACGGAAAGGCTATCTTCCTTCGTTGCGATGTGAGTTCCGCGGAAGATTGCATCCGTGCAGTGCGGACCACAATTGAAATGTTCGGCAAGATCAGCATTCTCTGCAACAACGCAGGAATCATTCGCCGCAAGAGCGTCACGGAACTTCGTGAACAGGAGTGGGCGCTGGTTCTCGACGTAACCCTGAAGAGCGTTTATCTGCTCTCCCGAGAAGTGATTCCTCACATGGTCCGCAACGGTGGCGGCCGGATTATCAACATCGGCTCGGGATGGTCGTTGAAAGGCGGACCGAGGGCCGCCGCCTACTGCGCGGCTAAAGCCGGAGTCCTCAACCTGACGCGCTCGATGGCGATCGACCATGGCAAAGACAACATTCGCGTGAACTGCGTTTGTCCGGGCGACGTTGATACGCCGATGTTGCGGAGCGAATGCTCACAACTTGGCGACGAGCCAGGCAACTTTATGAAACACGCCGCTGATCGCCCGTTGCGACGAATCGGCACGCCCGAGGATGTGGCGAAGGCCGTTCTGTTCCTTGCTGGCGATATGTCGAGCTGGGTTACGGGAGCCTGCTTCGTGGTTGACGGCGGCGGCTTGGCCTGAAGCGTACTGCAATGACGGTTTCTGCTTGCCTCCCATTGCCTCGCGGGCACAGGTGCGAGTAGATTAGTGTGGCTCTCAAGATAACAAGTAAGCTTTCAGGAGATTCTGATGCTGAAGCGCGCAATGGTTTCGATATTTTTGCTCTTCTGTTTTGCGTCGACAGGTTTTGCCGCCGATGAAGATCACAATGCCTGCGCAGGCGATCCCAACCAGTGGCGGCAACTTTTCAACGGCAAGGATCTGACTGGATGGAAGCACGTTGGGCCGGGCGGAGATACGGTGGAAGACGGCTTGATCCACACTCACGGCGGTATGGGCCTGCTCTATTGGACCGGCGGAAAAGTCGGCGACTGCATCATCCATGTCGTCTACAAGATGCGCGACGAGAACGACAACTCCGGAGTCTTCATTCGCATTCCTCTGGAACCTCGCGAAGAATGGATGCCGGTCCATTATGGCTTCGAAGTGCAGATCGACAATCACCCGGAAAGGTCCGACCCCAGTGAAGATGAATATCATTCGACCGGCATGCTTTACTCGCTGACCAAGCCCCTCGCCAAGGCGTGGAAGCCAGGACCCGAGTGGAACACGATGGAAATTACGCTGGACGGTTCCCATACCATCGTGACGCTCAACGGCGTGAAGATCACGGACTATCGCGATGGGGATCCCGTACCGGATAGAAAATTTGACTTCGAGCCGCAACGCGGTCCGCGGCCGAACTTCGGCTATATGGGACTACAGAATCACAGCGACAACGACATCGTATTTTTCAAAGAAGTGGCCATTAAACCATTGAAGAAGTAACGCCATTTCTAAGAGTTGGGAGAGCTGTGCGCAGTCAACTCGAACCGGAGGAATTTCGCATGAAGAAGAATCTATCGCGCCGCGCGTTCTTGCAAGGCGGAACTGCCGCCGTTGCTGGAAGCGCACTGCTTCCGAAGACCGTCCTGCTCAACGCGCATCCGCTGGCCGGCATGCGACAAGCGGTGGCGGCGAGCGACCGCGTTCGTTTTGGAATGATTGGGATCGGGATGCAAGGTTCTGGCCTGCTCAGTGGCGCAATCACAATTCCTGGCATCGAATGCGTGGGCGCCGCCGATTTGTACGATGGCCGCCACACCCTGGCCAAGGAGATCACCGGCAACACGAGTTTGCCCACCTCCCGCCATTATCAGGAATTGCTGGACCGGAAAGATATCGACTGCATCGTGGCCGCCGTTCCCGATCACTGGCACCGCCGCGTGGTTGTGGATGCCTGTAACGCGGGGAAAGACATCTATTGCGAGAAGCCAATGTCGCACACCGTGGCCGATGGATTCGCCATGGTCGAGGCAGCTCAAAAGAACAATCGCATTGTGCAGATCGGCTCTCAGCGCGTCAGTTCCGTGCTCTGCGCCCAGGCTCGCACCATGTATCATGACGGCGCGATTGGCGACGTCTCGATGATCGAGCTCACGCTGGGCCGCAACGATCCCACCGGCGCGTGGGAGTATCCTCCACCACCCGATCTTTCCACCGAGACCCTTGACTGGGACACGTGGCTCAATGACGCGCCGAAAATTCCGTTCAACAAGCTTCACTTCTCGCGCTGGCGTTGCTGGCGGAACTACGGCACAGGCGTGGCTGGGGACCTCATGGTCCATCTCATCAGCGGCATGCTGGTGACGCTGGGATGGAATGAAGCACCGCGCTCGGCGACGGCCATGGGCGGGATTTTCCGCTGGCCCGACGGCCGCGACATGCCCGATCTGCACGTGGTGCTCTTCGACTATCACGGCATTCCGGTTTATGTTCGTCTAGGACTGGGAACGGAAACTCCGGAGCTCGCGCGGTTCATGGGGCCGAAGGGAATTCTCGATGCAGGCGAATTCGATCTTCGCCACTCGCCTCAGGCTGGCGTCGACCTGGACCCGAGTTACTACGCAAATGCATTTCCGGCAAAGTTGAGGGACGAATACTTCAAGCAGTGGCACGCGGAACACGATCCGCAGCTCGGAAAAGAACCCGTGCGCGAAGATACTGTATATCGCGGCCACGACTGGGATGACATGCGTCCACACCTCAACAATTTCTTCCAGTCAGTAAAGTCTCGCAAACCGGTGGTTGAGGATGCAGTTTTTGGCAACAATGCCGCCATCGCCTGCCACATGGCGAATGAATCCTACTTTCGCAAGAAGCCAGTGACTTGGGATGCGGCGTCGAAGACGGTCAAGTCGTAAGTAGGATCGGGAACGATGCTTGCATGGTAGCGGGGCTTTGTGTCCCCTTTGCGCTCTAAGTTCTTCTTCCGGGGCTTAATGCGGATCATGCCTCGTTGGCCGGCGATGGGGACGCAGGCGCGATGATATGAAGACCGCACTCGGTCTTCGCAAAACCCGGCCAGCGACCCGCGCGCGGATCTTCCCCAGGTCTCACCGGGCTGGTGCAATGTGTGCAGCCAATGCTCGGATAGCTCTGATCATGCAGCGAATTGTAAGGTACATCGTGCTGCTGGATGTAGCGCCAGACTTGTTTTGACGTCCAATCGACGATGGGATTGACCTTCACTAGACCAAACTTTTCATCCCACTCGATTTTCCTGGCGCCAGCCCGCGCCGCCGTCTGATCGCCGCGAATGCTCGTGATCCACGCGTCCAGTTCGTTCAGCTTGCGGCGCAGGGGCTCGACCTTCCGCAGATTGCAGCACCGGTCAGGGTCTCGACTCCAAAGTGCAGCGCCATGAGTGCGCTCCTGCTCCTCCGGGGAGCGCATCGAATAGACTTTCTCGACCGCAATTCCATACCGCTGCTCGATCCTGTCCATCAGAGCGTATGTTTCGGGAAACAGGAATTCAGTATCTATTGTGAAAAGGCGGAAATCTTTTTGCACGCGCGACGCCAGGTCGATCAACACCATGCCTTCGGCGCCAAACGCCGATGAGATCGCCACGCGATTACCGAAGGTTTCGAATGCCCATGCGAGGGTCTGGTCAGGACCCCAAGGCGTCGCTCTGGATTGCAACTCTGCGATCTGTTCTTTCACGAAATGGACTCCTCATCGGCGCTCAGACTTTTGGCTCGAGAAACAACATGTGCTTCGGAGAACTCCCTGCTCGATGCCAGGTCCGCGATCGCGGATGTCTCCAACAACACGGCCGGATCGGCAAGACGCGCGACCTCACCCACAACAAGCAACGTCGGTGCAGCCAACTGAGGAGCGTGCGGCAGATCAGCTATGGTTGTGCGATGAACTTGCTGATACCTGGTCGTAGCGCGCGAAATCGTTGCGCAAGGCGTCCCGCGATCGAACCCCGCGGACACCAGCCGATTCGCGACCTGGGGGTAATCTTTTCCGGGCATGTAGATCACAAACGTTGTGCCGCCGCCTACGAACTGGCTCCAATCTGGATTGCTGTCGAATGCCTGATGTCCCGTGATGAACACCAGAGCATGCGAAGCTGCGCGATGGGTGAGCGGAATCTGCGCGGCTGCGGCCGCGCCCAGAGCCGACGTCACACCGGGAACAATTTCGCAAGGAATGTCAGCTTCGCGCAAGGCGTCAATCTCTTCGCCGGCACGCCCGAAGATGAGCGGATCTCCGCTCTTCAAGCGAACCACCTGTAATCCGGAGGCTGCCAACTCCACCAGAAGAAAATTGATTTCTTCCTGCCGGACTCTTTTCTGACCACTGCGCTTGCCCACGTTGCGGATCTGCGCAGCCGGTGACACGAATTTCAGTATCTCGGGCCCGACCAGATCATCGTGCAGTACAGCATCGGCAGTGCGTAGCAGACGCAGTGCCTTCAGCGTGAGCAGTTCAGGATCGCCCGGCCCCGCACCTACGAGATAAACTTTTCCCTTCATGCGCTCGCTCCTTTGATTGCAACCAACGCTGGAGTTTCCGCCAGCGCCGCATCCAGGGCTTCCCTGCTCGCCAGCGAATGCAGCAGTTCACGTTTGCGCTCGGGAGCGAGATCGCTGGCTTGAACTAGCCTTCTGGTCTCGCCAAGTTCTGCGACCCAATCCGCGTATCCTGGCCCAAATTGCTGTTCGAGTTGTTGCCGAAGCTTCTGGGCCAGTGAAGGACTCTGGCCGGAAGTTGAAATCGCGATTTGTAAATCGCCACGGCGCACCACGGCGGGATAAAAGAAATCGCACAACTCCGGCACATCCACCACGTTGCAGAGAACTCCCCGCAGCTGAGCTTCTCGGTAGATAAACTCGTTCAGGGCAGGTGACGCGGTCGCGACCACTGCAACGAACACGCCATCGAGATCCTGGGCGGAAAAAGACCGCAGCTCTAATTCGATCTGCCCGGCGCGTGCCCAGTCGTGGACGGCGTTAGTAGCTTCGCGGGCAACCACGCGAATGCGAGCACCAGTGTCGAGAATTCCGGCGATCTTGCCCTCGCCCACATTACCTGCGCCAACCACTAGGACCTGCCGGCCCGCAAGCTTAAGAAACATTGGAAACATGCTGCTCATAGTTTTCTGACCCAGATTCCTTAGCCCAAGATTTCCTACCCCAGATTTCTCAGCTGCAATCTCTCCACAGCTCGCTTCAAAGTTCAATCCCTTGGGGGACGAGTCCGGCTGCAACATCGCGAGCCACGGCGTCCACAATTTCTCCGGCCAGACACTGCCGCAATTCCGCGTCGCTGTGCCGCGCGAAAAATTGACGCAGGTTTTCTCCCTCTCCGCGTTCCGCAAGATACTGTCGCAGCAACCGCTCGATCGCTTCCGGTACGGCGGTCGCGGGGCAGCGATATCCGACCGGGCGAGCCGTGGCTTGATGCAGCCCCAGCGCACCGCCCACGCAGAAGTAATACGCATCGACCATGCGATCCTGCACTTTGATCTTTTTTCCCTCAATGCCAATATCGGCGATCCAGTGTTGTCCACAACTGTTGGGGCATCCTGTAACGTGGAGCTTCAAATGCTGATCGAAGCCGGGCAAACGTTCTTCCAGTTCTTCCACCAGCCAGCGCGAGAAAGTCTTCGTTTCAGTGATCGCCAGCTTGCAAAACTCTGTACCGCTGCAGGCAATCGTTCCCCGCCCAAACACGGAGGCGTCGACTCGCAGCCCGATAGCGTCCAGTTCTCTTGCCAGGGCGTCGGCGTTGAGCGCGGGAACATTCACCACAATCAGGTTTTGCATATTCGTGGTGCGCAGTTCGCCACCCGCAAAACGTTCGGAGAGATCGGCTGCTGCACGCATCTGGTCAGCCGTGATGCGGCCACCTAATACGGTCGCTCCCACATAGCACAAGCCCGGCTGCCGTTGCGGATGAATGCCAATATGGTCGCGGTAAACATCGGCAGGGGGTTGCTCGGGTTCAGCGGGATCGAGGTGAAATCCAATTCGGCGTTCCAATTCTTTCAGGAATGTTTCCGCGGTCCATCCGTGGCGCAGGAACAAGAATTTCATACGCGCACGCTCGCGATGTTCGCGCAGCACATCCGAGTCGCGGAACAACTCGGCAATCCCACGGATCACGGGCAGCACCTGGTCCCAACGAACAAACGCGTTGAGGCGTGCGCCCAGGTAAGGTTCCGCCGAGAGCCCACCGGCAACTCGCAAAGAAAAACCGACTTCCGGCTTTCCGCCGACGATGCGCGTGGTGGCAGTCAGGCCAACATCATTAATCTCCGGATACGGGCACCACACTCTGCATCCAGTGATCGAGATCTTGAACTTGCGCGGCAGATTGTAAAACTCGGCATTGCCCGCCAGCATGCGCGAGGCCTCGATCGCGAGCGGAGAGGCGTCGCAGATCTCGTCCCCGTCGAATCCCGCAACCGGGCAACCAGTCACGTTGCGCGTGACGTCCCCGCATGCGCCGGTCGTGTTCAGATCAACTTTCCACAGTTGTTCCAGCAATTCAGGAAGCGTCTCGATGGTGACCCAGTGCAGTTGAATGTTTTGCCGAACCGTAAGGTCGGCGATTCCTTTCGCATAACGCCGGGTGAGATCGGCGATCGTGCCAAGCTGTTGCGACCGCAATTGACCGTTGGGAATGCGAATCCGCAGCATGAAGTAGGGGAGCGCTTTTCCTTCGCCGTTCCGGCCGCCCGTTACACCGGCTCCGTCTCCCTGCGTGTAAACGCCCCACCAGCGGAAATACGTGCCGATCCACTCCGGAGGAATGGTGTCGAAGCCCTTGCGCGCAAAACTGCGAATCTCCTCCAATCCTTCCCAGGGATTCTTTGCTCGCTTCAGGCGCTCCACGCGCTGGGCCTTGGTTTCTTTCACTGCAGCTGTATTTGTCATAGAGAATAGCCAAAAATAAAAAACCCACCGCCAGATTGCTCTGGCGGTGGGTTATAAGTGCCGGTATTAAGAAGAAACTCTTAGGTCCGCAGCCTCCCCGCGCCAGAACGCACGCATGCGCAACAACAACAAATGCACATACACATCTGGCGAGGATTTTGGCTGATAGACATGACCATCTGCATTCTAGGCCGCCGACTCTGGAACCGTCAATGAACTAACGTAATCGCTTCGATGAATATTTCTGATCGAAAGAATCATAAAAATCGCATGCCGGTTATTGAGAAGCCGCTTCCTGTGTGGAATCAAGGAGTTATCGGCTGCAACAGTTGTTGTGTGTCCATCGTCAGAGATGCGAAGCGCGATCCCAGCGGCGGGACAGAGATTAGAGATTGACACCCGCGCCCGTGTCGCCTAGCATCTGGTAGAAATGATTTCGCTATCCCATCGCCATCACCACCATCATCATGCGACGAGCGTGTCGGCGAAGGAGCGCGGATAGAAACTTAGCACTTATGAAATCCGAGCCCGCTGACGCGAACTTCGCATCAGCGGGCTTTTTGTTTTGCCGAATATTCTCGCAACTGAAAGGGCTTTTTGAGATAGGAGCGCGCGATGAAAATTGATTTCGACAAAATGCAGGGACTGGTGCCCGCTGTCGTGCAGGACGTAGCATCCGGAGAACTATTGATGCTCGGCTTTCTGAACCAGGAAGCTCTCGACACTACGCTGCGCACCGGATTGGTCACCTTCTACAGCCGCACTCGACAGGCCTTGTGGACGAAAGGAGAGACTTCCGGAAACTACCTTCGGGTCGTCGATGCATGGACGGATTGCGACCGGGACACGGTTCTGTTCAAAGTTCGCGTGTTGGGAGAAGGCAAGGTCTGCCACACGGGAACACGATCCTGCTTCACCGAAGAATTGCCGCTGGGTGCGGATGCATCCATTTTACCCGCGAGGACGCGGTCATGAAACTTCGTCTGGGCATCCCGAAAGGCAGTCTGCAGGAAGCGACGCTTAGTCTATTCACGCGTGCGGGACTGCGAGTCTACACCAACGCACGATCTTATTTCGCCGCAACTGACGATCCCGAAATCGAATGCCTGCTCATCCGCGCGCAGGAGATGGCGCGCTATGTTGAACACGGCGCGCTCGACGCCGGGCTGACCGGCCTCGACTGGGTGCGCGAGAGCGGCCTGGAAGTGGTCACAGTCACCGACTTGATTTATGCCAAGCAGAGCATGGGCAAGGTGAAGTGGGTGCTCGCGGTTCCGGAAGATTCTGCATTCCACAAACCCGAAGACCTGGAGGGCCACATCGTTGCGACCGAATTGGTCAGCTTCACGCGGAATTACTTCGCGAGCAGGAACGTCGGGGTGCGAGTGGAGTTTTCCTGGGGCGCAACCGAGGTCAAGCCGCCGTTGCTGGCGGACGCCATTGTCGAAGTCACAGAGACGGGCAGTTCGCTGCGTGCGAATCATCTCCGGATCATTGAGACTGTTCTCGAGTCGAACACACAGCTCATCGCCAACAAAGCTGCATGGGCCGACCCTGCGCGTCGACAGAAGATCGAAAATCTGGCAGTGATGCTTTGCGGCGCCATGGCGGCCCACGGGCGGGTTGGCTTGATGCTGAATGTGCGCAAGCCTGATTTGCCCACCGTGTTAGGGCTGCTTCCGGCCCTGAAGAACCCGACCGTTGCGCCCTTAGCCGACGGCGAATGGGTCGCGGTCAACACGATTATCGAAGAACAAACGGCCTGGACTTTGATCCCCAAACTGAAACAAGCGAACGCGCAGGGGATCG
>Ga0209115_1000046_pt1 | contig 10739 bp, 6 predicted proteins | sample JacPinW_OM2H0_O2_FD_187967 | JGI IMG/M metagenome (GOLD analysis project Ga0209115, IMG submission 187967) | Forest soil microbial communities from Algoma, Ontario, Canada - Jack Pine, Ontario site 1_JW_OM2H0_O2 (SPAdes) (version 2) | ecosystem: Environmental > Terrestrial > Soil > Boreal... | reverse complement strand
CTCCATGCCGCTTTCTGCGGTGGAGGACCTGGTGGATACGCGTCTGGCGCCAAAGATTTCGCAGCTCAGCGGAGTCGGACTGGTAACGATCAGCGGCGGCCAGAAGCCCGCGGTCCGCATTCAGGCCAACCCTGTGGCCCTGTCTTCTTACGGCATCAACCTGGAGGATCTGCGCACAGCCCTGACCCAGGCCAGTGTGAACGCGGCCAAAGGGAACTTTGACGGGCCACGGCAGGATTACCAGATCGATGCCAATGATCAACTGGTCACCAGCGACGATTATCGGAAGGTGGTAGTGGCCTACCGCAACGGCGCACCGGTGATGCTGACCGACGTGGCGCAGGTCGTGAATGGCGTAGAGAACAACAATCAGGCGGCATGGATGAATCAGACCCCCGCCGTGATTCTGAACGTCCAGCGCCAGCCCGGGGCCAACACCATCAGCGTGGTGAAGAGCATCAAGCAACTATTGCCGCAGCTTCAGGCTAATCTGCCCACGGGCATTCAGGTGACCACGCTTACCGATCTTACGACCGCGATCGAAGCATCGGTTTCCGACGTTGAGTTCGAACTGATGTTGACGGTCGGGCTTGTCGTGCTGGTCATCTTCCTGTTCTTGCGAAGTCTCTATGCCACCATCATCCCGAGCGTGGCGGTACCGCTTTCGCTGGTCGGCACTTTCGCCGCGATGTACATCCTTGGGTACAGTCTGGATAACTTGTCGCTCATGGCGCTGACCATTTCCACCGGCTTCGTGGTGGACGACGCCATCGTGATGATCGAGAACATCTCGCGCTACATCGAAGAGGGTGAGGCGCCCATGGAAGCGGCGCTGAAGGGCGCAGAACAGATTGGCTTCACCATTCTGTCGCTGACCGTTTCGCTCATTGCCGTGCTGATTCCGCTCTTATTTATGGGCGATGTGGTGGGGCGCCTGTTCCGAGAGTTTGCCGTGACCCTCGCCGTAACTATCGTCGTCTCGGCGGTGGTCTCACTTACGCTCACGCCCATGATGAGCGCGCGAATTCTGCGCCACCAGCCAAAAGAGCAGCAGGGGCGCGTCTATCGAGCCTCGGAACGCGCTTTCGAGGGGATGATCGCGTTCTATGGCCGCACACTCAAATTTGTCCTTCGCTTTCAGACAATTACTCTGTTCGTCGCGCTGGGCACATTGCTGCTCACGATTTTTCTTTACATCATCATCCCCAAAGGATTTTTCCCGGTGCAGGACACGGGCGTGATCCAGGCCATCTCGCAGGCGCCGCAGACGATTGGCTACAAGGCCATGGCCGAGAAGCAGCAGGAACTGGCAAAGGTAATTCTGGATGACCCAGCCGTCGAAAGTCTTTCGTCGTTTATCGGCGCAGATGGCACCAACACAACGACGAATAGTGGCCGAATTTCGATCAATCTAAAGCCGCTCGACCAGCGCAAAATGAGCGCTTCTGACGTAATCCGCCGACTCACTTCAAAGCTCGACAACGTTCAGGGCATACAGCTGTTTATGCAACCGGTACAGAATATTTCGGTGGATGACCGGGTGAGCCGCACGCAATACCAGTACACGCTGGAAGACCCGAATGCCGATGAACTCAATGACTGGACCAACCGTTTCGTCGGCCGGCTGAAGCAGTTGCCGGAACTCGAAGATGTTGCCACCGATCAACAAACCGGGGGACTAGCGGTATCGCTGGTGATTGACCGGGTCACCGCCTCGCGCTTCGGCATTGCGCCGACGACCATCGATAACACGCTGTATGACGCCTTCGGTCAACGGCAGATCAACACCATGTACACGCAAGTCAATCAGTACCATGTTGTTCTCGAGAGCCAGCCGCAGTTCCAGTTGGACCCGAACAAGCTGAACCATCTCTATATCCAGTCGAACGCGTCTTCGGGCGCAACCGGGGCCGGTGCGTCTACCTCATTCGCGTCCTCGGGAGCTTCCGCCGCGGGCTCTAACGCGCTAACGAGTTCGGTGCTGTACACGCCGTCGGCCAATACGCTGGCTCCTCCGGCGAACGCGCTTTCCCCCAGCGCTTCGACCCCGTCGAGTACCGGAGCAAACTCCGCCGGCACGACCAGTTCAACCCTGAGCAACGCCGTGCCGTTGAGTGCGTTTTCGCACTTTGAGAACACAACCGAGGCGCTGTCCATCAACCACCAGGGCCAATTCCCGGCCATCACCGTGTCGTTCAATCTTTCCCCCAGCGCCGCGCTGGGCGAGGCCATTACGGCCGTCGACAAAGTGCAGAAGGATATGCACATGCCCGCCAGCCTGCAGGCCGGCTTTCAAGGTACCGCGGCGTCCTTCACGAATTCGCTTTCGAACGAGCCGTTGCTGATTCTTGCCGCTCTGGTCACGGTCTACATCGTGCTGGGGGTTTTGTACGAGAGCTTTATCCATCCGATTACGATTCTCTCGACGCTGCCTTCAGCGGGTGTGGGAGCCTTCCTCGCGCTGCTTCTTTTTCACCAGGACCTGAGCGTAGTCGCGATCATTGGCATCGTGCTGCTGATCGGCATTGTGAAAAAGAATGGCATCATGATGGTCGATTTCGCGCTGGAAGCAGAGCGACAGCATGGAAAGAATGCGACGGACGCAATCTACGAAGCCTGCCTGCTGCGTTTCCGTCCCATTATGATGACCACCATGGCCGCGTTGCTGGGTGGGTTGCCCCTGGCCCTTGGAACTGGCTTTGGCTCCGAGTTGCGCAGGCCGCTGGGCATCGCCATGGTGGGCGGATTGCTGCTAAGCCAGGCGCTCACGCTCTACACCACGCCTGTCATCTACATCTTTTTTGACAATCTGGCGCAGCGCTTTGGGTCCAGGTCGAACCAAGAAGAAACCGGAAACGCAGAACAGGCAGAGCCGGCATGAACATTTCCGAACCCTTCATTCACCGGCCGGTGGCTACGACCCTGCTCACGGTGGCGGTCGCCCTGGCGGGAGCAATTGCGTTTGAAGTGCTGCCGGTAGCACCCCTGCCCGAGGTCGACTTTCCCACTATTTCAGTGAGTGCCAGCCTGCCGGGGGGCAGCGCTAACATTATGGCGTCTTCCGTCGCCACTCCTCTGGAACGCCAGTTCGGTCATATTGCCGGGGTAACGGAAATGACCTCTTCCAGCACGCTGGGGAGCACATCGATCACCATTCAGTTCGACCTGAGCCGCGATATTGATGGCGCGGCACGCGACGTGGAGGCTGCTATCAACGCGGCGCGAACCTATCTACCCGCCAACCTGCCGGGCAATCCGACCTATCGCAAGGTGAATCCCGCAGATTCGCCAATCATGATTCTCGGCCTCACCTCCGACAAATTCGGTCCCGCGAAACTGTATGACGAGGCTTCCACCGTCCTCGAACAAAAGCTGTCGCAGATACAAGGGGTCGGGCAGGTGGTCGTCGGAGGTGGCGCGTTGCCATCGGTACGCGTGGATGCAAATCCCACGCAGTTGGCCAGCTATGGTCTTACCTTGGCGAATTTGCAATCGGTGCTGAGCCTGCAGAACTCCGACCTGGCCAAAGGCCAAATCACCGATGGCACCCAGACCGCAGACATTATTGCCAATGACCAGATCTCGCTCGCCGCAGACTACAAGCCGCTCGTGGTGGGTTATAAAAATGGCGCGGCCGTCCATCTCTCCGATGTTGCTCAGGTGACGGATTCGGTGCAGAACGTTCGTGCTGCAGGCTATTTGAACGGCAAGCGGTCGGTCACGGTCATCATCTTCCGCCAGCCCGGCGCCAACATCATTGATACGGTCGACCGCATACGCGCGCAACTTCCCTATGTTCAGGCATCCATTCCGCTCGGCATCGACACCACCATCGTTCTGGATCGCACCACTACCATCCGAGCCTCGGTCAGCGATGTGGAGCGGACGCTGCTGATTTCGATCGGCCTGGTCATCGTCGTGGTGTTCGTGTTCCTGCGCAATGGCCGCGCCACGCTCATTCCGGCGGTCGCGGTGCCGGTCTCACTGGTCGGTACCTTCGCGGTGATGTACATGTTTGGCTATAGCCTGGACAACCTCTCGCTGATGGCCATGACCATTGCGACCGGATTTGTGGTCGACGATGCCATCGTGGTGATGGAAAATATCGCGCGCCATCTGGAAAACGGCATGAAGCCCTTTGCCGCGGCGCTGAAAGGTGCCGAAGAAATCGGTTTCACCGTCTTCACCATCAGCATTTCGCTCATTGCCGTCTTTATCCCTTTGCTGTTGATGGGTGGAATCGTCGGCCGGCTTTTCCGCGAATTTGCCGTCACTCTTTCGACGGCTGTCCTCGTGTCCATGATTATCTCCCTCACCACAACGCCCATGATGTGCGCCTTCCTGCTAAAGAACGAGCGCGCGGAAAAACATGGGCGCATGTACATGGCCAGCGAGAATTTCTTTGACTGGGTGCTGTCGTTGTATCGCGGCAGCCTGCATTGGGCGCTCGACCATTCCGTTCTCATTCTGATCGTACTGGCCGCCACCATCGCGCTGAATGTGTGGCTCATCGTCAAGATCCCCAAAGGCTTTTTCCCGGTGCAGGACACAGGCGTCATCCAGGGCAGCGTTCGAGGGCCGCAGGATTCCTCTTTTCCAGCAATGGACGACTCCATTCGGCAGATCGGCGCGGTAATCAAGAAAGACCCTGCCGTCGCGAATGTCCTGGCGACTGCTGGCGGCAGCGGGGCCACCAATACCGGATCGGTCTACATTGCTCTTAAGCCGCTGGCGGATCGCAAAGTGTCCGCCGCGCAAATCATCGGCCGCCTCCGCCCGCAATTGAACCGTCTGCCGGTAGCTTCGGCGTTCCTGCAGGCTTCTCAGGATCTGCGCATCGGCGGCCGGTCCAGCAATGCGATGTACCAGTACACGCTCCAATCCGATAACGTGCAGGATCTATCCACGTGGGCGCCGACCATTCTGAACCGGATGCAGCACTTGCCCGGCCTGCAGGACGTGAGCTCAGACCAGCAGAATGGCGGGCTTGATGAGGTAATGGATTATGATCGGGTCACTGCGGCAAAGCTCGGCATCACGGCACAGTCGCTCGATTCCACGTTGTACGGCGCTTTCGGCCAGTCGGAAGTTTCGATCATCTACACTCAGTTGAATCAGTATTACGTTGTGCTCGAAGTCGCACCCCAGTATTGGCAAACCCCGGAAGGCTTGAAGGACATTTATCTCCATACCTCCGGTAGCGGGAACATTCCGCTGGTCACCGTGGCCAAAGGCCACGCCAACACAACTCCGCTGGCCGTCAACCATACGGGCTTATTCCCCTCGGTCACCGTGTCCTTTAACCTCGCGCCGAATGTGTCTTTGAGTCAAGCCACATCGAGCATCAGCCAGATGCAAAAGGCGCTGGGCGCGCCTTCCACCTTGCAAGGCTTTTATGCCGGCACCTTGCAGGCCTACCAGCAATCCCTCGGCACCGAGCCGGTGCTGGTCCTGACGGCTCTGTTGGCGGTCTACATCGTTCTCGGCATTTTGTATGAAAGCCTGGTCCATCCGCTGACGATCATCTCCACTCTGCCGTCGGCGAGCGTAGGCGCAATGCTCGCATTGATGTTGTTCGGGCAGGATCTGAACATCATCTCGATCATTGGCATCGTGCTGCTGATCGGGATCGTAAAAAAGAACGCCATCATGATGATCGATTTCGCGCTTCAGGCGGAGCGCGAAGAGGGGAAGAGTCCGGAAGACTCGATTTTCGAAGCTTGCATGTTGCGCTTCCGCCCGATCCTGATGACCACGATGGCGGCGTTATTGGGGGCTTTGCCCCTGGCGCTCGGAACCGGCACAGGGTATGAACTCCGCCGGCCCCTGGGCATTACGATTGTGGGAGGGCTGATCCTGAGCCAGATGCTCACGCTGTACACGACGCCCGTGGTCTATTTGTCATTCGACCGGCTGCGGCTGCGCTTCGCGGGAGGGGAAAAAGTTCAGCCTCGCACCCCGGCTCCGGAAGCCAGCTAAATAAGGATGAATGGAACCTTTGATGAACGCTCGACTGAGATGCACGGTGGGTTAGCGCGATTCGGCTAGCAGAATTGGTAGGCAGAAACCTATGAGGATCATCACGCGAAAACCAGTAAACGGCATGATTCAACTGTGTGCGGCGGTGCTGTTGTTGACCCTGCCGGGCTGCGTGGTCGGACCGAAATACCATCCACCCGCTCCGCCCCCGCCTGCCCCCGTCTACAAGGAATCCCCCGCCCAGTTCAAAGATGCTGGAGACTGGACGGTCGCGCAGCCCGCGGATGCCAAGCTGCGCGGCAAATGGTGGGAGATTTTCAATGATCCCGAGCTGAACGCGCTCGAAGACCAACTGGATATTAACAACCAGAACATCAAACAGTACTTCGAGAACTTCATGGCGGCCCGCGCCGTAGTGCGCGAAGCCCGTTCGCAATACTTTCCGACGCTTTCGGTCGTTCCCGCGGTGACTCACTCACGCGCCTCGGCGAACGTGGGTGCGGCCGCCGCTGATACCGGCGGCACGGGCGCAACTTCTACTTCTAGTCCGAAGCTGCAAAGCACTCTCTACTCGCTGCCGCTTGAGGCGTCCTGGGAACCCGACCTTTGGGGCAAGGTCCGCAATACGGTGCGCCAGGCACGCTATGCGGCCCAAGTCAGCGCGGCCGATCTCGAAAACGAGCGTCTAACCGAGCAGGCCAGCCTGGCGGAGTATTTTTTCGAAATTCGTGGCCAGGACAAGCTGCAACAAATCTATAACGATACCGTTGTGGCAGATCAGAAAGAGTACGAACTAACACGTTCGCTCTATGAAGCGGGCATCGACGACCAGATCTCCGTGGTCGAGGCCGAAACCACGCTGCGGAGTGCGCAGGCAGGCGCAACCAATGTTGGAGTCGCGCGGGCGCAGTACGAGCACGCGATTGCCGTACTGCTCGGCCAGACGGCTTCCAACTTCTCCATCCCGGTGAAGCCGATGACCGTTGCTCCACCGCCGATTCCGGTCGGTGTGCCTTCGGAACTGCTTGAGCGCCGGCCGGACGTTGCCGCCGCCGAGCGCACCATGGCGGAGGCCAATGCGGCAATCGGGATTGCCTACGCCGCCTACTATCCGAATCTGACCTTGACTGGGGCGGCTGGCTTCGAAAGTTCAGCGTTCAGTTCGTGGCTATCCTGGCCAAGCCGTTTCTGGTCCATCGGCGCGTCGCTTCCGGAAACCATTTTCGACGCCGGATTGCGCCGCGCTACCGTGCAACAAAATGTCGCGATTTACAATGCGGACCTGGCCAGCTACCGTCAGACGGTGCTCGCCGCGTTTCAACAGGTGGAAGATTCTCTTGCCGAAGTTCGCATCTTATCCAAGGAAATTCAGCAGGAGCAGCAGGCGGTGGACTCAGCTCAGACCTACCTCAAGCTCGAAGAGGCGCGGTACGACACCGGCGTCGATCCTTACGTCGACGTGCTGATCGCGCAGGTCACGGTGCTGGCCGACCAGCAGACTCTGAATGGCCTTCAAGTCCAACAGATGGCATCCTCCGTGGCATTAGTGGAGGCTTTAGGTGGCGGATGGGATCGCTCGCAATTGCCGACCACGCAGCAGATAACGCAGAAACCCGCCAAGTCGGAGACGACCATCCAGCAGTAGGACACGTAGGGTCGCGATGCTGGTGAGGGCAGGCAACATGCTGCGGGCCTGCGCAATGATTCTGGGAAACCGATTCGCTGGAAAGCGGGCGAGATCTAGGGTTGCCCCTCGCTCTCTGGTTGCGCCACGAGCAGTAACAGGATGCCGACGACGGTGAACGTGCGGAAGGCTGCGTCCTGACCGTTCCACATCTTGGACTGCCACATCAGGAACCACTCCCCGCCCACGCTCAAAAAGGCGACCAACCACATCAGGAGAGCGCATGTGAGCGCCACGATTGCGACGCGTTTGGCTTGATTGAACGCGATTGCAGTGCCTCGCAAAGCTCGCGCCAGGTTCATTCCGCCCCACCAACAGAGAATCATCGTGACGGTTTCCCACGCGATGATCGAGGCGTAAAAGAAAGTGTGCCACGTCGGCGAATTTAGTGCCCGCCACATTCCGCGATTGGCGGGAAAGGTCGAGTCCATCATCAGAACGTGGCGCACAAACTGGTAGTTCGATTCATAATCCGTCGTGTTATTTAGAACGACGAACGAATAGAAGGCCGCCACCGCGAAAACCAGAAGTGTCTTGGCAATTCGTAAGGTCACGGTTTCTCCGAAGGCCCCGGCCCATGCGGATTAGGCGAAAAGGTTCTGAAATAGGCGGTGAGAGCACCGATCGTGGCGTCGTCGTAGCCTGGATTGCCGGGCATCTGCGCGCGAGGATTCTTAGACTGCGGATTGCGGACGTAATCGGCGAAGTATTTTGGAGACGACGCGGCCCAAGCCGACAGCACCAGCCAGGGATGTCCAGCCTTCATCCCGCCCTCTTCGCCCATGTTGTGGCAGCGAAAGCAATTCTGCTGAGCGATGCGGTACCCAGCCTGTATCAGTGTATCCGTGGTCTGCAGACCGCGCGGCGCGATCGCGCCGAAGACCGCTTTTTCGTTCTGAAACTCAAGCCGCACCACGCCCCAGGGAATCTGTGCCTCGTCCGGTTGCGAGAAGATCTTAAAGGCGGGCGAAAACCTGGCATGCGAAATCAGGTACGGGCCCATGTCGTAGCGGTGAGTTTCGTGATCCTTCGGCCAGCCACCAGCGGACTGCCCGTTGATCTTCAACACTAGAAGAGGATGATGACCGGCAACGTAGGCGTGAGGATAGTTGGCGTGGTACTGGTCGCTGCAAATCGCGACCAGCATGTCTGACTCCGGAGCCGCGGCGAGCTTTCTGGTCAACTCCTCCAACAGCACGCCGCTGATTTGCGTTGGGCCGGTGAAGTTTGCGTCATCGGTTACGGTGTAGGTGACTTGGGGGAATGTCAGCAGGTCGTCGCGCCTCAGGTAACGAGTCTTGCCCGCCGCCAGGCCCGCAATATCGCCGCTCACCTCTAGGTCGGAAGGTGACGCGCGTTCGACACGCGGTACGGGAATTGGATCAATCGCAGCAACAGTTGGAGCGTGGTCGAATGCTTTTCGCGCATTTTGCGCCGGCATGCTCACAGCCAGCAGGACTCCGGCGGCAAGCAGGCCAATCAAAGGTCGTTGCATGGGCCATGTTAGCGTGCAGACCGGCAGATGCAAGCGGAATTTCGCAGCGGAATGTCGCTCCGGAATTTCGGGACGTGGGCCAGTGTGTTAGATTGACGTTCATTCGACGCGCGGAGGAAGCGGAAATCGTGGCAACGGAAATAGAAAGACGACTCCAAGATCTGGGCATCGTTCTGCCAGGTTTGCCGGGGCCCGGTGGCAATTTTGTTTCCGCGAAGACAGTCGGCAGCGTAGTTTATCTCTCCGGCGTGATTTCCACGAACACCGAGGGAGTGATCACGGGAACCGTGGGCCTAGACCGCACGGTGGACCAAGGTTACGGAGCGGCTCGGGCCTGCGCGCTGACGCAGCTCGCGGTGCTGAAGCGCCACCTCGGGTCGCTCGATGCCGTGAAAGGAGTTATCGGGGTCAACGGCTACGTCAATGCGGTCGCTGGTTTTGCAGATTCGCCGAAAGTCATCAACGGTGCGTCGGACCTTCTAGTCGATGTGCTTGGCGAAGCTGGGCACCACGTGCGCGCTGCGATCGGTGTTTCAGCTTTGCCGCGCAACGCCCTCGTCGAAGTGCAGATGACGGTGGAGATCGAGCGCTGATGGCGGAACTCACCCTCTCTGCTGAGCCGACCCACTCGCGCTGGAATCGCGCGCTGGAACCACGACTCCGCGTAGCTCCCGGCAACACCGTTCATCTGGAATGCCTCGATTCGAGTGGAGCGCAGGTCCACCCCGCGATGAACGTGGCCGAGTTCCTCAAAATCGATCGAGGCCGCATTCACGCGCTCACCGGACCTATCTTCGTGGAAGGGGCGGAACCGGGCGACGTGCTGCAAATCGACGTGCTCGAAGTAGCTCACAAGGGCTGGGGTTGGTCGAGTGTGATCGCGGGACTTGGTTTTCTCAAAGAGCGTTTTTCAGAACCTTATCTCTTTCACTGGCAGCTCGACGGTGCGGTCAGTCGATCACTTGCGCCGGCTGTGGTTGCGCTTCGCCCGTTCTGTGGTGTCATGGGAGTTGCCCCAACCGAGGATGGAGAATTTCGCACGCGGCCCCCTGGAATCTTCGGCGGCAACATGGACGTTCGTGAGTTGTCGCAAGGAGCCACTCTTTATTTGCCGGTGCTGAACCGTGGAGCCCTTTTTTCTGCTGGCGATGCGCACGCCGCGCAGGGCGACGGAGAAGTCTGCATCAACGGCATCGAGTGTCCGGCCGATGTGACCTTGCGATTCCATTTGCACAAACAACGATCGCTGCCAGGTCCTGTCGTCGAGTCCGCTTCGTATCCGGCGCACGCGGAAGCGGAGGCATGGATTGTAGTCGAGTCCGGAGACGATGCGATCGCCACAGCGCGCGTGGCGACTTCGCGCATGATCGATCTGCTGGTCGATCGCTGGAAGTTCACCGGAGTCCACGCTTATTTGCTTTGCAGTGTTGCGATGCATCTGCGTCTGAGCCAGGTCGTGAACGAACCGATGTTCACGGTGAGCGCGGCGATTCCTAAACATGTTTTACCTGCGCGGAGACTTTTCTGAACATTTCTTGAACCATGCACATCAATGACCCCGAGATTGTTGCAGAACTGCAG
>Ga0209115_1000045_pt1 | contig 10788 bp, 4 predicted proteins | sample JacPinW_OM2H0_O2_FD_187967 | JGI IMG/M metagenome (GOLD analysis project Ga0209115, IMG submission 187967) | Forest soil microbial communities from Algoma, Ontario, Canada - Jack Pine, Ontario site 1_JW_OM2H0_O2 (SPAdes) (version 2) | ecosystem: Environmental > Terrestrial > Soil > Boreal... | reverse complement strand
ATTCCGTGCCGCGCCTGCGGGCGAACCTGGATACCGATTACGTCACGACCGGTTCCTACGCCGTGGTTGGCGAGGGAGACAAAAGCCAGATCCGGCTCGATTTCCGGCTGGAGGAAACCACCGCAGGCGACACCGTTGCGGAAGAAGCTGTGTCGGGCGGCGAAGCGGACTTGTTCGAACTGGTTTCACAGATTGGCGCGCGCATGCGGGAACACCTGGGAGCGGGCCAGGTCACGAGCGCTCAGGCCACCCAGGTGCGGGCTTCGCTGCCCGCGGATCCCAAGGCGGCTCGGCTTTATTCCGAGGGCCTGAACAAACTTCGGGCATTCGAAACGCTGGCGGCCCGCGATCTGTTGACGCAGGCTGTGGAGGCTGATCCGCAATCGCCGCAGACCCACGCGGCCCTCAGCGGAGCCTTGCTGGAGCTTGGTTATGACAACACCGCCAAAGATGAGGCGCAACGAGCCTTCCAGCTTTCCACCAACCTCAGCAACGAAGAACGTTTGTGGATGGAAGCGCAATACCGCGATCTGAACAACGAGAATGCAAAGGCGATACAGATCGTCCGCACTCTGGCTGACCTCTATCCTGACAGTCTGGCTTATGGTCTGCGCCTGGCTTCTCTTCAGGATTCGGGCGGTGACCCTAGGGGAGCATTCGCTACGCTGGAGGGCTTACGCAAGCTTCCGTCGCCCGCGGGAGACGACCCACGGATTGACCTGGCAGAAGCTACCGCAGCCGAAGCGCTTGGAGATTTCAAGCGCGAGCAGGAAATATCGGCCGCGGCTGCCCAGAAGGGAGAAGCGCGGGGGATTCGTCTGGTAGTTGCACAGGCGAATTTGTACGAAAGCACGGCCTTACACCAACTCGGAGACGGCGACCGTGCCAGCGCCGCACTGGATAAGGCAAAGGTTTTGTTTGCGGCCGGCGGGGATCTCAAGCACTCAGGCATGACGCTGGTCTGGTCCGCTGATTTCCTGAAAGCCAAAGGGGATTTGGTGGGGGCACGCAAGCAGGCGGAAGAAGCCTTGGTAGTTTTTCACCAGATCGGCAACCCGCTCTATGCCGGGCAAGCGCTGAACGAGATCGGCAATATACTCGCCAACGAGGGAAAGCTTGCGGAGGCAAAAAGCTACTATGAGCAGGCCCTGCACAATTATCGCGAGGCTGACTACAAGACAACCATCGGGGATGAACTGGCGAATATCGGAGAGGTTCTGGAACGCCTGGCCGATTTTGCCGGGGCCCGAAAGAATCTGGAAGAGGCTGTGCGAATTTTCGACGAGGGTGGCGACAAGGCATCAATCGGCATCGGCGAGATCAAACTGGGAGACGTTTTGGAGGAACAGGGCGACCTGCCAGAAGCCAGAACACACTTTGAACGCGCGGTGCAGCTGGAAACTGAAACTGGGTATAAATCCGCGCTGGCCGCAGCTCTGTACGCTCTGGCCGATGTTCTCATTGAAGAAGACGATCTGAAGCTGGCAAGTGAGAAGAGCGACCAGGCGCTGGCCCTGCGCAGAGACCTCAAGCGACCTTTACCGTTGTCTGGAAGCTTGCTGCAGGCGGCCGAGATATCGCTGGAAGAAGGTAAGCTCGCCGACTCCGAGAAATTCGCCGGTGACGCGTGGCATCAACTGGAAGGAACATCTTACCCGGCGCGTTCCGCCGAGGTACAGTCGCTAATGGCACTGGCGCTGCTGGCGCAGAACAAACAGTCCGAAGCGCGCGAGGCGGCCCAGCAGGCAGCAACATTTGCCGCCAAAGCGAGCGACAGCAATCCCAAATACGATGCTATGCTGGCAGCCGCCCGTGTGGACTTGGCTGCGAAACAATTTGCCGAGTCCCGCAAGCGACTGGCGCCCATTGTTTCCCAGCCGCGCAAGGCCGTCTCCGCGCCGTACTGGTTCGAGGTGCGTTTGACGCTGGGCGAAATCGGATTGAAGTCAGGTCAGACCGAGACCGCTCGGACGCAGCTCGCCTCGCTGGAAAAGGAAGCCCGCGACAAGAAGTTTCTCCGGATTGCGCGGAAAGCTGAAGAGCTCCTGGCGCCGGCCCCCCATTAAGGGGTTGCGCCTCGCTTAATGCTGTTTCTGGTATTCCAGTTTCTAGTTTCTAAAAGACCAGAAACAATTCAGCCGAGCTTTCACTCGAAACCGGAAACCAGATCGCCGCACTGCGGTCACTGCAGGGTGTGGCTCGAAGAGTCCGATCCACTTCCGATGATGTTGTAGCGCTTGAGTTTACGGTAGAGCGTCGCGCGGCTGATACCGAGCATTCGTCCGGCCAGGGCTTTATCGCCATTCACCTGCTCGAACACACGCTGGATGGTGGCGCGTTCAATGTCTTCAAGGTCAGTGGTCGAAAGCGGAGACTGCGGAGATTCAGGCACGGGCACCGAGCCACTGCCAGAATCGAGATCGGCGGGATCCTGGCCCGAACCTGCTAGCAACGCCGTTGCCTCGGCAATGGCCGGGGGAAGATCTCCGGAATCAATGATGTCGCCGTTGCCCAGCGCGACGGCGCGCTCCACGCAATTCTCCAGTTCGCGCACGTTGCCGGGCCAGTCGTATTGCATCAGGGCCTTCATGGCGGCGTTTGAAACGCGCAACTCCGATCCGGGCGCGTAGCGCTCCAGGAACCAGTGCACCAGCATGGGAGTATCGCTGCGGCGTTCGCGCAGCGCGGGAACGTGCAGCGTAACCACGTTGAGACGAAAATACAGATCTTTGCGGAAAGTGCCCACCTTGTAGGCCGCTTCCAGATCGCGATTCGTGGCCGCGATGACCCGCACATCCACTTTAATCCGCTGGTTGCTGCCCACCGGACGCACTTCCTTTTCCTGCAACACGCGCAGCAGCTTGGCCTGCAATTCGAGAGGCAGTTCGCCAATTTCGTCGAGGAAAATGGTGCCGCCATCGGCCGCCTGGAATAATCCCTGTTTCGATTTCAGAGCGCCGGTAAAGGCTCCCTTTTCATAGCCGAAGAGCTCGCTTTCAATCAGCGTCGGAACCAGCGATCCGCAATCGACCGCGACAAAAGGGAGCGCCGCAAAGGCGCCGCGAAAGTGCATGGCACGGGCCACTAACTCTTTGCCAGTCCCACTCTCGCCAAAAATCAGCACCGGAGTGCGCGTGTCTTTCAGGCGGGAGACCATGCGCATCACTTCCTGAATTTTGGCGGACGACCCCACGATGCCGTGTACTGCGGTCTCGGAATCCATGCGCTGGCGCAGGAATTCGTTCTCCTCCACCAGCCGAATCTTTTCCGCCATGCGCCGCAGAAAAAGTCGCAACTCCTCCAGCGGTGAAAACGGCTTGGTGATGTAGTCATACGCGCCCAGTTTCATGGCCTGGACCGCGGTTTCGATCGATCCGTGTCCGGTCATGAGTGCAACTTCGGTGCGCGGCAGCAACTTCTTTACTCTTTCGAGAAACTCCAGCCCAGACATGAGCGGCATCACCATGTCGGTCAGCACCATGTGCGCCGGCTGTTCTTCGAGCAGGGCCAGCGCCGAGTCGCCGCTTTCGGCCTCCATGCAGATGAAGCCCAGAGCTTCACCCACCGTAACGCAAAGCTTGCGAATGCTCTGCTCGTCGTCGACGATGAGCAGCCGAATCTTTAATTCGTCCCTACTCATGCCACTCTGATTGATACTCTTATTCAAGCCACTGCTCACTGCGCTCTCCCTAACGTCCTTGAAACGACGTCGATAAATTGCTGCACGCGAAAAGGTTTTTCCACGCAGGGCGCCCCGGTCTGGCGCAGCGTGGCCACGGTTTCTTCATTGGCAATGTCGCCGGTGATGAACACAATTCTTGAAACCAAATCTGGACGGTGCTGCGCCACCCAGGCGTGCACCTGCGCTCCGTCCACGCCGCCGGGTGTCCGCATATCGGAAACAATGCCGAGAAAGCTGCCATTCTCGAGCAGGGGCAAGGCTTGCGCGCCGGAATCGCAGCACACCACCGGATATCCGCTGCGCTCAAGCGCGGCTTGCACATAGGCCATGACGGCTGGTTCGTCTTCGATCAGCAGGACTGGCAGGAGAGCGGGTTGAAACGCGGGTAGGCTCATGTGGGTTTAGCTCCTGCGGCCGCGCCGGCAGAGGCAGTGCGGACCGTTGCGGGAAGTCGGACAATAAACGTGGCGCCCTGTCCGCCGGTGTTGTTGTGGCACAAAATCTCGCCGCCGTGCTCCTTGACGATGCCATAGCAGATGCTCAAACCGAGGCCGGTCCCCTTGCCAACCTCTTTGGTCGTAAAGAAGGGGTCGAAAATGCGATCCGGCTGCGTGATCCCGGCGCCGTTGTCGGAGAACGAGACCTCGACCATCTCCCCGAACTTGGCGGTCATGATCTCGATGCGCGCCGGGCGCCCCACTTCATGAGCGGCGTCATAGGCGTTATTCAGAATATTCAGGAACACTTGCTGCAACTGGTGCGCGTCCCCAATCACGTCCGGCAAACCTTCGTCGAGGTGCTCGATCACTTCGATGCCGTGGCTGGTGAAATCGTAAGAACGCAGCTGGATGGTGCGCCGCAGCACCGAATTCAACTGCACCGGATTGCGTTGCGGCGGCATCTGGCGCGCGAAGCTCAACAGGTTCTGCACAATCTGCTTGGTACGCTGCGCCTCCTGCAGAATGATGCGTAAATCCTTGCGCACGTTTTCCGTCAGGTCCGGATTCTCCATCAGCAGGTCGGCGAACCCCAGAATCGCGGTGAGCGGATTGTTCACTTCGTGCGCCACCCCGGAAACCAGTTGCCCCACCGCCGCCATCTTCTCCGAATGCATCAATTTGCCGCGCAGCACCGCCGAATCTGTAATGTCGGTGAGCACCGCGACAATACTCACCACATTACCCTGCTCGTCGCGCATGGGACTGAGATTCGCCGAGAATTGCCCGGAAGCGCCGCTTCCCCGCACGATCTGTAATTCCAGGTTGTCCACCTGCTGGCCCTCCAGCGTATTGCGGATGGCCTCGGCCAGCGGGGCCACGAATCCCGGCGCGGCCAAAGCCACCAAAGGACGGCCCAGCACGTCGCGTTGCTCAAAGCCCGCTTCACTCCAGCGCCGGTTGGCGTAACTGATCAATCCCGCAGTGTCGGCGACCAGAATCAGGCTCTGCGTGTTGTTCAGAATCTTGCCGGAGAAATCACGCTCGCGGTGCAGCTCCGACTGGTAGGCGCGCAACCCAGTCACATCGAGCATCAGACCGCGAATCTGCGTCAGCTGGCCTTGCGTGTCGTACAGGCCAAAGGCATTGATCAACACATGGACCGGCAGGCCATTCTTGCGCCGCAGGGTTGCTTCAAAATTCCGCAGGTGCCCGTGCTCCTTCATTACTTCGGCATGCTGCAGGTTCTGGTCGGGAGAAAAATACAGCTGCGACGGAATATCGATCTGCAGCAGCTCTTCCCGGCTCGCGTAGCCCAGCATACGCACCATGGCATCGTTGACTTCGATAAAGCGGCCCGCCGGCGTGCTGAAGAACAGTCCTTCCTGAATGTTGTCGAACAACTCGCGGTAACGGCGCTCCGCCTCTCTCCGGTCGGTGATGTCCTTCAGGACGTGAATGGTCTGCACCCCCTCGCTTGACGTCCCCTGCACCCGCGAAGTCGAGACCAGATAGGTGTGGTCGAACACCGGATGCACAAATTCATCGCTGTCATTCGCGATCGACCGGCAGAAGGGGCATGAGTAAGAAGCCACGTCGCCGGTGAGCGCCATGAGAGCGCGCATATTGACCCCGATCAGTTCGCTGGGAGTCACGCCGATCATGGAGGCCAGAGAGCGATTCACGCGCAGCACATTGTCCGCTTCGTCATGCGCCACGATGAAGTCGGTGATGGCATCGAAAATTTCCAACCAGTGATGGTTGGCCTGCTCCACGGCCGTAAACAGGCGAGCATTCTCAAGAGCCATCGCGGCGTGGCTGGCCAGGGCTTCGAGGAAAATGCGATCTTCCTGGGTCAGGGGACGCGACCGCCCGGCCAGGCAAAGCATTCCTGCCAGTTCGCCTTTCGCTCCCACTTCTGCTCTTAACCTCGCGCCGCCGCTGGACTTAACTTCGGCCCTCACTTCGGCGCGCAATTCAGCCTTCAGTTCGGCCTTCGATTCAGGTTGGGCGCCTGATCTAAGTTCCTTCTTCAATCCCAGTTCGTTCTTCGATCTGAGAATCCGCACCACCGTGCATTCGCCCCAGCCCGTGCCGGAGGCGACTTCGGCGCCCAGCAGGTCCGCGGCCGAGCCGGATGTAAGTGGTTCTGGGTGCCGCGATGCGAGGTCGGCGAGAGCTTCGCCAAGCCCACGTTCGAGGGCACGCTCCGGCGCCGTTGAAGCAATGGCGGGCACGGCAGGAAGCAAGGCCGCGATCTGGGCCCGTCCGTCCTGAAATAGCGCCAACGCTCCCGAACTAGCCCCGCTAAGCACCGCGGCACGGGCGAGGAATCGCCGCGCAAAATCCGGCAAACGCAGCGCGCCACTGATTTCTCGGGACAGCTCGAGCAGCGCCTCTGCCCTACGCCGGTGCTGCTCCGACAGCTCCAGCTTGCGGGCCACCTCGAATACCACGGCCACCTGATTTCCCAAAGCGCGGGCGCGCCGAATGTGTTCCGGCGAAATTCCCGAATTATCCAGCCGATCGAGCACGCCAAACATGCCGAGCACTTCCCCGTTCGCGCCCAGCAGTGGAACCGCCAGAAACTGGTGCACTTCGTAGTTGAGAACCGCCTCCAGATTGACGCCCGGAGTGTTCCTGGCCTCGTCGGTCCAAAACACCTCTTTCGCCCGTAAGGCCCGAGTAGCATCGCCCTCGGGGAAAACCTGTTGCAGGCGCCGCGACTCGCCCTTGCTCACGGCGTGGCGAAGATGGAACTCACCGCCTTCGAGCAGCGCCACGAAGCATCGTCCGAATCCTAGAAAATCCGCCGCCCGCACTACGAAGGCCTGCAGAAATTGCTCCAGATCCCCGCTGGCGCTCAGAGTCGACGATATTTCCAGCAACTGGTGGAGTTCATGCGCCTGGGCATGTGCCGTGGCGTAGAGTTCGGCGTGCGCGACCGCAACCGCCCCGAAGCCGGCAATTGCCCCGACCAGCGATTTCTCTTCCGAGGTGAAGACTCCCTGCTGCCGCGGATACACCAGAATCGCTCCGCGGGTGCGGGAAGTGCGCAGCGGCGCCGCAATCAGCATCCCGGGGGAAACCAGGCTGCCCAGGGAATGCACGTCCCCACCGATAGAGAGCGTGATCGGTTCTCCCGCATTCACCGCACGTTGCGCCAGATCGGCGGCAAAACGGACGGTCTTGCGGTCATGGCGGGCGCGCACCGAGTTCGCCAGCTGCGGCGTCTCGGCGGAAACCGCGCGCAGCTCGAATGGACCATCGCGGCCCAGCAACACGCACACCAGTTGGGTCCGCAGCAATACGCGGAGCCGATCGGCCAGCGCTTCGATCACGGCGGCGACGTCCGGTGTCCCGTGGAGGGCCTGAGCCACGTCCGCGAGAATTTCAGCCCGGCGATGTTCTTCGCGCGAGGCCTCGGTCAGCCGGATCGCCTCCAACAAGCTTCCCAGCTGGCCCGCGAGGATGGTGGCTTTGGTGGCCATATCCTCGCTGAAGTAATTGTCGTCCCGGTCATGGAGAAACGTGACCGCGCCCAGCACGTCGCTAAACACAACCAGCGGCGCTGCCATCAGCGAACGTGCCTCTAGCTTGGCGGCGGCGGGAAAAATGGTGGGATCCACATGATTGGCCAACATGGTCCGCTGCCGGCGGACTGCCTGCGCCGTTACCGCGCTCTCTGCGGCGCGGAGGCGCAGACCAACGAAGACCTCCACGAGCTTGCCATCCCCTTGCTGGCCAATGAGTTCGTCCGCCGACTGGGAGCGCCAGAAGTAGACTCCCGCCACCTGAAAGAACTCCCGCGTGGCCCGACAGAAGAACTGGATCAACGCGCCGGAGTCCGGCCGTTCGCTGGCTTTGGCGGCCAACCCTAAAAGCAGTTCTTTAAACTTTTCGTCCGACCCCGGGGCGGGTGGGCCGTGACTCGCCGAACCCAAACTCAGAGGGCTGTGATTTGCGGAAACAGGACTCGCGAAGCCCGGACCGAGGCTCGGCTGGGGCGGAGACGCGGAACTGCCGCCGAAACTATTCAGCGCGTCATCGGCGGCCGAAGGAAAGGGTTCGTGATTCACAAGTTATTGAATATAAGGGGAAACTACGCTGTCATCTCAATTTGAGTCAAGTGAAATGGGAAAGGCAGGTGCCCGACTGTGAAATCTCAACAATTGCGTCTCATCTCGTCTCATAGTGAGAGAGCCCAGCTGCGACGCGGGATATGAGACGCGACTAATCTTCAGCAGATTCCGTGGCGATCCGACGGTCACGCGTAAGCCTTTTACTTACATTGACATACGCGATGTGACTTTGGTTTTTTCTGGAACTGTCCCATGGCCACGGCTTTGCACGGGTAACGGTTCACCACGCTTTTGCGGAGGGGAGGAACCGTGTCTCAACGAACGACTGCGGCACTTTTGGCCGCTCTTATTTCAGTGCCGGTGGCGGTGGTGCCGGCGATCGCTCAGAACCAATCGGTGCAAAGTGAAGAAATGTTGCGTCGCGCCAAGACAAAGGTGCAGCCAGCGTATCCCGACTTGGCTCGCAAGATGAATATCACGGGAACCGTGAAGATTGAAGTGACCGTGTCCCCCAACGGCACCGTGAAAGATGCCAGGGTCGTGGGCGGGCACCCAGTGCTATCGGCCGCCGCGCTGGACGCGGCGAAGAAATGGCGCTTTGAACCGTCCCCGGCAGAGAGCTCAGGCATCATCGACTTCAAGTTCGAACCGCGGTAGAAGCGTCCGACCGCGGAGGAGAAACTGTAATGACGATTGGCAAGAAGCTCTACATGAACTTCGGCATCATCCTGGCGATGGTGGTCGTGTTGTTCCTGGTTAACCTGCTGGCGGTGCAAAGGGAACATTCGGCCAAGGCAGGCGCGGCGGCGTCGCTTAAACTGACGGACAACACCAACGCCGAACGCTTCCAGATGATGCAGAACCGCCTCTATCTGAGCAACTACTTGCTCAGCGGCGACACCCGCGAAGTGGACCGCATGAACGAGGGCTTGCGCATCCTCAACCAGAAGCTCGAAGAAGGCCAAGCGCTGGCCACGTCAGACAAGACGAAAACGGCGCTCACCCGAGCGCAGCAGCTAGAGACGGCGTGGTCCCACGAGTTTGCCCAGCCGCTGATCGACAAGCGCAAAGACGTTGATTCCGGCAACGCCACCGTGGCGGAACTGCAGATCTATTACTTGCAGAAAGACGCTTCTGCCTGGGTGAAGAATTCAACCGACGCATTGGACGTGGCCGATGCGGAAAACAAGATGCTGGTGGATGCCGCGAATAACTCCGACGACACGGCCAGCAAGCTGACTATCCTGTTTTCTTTCATCAGCACTCTGATCGCTCTCGGCCTGGGCATCGTCATCGCCTTCCGCACCGCCCGCTCGATTACCGAACCGCTCACCAACTTGATGAAAGTCGCGCGCCTGATCGGCGACACTGGAGATCTCGAGCACACCATCGAACTCAAACAGGATGACGAAATCGGCGAACTGGCCCGCACCTTCGCCAAGATGGTCGCGTACCTCAAGGAAATGGCCGCAGTTTCGGAGTCCCTGGCCGGCGGCGACCTCACCGTAGAAGTGAAACCACGCTCGACGCACGACACTCTGGGCAACGCATTCGCCCGTATGGTGGACGGCCTGGCAGGCCTGGTGCGCAGCGTACGCGACGCTTCTTCGCAAGTCGCCAGCGCTTCGAACCAGGTAGCATCCGCCTCCGACGATTCCGCCAAGATCGGCCTGCAAGCCTCTTCCGCGATCGACGAAGTCACCAGCACCATGCACGAGATGAGCGTCAACGTGCAGAACATGGTGAAGAGCACGCAGGTGCAGGCTTCCAGCGTGAGTGAAACTTCCGCCTCCATCGACCAGATGGTGGCCTCCATTCAGCGCGTCGCCGACACGGCAAAAGTTCTGCTCGACATTTCCAACCGTTCGCGCGAGGAAGTGCACGCCGGCATCGCCACCATGGAGAAGGCCACCGACGGCCTCACCAAAATCAATACCACCATCAACAGCTCCGGAGAAATCATCGGCGCCCTCGGCCAGCGCGCCGACGATATCGGCAAGATCATCGAAGTCATCGACGATCTCGCCGAACAGACCAACCTGCTCGCCCTCAACGCCGCCATTGAAGCGGCCCGCGCCGGAGAACATGGCCTGGGCTTCGCCGTTGTAGCCGACGAAGTGCGCAAGCTGGCGGAAAAATCGGCGCAGTCCACCAAGGAAATTTCCGAACTGATCCAGAGCATTCAGAAAGAAGCCCGCAAGGCCGTCGAAAACATGGACCGCTCCACCGGCATTGTGAACGAAGGACTAGAACTCGGCGGCGATCTGAACGGAGCTTTGCACAAGATCTCGAACGTGGTCACCGAAGTCTACAAATTTGCGCAGGAGATTGGAGCGGCCACCAACGAGCAGTCGCATGGCTCGTCGCAAATCGCCCGCGCCACTACCCGGCTCAACGAAATCACCCACGAAATCAACTCCGCCGTGGAAGAACAAGCTTCGGGGGCTCAGGCCGTGGTCAAGGCCATGGAACGCATGCGCGAACTGGTGCAGCAATCCACTTCCGGCTCAACCGAACTGGCAGCGTCGTCGGAACAGATGTCGAAGATGTCGCGCGGCCTGCTCGAATTCATGGATCGTTTCGCGCT
>Ga0209115_1000044_pt1 | contig 10894 bp, 10 predicted proteins | sample JacPinW_OM2H0_O2_FD_187967 | JGI IMG/M metagenome (GOLD analysis project Ga0209115, IMG submission 187967) | Forest soil microbial communities from Algoma, Ontario, Canada - Jack Pine, Ontario site 1_JW_OM2H0_O2 (SPAdes) (version 2) | ecosystem: Environmental > Terrestrial > Soil > Boreal... | reverse complement strand
CGACGTCAACGCGTTCGAGGTTCCCGGCGGCCGCGACGAGATCTGGCGATTCACCCCGCTACGACGTTTGCACGGCCTGCACGACGGTTCGGCGCACGCCACCGGCACCGCGAAGATCGCGGTCGGCGAGCAGCCCGGTGTGCAGGTGGAGACGGTGCGTCGCGGCGACGAGCGACTCGGGCAGGGCGGCGTACCCGCTGACAGGGTTGCCGCACAGGCCTTTTCGTCGTTCAACACCGCGACGGTCGTCACCGTGGCCCGCGACACGAAGATCGCCGAGCCGGTAGAGGTCGCGATCGAAGGACCCGGCGCGGGTGCGGTGGCCTATGGACATCTGCAGGTGCGCGTCGAGGAGCTAGCCGAAGCGGTCGTCGTCATCGATCATCGCGGCAGCGGAATCTATGCGGACAACCTCGAATTCGTCGTCGGCGACGCAGCACGGCTTACGGTGGTCTGGATCGCCGACTGGGCCGACGACGCCGTGCATGTCAGCGCACACCACGCCCGGCTCGGCAAGGACGCCGTGCTCCGTCATGTCGCGATCACGCTCGGCGGCGAGGTGGTGCGGATGACCGGCAATGTGCGGTTCGGCGCACCTGGCGGCGACGCCGAGCTGCTCGGCCTGTACTTCGCCGACGACGGTCAGCACCTGGAATCGCGGTTGCTCATCGACCATGCGCAGCCGAACTGCAAATCCAACGTGCTGTACAAAGGTGCGCTGCAAGGGGATCCGAAATCGGACCGCCCGGACGCACATACCGTTTGGGTGGGCGACGTGCTGATCCGGGCCGAGGCCACCGGCACCGACACCTTCGAGGTGAACCGCAACCTGGTCCTGACCGACGGCGCACGCGCCGACTCGGTGCCCAACCTGGAGATCGAGACCGGCGAGATCGTCGGAGCCGGACACGCCAGCGCCACCGGAAGATTCGACGACGAGCAGCTGTTCTACCTACGTGCCCGCGGCATTCCCGAAGAACAGGCCCGCCGATTGGTGGTGCGCGGATTCTTCAACGAGATCATCGCCAAGATCGCGGTCCCCGAAATACGCGAACGCCTGACCACAGCCATCGAACACGAATTGGCCATCACGGAATCGAGAATTACCGCCTCATGACAACTCTGGAAATCAAGGACCTGCACGTCAGCGTCGAGAACGCATCGGACGGCGACGAGATCGGCATCCTCAACGGGGTCGACCTGACGGTGCGCTCCGGTGAAACCCATGCGGTGATGGGCCCCAACGGGTCTGGCAAGTCGACCTTGTCCTATGCCATCGCCGGACACCCGAAGTACCGCGTGACATCAGGATCGATCACGCTCGACGGGCAAAGCGTCCTGGACATGAGCGTCGACGAGCGCGCCCGCGCCGGTCTGTTCCTGGCCATGCAATACCCCATCGAAGTGCCCGGGGTGTCGATGTCGAACTTCCTGCGTTCGGCCGCGACCGCGGTCCGCGGCGAGGCGCCCAAGCTGCGGCACTGGGTCAAAGAGGTCAAGGCCGCGATGGAGGAGCTGGACATCGACCAGGCCTTCAGCGAACGCAGTGTCAACGAAGGCTTTTCCGGTGGTGAGAAGAAGCGCCACGAGATCCTGCAACTGGGGTTGCTGAAGCCGAAGATCGCGATCCTCGACGAGACCGATTCCGGTCTGGACGTCGATGCCCTGCGGGTCGTCAGCGAGGGCGTCAACCGCTACGCCGAAGCCGAGCAGGGCGGCCTTGTGCTCATTACGCACTACACCCGGATTCTGCGCTACATCCACCCGCAGTTCGTGCACGTCTTCGTCGGCGGCCGGATCATCGAATCGGGCGGTCCGGAGTTGGCCGACGAACTCGAAGAGAACGGCTACGTCCGCTTCACGCAGACGGCCGCCTCGGGGGCCTGACATGACGGTCTCGGCCACTCGTCCCGCGGCGCTGGATCTGGCGGCGATCCGGGCCGACTTCCCGATCCTGACTCGCGTGATGCGGGGCGGAAACCAGTTGGCGTACTTGGATTCCGGTGCGACGTCGCAACGTCCGCTGCAGGTCCTCGACGCCGAACGCGAATTCCTCACCACCTCGTATGGCTCGGTGCACCGCGGCGCGCACCAGCTGATGGAGGAGGCCACCGACGCTTACGAGCAGGGCCGAGCCGACATCGCCGCGTTCGTCGGTGCCGATTCCGATGAGCTGGTGTTCACCAAGAACGCCACCGAATCGCTCAACCTGCTGTCGTATGTGCTGGGGGACAATCGCTTCGACCGTGCCGTCGGGCCGGGCGACGTCATTGTCATCACCGAGCTCGAGCACCACGCCAACCTCGTCCCGTGGCAGGAATTGGCCCGGCGTACCGGTGCCACGCTGCGCTGGTACGGCGTGACCGACGACGGACGCATCGATCTGGATTCGCTGCAACTCGACGAGAACGTCAAAGTCGTTGCTTTCAGCCATCACTCGAACGTCACCGGCGCGGTGGGCCCGGTCGCCGAGCTGGTTGAGCGGGCGAAGGCCGTTGGCGCCTTGACGGTGCTGGACGCCTGCCAGTCGGTGCCGCACCAGCCAATCGACTTCCACGCCCTCGACGTCGACTTCAGCGCATTCTCCGGGCACAAGATGCTGGGCCCCAATGGAATCGGTGTGCTCTACGGCCGCAGCGAGCTGCTCAACGCGCTGCCGCCGTTTCTCACCGGCGGGTCGATGATCGAGACGGTCACCATGGAGGCCACCACCTACGCCGCGCCGCCGCAGCGGTTCGAGGCCGGCACCCCGATGACGTCGCAGGTCGTCGGGCTGGCCGCGGCGTCGCGCTACCTGGGCGGCATCGGCATGGCCACCGTCGAAGCTCACGAGCGCGAGCTGGTGGCAGCTGCGATCGACGGGCTGTCCGGCATCGACGCGGTCCGGATCATCGGGCCGACTGTGCTGGAAAACCGTGGCTCACCGGTGTCTTTCGTCGTCGACGGCGTGCACGCGCACGATGTCGGCCAGGTTCTCGACGACGACGGCGTCGCGGTTCGGGTCGGACACCACTGCGCACTGCCGCTGCACCGCCGGTTCAACGTCGCGGCCACCGCGCGCGCATCGTTCGCGGTGTACAACACCCTCGACGAGGTCGACCGGCTGGTCGCCGGCGTGCGCCGCGCCATCGATTTCTTCGGCAGGGCGTGAGCCGTCATGCGTCTCGAGCAGATGTATCAGGAAGTGATCCTCGATCACTACAAACATCCGCAGCACCGCGGCCTGCGCGAGCCGTTCGCCGCGGAGGTTTATCACAAGAACCCGGTCTGCGGCGACGACGTGACCCTGCGGGTGACGCTGTCCGATGACGGCGAGACTGTCGCCGACGTGTCGTACGACGGCCAGGGCTGTTCGATCAGCCAAGCCGCCACCTCGGTGCTGACCGAGCAGGTGATCGGTCAAAGCGTCGGGCAGGCGTTGAAGACGGTCACCGCGTTCACCGAGATGGTGTCGTCCCGCGGAAATATCGCCGGTGACGAGGACGTGCTGGGCGACGGCGTCGCGTTCGCCGGCGTCGCCAAATATCCGGCCCGGGTGAAATGCGCGCTGTTGGGCTGGATGGCGTTTAAGGATGCGCTGGCGCAAGCGAGTGGCGACTTGGAGGAGGTCAAAGGATGAGCGAAATTGCGGCGCCGGACAACGAGCTGCTTGGCGACATCGAGGAGGCGATGCGCGATGTCGTCGACCCCGAACTCGGCATCAATGTCGTTGATCTGGGTCTGGTTTACGGTGTCAATCTCGAGGAAGCGGAGGAGGGCACCGTCGCGCTGATCGATATGACGCTGACGTCGCCGGCCTGCCCGCTGACCGACGTCATCGAAGACCAGTCGCGCAACGCGCTGATCGGCGCGGGTCTGGTCGATGAGCTGCGGATCAACTGGGTGTGGAATCCGCCGTGGGGTCCGGACAAGATCACCGAGGACGGCCGCGACCAATTACGCGCGTTGGGCTTCACTGTCTGAGCTGCTGTAAACGTCCTGTTAAAGACCCGGTCTTTGCTGGCTAAAAGTCGCGCGAGCGCGACATTGCCCGCAAAATCGTATGACCGGACCGGACTGAAAGGATTCGCCCTGTGACAAAGAAACTGATGATGGTTGCGGCGTGCGCGGCTACCGTGCTGCTGGGCAACGGGGTTGCCTACGCAGACCCGGCGCCGGCACCTGAGCCGAACGGGCCGAAGTGCTGGGTGGACAACGATGAGGGGCACAGGCAACTCACGCCCTGCGGCTGGGCGTACTCGGACCATTCGGGCTGGTATCAGGTTCCTTGGGGTTTCCAGGCCATGTGATGAGTCGTCGTCCGGCCTGAACGCGTCAGGACGCTTCGGGCCGGCGACGTAAAGTTCATCTCTGCAAGGTGTGAATCCGACCAGCCTTCGTTACGATCGTGAACGTGACGGACGCTGCGGTAGCCCAGGGAGCTAAGCAACACAAAAATGGTGCGGAGCCTCACGTCGTCGTAATGTTCGGCGCCACAGGCGACTTGGCGCGCAGAAAGCTCTTGCCCGGCCTGCTTCACCTGTCGTGCTCGAAGCTTGCTCCGGAGATGCGCGTCATTGGAACGTCACTCGACGAACTGGACAGCAAGACGTTCCGCGAAGAAGTGGCGCACAAGGCGTGCAAGGAGTTCGCCCACCACGCCGATTCCGATGAGCTCTTCGAGCAATTCATCGCCAATTTGACCTTTGTCCCCCAGCAGCAAGGCCCGGAGGCGCTGGCGAGCGCGGTGGCCGAGCAGGTTGAGGCACTCGGCGGCGAGGCTCGCTTGCTGCACTACCTGAGCGTGCCGCCGAAGGCGGTGATGGCCGTGATGGACATGCTGCACAAGGCGGACTTGGCGGCGAACTCCCGGGTCATCATGGAGAAGCCGTTCGGCGTCGATCTGGCCAGCGCGCGCGAGCTCAACAAAGCGATCCACGAGCGATTCGACGAAGAGCAGATCTTCCGGATCGACCACTTCCTGGGCAAGGAGGCGGCACAGAACATCCTCGCCTTCCGATTCGCCAACGGGCTGTTCGAGCCGATCTGGAACCGCCAGTTCATCGATCACATCCAGATCGATGTTCCCGAGCGGCTCACTGTCGAGGGCCGCGCGCAGTTCTACGAAGCCGTGGGTGCGTTCAAGGACATGGTGGTCACCCACCTGTTCCAGATTCTCGCCTTCGTCGCGATGGAGCCACCCACGGAGCTTGCGTCGGCGGCGATCAGCGACGAAAAGAACAAGGTCTTCCGGTCGATGCGGCCGCTTGACCCGCACAACGTGGTGCGCGGGCAGTACCGCGGCTACCGCGGCGAACACGGGGTCGCTCCGGAATCGGACACCGAGACGTTCATCGCGCTCAAATGCGAGATCGACAACTGGCGCTGGGCGGGTGTCCCGTTCTTTCTGCGTACCGGCAAGGGCCTGGCCGAAGGGCAGCGCATCATCTCGATCGCGTTCCACGAGCCGCCGCGGAGCATGTTCCCGCCCGGATCCGGTGTGGGACAAAAGGGTCCGGATCACCTGACGTTCGATCTCGCCGACGTGTCCAAGATGTCGCTGTCGTTCTACGGCAAGCGGCCCGGTCCGGGGATGAAGCTGGACAAGCTCAGCCTGCAATTCACCATGGAGGAGACCGCCCACGCCGGCGATGTCCTCGAGGCATACGAGCGTCTGATACTCGACGCGATGCGTGGTGACCGGACGCTGTACAACACCGCCGAAGGCATTGAGCGACTGTGGGAGGTCTCGGCCCCGCTGCTGGAGGATCCGCCACCCTCACACAGCTACGACCTCGACTCCTGGGGTCCCAACGCGGTCCATCCGCTGATCGCGCCGCGCGCGTGGCGCCTGCCCTTCGAACGCGGCTGGCGCGGCAAGAAGTAAAAGCGCCTCAGCGCCAGGGCAGATCGCTGTTCTCGCCCCGCCACCGTGACGGCGGAATCATCGGCGCACCACGTAGTCCCGATGCTTCGACGTGGCGCAGCGCCGCGTTGAGATGCTGTTCCATTCGGCGCTGCGCCTGCTGCGGATCTCTGGCGGTAATGGCGGCAGCGATTGCGCGATGTGATTTGGCGGCCTCGTCACGGTCGTACTGACTGATGTCCTGCTCGGCGGCTGCCCAGCGCACCGCCTGTTCGATCGCAGCCAAAACGGTGGTGAGGAGCGGATTCTCGCTGGCCTGCACCAGCAGTTCGTGAAATTCGTGATAACCGGTGCCGTCGGGTGCGATGCCGTGCTCGGCGACAGCGGCGATTCGCTTGCGTTGTGTCGCGGTGGCGTGCTCGGCGACGTGGGCCGCGGCGGCGGGCTCAAGCATCGTGCGGAAATCCAACAGGTCACCCCATGTCGCGCCGGTGAGGGTGAACAACTGCACCAGTGAGCGGGCGACCCGCTCGGGTTCGGGGTGACGGATACGGACGCCGCTACGTCCCTGGCTGGTCGCGGTGAGGCCCTCGGCATCCAGCAGTCGAAGTGCCATGCGGACCGTTTCGCGGCTGACGCCCAGTTGGGTGATCAGTTCACCCTCGGTGGGCAGGGAATCGCCCGGTGCGAGGTCACCGGAGAGAATCCGCCGTCGCAGAGTTGCGGCTACCACGTCGGGTGCGCGGGAGGGTCTTGTCATCGTCACGGCGCTTAGTATACTAAGTCGCCATGGTGAATATGCCGAACACCGCCGTGCTGACCGGAGCCTTCCGCCCGATGCGGTTCGAGGCGACCGTCGAAGACTGCGTCACGACGTTCGGTGAAATTCCCAGGGAACTGTCCGGTGGGTTCTACCGGGTCGGGCCGACCTTCAAGCGACCTACCCGACAGGGCGCGAACGGACTGCTGGCGATGGACGGCATGGTGCAGGGCCTGACGTTCGACAACGGCCGCGCCGACTTCCGTAACCGCTGGGTCCGCACGCCCAAGTATCAACTGGAAGATCGGCACAACCGAGGAATGTTCTGCTGGACCGACGGCGACTGGACCGACTGGCGCAACATCGGCTTCGGCGCCGCCGTGCCCGACGAGCACACCCGGGGAATTCCCCAGGGCACCAACAACATCAACTGCTTCCCGTTCGCGGGGGAGATCCTCGCGTCAGGCGAACAGGGCAGCCCGCCAGTGGCCCTGGATCCCATCACCCTGCAGACCCGCGGCGTGGTCGGGTGGTCGCCGCAACTGTCCCGCGGGATCTTCGATAAGGCCGGCTACGGCGATGCGGCATTCACCGCGCACCCGAAATGGGACAGCGCCAGCGGCACGCTGTATGGCTGGGCCTACAGCAATCACAAGCCGTACGTCACCGTCCATGTCGTACAACCCGACGGCACGGTCGCATCCCGAGAACTCTGGGACGCGCCGTACTCCTCGGAGGTGCACGACATGTGGCTGACCCCAGACTGGATGGTGCTGCCGTTTCAGGGTTTCGTCTTCGACCCAGACCGCATCGAGCGCGGGCAGGCGGTGCAGGGATGGCATCCCGAGCTGCCGACCATGCTGGCGCTGATACCACGCGACGATGTCGAGAACGGCGAGATCCGTTGGATCACAGCGGAAATAGAGCCGCAATACGTCATGCATACGCTGGCCGCCGACGTCGAGGGCGACACACTGACCTTGGAAGCCCCGATCTTCGAACGCCCACCGTTCCCGCTCGACATCGACAGGTTCCAAGGCGAGGATGTCGCACTGTTCTTCAACCTGGCCCGCAGCACGCTCGGACGCTGGACCGTCGACCTCGCCGCCGGAAGCGTTAAATCCGAGATGCTCGACGACCAACCCTGCGAGCTGCCCAAGGTCGACGAACGCTTCTACGGCCACGGCCAGCGTTGGGGATACCTGATCGGCGGCGACGCCAAAGGAACCGGCATGCGCATGCACAGCCTGGTCGTGCGGGACCGAACCACCGGCGACGAGCAGCGGTACCGGCTGCGCCACGAGCACCCCTCGCTGGTGATGGAGCCGACCTTTGTACCGCGCACTCCCGACGCGCCGGAAGGGGACGGCTACCTGATGGTTCCGATCTCGCGTTGGACCGAGAACCTCGGCGAGTACGCCATTTTCGACACCGACGACATCACCGCTGGACCGGTATGCCGCATCGAGATACCGTTCCTACTCGGCTTCACCCCGCACGGACACTGGATGGACTTCCGATGATCCTGTCCGACATCGAAGAAGCCGAACTGCGATCCTCGGTGCATGGGATCGTGGCCGGGTTCGGCAACGAATACTTCACTCATTGCAGCGAGACTCTCCAGCACCCCACCGAGCTGTGGGACGCCTTGGCCGCCGGCGGATTCGTGGGCGTGAACCTGCCCGAGGAATACGGCGGCGGCGGAATGGGATTGAGCGCGATGAACGTCGTCGCCGAGGAGGCCGCCGCGGCTGGCTGCCCGCAGATCATGCTGATGATCTCACCGGGCATCGTCGGCAGCCTGTTGTCGCGGCATGCCTCCCATGAGCAGAAGCGGCAGTGGCTGGCCCCGATGGCGGCGGGAACGATGAAGATCGCGTTCGCGATCACCGAACCCGACGCCGGATCCAACAGCCACCGACTGGCCACCACCGCGCACCGCGACGGCGACAAGTACTTCATCAACGGGCAGAAGACCTACATCACCGCCGCGGATCAATCCGACACCCTGCTGGTGGTCACCCGCACCGGCACCGATGCCCAAGGCCGCGCACAGCTCTCGCTGTTCTTGGTCGACCGTGACACGCCCGGTATCGACATGCACCGCATCCCGATGACGTTCGAGATCACCGACAAGTCGTTCACGGTGTTCTTCGACAACGTTGCCGTCCCGGCGGACCGGTTGGTCGGCGGCGAAGGCAATGGATTACGGGTCGCGTTCGACGGCATGAATCCCGAACGGGTGATCATCGCCGCGATCTGCAACGGTGTCAGCCGCTACGCCCTCGACAAGGCGGTGGCCTACGCCCGCGAGCGCACCGTGTGGCAGGTGCCGATCGGAGCTCACCAGGGCATTGCGCATCCGTTGGCTGAAGCCAAGATTGCCCTCGAGGCCGCGCGGCTGATGACACGTCAGGCCGCCACCAGTTATGACGCCGGGGCCGACGCCGGCGAACACAGCAACATGGCGAAGTTCCTGTCCGCCGACGCCGCCATCCGCTGCCTCGATCAGGCCATCGAGGTGCACGGCGGCGCCGGCTTCACCCGCGAGGTCGCCCTGGCCAACATGTACGAGTTCGTCCGGCTGTTCAAAACCGTGCCGATCAGCCGCGAAATGATCCTCAATCACGTTGCGCAGCACAGCCTCGGGCTGCCCCGATCGTATTGACGCCACCACCGGACTAGTGCCGGTGGTGCTTGCCGCCCAATTGGGGGCAGCTGCCATTGTCGGACTGTTGAACGGAGATGGTGGTCGCTTGCAGCGTGCCACCGCCGTCGGTGGTGCCGTGCGCGGCGATGCACTTGCCCTGAGCGATCGCCTGTGCGTCAGTGGTCGACTGCTTGGTGTATTTGGTGGTGTCGGTGACGGTCACACTAATTTGTGACGAATTGCCGCCTGGGTCAGGGCTATTCAGGGTGATCGTGTTGCCCGCCACGGATGCCACCTGCCCACCTATTTGGTGATGCGCGGCGGATGCTCCCGGTGGCGTGCTAGTCCTCTCACCCGCCGACTGCTTGGGCTGCGGGCACTTGCCGTCGACCGCGGTGCTGACACGCACTGATCGAGCGGTGATCGCGCCACCCGCTGTCGATGCGCCGTGCCTATCCGGACGCACGCTGAGGCAGCTGCCGGTGGTGATGTCGGTCAACTGGGCCGGGGTGATCTCGGAAACGGCGGTCGACGGCGTGAAGTCGACGGTGGCCGACCCGGATCGCTGGCTGACCTGAATCGTGTTGCCCGACACCGAGTCAATGAGCCCGTTCACCCAGTCCTTGCCCTTGGCCGACGCCGACGGCGACGACGACGGAGAGGGAGCGGAGCTGGTCGGATTCGTCGAAGTGGGCTTTGCATCGTTGGATGCGCCGCACGCGGCGACGGACAGCGCGGTGGCGCCGGTGACTGCGAGCAACGCGACGCGGGACAGTCGCGTGGTCGAGAAAGTGGCAGGCATCGGGGTCCTTTCGATCGTCGGCCGCAATCAGCAGAGCGGCGCTGGCAACGATCTTCACGATCGGCGGCGCCGCTGAGCGCAGGCTGGTGCCCGATTAAGAGCGCGCTGTGTATACGCCCTCGTGCGGCTTGTGCTGCGGCGCCACCGAATTAGTGTTGGGCCATGTTTTGGCTGTGCAGAACCTGCGGTGTCGAGCACAGCACCGCATCGGGTGTGTGCGCGATTTGCGCCGATGAACGGCAGTGGGTCCCAAGCGATGGTCAACTCTGGGCGACGCTGGATCAACTGGCCGACGAAGGAATGCGGTCGATTGTCTGGGACATCGAAGACGGGCTGGTGGCGATCGGCAGCGCTCCCGCACTGGGAATCGGGCAGCTGGGAAAGCTGGTGTGCTCCGGCGCCGGAAACGTGTTGTGGGATCCGTCCGGCTTCGTCGATGACGATGCGGTGGCCGCGGTGGCCGACCGCGGCCCGGTCGTCGCGGTCGTCGCCAGCCACCCGCACATGTTCGGCGCACAAGTCGAATGGAGCCGCCGGCTGGGCGGGGTACCGGTATACGTCAACGCCGCCGACGCCGACTGGGTGATGCGCCCCGACCCGGTGATTCAGCTGTGGTCCGACACGCTGGCGCTGACGCCCTCGCTGACGGTGGTCCGGGTCGGCGGGCATTTCCCGGGCAGTTCGGTCGCCTGCTGGACCGACGGCGCCGACGGCCGGGGCGTGCTGCTCGCCGGGGACACCGTCTTTCCCAACCCGGACCGCCGCACGGTCGGCTTCTTGCGCAGCTATCCCAACCGTCTTCCGCTCTCTGCCGCCGTGGTGCAACGGATGGCGGCC
>Ga0209115_1000041_pt1 | contig 11025 bp, 12 predicted proteins | sample JacPinW_OM2H0_O2_FD_187967 | JGI IMG/M metagenome (GOLD analysis project Ga0209115, IMG submission 187967) | Forest soil microbial communities from Algoma, Ontario, Canada - Jack Pine, Ontario site 1_JW_OM2H0_O2 (SPAdes) (version 2) | ecosystem: Environmental > Terrestrial > Soil > Boreal... | reverse complement strand
GCCGGTGATTGCGCGGGTTGAGGACGGGTGCGTGCTGCTCGATCTGCGAACCGTGTTTCCGGAGCAGGACGAATTGATCACGGCGGTGCTTCATCAGGTTGTGGCGTGATTGTCTTCTTATGACGGTTTTATGATTGTTGGTACGGGCATCGACATTGCGGAGGTTCCCCGCATCCGGCGAGCGATCGAACGGTTCGGCGACCGGTTTCTTCACCGCATCTTCACTGCGGGGGAAATGCGCTACTGCGATTCGAAGGCGAATCGGATGGAGCGTTACGCTGCTCGCTTCGCCGCGAAAGAAGCCGCGATGAAGGCGTTGGGCACGGGTTGGAATCACGGCGTGCGCTGGCGGGATTGCGAAGTCACACGCCTGCCGGGCGGACGGCCGACGATGGCGTTTCATGGGGTAGCGGCGGAGTTTGCGAAGCGGCTGGGAGTGAAAAACGCCGCGCTATCGATTTCGCACACCGCCGAGCAAGCCATTGCGCAGGTGATTCTGGAGAACTAATAAGGAAGCGATCCAAACGCTCGGACAACCGTGGCTTCGAAAGAATCACGCCTCAGGCGACGCGTCCGAGTAAGGAACTCGTCACGGTTCGCAGGAGTTGTTTGTCAGCTGCCGAAATTGCAATATCGCTCACCGACAAGCCGCCGAAACGTGAAATCGCCTGTTAACAGCAATCGCGTTCCCACTCTACGTTTGTAGGCTTTAATCATTACCGGAGAGAGGTGGCGGCACAGCGGGCAGCGGTGTCAAATAGATAGCGTGGAATCCTTCTGGTGCGTCAAAGAGCGTTACCCACGGTCGCACCTCACAATTATCATTGTTGTACTAACGATCTTCATCCCCGCTTGTTCGCGCTCGGAGTTTGACCAGCAGCATAAACAATCGGTCCTTCAGAATCCTCCCGGGGTCCAATTGGAGATTCGCACTAGCGGAGGGAGAACCCTATTTGCAGTGTCGGAGCAGGTCGCATTTGAAGAGTTCTACACATCAAAGTGGCCCGGAGCCTGGCGCATTGAGGTATTCGAAGGCTGGAATGTAGCGAGCAACGCGACCAGTTCCGACGTTGTCCACATTACCGACGGCAAAACGCTCTGGACCCAGCCCCGACAGCAGTCGGTGGTCATTATCTGTTGTGACTCGCGTCAGATCTGGCTGGATCAGGACCCGGTTCGCATTCCTTACAAATTGTCAGCCACCCCTACCCGTTTCAACCCGGAGGGCCGGGCCAACCCGCAGTGGCAAACCCTTCATCTTCCGAACAAGCCGGGGAAGTATCGAGTCTACGTGACGACACACAGGGTCTTCGAGCGTGGCAGTGACAAAAACCCATATGACGATAAAGGATTTCCGGTTTCGTCGAACATCCTGGATCTTCAAGTAAAATAACGTCCCGCTCGTCAAAACTGTTGCAAAATCTCGATTTCATTGACCGGGCCGCCGATTCTCAATGCGTGTAATCGCCTGGTTACGACAGTTGTCGGCGCGGCAGCAGTTTTCGAGTTAGCAAAAATCCCGAGACTGATCCGATCAAGCCGCCTGCGATTATGGCGAAAATGTACGTTCCAATCAGTACAACGCCAGCCCACTCTTCCAAGTGTTTAAAGCCAATTCTTGGGCTGAGGTAGAGCACCGCTGTCGAAAGAAGCAGCGAGAGCACTGTCCCGGCCGTCGCTGTAAAAATGCCACTCGGGAACATAGCTCGTGTGGGTCAATGAGCGAAATCGCCTGTTTACAACAATTGACATGTACGCCCTTCTTTCAGACAGGTTTCGATGAGGTTGTTGGTGAAGAAACCTGTATGTGACGAGCGGCGGGCAACCTTTCATCCAAGTTCAACTCTGGGAAAGCCTTCGTGAAGAACGCGACAGACTTCGGCAAGACTGCGCGGTGTTCCTGCAAAACCGCCGCCCAAAACAAGATGCTGTTTTGCGTCTTAAGTTCAGATGGGTCACAAGTGTTCAGATATTCCAAATAGTAGAGTGTGGACGTATCCGCCAACTCTGACCGCGCCTCGCGAATCAGGCGAAGCACCCATTCTTTGTGCAAGACGCAGTGCATCGTATCATCGCGCATTAATTCGAAGGCTTTGGGGGCAAGCAATTCGCATGCTGCCATGTCGACTGCACGGAGTGAACGACTGAACAAGTACAGCGTTAACGCAGCATCGATTTCCTCGTCGCTCGCAGGGATGGACTTTTTGCGTGCGACTTCCCGAGCCGGGTCGCGGAGTTCGTCCAGCGAGTGGCCTTGCAGCTTAGCGAATCTTAAGGACGTGCACAGGCTGGAGGCGTTCGACGGCTCGTGAAGCTTCAAGCTGAACGGAGGCTTCGTTCCCTTCCTAAGCTGAATGTTGTTTTGGTGAGCTTCGATGAAGTTGAACATCCGGGGCTCGATCTTGCTAAGTTTGTAGAACTCTTTATCGAGCATGTCGAGGACGTTTTTCTTATCAGCATCGGCATTAAGGGCGGCGTCTGAAACAGAATCGGGAGAGACGATCTCGACGTTCAGAGCGCCGATTGCCCGCTCCGTGATTGCTGCGGTCGCGTCGCATCCGATGCGCTGTAGGCACTCGACAATAATCAGGACGAACCGGCGAGAAGAGTTCGTAAAGAACTGGCTATAGCCGCCGTTATTGACCTCACGCTGAAGGGCCATCACGGCCAACACCATTCTTTCATCCCTGGTGAGGTCTTCCTCGCCGCCCGGACCCGTCTTCGCCTGAATTCCCCACTCGAACGCACACAGCAGCGAGGCAATTATGTGGGTGTCCTTGCAGGCCAGCAACTCTGAGGTGGTCTGGCCGGTGTACTCAAGCCATGGCAGTTTCCCCAAGGGTTTTCTCCGAAAGCAATAACTCTTCACACATCCAGCCGCATGGTATCAGACTGTAACTGGTGAAATCTCGATTACGCTCACCGAGGAGTTTTGAGTGCAAACGCCTGGTTTCGTCAACCATGATTTAGAGGCGATGCGAGCGACAAGGAACAAATTTATTGCGAATCGCCTGAGTAGAACTACTACAATGTCGGCTTGATCGACCAAAGTAACCATCGACCCGAGGGAGCCAGCATTGCATCGCAGTTTCCACAAGTGACAACGTTCAGACGGTCGTATCCGATTTTGTCTGAGGCACAAATCCCGCAGGCGTAAGGGAGAGACAGCACCTTTCCCGGTAACGACCTTGGGGTTCGGGAAAGAGCTGTCAGCTCTGCCCTGAGATAAGCAGTGACTACGGCAGGCGAGCGCGTAGTGCCCAAATTGCAATGAACATACACACTATGTCCTTTTCTTAGAAGACCAGCCAGAGATTCTATTGCCTCAGGAAGGCGTCGATGCAACTCGGTGTCATTGAACTCCTTGATGGGGACACTCTCAAACGCAAAACCTGCACGCACTGCTGCAACTCTTTCATCTTGAGCGCCGCCATAAGAGATGTCTGTCTCATCTTGCAAGCTGAGGATGGCGCTGATCTTCAACGATTGCAGGCACCTAAACTGCTGCTCAATGCGAGGAGCCGATCCATGCCAAAGATTGTGTTGAACTTGCGAGTAAATCATTCCTGAACGAGTCCGTCGCCGTGTCGTCAGAAATGTAGTCCAATCTGACGTGAAAAAACCATTTTTACACAGAGGGGCATGACGAAAGTAACTGTGCGCCGCCGCCCCTTGGCGAAGCTGGTCCCGTAGGTGGCGAAACATCGCGATTGCGCTTAAAACCCCTCGATGAGCGCTATCGCCTGATTTCGTCAACCTTACTATTGCAAGAGCATTTCCAAACGTGCATTCTTACCCTTGGGGAAGCGCAAAACGCCGTGTCTTCTACCAAGGAGACCTGAATTGCTTATGTCCATCTGCAGAATAACAATGGCCATGCTTCTGTGCTTGGTTGGCTCTTGCCTTAGTCAGGACAAAGGAGGAGTCGATCAGAGGGTAGCGCGGCAAGAGGTGCAGAAAATCCTTAGCGGCGAGGGACGTTCGGGATCACTTGAGTATTGGGGCTTCTGCGACCCGGATAAGGGATGGCCCGATTTTCCAGAGCCTCGATCCGTTTCAGGCCACAAGGGCTCTGCTCTTGACCTTCTGCAAGAGATGTTCGCCGACGACCCGAAGATGCGGGTTATCCAAGAGCGTGATGGAAGGATTCGCATGGCGGAGACGGATGTCCCGAAAGACTTCCTCGAGGTCAAGATTCGTCATCTCTCATTCCCGCCTGACTATCACAGCGGGGCTTTTGCTGTGTATTTCATCCTAAACACGGCAGAGGTAATAGCCTTCATGGATCACAACATTGGACGAAAGGTCGCCTGGGAGGGCTGGGGTATACCTGGCCAGATCTTCACCCACGGGCCGAGCGTGCCGGGCGAGTTGAACGATGTGACTGTGGAGCAGGCACTGGATTATGTGCTGGAGACCTTTCCTGGGTTTTGGTTCTATCAGAATTGCCACGACGACCCACATGGAGAACGGAAGATCTCAGTCGGCTTTGTCCGAAACTTACCACCGGTTAGCGACACGCCCCTCCCGAAGAAAGAATGATTGTCAGTCTGATCCCGAGTTGGTGAAAAATCTCGATAACACTCATCATGGGGCCTTGCGCCCGGCACTTGAGTGTAACCGCCTGTTTGCGTCAACAATGCGATACAATCGCACCGCCGAAACGCATAACAAACAATTGTGACCACAAGAATCGTGCTTTTAATCATCGTTGGCGTTGTGATCTTGCTTGCCGCAGGTTTGGTGGTGATGCGGAACAGGCAGAAGCAGGGCAATGTCGCGTCTCAGGGTGGAACGTTCTCAGTTTTACAGGGCAACGTCGATGGTCATCCGATGTTTGCCACGATTGACAGGGGACTCCGCAATTCAACTGAGAGGCAATATCTTCCGTTTTTCTTCAGCATCTCAACTCCCCTCATTAACCCAACCAACGATGGCCTGCCCTCAGGAGACGATGCCGAGAACCTGAACACGTGGGAAGATGCGGTGGAGACTGGGCTTCGATCAGCAGGCAGGTTCGCGTATGTAGGTCGCGTTACTTGGAACGGTCACCGCGAGTTGTTGTATTACCTCGCAACTCAGCAACCCGCTATCGACAACCTCAAAACGCTGGCCGAAAGTCACTCTACACGCCCCTTCGCGTTCACCTCCGAACGAGATGAGCAGTGGGCAAAGGCCAATTTCTGGTTGAACCGCAAGTGATTGATGTTTGGACGTTGCCGTAAAATTTCGATAGCACTTATTGAACCGGCTGCGGGGGTTTTGAGCGTAATGGCCTGATCACAATCCCTATTTCAAAAAGACGCTAAACTTCCGCTGATCACGGTGAAAATCGGAGTACCATTGCCCGGTCGGATGGGTTCCTAACGATTCGCTGCCTAAGGAGTCCAAGGGTACGAAAATGAGAGATCCGCTGCTCGTTGCTCTCGTCATGACGCTGCTGACGTTCAGCGTTTCGGCGCAAATCAAGAGTGTGAAGGAGGATGCTCCCGAGTTCGACGAGCCCAGACAGATATGGCAAGAAGTGATCGAGAACCAGGACCCCAGGTCCATAGTGGCTGTGCATGCCTCATTTCATTGCCCAATAAAACCCTCAGGCACGCGCTCGGGGAACTACATAAGCGAGATAGGGCCGATGGGGGAGTACGATGCCATCGGCAATGGTGTCACTATTTTCGACGACTACAGAGGGATCTCCCCTGGGGGTGCTGCGATGATTGCGGCTGCGGATCCCGATAAATGTAGCGGTGGGGTCGATACAGTCATCTTCTCAAACGGCCAGATTGTGGGCGACTTGCGGTGGGCGAGTGAGTTCCGCCAACGGTGGAGCGGTGTTTACGAGGGAGTCATTCAATCACTGCCCCCGCTTGCCAAGGTCGCAAACCGGCAAGCGGATCTAGTTGAAGTTGAAGATTTCCTGCGCAGTCGGATGGAGTTGATCCCGCAGGATGCACGCCTCATAAACGGGACGTTCGACTCCAAGGCGTTGTTCGAAAGGGGAGTTTACCTCCAACTGGAGTCGTTGTTGCGCGGTTCGCATGATGAGAATCCAGCGTCCGATTCAAGTCTGCATCCACAGCCACTTGGCGCGGAAGTTGCAGAGAATGGAGCGGGCATACCAAGAAAACAGCAACGGAAGATGGCTATCTATCTTGTCGGCAAGCTCCAGGAATGGAAGACTGCTTTGGAGAATTGCTTAAAGCCTGCGGTCGCACAGTAGAACGCCGCTTTGCCGCCACCAATTCTGAATGTTTTGAGACTGGACACCGTGCCCTTCAGGGATTCCTTATGGAGACGAGGCAGGATTCGCAGAGACAATGCGGTATCTATCGCCTCACGGAGTTCCTGATGAAAGCGCTGTCTCGGTGGTGAATTGGAGGAGAGCTATGAAATTAGCTTTCGTTGTCATGCTCATTGCGGCATCGATGTCCGCTCAAGACGCGGTTCCCGCATTTAGTCCCCTAAGTACATGTGGACCGATGAGTGCGATGTTTCAGATAAAAATGGATGACACCCAATCGCCGAATGTGACGCCCGAACCGGGAAAGGCGGTGGTCTATGTCATAGAGGATCAACAATTTAAAGCGGCGAAAGACGTTATCGTGAGAATCGGTCTTGATGGCGCCTGGGTAGGGGCGACCCGAGGTGACTCCTACTTATCGTTCCCGGTTGAACCGGGGGAGCATCACCTGTGCGCCAATATAATGCCGGGCCTTCTGTCTACTGGCCGGCGGGTTTCACTTTTCGGCCTTACGACTGAGGCGGGAGGCGTCTACTACTTTAGAGCACGAACCATTGGGGGAGCTTCATCGGCCATGGATCGCAATGGACTAGACGCCACCATATCAATCGACCTGGACCTGCTGAACCGTGATGAGGGAAAGTTTCTAGTCGCCTTTTCGACTCGCAGTGTGTCGAATGCAAGGCCAGTCAAGCCGGAAAAAGGTAAGTAGTGTTTCTAGCAAACGGCGACGAGAACCGTTGCTTGACGATCAATCTCTACAGCGCTCATTTTCCGGTCAGTTTCGAACACCTCAGATATGAGCTGAATCGAAAGAAGTCGAAATTCGAGCGCTATGTCTGTTAACAACAGTCTGGATTAGTCTGATCTATTTTTGAATATTTCTGGCGGGCCTTCTAGGTCCGGGCGTGTTATGAAGGTGTGTTCGTGCTGTGCCCACTTGGCGAGTACGATGCCAACAACGACAGAAATCCCAGCGCCGACCCTGAAAATAATTCCCAGCGTAGCTGGGAGGAGGAATTTTGCGTCTAGAAGTCCCATTACGAAAGCGAGTCCGATCAGACCGAACGCAACTCTGAATCGTCGCCGATTGGACTGCATGAGGTCCGCGTCGGCACCTTCTGCCAGTTCACGCCGTCGTTTCTGCCATCTTTCAAACCACCCCTGCATGTCGGATATTCTATCGCCGACCGCAAAGTGGGCGCCCTTTGTATTGCGTGTACCCGCCTGATCCCAGAAGTTGACAGGAGTCAGGCGTGGTATTTCGTGAATAGAGACAGCCCCGCCTGATTACAGCAATGGGGGCAGACTCTAGCGCTCAGTCTCTCAGACTGGGCGTTTGGCAGGTAATTAATAACACCATTCAAAACGAGGCTGAACTATCCGTGGCGTCGCGAACGCCGCGAAGCTCAAAAGCTGTTGAACCGCAGCGAAAAGAAACTCCAACCAAAGAACACCCCGCAGGGCTGCTTGAAAGATCAACGAGGGCGGGCAGTAGAAGGTGGATGTCGTTGTGGGATATTCGAGTAGCCAAACGCGCGAGTATTGCGTCGCAACGAACGCAACGCATCGCGCGGATCGCCCAGATTCCTCACTGCGCGAAGAACGCTGGTTCGGAATGACAATCGACCTTTCCGTCACGCCGATCTGTGCGGCGTTTGGGGGGCTGTCGGCAGGAGGCGAGCTGCGCACGCTGGACGGGCAAGAGTGCCCGTCCCCACACAATCAACGGTAACGTTGCCATCTGCTAAACTGTCGCCTTCAACAAAATTATGCCGGTCACTGCTCCGACTCCAGTTTTGTCACCGAGCAATCGCGAAATCCCGGGGAAGATTGTGTTGACCGGGCTGGCCCTTACCAGTTTCTCCGCGCTGCTTCTGGAGCTTGCGCTCACGCGGCTGTTTTCCGTGATTCTGTTCTATCACTTTGCGTTTCTCGCGATCTCGATCGCGCTGCTGGGGCTGGGTGCCGGGGGAGTGTTCGCGTATCTGCTGAAGTCGCGCCTCGCGGCGGTGGACACGCGCACGCTGGCGGCGCGGCTGTGCATGACGAATTCTTTTGTTGTGTTCGTGATGCTCGAGATTGTGCTGCACGTGCCGGTGGCGCTGGAGGTGAGTTACGGAAATTTCCTGCGCCTGACCGTGATCTACCTGGTGGCGGCGGTGCCGTTTTTTCTAACGGGGCTGCTGTTTGCGGTGGTGTTTGCCCGCGAGCCTCATCGCATCCCGCGGCTTTATGGAGCCGACCTGGGCGGCGGCGCACTGGCATGCCTGGCGGTGGTTCCTCTGCTGAACTGGTTCGGCGGTCCGAATGCGATTCTGATTTCCGCAGCCACGCTCGGGATCGCAGCCATCGTGTGGTCGGAAATAAATTCAGAACGCCGCATCGCGGGTATTTTGGTTCTGGCGATGGTGGCGTTGATTGCCGTGAATCATTCCGGCCGCCTCATCGACGTGGTCTATGCGAAAGGAATGTATCGCAATCCGGCGTGGGTGGAATACGCACGCTGGAACGCGATTTCGCGAGTCGAGGTCGACCGGCAGACGCCGTATACCAAGTCGATTGTCATCGACGCGGATGCATCCACCTACATCATGAATGCGGATCTGTCGCACTGGACGGGGACGGCGTGGGAAACCAACCTGATGACGGCTCCGCCCGCGCTGGTTAACGTTTTGCGGCCACACGGGGAATACGCGATCATCGGGCCGGGGGGAGGCGTGGATGTGGTGCGGGCGCTGGCGAACGGCAGCCCGAGCGTAACTGGTATCGAGATTAATCCCATTATTGCGACCGATATTATGCGCGGGCGCTACGCGGATTATTCGCTGCATCTTTACGAACGCCCGGACGTGCATATTCACGTCACCGACGGACGGTCGTATCTGCGGTCGACTGCGGAGCGCTTCGACGTCGTGCAAATGACGCTGGTCGATACCTGGGCTTCGACTGCGGCGGGGGCATTCGCGCTCAGCGAAAACAATTTGTATACCGTGCAGGCGTTCCGCGAATATTTCGATCACTTGAAGCCCGATGGCATCATCGCCGTCACACGTTGGGAGTTTGAGAATCCTCGCGAGGCGCTGCGAGTGGTTTCGGTGGCAATGGAGACGCTGCACGGAATGGGAATTGCGGATCCGGCGCGGCATTTCATCGTGGGGTCGTTCGGTGAACTGAATAAGGACGGCATTCCCGTGGTCGTGCTGGCCAAAAAGACTCCGTTTACGTTCGAGGAAGAGATCGCGGTGCGGGCGCACTTCGCGAATCATGTTCCGCTGACGGCGCTCTACATGCCCTCGGCGCCGCCCGATAATCCGTTCTCGCGGCTGATCGCGAGCAACGATCCTTACGGTTTCGCCCGCACCTACGCCTACAACGTCTCGCCGGTAACCGATAATGCGCCGTTTTTTTTCTTCACGCTCAAGCCGGCGCAGATTCTTGGGGAAAAGGGTCTGCAAGAAGGTGTGGACTGGAAAGTGAATCTCGGGGTTCTGGTGCTGCTCCTGGTTTTTGGAATCTCAGTGGTGGCGGTGCTCGCATTTCTGATTCTGCCGCTGGCTTTCAAGGGCGGAGCGGCGCGGCAGTCGCCGGTTCCGCTGCTGTATTTCATCGCCGTGGGGCTCGGCTATATTCTGGTGGAGATCGCGTTCATCCAGCGGTTTGTGCTTTTTCTGGGGCATCCTACTTATGCGCTCACGGTGGTGATCTTTCTGCTGATGATTTCGAGCGGGGCGGGAAGTTTGTGCTCACGCCTCTGGCTGCCACGCACCGAGCAGGGATGGATCCCGCTCGTGCTGGTGGTCTTAGTTCTGATCGTGGACGTGATTTTCCTTCCCGGACGGCTGGCCGCGCTGGTGGGCCTGGCGTTCAACTACCGGCTGGTGATCAGCGCAATCCTGCTGGCGCCGCTTGGTTTTGTGATGGGAATGCCGTTCCCCACTGGCCTTCGGGCATTGGCCTCGTCTCCGGCACCGGAGTTTCCGTCGGCGGAAGCGCGTCCGGAAAATGCGGTGGAGTGGGCCTGGGCCATGAACGCCGCGGCCAGCGTTTTGGGGTCGGTACTGGCCATGCTGATTGCCATCCAGTTCGGGCTTACTGTGACTCTGGCGTGCGGAGCTGGCGCCTACCTGCTGGCGCTGTTGCTGACCAGGGCGCTGCGCTCCCAAGAGGCGTAGAGGAAGAAGCGCAGGCCCGGGTTTGCTATGATGCAACGAACGGATTCTCACTTCCGGTTCCTGGCGGAACCTGAGAAAAGACGCCGGGTTCATCACGATTGCGATTGGCCACAATGAGGAGACCACTTGCCTAGCCAGAAGCAGCTTAAATGGTCGCAGCTGCGTGTCGGCATCACTGTGATTGTGTCCTGCGTGACGCTGGGCGTCCTGCTGTTTCTTATGTCGGGAACGCGCGGGCTGTTTTCGAAGCGCATCAAGCTGCAATCCTATTTTGACAACGCCAGCGGCCTGCGCGAAGGCGCCCCGGTGCGCTTGAGCGGCGTGGACGTAGGGAATGTCATCAAAATTCGCGTCGTTCCCGACAAGGATAAGCAGTTGACTCCTGTGGAAGTGATCATGAAGGTGAGCACCAAGTACGGCTTCGACCTGCGGCGCGATTCGGTGATATCGCTGGAGACCGCGGGGGTGCTGGGCGAAACTTACCTCGACATTGATAGTTCGCAAGCCGTGGGGGCCATCGTGCAGGATGGAGATACCCTCGCCACTCAGGTGCACCCCGATTTCAACCAGGTGGTGCGCGCCAGCCAGAGTACGCTCGAGAACATGGAC
>Ga0209115_1000040_pt1 | contig 11055 bp, 7 predicted proteins | sample JacPinW_OM2H0_O2_FD_187967 | JGI IMG/M metagenome (GOLD analysis project Ga0209115, IMG submission 187967) | Forest soil microbial communities from Algoma, Ontario, Canada - Jack Pine, Ontario site 1_JW_OM2H0_O2 (SPAdes) (version 2) | ecosystem: Environmental > Terrestrial > Soil > Boreal... | reverse complement strand
GAAACAGAAGGATTTGTCCGGCGACGATCTCACGGACGCCGATCTGTCCCGTGCAGTGATGCACCGCGCCAAGCTCGGCGGTGCGACATTAAACGGCGCCAACCTGACCGACGCGAACCTTAACAAGACCGACTTGAAGATGGCCTCACTGGTTGGGGTCAAGGCCGAGAACGCGATGTTTTATGGATCGGATTTGAGCGCCGCGGACCTGTCCGACGCCGACCTCGCCAACGCCAAGATGCAAACAGCGTTTTTGGTGCGCGCCAAGCTCGACCACGCCAGGATTTCCGAAGCCATGCTTAACGCAGCCCGGCTCGATGATGCATCGTTACGGGATGCCGACCTGAGCAAGACCAATCTGGTCGAGGCGTCACTGCGCCGCGCCAACCTCGAAGGCGCCAATCTCGACAATGCCGGTTTGATGAACGCCGTGCTGCGCGGGGCGAAACTCAAGGGCGCGAGGCTGACCGAGGCGGATCTTTATGGCGCCGATCTTTCGGACGCCGATCTGACCGACACCGACCTGTCCGGCGCGCGCCTGACCGGTGCAATTCTCACCGGTGCGATCCTCGCCGGCGTCAAACTCACCGGCACAATCATGCCGGACGGCACCGTGCATCCCTGACGGCTCGACAGGTCAAGGCTTGCGATAGTTCGGATCGAAAAGCTCAAACCGCGTCCAGCTGTCGAACGCGCCTTGGGTATATTCATGGGTGTCCGGGTCGACGTCATGTTGGCCGGGTTTGCGCAGAAAATGCGTCTCCACGGTCAGAGCCCGCTCCGGCGTCGTCTTTTCACAGCGCTGCTTGATGAACACGCCGCCGACCGCAGACTCGCCCTCGACCGGGGGGAAATCCGTACAATTCCACCCATCAGCGCCATAGCGATTGATCACGGCCACGCCGAGCAGATGCGCCATGCGGCGTTCGGCCGGCGCTGCGCGCGGATCGCTCACCATGCGAATGCCGCGCAATATCCCGCCGTCGTCGAATAAGGCCGAGAGAATGACGGGATGGCCGGCGACCCGCGTGCCGGTCCGCCGCGCCGCGTAACTCGGCTCGCCGAGCGCCTTAGCGACGTATTCGTCCTCGTCGTCGAAACGGGCCGCGACTTCACGCAACCCGTTTGCCTCCGGCCGGCATTTTTTGAACTCCGGCCAGGCATCGAGCTCCTGACGCGGCGGTCCGCCATCGCTGCCGCAGGCGAGTTGGCCCCAGCCGGCCAATGTCATCGCCTGGGCGGCAAGCCCAAGTTTTAGGCCATGGATTTCACCTGGATCGGACTGCGTCTGTGCGCCAGCTCCGCCGGCTGCGGCCAGCGCTGCAACGACAAAAGCAATCGCCGCCCTGCCCGTCCGGTGCATGAGGCTCACGGCTTCATCGGCTCGCATTGGCGCGTATCCGTGCCCCAGAATTCGACGCAGTCCTCATAAGTCGAAGGTCCGCGCCCGATCGCCTTCGCGAACAGATATTTCACCACCGCATCGATCTCATCGGAATTGAGGAACGCGTTGGGCTCCGGCGGCACGTCGTTGCCGAGTTCGGCGCGGGTGATGCCGTAGCAACGCTTATCGGTATAGGCGAACTGGTCGTGAAACGGCATCCCGGTGCCGGGACGGCCGCATTTGACGGTTTCGGCGACCTGGGGCGGCGTCAGTTTGGTCTGGCGCAGCGACAACGCGTTGCCGCCGTAGCCTTGATCGCCGGACGCGTCCCACTTGTGGCAGAACTGGCAAGTCGCCTTGGTCTTAAAAATATCCTTGCCATGCTCGATCGTCCGCGCCGCCTCGGCGCTTTGCGCCTCCTGCGCGCGCGCGCGTTCGATCATGACCGCCGAAAGCGCCGCGATCAGCGCCAAGACGACGTGCATGTGACCAAGCGGCCGGACCGTCCTACTTTGGAGCGAGCGCCGGCACGGCGAGGGGTCGCACCGGCGCAGGCGGTTATTGCGTTCGATCAAAGTGCAAACACGAACAGCATGGACGTCGTCGAGGAGTATTTCAGCGACGGATCGTTCTGCATGACGAACGGCGACTGCCGCGAGCCGGCCAGAACGGCGATGTATTGCTTGCCGTTCACCGAATAGCTGATGGCCGGCGCATTGATGCCGGTGCCGACGCTAAAACTCCAAGCCTGTTGCAGGGTTTTGGCGTCATAGGCGGTGAAGGTTCCGTCCGCCTGGCCGAGGAAGACGAGATTGCCCGCGGTGGCCAGCGCACCGGAGTAGTTCGGGAAGTCGAGCCGCACAGCGGCCTTGATATCGCCGGTGGTCGGATCGATGGCCTTGAGGCTGCCGTAGAGCCGGCCGGTCATCTTGAACGAGCCGCCGCTGAAGCGCTCGCGCGGCTTCAGCGTTCCGCCTTGATCGGCAAAATCCTTCTGCGCCACCGTCTCGATGCCGTCGCAGCCTTCGATCGACGGTATGTAGAGCATGTTGAGTGTCGGATTATAGGCCGTAGGCTCCCAATTCTTGGCGCCGAAATGGGACGGGCAAATGTTGGCCAGCGGTTCGCCGCGCATGCCGTGGGTGCCCGGCGTATAAACCTGGACACCGCTCTTGGGATCGTAATTGGCCGGCAAGCCGGTCTCCGGGTCGAGTCCCGTCGTCCAGTTCAGCTTATCGACGTATTGCTTGCCGCCGATGAACGCTCCGGTGGTGCGGTCCAGCGCGTAGAAAAATCCGTTGCGCGCGGCGTGGACGACGAGTTTGCGGTCCTTGCCGTTCACCTTGGCGTCGATGATCGGGTGCTCGGAAATCTCGTCGAAATCGAAGGGGTCGTTCGGCGTGTACTGGAAACCCCACTTGATCGCGCCGTTGGTCGGATTGAGCGCAAGCACGCTCGCGGCCCACTTGTTGTCGCCCGGCCGATACTGCGGATCCCAATCGGCGCCGGCATTGCCGATGCCCTGGTAGATGGTGTCGGATTCCGGATCGTAGGTCGCGGTTTCCCATACCGGCGCGCCGCCGTGCTTCCAGCGCTCCTGGCCGTCCTTCCAGCTGTCGTTGCCGGGCTCGCCCGCGCCCGGGATGGTGTAGGTCCGCCAGGCCTGCTGGCCGGTATTGAGATCCGTCGCATCGATGAAACCGCGGATGCCGAACTCGCCGCCGGCAGGGCCGACGATCGCCAAGTCGCGCACCACCAGCGGCGCCATGGTGATGGTCTCGCCCAGCGCCGGATCGGCGATCTTGCGTTCCCAGACCTTCTCCCCGGTCGCCTTGTTGATGGCGAACATCCGCCCGTCGAGCGCGATCGATATCACCCTGTCCTTCCACAGCGCGACGCCACGATTGTTGACGCCGCAGCAGGCGACGTCGCCGGCCCAGGCGCGGTCGATGCCCGGGTCGAACTTCCATTTGATCGCGCCCTTGGTGCCGCCCGAAACGTCGATCGCGTAGACGCTGCCCCAGCCGTCGGTGACGTACATCATGCCGTCGTCGACGATCGGCGTGCCCTCGAGGTTGCCGAAGGCGTAGCGCCCGCCGCTCTGCAAGCCGCCGAGCGCGACGGCAAAGACGAGCTTCAGGTTTTTGACCGTATCGGTATTGATCTCGCTGAGCGGCGAGAACCGAAAACCTTGATAATTGCCGTAGTAGAGCAGCCAGTTCTGCGGCTCCTTGTTGGCGTTGAGCGCCCGCTCAAACGTCATGTCGGCGGCGTGGACCGGTGTGAGCGCACTGGCCATGAGCAGCGGGCCGATCAACGCGATTGCCGGCGAGAGAATCCTCATCGCACTTCCTCCCCGTTTTGATTTTTTACAGCGACGTCAGCTGGGGACGATAATGCGCTCAGTCCCCGACTGCGACAAGCGACTCACGCGCAGACCACGGCTGCCTTTCGACAGGGCCGCCTTCTTGGGCTTGCGCCCACTTCGGTGCGTAAAAAACAGGCCCTAAAACGTGCCGCGCAACCCCGCATAAGCGGCCAGGGGCATGCCGGGAACGAAGGTGCGGGGATCGGTCAGGTTCAAGTAGGGAAAAGAATCGGTCTCGAAGAACGTGCCGTAAACATAATAATGCTGGTTGAAAAGATTACGCACTAGGCCGAACAGCTCGACGTTTTTCGAAAGCTTATAGGAGGAATGCAGGTTCACCGTCCAATAGGCCGGCAGCTTCGGATTCTGGTTCGATTCGTCGCCGACGAGCCATTGATTGCCGATGGCGTTGAGGTCGGCGCCGAATTTCCATGGGTCGGTGATCTGGTAATCGGCACCGGCCTTGAAGCGATAGCTCGGTATGCCGGTCAAGTGATCGCCGGGAACGACAAAGATATTGCCGTTGGCGTCGGCGAATGGATTGTTCGGCGACGATAAAGTCAAAGCGTTGCGAAACGTGGCATCGACGGTGGTAAAATTGGCATAGGCAGTCCAGCGATCCTGCTTGTACGAGACATCGGCTTCAATACCCTGGTGCAGCGTATTGCCGCCATTCTGAAAAAATTCATGGCCGGGAATCGGGCTGGCGACGGCGAGGATGTCGTTGACGTTGAGCGCGTGGTAGGCGCCGACGCTCCAATTGAACAGTCCCTTTGCGAGATCGAAATGCCCGCGCACACCGCCTTCGAACGTATGCGACACGACCTGATTGAGATTGGGATCGCCGACCAAGGCGTTGTCGATCAGGCATGGCCGCATCGGGTCGGCGCAGCCGAGCTCCAACGGAGTCGGCGCCCGGTTCGCTTCCGCATAGCTGCCGTAGACGGTGACGTTCGGCGTGACCTTGTAGGTGGCCCCAAAAGTAGGATTGAAGCGGCTATAAACATGGTTGCCGTTGAGGCCCGGATCGTTGCCGATTTCGTCCGTCAACCCGATCTGGGCAATGTTGAAACGGCCGCCGGCCGTCACCGCAAGGCGCGGCGTGACGTTGAAAGTATCGGTCGTGTAGAAGCCGGTATACAGCGTGTTGGATCCGAGCCGCACCGGCGCGACGTCACCTGACGGCTGATCGATATAAAGGCCGGTGCCGGCGACGGTCGGAAACTGGTTCGCATTGATCGTGCCCAGTTCACTCGTGGTGGTGAATTGAACGAGCCCGCGGTCGACGCTCATGCCGAGCACAAAATTGTTGTCGTGCCCGAAGATTTTCTCGGACGAAGCGCCCTGCACTGAGCCGCCGAAGCTGTTGGTGGACGTCCAAGTGCGGTCGATTTCGCCGAGCACGCTGCTGCCGAGAATGCCGGTCGCGTCAACAGTCTGTCCGCCGGTCGTGATCAGCGGCGACAACGAACCATCGAGGTTGGGAAAGCACAGGACCGTCGAAGGCGGCGGGCATGTCGTCGCATCGGTGCCGTTGCCGTCGACATGGCTTTGCCAAAAGCCGCGATAGTAGAGATTGCCCTGAAACGTCAACGTGTCGGTGGGCTTCCAGCTGCCGCTGCCGGTCAGGAATGCGAGCTTGTTGTCGGTAGTCTGCGGGATCGTATAGACGCTCGACCAATTCTGGCTCAGCATTTGGATCGGTGTCGCCGCGGCGGCACCGAAACTGTTATCGGCGCCGGTGAAGGTCACGTGGAATTCAGTTTGATTATCGCCGCGGGTGCCGAAGTCGGCGTAAACGCGACGCAGGCGCGACGGCGAATCCTGGCGCCAGCCAGCGTCGTCGATCGCGTCCGCAGTGATATAGTCGGACGAGTTGCCATTTTGGCCGCCAGCCTGCACGGAGGCGCCGACCCGGCCATACGAGCCGCCACGCAGCTCGCCCTCGACGCCCTGATAGGTAAAGCCGTTCTTCATCTCGAGCGAAAGCGCGCCGCCCAGCGCATTGAGCCCATACACGGGATTACTGGGAACCAGAGTCAACTGGTTGATCGCTTTGTCGGGGATAAAATCCCAATTGACGATGTCGCCGAACACTTCGTTGATACGTACCCCGTTCTGATAAACGGCGAGACCTTGCGGCGTTCCGAGGACCGGTGACGAAATGAAGCCGCGATAATTGATGTCGAGCTGAAATTGATTGCCGGTCTGGTCGCTGAGCGCGACGCCGGGCAATCCCCGCGCCATGGCTTGGAGGAGGTCCGGGGTGATGGCATGGTCGAGATCAGGCGTCGCGAGCGTCTGGACGTTGGCTGGAACTTTATCGCGAGCGATCGCACCAGGTTCGCCGACCGGGGCGGATGACGCCGCGGGATTTGCCGGAGCTACTTGCGCTGGTGCCGAAGAGCGTGATGCGGGCGCGGCAGCGGGCCGAACGGGCGGTAACGGCGTGGTCCCGATCACCTGAATCTCAGGAAGAGGAGCCGGGCTCTGCTGCGCAAAAGCAGGCTGCGGGGCCAGCAGCGCGACAATGCCAAACCCCGGCAGAAACAGACGCGGCAACATCGGCCGAAATGCCGACGCGCTTACACCGCGATCGAAAGCCGCAACGCCACACATCCCCAAGTCGCCCGACTGATCGGATAGATGCTGCCATTATTCGGCGCGAGGTGGCAGGGAAGGTTTTGCCAAACGTCCGGGAAGATTTGGCAATCGACCGCAACCGCGGCGCCCACCACACCTCAGTCCCTTGTATGCGGTTCGTATTCTGCCCAACTGCATGGCCACTTGCGGTGGCACCCAGCCGGTCGATGTCTGCTAAGTGCCAAAACTGACATTCATCTAAGGCTAGCTATCGGAGGACGGCCCATTCCCCTGTCTCACCGGCCTTTCAAGTCGTTGGCAAGCAGCTCGTCTGCGGGCAGGACGGCCCGGTTTAATTCAATCGATTTTGATGTCGAGCGCCCTTACGATCGGTGTCCATTTGACGATTTCATCCTCGATAAGCCGCTGAAACTTCGCAGGCGAGGAATCCAAATCTGGAACAAACCCGGTTTCAATCAGCATTTTCTGATAATCCGGCTCTGCGAGCGCATTATGGTTCGCAAGTGCAATCTGTTCGATTATTGCCGTTGGTGTCCGCGCAGGGGCAAACAAGCCAATGCTTTGTTGAGAGGTCATGCCCGGGAGAGTCTCGACCGCAGCGGGTAAGTCGGGCGCTGCCGCAAGGCGGGCTGGACTGGTCACAGCCAGGATCCGCAGCTTGCCGGTACGATGATAAGCAATGAGTTGTCCGGTCACTGCGGGCGTCGCCATTGCCACGTGACCAGCGATCGTGTCTGCGGTCGCCGGTCCGGAGCCACGATAGGGAACCTGAACAAGGTCGGGCAGTCCAGCCAGCGACTTGAACAATTCTCCCGTGAGATGGTTGAGCGAGCCAACACCAGCGTGACCATAAGAGAGCTTGCCGCGATTCGCTTTGTCGTAATCGATGAACTCCTGCAACGTATTGGCCGGGATCGACGGATTGACTGCGATCGCGAAGGCAGACACCGCAATGTTGGAAATCGGCTCAAAGTCTCTTATCGGATCGTAAAGCGGCCTGGTTTTGAGGATTGCTTCGGTGATGTGAGTGCTCGACCCACCCAACAGGATGGTGTAGCCGTCCGGTTGCGAATGGGCGACGGTGGCTGCTCCAAGTGAACTGCCCCCACCGCCCTCATTCTCGACAACAACGGTTCCGAGCAGCGGCTGAATTCTCTCCGCCCAGGGGCGGCCTACAGCGTCAAATCCACCGCCCGGCGGAAACGGAATGATCAGTCGGATGGGCCGGGTTGGATAGGCCGCCTGCGCGAACGAAAATCGCGGCGCCAACCCTCTACTTACAGCGGCCACCAGCCCGATCGTCACCAGGTCACGTCGCCTCATTGCGTTCTCCTAAGAGGCACACCAGAGATTCCAAGGGGGTGCATGCGTTAATCAGGAATACCGCACGTCCGGCCGCGACAGGCCGAAATGCGAGCGGAGCGTGTCTCCTTCGTAGGCCGTTCGGAACAGGCCGCGTTTTTGCAGGATCGGAACGACATGCTCGATGAAGCGGTCGAGCATCTCCGGCAGCACCGGGGGCATCAGGTTGAAGCCGTCGGCAACGCCTTCCTCGATCCAGTCCTGGATAAGGTCGGCGACCTGCTCGGGCGTGCCTTCGAAGACGAAGTGGCCGCGCGCCCCCGCGAGCTTGGCGAGCAACTGGCGCAGCGTCGGGCGCTGCTCGCGGACATATCCAACGATGACCTCGGTGCGGCTGCGCGACGCCTCGTTCTCCTTCGGATCGGGGAAGTCGGCCACCGTGAGCGGACGGTCAAGCGGCAAATGTGAGAAGTCATGTCCCCCGAAACGCAGCGACATGCGATTGCGGCCGACCTCCGGATCAGACAACGCGTTAAGTTCGTCCGCAAAGCGCCGCGCCTCGGCTTCAGTCGAGCCGATGATCGGGCTGAAGCCCGGCAGCACAATGACGTCGCTAGGATTACGGCCAACCTCGGCCACCAGCGCTTTTAGCTCAGTGTAGAACGCTTTCGCCGTCGTTTTCTCCAGATGCGCGGTGAACACCGCCTCGGCGTGCCGCGCGGCAAATCGCTTTCCGGTGTCGGACGAACCGGCTTGCACAAACACCGGCCGGCCCTGCGGCGAGCGCGGCAGGTTGAGCGGGCCTTTCACCTTATAATGTGCGCCCGAATGATTGATCGCCCGAACGCCGTTGGGATCGGCGTAGCGCCCGCCGGCCCGGTCGTCGAGCACGGCATCATCGGCCCAAGAATCCCAAAGACCTTTCACCACGCTCATGTACTCCTCGGCGCGCTCGTAACGGTCGGCGTGGCTGACCTCGCCAACGCCGCCGAAGTTACCGCCCGCCTGCGACGACCATGTCGTGACGATGTTCCAGCCGATTCGACCGTGGCTGATGTGGTCGAGCGACGAGAAGTAGCGCGCGAGGTTGAAAGGTTCCGTGTAAGTGGTCGAGGCCGTGGCGATCAGACCGATGCGCTTGGTAACCATCGACAGCGCAGCGAGCGTGGTGATCGGCTCCAACCAATTGAAGGGCGTGGTCTGTACGTCGTTCCAAAGGCCGAGCACGTCTGCGAGAAAGATTGAATCGAATAAGCCCGCCTCGGCCTTCTTCGTCATCTCCACCGTGTAGTCGATGTCGGTGAGCGCCAGCTTCGACGACTTCGGATGCCTCCACGCGGCCTCGTGATGACCGCGGCTCTGTATGAAGAGGTTGAGATGAATGAGACGTCTCATAGGTCGTCAGGCGGCAACCTTCGCTCCAACCACGCGCTGTGCAACGCGCGCCATGATCGCCGCCGCATTACGATGGAGGATCGCCTCTCGCGCCTCTGCTCCGATCTCGGCCTCCTCCAGCGCCTTTCGCGTCCAGTCTACGCCGAACGCACTGCCGTCCGTGCCGCACACGATCCGTTCGGCCCCGTATAGCCGCACCGCCGCCTCGATCGCCCGCGGCCCGAAGGAGTTGCAGTCGACATATACCGCGGCTGCTCGGCGAAACCGGGCGGAAGGCAGCTCTTCATCGGGCGTGTCGAGCAGGCAACGATGATCCATCCGCTCGACCTCATAGGGGATGTTGCCGCCCAAATTATGCACCACGACGGTCGCATCGGGGTAATCCGCCAGAAGATCGGTCAGGCACAACGTCACCATCACCGACGACAGACTTGCCTGCATATCCAGTGTGCCGTTGCGTCGCCGAGCGTTGTCTGTCCCGCCGGCAACTTTGGGGAACGCGTCGCCCGGCCGCGGCCCATGATGAATGAAAATTGCTGCCTTATAGCGATTAGCCACTGCCAGCAGCGGCCGCGCGGCCTCGGCGTCATCGCGCGTCAAGAATAAGTTTCCGGGCAACTGCGCCCCGATCACCCCCGGCAGCCCCATTACGCGCTCGAACTCCACCGCGGCCGCCGCCATATCGGTCAACGGCAATGCCGCAAACGCCGCGAACCGGCTGGGATGCCTTGCACAGATCGTCGCCAGCCCGTCATTCACCTTCCGGCACAGCGGCAGTGCCTGGTCGATCGGCTGTGCCTCGATCCAGCAGAACGAGCCGAGCACCGACAGGACGCTTACCGAAACATCCTGCCGGTCCATGCGCGCCAGTTCCACCACGGCTTCATTGAACGCCTCGGCCAGCGGGGTATCGGCCATTCGCGGCGTTTTCAGCATCTCGACTCCGTCTGTTCCGCGACCGATGCGCGGTTCCCGTGTGCGCGCCCGCAGCGCGTCAGCGACCTCGGAGGGTTTCCAGTGCGCGTGCATGTCAATCATCATGGCTTGTACTCCCTGGCATGCTTCTTCTCTCGCTTGTCTGCCAGCTTATTGCCTCAAGAAGAGACGTGCTAGCCCAACGTGATGACGTCGCTGAAGTGCCGAAACGGTGTTGCCGTCGTTCGGCCCGACCGCGAATGCGTCAGATTTTGCGTAACAGCGGCCAAAAATCATCCAGCGACGGCTGCTCGCCAAGAGTGCTCAGCGTTGCATGGATTTTGTCGGCTGTCGTCCGATCGATTGCCTGCGCCGCGCAAATGTCGAATTTGGCCTTGATCTGCCGAGCCGACATCGGCGCCTGCGTCGACCCGCTCGGATAATACTTGGTGCGCTCGATGCTGCGGCCGTCGCGGTAGGTCACCATGACCTTGGCAGGCGACTCCTCCCGCAGATCGGCATATTCCTGGTAGATCGAAAGCGAGACCTTTTCCGCGAAGGCGCGCACCGCCTCATCTTGCAGAGCCTCCTCGGTGAATGCAGCGAGCATGGGGGCGCCGTGCACGAACGTATAGGCGGCGAGATAAGGACCGCTGAATTTGGCGCTCTCCGCTGAGCGCGGATATTGATCGGAATAACGCTGCGCGGCGTATCGCGTGATGGCGACGTCGACGTGCGCAATCTCGCCGGGCGCCACCGCCTCACGCAATTCGAGCGCGGCGTCGATCGCGGTATGGCCGAGGCCGCCGCAGGGATAGGGCTTGAGCTTGTACCCGTAATCCACGAGGTCGTAACTCTTGCCCAGGCTGTCGAACGGTTCGGGCGACCAGGGCAGGCCGCGCGAAAAACTCTCAAAATAGCCGAGCTTACCTTCGAGCGCCCGGGCATTCGCGGTGAAACCGCGGGCGCCGAGCATGGCGGCGAGCATCCCGTCGTGGGCGGCGTGTCCGCTGTGCAGTGGCTTGGTCATGCTGCCGAAGTTAACGGTGACGCCACTCGCCAGCGACGCCGTGATCCCGATGACGTC
>Ga0209115_1000039_pt1 | contig 11203 bp, 12 predicted proteins | sample JacPinW_OM2H0_O2_FD_187967 | JGI IMG/M metagenome (GOLD analysis project Ga0209115, IMG submission 187967) | Forest soil microbial communities from Algoma, Ontario, Canada - Jack Pine, Ontario site 1_JW_OM2H0_O2 (SPAdes) (version 2) | ecosystem: Environmental > Terrestrial > Soil > Boreal... | reverse complement strand
GCATGGCTCGTCATCGTCGTCGTCACAAGCGGTAATTTATGCCGTTACCCCTCACCCGTCGTGGCATGAAAGTGCGCGGCGGTAAAAGAACGCCTCGCAGGGTCTGATGTCAGTCCCGCCGGAGCTGCTACAGCAAATGATGTCGGGCGGCGGGGGAGGCTCCCCGCCCGGCGCCGGTGCTGCGCCCCCCGGTAGCGCACAACCGCCTTCCGCCATGCCGGGCCCTGGCGGACCGGCCGCCGCCGCCGCGCAAGCGCCCGGCGCGAAACCTCCCGGCCAATCGCCAGCCGCAGGTCCCATGTCCACGCCGCAAGATAAGCGCGGACTCAAAGCCGCCGCGCAGACCAACATTCACATCGCGGTGAACATGCTCGAGGAAGCCTTGCCGGCATTCGGCTCAGAGTCAGCCGAGGGCGCGAAAGTCATCAAGGCCTTGAACATACTTGCATCTATGGTCGCGAAGAAGGACACTTCCGACTTGGTTCCGGCAGAAATCCTACAAATGGTGCGAAGGCTTCCCCAGATGGGCGGCGGCACCGCGGTCCAACAGCAGATCATGAAACAGATGGCTCAAGCGAAACAGCAACCGGCTCCGGCGCCTTAAGGAACGATCATGCCCGCACGATATCTTGAACCTTCGACCTCCGGACTTCGCAAGCCCACCGATCCGGAAAAGGACAACGGCCAGATCATCAACCCGCCGCGCTACGCCGAACACGGCGGCCTCGACAAGCCGGCGCGCATCGCGCAAAAGAACCCCTTGACCATCTCAAAGCCAGGCGGCGGGCGGAACTAGGCCATGCCAAACCTCGAAGACTTGACCGTCGATCAACTGCTCGCGCACGCCAAGGGCACCGAAGGCGATGCGGCTCTGTTGCGCCAGCTTGCGAAAAATCCAGAGACTCGCGAGATCATGCAGGCGGCCATCAAGAAGATGGCGCCTTCCACCTCGATTCCTGAGTACGACGCCAAGCAGCAGGTGCGCGCGGAGATCAATGCCGAACGCGAGGAGCGCCTGAAGCTTGAGCGCAAGATCATGGAGCGAGACGCGCGCGACAACGTGCGCGAGCGCCGCCAAGCGATCAAGGATAAGTATCGACTGTCGGACACCGATGTCACCGCGGTCGAACAGATGATGGTCGATGATAAGGAAGTGAACTGGACGCACGATGCGGCGGCGCGCGTGTATCTCGCCTCGCGCCAATCACCGACGCCGACACCGGCGACCTTCTCACCGCCCATCTACGACATGCCGGAGAAGGATGTCTGGGGCAAGGGCTTAGGCAATCGCGCGGCGCTCGATAAGATCGCCATGAATCAGGCATTCGAGGCCTGGAACGAAATTTCTTCGGGCAAGGTTCCAGGATTGGGAGGCGCGAAGGCGCACTAGCGTTTCAAACGTTTTTGGGGGTGTTTGACCGGCGCTGCCCAGAAAACTTTTTAGGAGTTTCCGGTCATGCCGATTTTAGGTACTGGTGTATTTCCCGCAGGCGGCGTCAATTCCCTCGGGCAAGAACTGCAGTATGTCGTTCGCCGAGCCTTCGTCAAGAAGCTCGTCGTGCAGCTGTACAACACCTCGCCCTTGGCGGCCGCGTTGATCGCGAACTCCCAGCCGGCCACCGGCGGTGTCTCATCGGTCACGATACCGGCGCAAGGCGCGCAGTTCGTGAACATGCAGTGGGTCGGCTACGACGGCTCCTTCAACCAGCCGGCGGTGCAGCCCGCGGTCACGAACCTTGAATTCAACTTGAAGGGCGCGGTCATCCCGATCCCCTATCTTGGGTTCGAGGGCTTGATCCAAGACGCGCACGAGATCATCCCGTTGCTCGCGGCGCGCATGAACGATGCCGGCAACGTGTATTGCGATGGCGTGGCGACCGCGCTATTGAACAACGTGTCCAACACCTCGCAGCTCATCGGACTACCGGCGGCGGTCGATGATGGCACCAACTCGGTGAACTACGGCAACCAGAGCCGCACCACGAATCCCTGGCTTAAAGCCAAGCGCTACACGGCGGCCGGCAATCCGACGCGGGCCACGGTCGCTCAGTACATCACCGGGACTTTCAAGTACGGCGGCGAGCTGCCGACCTTCGGCATCATGGGGCCGGCGACCTGGCAGACCCTGCAGAATGACTATTTGGGCAACGAGTCCTTCGTCGTTACCCCGGAAAAAGGCTTTGATGATGAGCCCTGGGGCGCGCGCTCGGCGTTTCGGGCCTGCATGGTCTCCGGCGTGCCTATCTACATGGATCCGTACGTGCCGGAAGGCACGCTGTATCTCTTGAACACCGGCTACTTGGCGTTCTACATCCACGAGCGCGCCGCTTTTGCCTTCACCGGCTTCGAGTCAACGCTCTCCAATTTCCAGATCGGCTACATCGGCGCGGTACTCTCGCTGCTCGAGCTGGTCTTGGCGAAGCCGAAAGTCTGCACGGTGGTGACCGGCTTCACGTTTGTTGCGATCTGAGGAGTTAGCACATGGGTTTCATGGATATTTCCGGTCAGGGCAACAACAACCCGATCCTGCCCATCGCGGTTCCGGCGGGTAGCAGTTTCACACTTCCTGCGGGTCAGGGTATCATCGGCGCTTTTGGCGGGATCTCCACTCCGCAGATCGGCACAAACAACCCGCTCTCCGGTCAGTATTTCCTGCAGTTGGGTCAGTACACGACCCTGCAGATGTACGACGATGGGATGAACTACTGGCAGAACGTCGATGTGACGCCATACGCCATGATCACTATTTCATCCGATGGCGCGAACTTCCGCGTGACCAACTCCACCGGCGGAGTTGTCGGAGCCGTGATCACGGGCGCGGGTTCCGGCGGCACCAACGGCTTTTACGGCTACTCACAGTACGGCGCCGGACAGGGCGGACAGATCGTCATCCAGAATGGCGCGACCACCATCGGCAATTCTATCTTCACGATCACGCCTTCCGCCGGCGGCAGCCTATGGAATGCCATCGTCGGCGGCGCGGTGAGTGCGACGATCAGCATCACCGGAACGGTTTTCAATGGCAATCTCTCGAGCCAAAACCCCTCCGGCGTCGGCCAATCATTGAATGCGTTCGGTCAAGGGTCAGCGGCTGGCGGCATCACGGCGAGCGGCGGCACCAACTACACCAAGGCGCCTCTGATTGTCTTCACGCCCCCGCTCAATCAGGGAAACCAGCCCTACGTGCTGCCGAGCGCGGTATGCACGATCTCCGGCGGCGTGATCAACTCTGTCACGGTCATAGACCAGGGCGCGGGCTTGATCTCGCTTCCAGGAATCAACGTCGTTCCTCAGCCCGGCGATACCACCGGCGGCGGAGCGGTGCTCGGATGGCTCTTTGGCGCGACCGGCACGGCAGGATTGGGCGCTGGCACAGGATCAGGGTCTGTCTTGGCGATGTGGCCGTACTACAGCGGCACGGCAGTGACCGCGGCCCCGACGTTCACCTACGGCGGCACGAGCAATCCTGCTCCGACTGCGGTCTCTATTATGGATTGGACGATCACGTCCATCACCAACACGACTCCGGGCGTCACCTACACCAACGCGTTCGCCGTGTTGCAGGGTGGCGTACTAGTCGCGACACCTGCGGCCAATACCTCGACCAGCTACACGCAGAAGATCTCAAATCCGGTGTATCCGCCGCTAGTCGTTGCTCCGACCACGGGCGTCACCACCCTCTCTGGAAACGGCTTCGGTGGCGTGAACTTCCAAGTGGCTCCCACCATCGCGATCGGCACGCAGCTGGCAGCCGGCACGGTCGGCACGGTGGCCGTGCAGACCCCGGTCATGGGCGGAGCGACGGACATTGTGAAGCTGCAGACCTTCTGATGAAAAAGGCGGTGGAAGTGATCGGTCGCCGAGTTCCACCGCCGGTTCATGGTACAAAACAGGAGTTTTTGGACATGATGAAGAAATTGGAAGGCCGTCGCGATCGCGGCGTCGGCCGCAGACACTAGAATTTTCCCCCACACATCCGGAGTTGACCTATGGATGGCATTTTTGTAACGAACAAGAACGATTTCGTTCACTTCGATCGCTACGATGGCGAGGATTTCGTATTCGAGCCCGGCGAGAAAGTCTTTATCTCCAAGCCCGCCGCGACCCACATGTTCGGTTGGAACCTAAACGACACGAGCGAGGTGCTGGTACGCTTAGGCTGGGCCATGGTGTACGACGGAGATGTGAAAAACTTCGTCGAGAACAAGGAAGGCGTCAATAAGCTTGCGAATTTCGTGTTCGATGAGGCGGTGATGGTCTCTAAATCCTCGCTCGCCAAGGCGATCGAGAAGCCGCAAGCCGCCTGAAGTGGTAAGTGACAACCCTTGGCCCTTCCACGACGCCCGGCACCTATGAGTATCAGGTCTACGATCAACTCCACGACCCGAACGGCAATCGCTGGACCGAACCGCAGATCGATGGGTACATCAACGAGGCTCGCAAGCAGCTGGTCATGGATACGGGCTGTCTTCGCACGCTGCAAAACACGTTTGTCACCGGCGGAGTGGAGCAATATCAGTTTGGTCAAGTCACCGGCGGGACGATCCTCACACCGGGGAGCGGCTACACGTCGCCATCGGTCAGTTTCACAGGAGGCGGGGGCACTGGTGTAGCCGCGACCTTGGCCCAGAGTGGCGGTGCGGTCAACACTATTTCATTCTCAAACTTTGGTAGCGGCTACTCTAGTGCTCCTGCCGCTGTGGTTGCAGACGGCGGGCCCGGCGTCGGCGCGACGGTGCAAGTTGGCGTCATCAACGTCAACACCTACGACATTTTAGGGATCCATCTGCTGTGGGGCACCGAGCGCTACACGCTCACCTGGTACCCCTTCAGGGTTTTCTCAGCCTGGTTTCGCCCCTTCACCGCGGCAAGCTATCAGCGTCAGCCGGTGTCATGGGCGGTGTACGGCGATAACGCCATTTTCATCGGTCCGACGCCGGATCAGACCTACGCTATCGAGGTGGACTCCGTGGTTCTGCCGACGCCCTTTGCGGTCGGAGACACCACGACCATCGATAACATCCCGCCGATGTGCCAGGACCCGATCAAGTTCTATGCGGCGTATCTCGCGAAATCGAATGCGCAAAGCTACGGCGAGGCCGAGAAGAAGCTCGAGGAGTATCAGCGGCGCGTGCGCGAGGTGGTGAGCGTGTACACCGGTCGCTTGCCGGACGTGTACCAGGGATGAGTCGTGGCGCGCGGCAGTAATGTAGGAGGCGAGAACCCAGAGTTCGTCCTTCGCGAATTCATGGGAGTGAATTTGCTGGAAGGTCGCGAGGCCATCAACGATAACGAGTTTTTTTGGGCTGAGAACATCATCCCAGTGGCGGCGGCCCAGGCCTATCCGGTGCCTGGCGCTACCCAGCTCGGTGTGCACATACCCACTGAAACCAACATTCCATCCTACACGATGTCTTTCGCTACATCGGCCGGAAATTTCGTGTTTGTCGTGTTTGAGGCGACTGGCAACGGTTACATCGTGACCGTGCCCACCGGCGGGGCCACTTCGGCGCCCATCATAACCGGACTTACTTCAGGAAAGACTTACGCGACGCCTTACAACAATCAAGGGATTCTGATAATTGATCCAACGGGCTACTGGGACTACGGAATCACCACGCCGAACACGCTAACTCCGCAGAACAACACCGCCGCGTTCGCAACGTTGGTTGGCTTGGCAGGAGTGGTGGCTGGAAACACGCAGTTGGCGCAAGTGGTGACCGGTACCGGAACCGGGGCCACGTTTCAAGCCGTGTATCAGGTCATCAATGCGACCATCGCGACTGCCGGGACCGGCTATGCGGTCGGTGATTCGGTATATCTGACCGACAATAATCCAACTACGCCGGCGCAGATCATCGTCGCTTCGGTCGGCGGCGGCGGAAATGTGACCGGTATCACACTGGCCACTGGAGGCTCGTATCCTGGCTCTACCGGGCCTCTGACGCCGGTTGGCCCAAGCGGGTCTGTTAGTACCACGACAGGAAGCGGCTCAGGATTCACGGTAACGGATCACATTCAGGCGACGGCGCTCAACATTCTGACCATCGGCAGGGGCTACACCGGCACTACGACGGTGGTTGATCAAACATCCACCGCGGTGCCGGTAGACACTTGGGATGTGACCTCGAGCGGCGTGATTGGCGGTCAATCGGTCGCGACCTACCAGGGGCGCGTCTGGATCAGCAGCAATCGCACGGTGTTCTTCACCGATATCGATTCATACAACTCCTTCGGCGGCACGGGCGGGTCCTTCTTCATTTCCGATTCCTACCTGGTCGGCAACATCACGGTGCTCTACGCCGCGAATAATTACCTGTACATCTTCGGCCAAAGCTCGATCGATGCGCTCTCGAACGTGACTGTCAGCAACGGAGTCACATCCTTCTCGCGCATCAACGTGACCGGCACGGTCGGAACCATCTTCCCGGCATCGGTCACCGCTTACTATCGAGCGATCCTGTTCTATCACTCATCCGGCGTGTACCTGCTCGCGGGAGCGACGCCAGAGAAGATTTCTGAGAAGATTTCTAAGTTGATCGCGTTGCCTAACACCGGCCAGGCCTTCGGCTTTACCGTGCAGGTGCAGGGAGAAATATGCGCGGGCATGCAGGTAAGCTTCGTCGACAATTTTACGCAAGTGAACGTGCAGCGCCCGATTCTGCTGCTGTACTTTCGCGGCAAGTGGTGGTTCGCCACATATCCGAACCCCACTCCAGGACTTATCACCACGGCCATTACGAGTATGCCGATCAATGGCGTGTCTATCGCGTTTGGCTGGCGGGCGAATGTGCCGAGCGAAGGCGCGCAGCTGTATGAACTCTTCAGCCTCGGATCGCTTTCCGCGTGGCTCGTTAAAACCAAGTTCTGGGACGGAGGCTCGCCGACGCGCGAGAAGCAATCGATCAACGCGGCGGTGGGAGGGCAGTGGCCAAGCGGCGCGATCGCTGGCGGTAATATCACCGTGAACGTCGACACGGAACTTGGTACATCGGTCGCCAACGCCATTTCCGGGCCGCCTGTGGATGGCTACAACTTCCAAGTCACCATCGGCAACGAGGGCGGCAGCCAGTACCTTGGCCTTACCGTGGCAGGCGCCGCGGGCGTGGGCGCTTCGCCGTTGACGCTTCTGGAGATGCTGGCTCTGCGCGGCAAGACCGAGCGGGACATGATGCAATGATCATTGACCTATCAGCGACCACGAGCTTTGGCGATGATTCAGGCATGAAAAATTTCTTCCTGGTGCACCGCTTCATCCACGATCAGACCGCCACGGCCCTGACCGCAAAATTCAACGTCGCGGCGTCCAGTTTCGGCATATTTGACTCTAACGCCGACACCGAATGGCTGAAATTGATGAAAGACGCTAAGGCAGGGACCACGCCGCCGCCGGCGCTTCGAAACTGGCTTCAGGTGCACGCGGACATCCACGTCGCTAATTACGTCCTTTTGGGGCAAACTCCTACCACAGCGCCTGATCTTTCGGTAGTGGATTTTGGGGATCAGGAGCAATTTTACGATTGGATGTACGTGCACCAGCAAATGCACGATTTTGAGCAAGCCTCACTGGGATTGTCATGAGCGCAGTTCTAAAACCTAAGCTTCTGATCGCTCGCGAGTACTGCTCAGACGCGCTGTTTGAGGAAGTTAAGCCGCTCCTTTACGAGCAGTGGCGCGAGATCGCCAACTATCAGGATGAGATTACACTTGATGTGGACTATGACTTCTATCGAAAGATGGAGGCGCAAAAGAAGCTGGTTTGGCTGACCGCGCGACTCGATGGCGAGCTTATTGGCTACTCGGTGTTCATCCTGATTCGACACCCGCACTACCAGAGCACTGTGTTTGCAATGAATGACGTAATTTTCGTGAGAATGACACACCGCAAGAGCCGCACTGGTCTAGCGCTCATCCGCGAATCAGAACGCACGCTGAAGGCTCTTGGCGCGCGCAAGATATCTTGGCACGTGAAGCTCTCCAACGATCTGCAGCGCATTCTGGCGGCCAAAGGCTACGCGACGGATGAAATCAGCATGGGGAAGCTGCTGTGAGCGCGAACGTGAGCCTGCTGCAGCATATCGAATCGAAGCGCATTCAGGTAATTCCGTTCGCGCTCGCGTATCTCGACAGCACGATGGACTTAGGCCACCAGATCCACGCCCACTCTATCTACGCGAACGCGCCGTTCGATGAAGAGAAACTGGCCAAGCAATTGCTGTGGGCCGGAACCGACAAGAGTCCTGACCGGTATTTCCGGATAGCCGTGCGTGATGGCGTGGTCCTGGGGGCCTTTTACGGTTACGTGCACCGAGTATTTTTCGCGGATTACCTAGTGGCCAATGACCTTGGCTGGTGGGTGCGCAAAGAGGCGCGCGGCGGGCGCACGGCGATCGCGCTGCTCCTGGACTTCGAGAAATGGGCCAGGACCATGGGTGCAAAGCGCGTCGGCCTTGGGCAGACCGGCGTCGAGGACATTGAGCGCACGACCAAACTGTTCGAGCACTGCGGCTACAAGGTCATTGGATACAACACGATGAAGGAACTCTAATATGGGCGTCAGTGCTGGCGGAGCCGCCGCGGAAGGGGCAAAAGATGCTGGCGAAGCCGAAGCCGGGAAGGGAGCGACAGAGGCCGCTGCTGGCGGATTGGCGGATGCTGGAGTTGCCGGCGGCGCTGGAGCATTGACCGCAGGAATAGCAGACGCTGGTGCCGATGCTGGTCTGGCGGCTGGGGTCGGTGATGCGACAGCGGATCTTGCGACCACTGCCGGCGGCCTATCCGCCGCAGACACCACAGCTGGCCTTGCTGGGGAAGCGGCTGGGGCGGGCGGTGCTGGCGCTGCCACCTCATCTCTAGCGTCTGGCGCCATTCCGGAACTGACCGTCACCGGCGCGGCTCCGGCGGCGGCCGGCGGTTCATCTGCACTCGCCCCCATCGCGGCATCTGGCCTGGCTGCCGCCGGCGCGGGCGGTGGAGGTAGCGGCGTACCAGGATCGCAGCAAGTGGGCGTCAATGGTCCGGAGGGTGCGCAGGCGCAGCCGGCAGATCAGGCGCCGCCCAGCGATATTGCCCCGTCTCCCGGAGATACGGGTGGCGGGTTCCTGCCTGCCACTGGCGATTCCAGCGTTCAGGCGCTCTCGCCAGATGCCATGCAGTCACTGGGCATCACTCCGGCTGGCACTACGAATCCGGCGCTCACAGCCGGAGACACCGGTGCATTCGACCCGTCCAGCATTGGCGGCACGCCAGACATGCCTAGCGTTGCGCCGGAGAGTTTGGGGGATCAAGTCGGAGACAAGGCGAGCGAGTTGGGAAAGTGGCTATCCAACCCGAAGAACGCGGCAACCGCCGGGCTACTGGGCCTCTCCGCGAAGAACGCGCTCACTCAGCCAGGCTTGCCGGGGGCGGATAAAGCCGCCCAGGCCAACGCCGCGGCGCTCTCGGCCCAGGCACTCCCAGTGGTGCAGTCTGGCGGTACGGCAACGCCTGAGTGGGCGAGCCAGAAAGCATCGATCGACGCCACGGTCGATGACGAGATCAAACAGCAGACGCAGGCCATCATGCAGGCCGCGGCGAGTTCCGGCGAAGGCGGCCAGAACTCCGGGATCGTGCAGCAGCAAATCGCTGCCATGACGCAGAAAGCGAACCTGAACCGTCAGCAACTCTATGCTCAGGCGCAGCAGCAGAACGTCAGCGCGGCGCTCTCCGCTCTATCTGGCGGCGATTCCACGCTGACTTCCATCGGATCGACTCAGTTGCAGCAGTCCGAGCAGGCGCAGCAGCTCGCGGCGCAGACCGCTGAGATGGCACTGCTGCTGCAGACTGGCCAGAAGCTACCGGGCCAGGGAAGCGGCGCCGGTCCGCTCAACGCAGGCTCGTAAATGGCAACGCCGGCAGAAAATCTCTTCCAAGATCGCACGCAGGATGTGAAAACTGCGACCGAGCGCCAGGCCGCGCTCGATACACAGCGAGAGAAGACCGGCGCCGCGGCGAATGCGGAACTCGCGCCCATGGAATCGGCCGTCAACAAGGAAATCAGCGGTCTATCGGGTATTCAGCCCCCGAAACCGACGCCGCTGCCTGAGTATCAGCCAAAACCCCCGGTTGATGCGAAGGAATACCAGCAACTCTCGATGGGTTTGATCGCGATGGCGTTGATCGGCGGCATAGCGTCCAAAGGCAACTGGATGGGGGCCTCCGCATCGCTCAATGGCGCCTTGAAGGGGTACATGGAGGGCAACAAAGAGGCCGCGGAGCGCGATTACAAGGACTACCAGACGAAATTCAAGGAAGCGCAAGCCAAGAGCGCCGCGGAGCAGAAGGAATTCGAGGATATCCTGCAAAACAAGCGGCTTTCTATCAACGACATGCTCACGCAGATCAAAGTCGCGGCGGCGAAGTACGGGCGCGACGATGTGCGCGCGGAGGCTGAGCAGAAGTCGATCGATGGCATCTGGCGGCGCGTGGAGACGATGGATGCGACGATTGCACGCATCACGGACGCCGATCAGCGCCAGCGCAACGGTTTGGACGCGGCTCTCGCCAAGGCTAAGGAAGGCGAGTTCACCGAGCAAGAGTCTTCGCTGCTCGCGGCCATGGCGGACAAGAATGTGAGCCTGCCGGCGGGGCTGCGGTCGCAAAAGCAGATCAAATCGACCCTCGATGGCCTGATGAAGGAGCATCCTGAGTTGGATGCCAACGGTATCGCCGAGGGCCTCAAGAGCGGCAAGTTGAAGCTTGCGGCAGAGACCAAGGCGGCAAGCACTGCAGGCGCTCAGATAGGCAAGGTGTCTCTCGCGTCGAACGAACTGGACACTTTTGGGGATCAGTTGTTGGAAGCCTCCAAGGGTCTGCCACGCGGCACCAGCTTGACACTAAACGGCATATTGCAGGCCAGCGAAGCGCAGCTTTCCGATCCGAAATTATTGCGTCTCAAGACCAAACTGCAGGCCGTGAACAGCGCATACGATCAGCTGGCGGCCCGCGGTGGAACCGATAAGGACAAAAGAGCGCACATACGCGAGTTGTTCAACGAAAAGCTCTCAGACAAAGCCATCCAGGAATTGGTCAGGTCAGTTAAGGAGGAAGCCGCCGGCGCGCGCGAAGCTGCTGATAGGACCATAGGTGAGGTATCAGGCACGGCGATTCCAGGCGCCGGCCCAGCGGCACCGGCGCCGGGCGCGCACCCGCCTGACGTGCAGTC
>Ga0209115_1000036_pt1 | contig 11482 bp, 13 predicted proteins | sample JacPinW_OM2H0_O2_FD_187967 | JGI IMG/M metagenome (GOLD analysis project Ga0209115, IMG submission 187967) | Forest soil microbial communities from Algoma, Ontario, Canada - Jack Pine, Ontario site 1_JW_OM2H0_O2 (SPAdes) (version 2) | ecosystem: Environmental > Terrestrial > Soil > Boreal... | reverse complement strand
CACGAGCAGACTGTTCGCGTCGACGATCACGCCGGTACGCCGGTACGGCTTGAAACCTGAGCAAGAAACCTCCACGTCAAAGTGGCCGACCAGCAGGACCGGAAAAGTGTAGAAGCCTTTGTCATCGGATTTCGTGGTCTGGCGGACACCCTTGTCCAGGTTGATGGCAGTCACTTCGGCACGGGGAATGACGGCGCCGCTCGAATCTTTCACGGTGCCGGAAATACTTCCGCCCACGCCCGCCCAGCACCAGGGCGCGAACAGAGCGGTGCATGCTGAAATCAGCAGCAGGACCTTCGTGCTTCGCCGCAGCGCATCGCGCAGCAGCACTGGCACGGTCCGCCGCCGCATCGTCTCCAACGGTGTGATCTCCCACTTCATGGGCCGACTTCCTCTCCCGCGTGAATCCTGGATTCGACTAGGAATGCTACGGCGTGAATCCCGCTCCAGCGGGAAACGCGCTATAATGATCCAGTTGCAACTCGGTCGCAACTGATAAACACAGATGCAACTGAGTCGCAACTAATATCCAAAACAAGAACGCGATCCGAACTTCTCTTTTATTTGCAACTGAGTCGCAACTGGAACTACAGTGACAATCATGCCGGAAGCGCTCCGGCAGGTCAAGCATCGCTGAACGATTTCGTCGCAGACCTGTTGCGACTACTTGCCACAATAGGAGTCGTTGCCCATGCCGCTACCTCAAACTGAAATTCCCGGCCGGCTGCAATCGCATTTCGCGGAACGCGGAATCCGCATGACCGAGCAGCGCCGCGCCATTCTGAGCGTGATGGAAACCGCCAGCAAACATCTGGATGCCGCCCAGATCCTGCGCAAAGCGCAAAAAATTGACGCCAGCGTCGACCGCAGTACGGTCTACCGCACTCTGCGTCTGCTGAAACGCCAGGGCCTGATCGACGAACTCGATCTCATGCACATCCACGGCGAGGGACACTACTACGAACGCAAACTGGGCCGCGACCACATCCACATGGCCTGCCTGCGGTGCGGCAAGATCATGGAGTTTGTCAGCGATGTCTTCGAGAAACTGAAGCAGCAAGTCGAGAAGGACTGCCGGTTCCGCGTGTTGGTTTCGCGACTGGAAATTGGCGGGTATTGCGCAGCGTGCCGGGGAAGCAAATAGCAGGACGCGACGGCGCGCAAATTAAAAAGCGCCCTGGACTTTTCAGTCAAGGACGCCTCGGCAGCCCTCCCCCAGAACTGCCAAACCACGAAATGAATACTATCGGCCTCACCATTTTGTGTAAACGTCACTTTGGTAACAGGTTTGCTCAGAGTTAATACAGGATCTGACTTAAGCACCGGCAATACGCGGATGACGACATTTGGGGCGGAATCGCACCGATATTGCTTAGCCCTGCGCTAACCTCTTCGCGGCTCAGGCGACTTCCACCTTCTCGTCGATCAGCTGCTTATTTCCCTCATCACTCCCGCCGAGCTCGAACGAGTTGGTCAACACGGCTTTGCCCTTTTCCACGCTGGTAATCACGTAAGAGCAGCCAAACCAATGGGCTTCGGCCAGATCCGTTGGCGACCACTGCGCGGGATGGTCGGGATGGGAGTGATAGAAGCCGATGATATCTTCGCTACGCTCGCGGCCCTCACGCTGAACCCGCACCAGTTCGCGCGGGTCAATGTTGTAGCGATTTTGTGGCGAGTCCGTCCGGGTGTTACCGCAGCGCGCGGTCGAGGTCACAATGCGCGCGCCGTCATCGTCCACGCGTCCCAGCAGCACACCGCAGCATTCGTGAGGATAGGTCTCTTCACCGTGCCGGCGGAGAGCTTGGTAATGTATGGGTGTGAGCTTCAGCATGTGGGGAAATGCAAAAGTCAGAAGTCAAAATGCAGAAGTAACAACAGGTCGGTTTTTGTTTCACTTCTTCATTCGGATTTCTGACTTCTGACTTTATTCACCTTCCGTCCAGAATCTCTCGCTCAAATATTTATCTCCGGAGTCGCACAGCACAGTCACGATCACAGCTGGCTGCTCTTTTTTCAATTCCAACTCCCGGGCGATTTTCAAACTCGCGGCCACGGCGGCTGCGGCGGAAACACCCACCAGCAAACCCGCTGTGCGAGACAGGCGGCGGGCCATGGCGTAAGCGTCTTCGGTGGCAACTTCCAGATTCCGATCCGCCAGCGTGGCATCGTAAATTTTCGGCACCAGCGCGCTGGCCATGTGCTTGGCGCCTTCAATGCCGTGAAAAGCGGAGTCGGGCTGCAACGAAATGCACTGAATCTTGGGATTCAGTTCTTTCAAGCGGCGTGTCGTGCCCACGAACGTACCGCTGGTGCCCAGCATGGAGACGAAATGGGTGACCCTTCCCTGCGTCTGTTGCCAGATTTCGTTGGCCGTCCCGTGATAGTGGGCCTGCCAGTTGGCATCGTTCGAATACTGGTCGGCATAAAAATATTTATCCGGATGCTTCGCGGCCAGGTCCCGAGCCATGCGAATCGCGCCGTCGGATCCATCCGCCGGATCTGTATACACAATGTCAGCGCCATAGGATTGCAGAATCTGCTTGCGCTCCAGGGAAACATTTTCCGGCATGCATAGCGTTACGGGAAACTCCTCCGCAGCTCCCAGCATTGCGTACGCGATGCCGGTATTGCCGCTGGTGGCGTCGAGCAACGTCTTGCCGGCGTGGAAACGCCCGCTGCGCCGGCCCTGGGTGACAATATTGCCGGCCGCACGGTCTTTGACCGAACCGCCGGGGTTGTACCATTCGGCCTTGCCCAACAGTGCTACGCCCGGCAGGTCGGCGGTGACGGCGTCCAGGCGCAACAATGGGGTGTTGCCGATGCTCTGCAGCAGGCTCTGGCCCAGGCTGGCAGCGCCGTTTCCCGCCTCTTTAGCGGCTGGGGCGGCTGGCGGGTCAAACGTCCGCGCGAGCTTGGATGAACTCTGAACCATGGTTGAAACTAAATCTCCGTGACTATCGTAATGTGCTACTGAGCTCAAAACACGGTATGTAGTATGGTGTTTGGATGAATCAGGGTTGCACAGCGATGCAACCGAAGTAAAGTTACGTTTTTTTCTAGAGTGCCTGCATCTTGTAAACCGCATCTAATAGACGAAGAAGGACGAAAGCAGATAGCAATCATGAAAAGCATCGAAGCTAAAACGTATGACGAGGCGCTGACCTGGCTGCGCGATAACGGATTCGATATCACCGAGGCGCCGGGCATGAGTGGGCGCGTGTTTCTTCGAAAGTACAACGTGTCGGCGGCGATCCAGAAAACTCCGGAAGACGGCGTGAAGATTTTTGCCTACCCGGGCTGCCTCATCGGGAGTGAGATTTCGAAACTGGTAAACCGCGGCTATCAGCAATTCCTGAAGACCTCAAAGAACGAAGTGCCGGCTTCGGCGGATCATCTCAAGGCGCTCCACTCCTTTGCCGAGGAACTCAAAATCGCGCTCGGATTGCCCAGCCTTTATAACGAGTCGCTGGGAACCGTGAGCGATTCTTACCAGTACGACCGCGTCAAGGACCGCGACGAAGCCGTGGTCGATCGCCCGAAGCGTCCCTGGGAAACGGCAGGCAAGCAGGCGGCGGTGGCCGCGAAGAAGGGCCGGGCTTAACAGCCAAGTTCGCCGGCCTTGGCCAGTCTCGGCAGCGTCCGTATTCACTCCGCGATTCGGATTTTCGCCATAGCCGCATCTCGTGCGAAACTAGCCGCTTGCGGAGGTCCCGATGCGCAGCAGTTTCGCCGCTGTTCTTCTTTTCGCTCAACTACTTTTCTCCCTACTACTCAGGCCAGACCTTCCACCTTCCCCGCCGAAAGCGGTAGACCCGCTGCCCTCCAGTGAGGCTGCGGTCGAGGCCGTGCTGCGCACGCAGCAGGACGCCTGGAACCGCCACGATCTCGACGCCTTCATGGCCGGCTACTGGAATTCTCCGGAGCTGACTTTTTTCTCTGGCGCGAACGAGCGCAAGGGATGGCAGGCCACGCTCGACCGTTACCGCGCCGCCTACGCCAGTCCCGGGCATGAAATGGGGACGCTGGAGTTCTCCGCGCTCCGCATCGAAATGCTGGGCCCGGACGCCGCATTCGTGCGCGGCTCCTGGCATCTCACGATGCCGGATGGGAAGACTCCGCACGGGCTATTTACGCTGGTATTCCGCAGGTTCTCCGAGGGTTGGAGGATTGTGCACGATCACACTTCGGTGGCGGAATAAGCTTCTAAGTCGCCACCACCAAGTCCTTCGCCGAGCTTGACCGATTCCAGTGACTCTAGCAAATCCTGGAAGCGTTTCAGATAGAACCCTCTATTGTCTTGGGTCATGACCTTTGTATAGAACGAGGCTAGCTTTTCGATATCTGGGCGACCCACCAGGCGGGCGACAATGATGCCTGTGGAGCAACGGAACCACGCCAGACTCCTGTGAGGCGTTTTTCGGGATGGATCGTCGTTCAGTTCGGCGTCGATTGCCCGCAGTGAGCCCCAGCGCTCGTAATAGGGCAGCCCAACTTCTCGGAAAATGCGGAGGCATTGCTCCGCAACAAGGGCCAGGTCGGAATCCGAAACGAGGAAAAAATTGTAGGCGAGGATGCTTCCCGCCAGGAGGTGGCCTACAAAGGCTCCAACTGTCGCAGTGCCACTGTGGTACTGCGGCTTGAAGCCCGAAGTCCAGTGAAAGATTTCCTCAACCCTTTCAACTCGGACCGCCACGCCTGGCTCAACCTTCCAGCCAGGCTTTCCATCCTTACACGTAAGCTGAAAGATGTCGGAGGCGCCGTTCCGCCGACGTATAAAGCTTTCCTTTGAAGCCCTAAGCTTGAAACCCTGGGGCACCAATTCTTTGCTGACGGACTCGAAGAGGCTCGCCTTCAGTTGGCTTAATGCACTTTTCATAGTGGGCACCTTCCAATGACTGCTGCCAACATCTTCGGCTCAGGCGGTCGTTCCCTGCCTCACGCGGACTTGAACCCGTGTGCCTTCGGGAAGCTTGCCGTTTACTAGCTCCACCACGCCGTTGCGGATGATGCCTTCGAATTCCTGCTGAGTCTGGGATGAAGACCGCACGGGCGAGTCGCCCGTGCCCACACGGTCTTTGCCTGGTGAGATATTTGCAGCCAACGGTCCCCGCGGCGCCCGGTCTGCTGCCACACGTCCCATGCCTTTGTCCATGGCTTCGTTGGCCAGACGGTCGGCTTCCTGGTTGTGCTCGCGCAGGGCGTGGCCGATGGAAAACCAATCCAGTTGCGCGATCAATTCTTGGGCGCGGGCGTGCAGGTCGCGCAGCGTGGGATTCTTTACCTTGTAGATGCCTTTGATCTGGCGAACCAGCAGCTCGGAATCGCTGATCAGTTTGAGTGCCTTGGGACCGCGCTCGAGCGCGTATTCGAGGGCGCCGATTAGTCCCTGATACTCGGCGAAGTTGTTGGTCTGATGGCCGAGATACTCGCTGAGGGCCGCGACTTTGCGTCCAGATTGATCCTGGATGACCACACCGTAGCCCGCGGGGCCGGGATTGCCGCGGGCGCCACCGTCGCTGTGGGCGATCAGGTAGGTGTCGGGAGTCTTGTCGCGGGAAACTTCGCGCTGGGGGAAGAGAGGCTTGCTGGCTGCTGGGCGGGGCGAATCAGAGGACATGCGGTCGAGTTTACAACGAGAGCGGATTTGGCGAGAGCGTAAACGCCGGGCCCGAGTCGTGCTGGAAGTCCGTGTGCGGCCTGCGCTAGGGCAAGCGGATAGGGTCCTTCGACTACGCAATTGCTTTCGCGTTGCGAAAGCAACTGTTTCGTTCCGATGACAAAACGCTGGAAGTTAAGAATTCAGGCGAGTTCAGCGTCCTGCGGCAAGGCGCGTTGCCAGGCGGGCGGGAAGGTTGGCGGCGAAGATGCGGTCCTGGGCCGATTTCAGGTTGTAGGGAGAACGGTGAAAATGGACGATCTGGGCATCGGTGTCAAACAGGGCGAAAGCGGCGCGCCAGTCGCCATCGCGGGGTTGTCCGACGCTGCCCGGATTGATCATGTAGCGCGTTTCCGGCTTCAATTGCAGCGAAATCGATTCTGCTTGCCCCACGGTTCGGTATTCGGGACGGAAGCCGTCGGCTCCGGTTTCGTTGGCGAAAAATCCTCCCTGCAAATGGGTGTGCCCGAAAAAAGTGAGAGGCACGGACGAAGCGATCAGCGGAGCGAGTGCATCACCCATGGAGACCACATATTCATCTTCATCGTTGGGCGAGCCGTGGACGAGCTGCACTTGGGAAACGTCTGGCAGCAGCTGCGGACCTTGCGGCAGGGCGCGGAGCCAGGTGAGATTGTCGGCGGAGAGCTGGTCGCGCGTCCAGACCGCGGCGGCGGCGGCCATGGGGTTGAAATCGCCGAGGGCGATTAGACCGGTTGCGGCTTTGTCGTGGTTGCCGCGGACGAAAATCTTCCCCAAGTTGCGGGAGCGCTCGGTAACTTCGTTGGGACTGGCGCCGTAGCCAACGACGTCGCCGAGATTTGCCACCCAGTCGAACGAGGGAGCCGTGGCCAGACAGGCCTCGAGAGCTTCGAGGTTTGCGTGAATGTCGCTAAGCAGCAGGATGCGCAATAGACACCAGACAAACTGCCGATTATAGACTAACGCTGGTATTTAGAATGTTCGATGGGCTTCCCTACTCAAGGAAAATGCGGGCCGTCGGTGAAGGATGGCACGATGGCAATTCAAGGGAAAGACTCCCTTGTCGGTGAAGGTGGTCATGCTGCTTTTTTTTGCAGCTTTGGGGGTGAACCTGGCCGCATGGTGGAGCATTCCAGAGTGGTCGCCGACAGTGCCCGACGCGGTGCATTCGCTCCCCATACAATTCAAAGGAGGCACGATCTACTTCGTCCAGCCCTGGTTGGCGAAGATGGCGCGAGATACTAACGGGCTGCCAGCTGGGCTGGGAGCGGTGTGTGTGGTGCTCCTTGGGGTGCACCGCGACGAACTGGAACGGCTTCGCTAACCGCCCCTCAGAATCGCCGGAACCATTGGCCCGACTAGGCATTCAGCACGGGGCAGCGGGCCCAGTGTCCGGCGGCGACTTCGACCAGCGGCGGGATCCCACACTTGCAATCCGGCACGCGAAAATCGCAGCGGGGTTCGAAGGCGCAGCCCGACGGCATGGCCTGGAGCGGCGGCACCGTGCCTTCGATGGTGGAAAGCGGTTGAGCGCGGTCGGTCTTAAGATCCGGTACGGCGTGGAGAAGTCCTCGGGTATAGGGATGCGCAGGGGCCTGAAAGATGTGATGCTTCGCTCCGAGCTCTACCAGGTTACCGGCATACATCACGGCGACGCGGTCCGCGACTTGCGAGACGACCGCAAGATCGTGCGAGATGAAGAGCATGGCCAGTCCGAACTTGCTGCGTAGGTTGGAGAGCAATTCGAGAATCTGCGCCTGGATAGTGACGTCAAGCGCGGTGGTGGGTTCGTCGGCAATGAGCAGTTCCGGGCGGTTAACGATGGCCATGGCAATCATGACGCGCTGGCGCATTCCTCCGGAAAGCTGGTGAGGATAATCGCGGGCGCGGCGGTCGGGCTCGGGGATGGCTACATCGTTCAGGGCGACAACTGCCCGCTGCCAAGCGTCGCTTTTCGAAATGGAGTTGTGCGCGAGCACGGCTTCGGCAATTTGTTCTCCGACGCGCATGACCGGGTTGAGCGCGGTCATCGGCTCCTGAAAAATCATGGCGATGCGGGAGCCACGAAGTTGGCGCATGGAGTCATCGGACAGGGCAGGAAGGTTGCGCGGAGCAGTGCCATTGCGCATGTCGGCGAACAAAATCTCGCCGGAGACGCGGGCTTGCGGCGGGAGCAGGCGCATGATGGCCAGGGAAGTAATCGACTTGCCGGAGCCGGATTCACCGACCAGTCCGAGAACTTCGCTCGCGGCGATCGGGAAGCTGAGGTCGCGAACGGCGGCTAGAACCGGCGAGTCGCCCCTTCCCACACGAGCCGTTCCCGTAACAGCGGCTGCAGGGAATTCGATGCTTAGATTTCGTACTTCGAGCAGCGGGGGCACGGAGTCATGTTAGCAGTGGAGGCAATAGCTCGCCCTGTCGGGCGAAGGACGGGGAAGGACGGGCACGAGTGCCCGTCCCCCCACGGGGCTCGTCCAGACCAGGCTGGACTGCTTGAATCTTCCACGAACCGGGCCGCATCTTGTAAATTGGATCTATGAGCAAGATTCACATTCCTACGCCTTTGCGCCAGTATGTTGGGAAACAGGCCACGGTGGAGGTTTCCGCGACCACGGTCGCTGAAGCCATGAATGCACTGGTGGCGAAGCATCCCGATGTGCGGCGGCATCTTTACACGGACGAAGGCAAGCTGCGCGCTTTCGTCAACCTGTATGTCAACGATGAAGACATCCGTTACCTGCAGAAGGAAGCAACTGCGGTGAGCGAAGGTGATAACATTTCGATTGTGCCTTCTATCGCCGGAGGCGCCGCTTGACCGGGAATTGCGAGACCGCGGACTTGAAACCTGCCACCACAATGCGCTGTTGTACGTGTTGTCCTGCCTGAAGTTTTTGGTCTCCTGATGGCTCGCTTTGAAAACCAGTTTTAGAATCTGAACTCGAGGATTTATGGCCAGCACCGTCATCGAAGTTCCGGTAACTCTAAACAAAGACGAAATCCTGCGCTACTCGCGCCATCTGATCATGCCCGAGGTGGGCATGGAAGGGCAGCAGAAGCTGAAAGCGGCGCGGGTGTTGTGCATTGGCGCGGGAGGTCTGGGGTCGCCGCTGGCGCTGTATCTGGCCGCGGCGGGTGTGGGCACTCTGGGCATCGTTGATTTTGACGTGGTCGATTACACGAACCTGCAGCGGCAGATCATTCACTCCACCGCAGATGTGGGCAGAAAAAAACTCGATTCGGCCGCAGACAAGTTGAAGGGGATCAATCCGTTCCTGAACCTGCGGACATTCGACACGCGGCTGAGCAGCGACAACGCGCTGGCGTTGTTCCGTGAGTTCGACATTGTCGCCGACGGCACGGACAACTTTCCTACTCGCTATCTCGTCAACGATGCCTGCGTACTGACTGGGAAGCCGAACGTGTATGGCTCGATCTTCCGTTTCGAAGGGCAAGCCAGTGTGTTCGCGACCAAAGATGGACCATGCTACCGCTGCCTTTATCCTGAACCGCCACCGCCGGGGCTGGTTCCATCCTGCGCGGAGGGCGGCGTGCTCGGCATTCTGCCCGGGTTAGTGGGCGTGATGCAGGCGACCGAGGCGATCAAGCTGATTCTCGGAATCGGCGAGCCGCTCATTGGACGGCTCCTGCTCATTGACGCTCTGGGTATGAAGTTTCGCGAGTTGAAGCTGCGAAAAAATCCCGACTGCCCGGTGTGTGGCACGCATCCCACGATCACGAAGCTGATAGACTACAACGAGTTTTGCGGCATTCGTGGGGAGGAGAAACCTGTGGCGAATGGAGTTCCGGAAATTCAAGTCGAAGAGTTGAAGCGGCGTCTCGATGCGAAGGATGATGTGTTCGTGCTCGATGTGCGCGAGCCGCACGAGTACCAGATCTGCAACATCGGTGGACATTTGATTCCTCTAAATGATCTGCCGAAACGCGTGAGCGAGCTGGATTCCAGCCGCGAAATCGTGGTCCACTGCAAAATGGGCGGGCGCAGCGCCAAGGCCGTCGCGTTTCTGCAGCAAGCCGGATTCAAGAAAGTGCACAACCTCGCTGGAGGAATTAACGCCTGGGCCGAGCGTGTGGATCCGACGGTGCCGAAGTACTGAAAGGCAGTTGCCAGGGGTCAGTGGCCAGTTTCGGAGGGATCGCTTGCGCGATTCTTTTTGCATTGCTTGAACTGATTGCCTGTGTTTTCCCCGAACGCGAATCGATTACGTGTTTCTGGGGAATGTTGGCCCAATAAAAAGGGAGCACGCCTGCGTGCTCCCTTTTTTGTTGGCATATGGTTTTTTGTTACTTGCTGGATCCGGCCTGCATGCTGTCGCTGGCCTCTCCCAGCTCGAGGGCGAACTTCTTTCCCTCGAAGCGGACGCCGGACAGAGTTTGGGTTCCATTGTCACCGTTATTGATTACGGCCGCGTCGTTGTCCGAAGCTGCATTCAGGCTAACCAGGTGAGCCGGCACTTTGGCCACCACGTTCTTGCCTTGAATGATGCTGAGTTCCACGTTGCCGCTATTGCCGGTCCACTCAAGCTTGTAGTCGCCAGGTTTAAGCGTGGTACCGTTGACGGTTGTCGGATGGTTGATTTGCAGTTTTCCCTTCTCGGAAGCGAAGGCGCTCGAGGCCAGCATCAGAGCCAAACCCATTACCAGACTTTTTGAAACGGTCGCGAATTTCATGATTGTCCTTTTTCTTTCCCGAAAATACGTCGGGAAACGGTTGGGGCGGCCCGGCTCGCGACCTGCGCGAAAAAACCTCTTGTGTTTCTCCGCGAATCGCCTAAAATGCAGCCGCTGGGGTTAAGCACACGGGCCTTGAAGCCTGCGTTGCTGTGATGGGGGTTTTCTCACCTGGGCCGCCAAACCGAGAGTGAGAGAATCCCCAGAACCCCGCTTAGATTTCGTTATTAACTTGAGCCAGTTGCACTCCTTGTTCGTTTCCGCTTTGCTTCCCTAGATAGGTACGTGCTTCCCGAACCGGAAGTTCCCGAATTTCTTTCCACGTTTGCGATGATAGTTGGACGCGGCGTGGGAATCTCCGTTAGCAGCGTATTGAATGGATCCGTTCTGAAGAGCAGGAACAATGGCCCAGTGTTTTGTATCGAGCTGTTTTGTATCGAGCGAGCACTCAACATAATCGACTGAGAGCTGCGATACGGGTTAGAAAACGCTGATGAAAGGGAGGTAATTTTCAACCGGATGGCGTGAGGGGACAGAAAAAAAATCGCCACGGAGTTTCGCGGATCTTCACGGACCTGAAATTCAGAGCGACATTAAAAGACTCGCATCCCAAGATCCGTGAAATCCGTGAAGATCCGTGGCAAAGACCAAAGACTCTTCAGTCAGCGTGCTGGCGCTCCACCGACCAGATGCTTGCTTGATCCTTCTCGAATGGGTAGACGTGGACCATCCAGTTGAAGACCACCGGGAAAAAGGTTCCGCCGGCGGCGTCGCAGGCTTCCTGTGTGGCGATGGATCCCTTGAAGCCGAATTGCGGATTCGGCTCCCGCATCTCTTTGAAATGACCCAGCGGCGGGATGCAGAAATTCACATGCTCATGCCACTGCGCCACGCTCAGCGGAACGCGCTCATCGAGTTGCTCTTCGGTTAAGCGCTTGGGCGCGGTGTACATCACTCCCACCAATTTGTAATCATCGCCGTGCTTTTCATAAAGCAGCGACGTGGGATGCTCAGGATTAAAATTGCGGGCATTCTCCCATCCATATTTGAGGCTGGTGAAGTGATACACCTTCTGCGGAATCTCGGGATGGAATATCTTGAAACCGTCCGCGAGAGCGGCATGAAAGTCGGTGTATTTCTCCGAAGCACGGCGGG
>Ga0209115_1000034_pt1 | contig 11547 bp, 15 predicted proteins | sample JacPinW_OM2H0_O2_FD_187967 | JGI IMG/M metagenome (GOLD analysis project Ga0209115, IMG submission 187967) | Forest soil microbial communities from Algoma, Ontario, Canada - Jack Pine, Ontario site 1_JW_OM2H0_O2 (SPAdes) (version 2) | ecosystem: Environmental > Terrestrial > Soil > Boreal... | reverse complement strand
GAACTCAGGCCGAAAACTCGGAGCCAACGAGCGTTGAAGGCCCAACAGGTCTGGGCCATCAGATTTTGGCTTGATCGAGAGCGCCGGCTACGTGATCGCGCGATGTTCGATCTCGCGATCGACAGCAAGCTGCGCGGGTGCGACATCGTCAAGATCAAGATCGGCGATCTTGTCAACGACCGCCAGGTTCGCTCGCGAGCTATCGTAGTTCAACAGAAAGGCCATGACTGGCTTCGCCAGCCAATCGATGGCTCGGGCCTGGATGGGCCCGGTCCGACGCGGAAGGCCGTCCGCAGCGTCGGCGGGCGACCACAATCCCATCTGCGCCTCGCGCTAGGTGGCCTTGACGAGAAGCTGTTTGAGACCAAGCGGGCCATCATGAGGGCCAGCATAGGGAGGCTCCGTTCGGCGCCGGCCTCCTCCAGGGAGATTGCGATAGGGTCACGTGCCGGGATACGACTCGCATTAGCGCTGCAGGGTGGGTGGATGAACGTCGGGACCGGGAGCGACTCCTCGACAGAAACTCTCTAGGGCCCAATCGCGCTCTCAGTCCCTTGTAAATGGCCGCGGCAGTGTGATCCGGTCGAGAATTTCGCCGACAAGTAGGTGAGCTTGAACGGCGGTCAGGTTTTCTCCTACGACCTTATTGTCGAGCCGCAAACGAAACAGGCTTCGCGAGTCGCCTGGACTTTCAAGCTCGATGACGATCCGCTCGACTGACATCCTGTCGCTGACGCTCATGCTTCCTGCCTCGCCCCATGCTCACCGAGGTGGAGCTGCTTCAGGGCGGTGCCCAGCCGCCGGGCCGTTCCCCGCGCACGGGATCCAACTCGACATGCTCGCAGCACTGAAAAGCAGTGGGGGATTTCTCGCGAGATCAAGCCCGATGGGGGAATTAACAGACTGCGTTCGCTTCTGGAAAGCGAACCTATTCCTTCAGACTCGTCCGTCGCGCGATACCGCTTTCCGCCTCGGGTCTCGCTCTACTAGTAGGTAGCGCTTGACACCGACACGGCCTGCCCGTAACAAGCAACAATCTATCGATAGATAGGTAGAAGCCGGCAATGTTCGGGGAAGATGATCGCGGATGCGGCGCATCAGGTGCTGGCGCCGGTCCGTCGGGTTCGAATGCGAGGGATGTGGGAAAGGAGAACGAGAGTGGACCAGATTAAGAAAGCCGACGAGTTTGCAGCCCTTCACGTCAAAGGGGAGCCGGTGATCCTGTATAACGCATGGGACGCAGGCAGCGCAAAAGCGATCATCGGGGCAGGAGCAAAGGCGATCGCAACCAGCAGTTGGTCTGTCGCCGCAGCGCTCGGATATGAGGACGGCGAAGATCTTCCGCTTTCTCTTGCCGAACACGTCATCAGAGGGATCGTCACGACTGTCAACGTGCCTGTCACTGTGGACTTCGAAGGCGGCTACAGCGACGATGATCAGAAGCTCGCCTCGAACATTACAAAGCTTCTCGAGCTCGGCGTCATTGGGATTAATTTCGAGGACCGAGTCGTCAAGGGAACGGGTCTTTATGGCATTGATCGGCAGGCAACGCGCATTGCTGCGATCCGCCGGGCAGCCGAGCAGCGAGGCATCTCCTTCTTCATCAACGCTCGGACTGACGTGTTTCTCGGCAACGGCGGTGACGTCGAGGAGGCATTGCGAAGAGCGGAGGCGTACGCTGGAGCTGGCGCGTCCGGCTTTTTCATCCCAGGGGTGACCGATCCAGGCCTGATCCAGCGGATCGTCGAGGAAGTGGCGCTGCCCGTCAATGTCATGGTGATGGATGGCGTGCCATCCAACGACAAGCTCGCGAAACTTGGAGTCTCTCGCGTGAGCTACGGACCGATCCCCTATATGGACGCGATGGGAGCGCTACAGAAAAAGGCGGCCAAGGTCTTCTAATAATCCGCGACTCTCGCTGGAGGACGGCTGGTCCCTCGCAGTCGGTCATCAGCGAGTTTACAGTAGCGCTCGTTGAGATCGGCCGCTCTTGACAACGTTGCTTACGTTCACCGCGAAGCCAGTGATTTCACCTAAGCCCACCGCCGCAGGCGAAGTCACCATGGGGCTTCGCAACCGGGCGCGCTATGACTGGCCCTTAATCCTCAGTTTCCTAGCTGCTCGTGCTGGCTCTGGCGTGGAGTTGGTCGACGGCGGTGCGTAAAGCCGCGTCATCGATATCGACGGCGAGATCGGCGCCATCCAGGTGACGCAAGCTCGAGACGAGGATGCGCTGATCGCCCGTGTGCGGTTCCGCGAGCTTTCTCGCCTGCCTGCAATTGTCGCGAGACTGCGTCGGATGTTCGATCTCTCGGCCGATCAGCAGGCTATCAACGAGCACTTGTTGCGTGGTGCCGCTCCGGAGCCGCTGATCGCTGCACGGCCGGGTCTGCGAGCTCCCAGTGGGTGGGATGGATTTGAATTGCCGTGCGCGCGATCCTGGACCAGCAGGTCACGGTGAGCTCCGCCATCGGTCTCGCAGCCAAGCTCCGCACAACCTTCGACGACCGGAGACGCGTGGCTGACTCACGCATTTCCGAGACCCGAGCGTCTGGCGAATGAGGAGGCGGGGCTCGTCATGCCCAATGCGCGCGCGAGCGATAAGCGCCATTGCGGCCGCTGTCACCGCCGGCCCAAAGCTACTCTGCGTCGGTTGCAGTCTCGAAGACGCGATCACGCGTCTGAGGGCATTGCAGGGCGTGGGCGAATCGACGACACAATACATCGCCCTCAGAGGCATGCATGAGCTCGATGCCTTCCCGGCCGCCGAGGTCGGCCACATGCGCGCGCGGCCAACGAGGCGCGCATACGTCCGAATGCGGTCGACCTGTTGGCGCGTGCAGAAGCGTGGCGTCCCTGGCGCGTTTATGCCGCGCAACACCTGTGGGCCGCCTCTCCGACAGCGGCCGAGAAGACAGCCCGATCTTGCCCGTGACAAGGTGGAGGGCGAGTGCGCGGCGAGCACATGGTGGTCCGCGCTGGCATCCACGAACACGTCATCTATGCTGCTTCGATTTCGAGGAGGCATTCTTTCGCCTCGAGGCCCCCAGCAAAGCCTGTGAGCGAACCGTCTTTGCCGATCACGCGATGGCACGGCGCCACAATGGAGATCGGATTCTTTCCGTTTGCCGCGCCAACCGCTCGGAAGGCGCGAGGCTTGCCGATTGAATTAGCGATCTGGCCGTAGGTTCGTGTCTGTCCAAACGGAATGTTGAGCAGCTCCGACCAGACCTTCTTCTGAAACGGCGTTCCGGCGAAGTCGAGCGGAAGATCAAATGATTTTCTTGCGCCCGCGAAATACTCTCCGAGCTGTTGCTCCGCCAGACACAGAATAGGGTGGTCGACGTCTTCGATCAGGGATCCAAGGCGGACTCGTTTCGGATCATCGTTCTCCCACAGAATTGCGACCAACGCTAAGTCATTTGCCACAAGCTTGAGCAAGCCGACCGGGCTCGAAACGAACTTGAACGCATAGGTCATGCGCCACTCCTATTTATGATAGTGGGAAGCCGGGCACAGCGACCGTGGCGCGCCCGAATGAATATGGTGTCGATACCGTCGCGTTTGAAGCGCTCGTGGGTGTGGCGATCAATCGGGATCAGCGCGGTGTTTTCGCCTTGCGCGAAGCACGTACTGGGCGGCTCACGAAGGGAGACCCTGCCAGCCAGAAGCGCCAAAGCGTTTCCTTTCCACGTGTGATTCCGATCCTCGGACCGGCCTGGATGCTCGTGAGAGAGATACCTGCGAGGTTGAACGGCGACTGATCGAGTGGTCGGCCGTCGAAGGTGCCGTCGATACCGAGTGCCTGGCATAGCCGCCCGGGCCCCGAGCAGAGAACACGTAGATCGGTTGTTCCCCGCCGTTCAGCCATGACGTCGACGCCATTGATCGGTTGAAGCGCCCGGATCAGAACGGCGCCACCGACCTCGGCGCCGCAGACAAGATTGAGGCACCAATGGATGCCATAGCTGCGATAGACATAGGCATACCCAGGAGGTCCGAAGACGCTGCCATTTCGAGCGGATCGCCCGCGATAGCTGTGCGACGCAGGATCAGCGGCGTCGTATGCCTCCGTCTCGGCGATCGGACCACCCACGCCGTTGACGAGGAGGGTAATCCCGATCAGACCACGTGCGACCGTTACGACGTCTTGAGAAAAAAAACCGGCCGGGACGTCGTGGCCAGGCGGAGCAATCGCGGGCTCGGTTCTGTTTCCCTTCACGCTTCTCCTCCGGCGAGCAGATCACGCACCTCCGGATGGCGCTCGACATATGAGGTGACGAACGGACACATCGTGCGAAATTTCCAGCCATGCGCGCGCACATCTGCGAGGGCGCCCGCGATGAGACGGGCGGCAATCCCCTGGCGCCGTATGTCGGGCGGGACTTCAGTATGGATGAAGGTGATGACATTGCGCTTCAGTCGATACGTCGCGACCGCCATTCCTCGATCGACTTCCAATTCGTAGCGAGATGCGCTCTCGTTATTGCGAACGTCCATACGTTCCTCACTTTTGCGCGCGATACTTGGACTCCCTGCATGCCCGTTGGGTGGCGTGGCTCTCAGGTCCACCTGCTGATAGGTCCTCGGATTGAACGCCCAGCGCGGCTGGCGACGACTATCACCAGCCGTTCAGTGAACGACAGGGACCGCGGTCTTCACCTGAGGTAGCCCGCGTCTCCGGGCCGTCTACTGCCGTCCGGCCATGATGCCACCGTCGACGGACAGGACGACGCCGGTGATCCACTTCGCCTGGTCCGAGGCGAGGAACAGCAGGGCCTCTGCGGCATCTTCGGGTTGACCATTGCGGCCAAGGGGATGCATTGCATTGAAGGTTGGAAGCACCTGGGCAACCTGCTCGTCTGTGAGGAAGGTGTTGAATACCGGGGTCTCGATCACGCCCGGCGCGATCGCGTTCACGCGGATCTTGTCGGGTGCGAGTTCGATGGCGAGATTCTTCGTCAACGCATGCACGCCCGCTTTCGCTGCCGAGTACGCTGCTGACGGCGTGGCGCCGATCGCCTGCAGAGCCCACATCGAGCCGGTTTGAACGATGGCGCCACCACGTCCGGCAGCCTTCATCGCTTTAGCTGCGGCCTGCGCGGCGAAGAAACTCCCCTTTAGGATGCCGTCGACGAAACGGTCGTACTCGGCTTCGTCGACCTCGAAGAACGGTTTCGGCGCGAAAATCCCGGCATTGTTGAACAGCACATCGAGCCGCCCGAACCGGTCGAGGGCGACTTTCACCGCTGCTTCGCCCGTCGCCGGCAAGGCAACATCGCCAATCTGGGCGACTGCAAGCTTTCCCGTTGGGTCGATATCCTTGACCGCCGCCTCTGTCTTCGCGGCATTTCGGCCATTGACGACCACCCGGCCGCCTTCTGCCACGAAGCGGCGCGCCACTTCCTTACCCATCCCGGAGTTTCCGCCGGTAACGATCGCTACTTTGTCCTGGAAACGCATGTCGTTCTCCGTCGTGCTCACATCCCTATCGATAGATAGGCAAGTTGAATAGCTTGGTCAGAAATCGCAGTCAAGTCCTATCTATCGATAGACAGACGTTGGGATGCGCGCTAAAGAGAGTTCTTAGAGCGCGTGCGCACACCTGGAAGATGATTACGATCACTTCCGCTCGAGCGATGTTGGAGCGGCACATGAACGCCATATCAGAAGGCATCGACCCTCATGCAGTTCCAAGCGGAACCGGGTGCGTCGAGTGCCTCGCCAACGGCCAGTGGTGGTTTCACCTGCGGCGTTGCGCGAAGTGCGGGCACATCGGCTGCTGCGACACATCACCCAATCAGCACGCGACGGCGCATTTCCGCGAGACCGGCCATTTCGTCATGACGACCTTCGAGCCAGGCGAGGACTGGTTTTGGAATTATCGCACGGAGAAGTCGTTCAATGGCCCCAAGCTCGCACCACCGCGATCGCGACCTCTCGACCAGCCTTGCCCTGGACCCAAGGGTCGCGTTCCCGCGGACTGGGAAGATCAGCTCAACGAGTGAACGAGGGCTTGCTCAGCCCACTCAAAGTGATCCCGAAATCCACGAAAGGTTGAACCGATGTATTATGAAGTCGTGTCGCAATGCACTCAGTCTTTGAAGCTTGTTGAGGGCTGGCTGGATAAAGCGGTTAAATTCGCGGATGAGAAGAAGTTAGACGTCGACACACTATTGAACGGCCGGCTGGCGCCCGACATGAAGCCGTTGATCTATCAAGTCCAAAGTGCGTGCGACTATGTCAAGGCGGCCGCCGCCTGGCTGTCGGGCCAGACACCCCCCAAGCACGAAGACAATGAGAAGACTCTGGAGGAGTTGCGCGCTCGCATCAGGAAGACCGTCGCCTTCGCCGAAAGCGTCAGCAAGGCACAATACGAAGGCGCGGAGGGCCGAAAGATCAGCCTTTCCTGGGCGCCTGGAAAAATCTTGGGCGGAAAAGACTATCTCCTCCAGATGACGATTCCGAACGTCTACTTCCACATCGGGATGGTCTACGCGGTATTGCGCAACGCCGGTGTCGACGTCGGCAAGATGGATTTTCTTGGGACGGCAAACTTCGTCGACGCCTAATGGGGAAAGCGATCTCTTTCAGCGGCTCGAGCCGCGCCGATTTGCCGTTCGCACTCCGATCCAGGTTGTCCGAGCGTTTCTCTCAAAATCATCTGATGTGAAAGATCACTAGCAATGAGCGATGTTGCCGGAGAGACAATTCTCGTCGGCGAGAGCGGGAAGGGAGATTTCCAGGTCGAGGTGAGGGCGGGAACATCCACCGTTCTGATGGATAAACCCATTCAGGCGGGGGGGTTGAGATCAGGGCCCAATCCGGATGATCTTCTGAGCGCTGCGATCGGCGCCTGCGCTCTCATGAGGATCCGGCTCTATTCGCGTCGGAAACGAGGCTCGAACGTCGAAACCAAGTTGGCGAAAGCGCCGGCGCAAGGACGGCGTCAACGTTGTGCGAGCACGCTCTGGACGCTGGTGAGGCCGAACAATAGGCCCGCTCTCCACATCCACCCCCCAATAACGCGATTTTCCACTAAGCCATGCCCACGAACCGCCCTTCCGCCAAGCGATCCACCAGAAATGCCGGCATCGGCATGAGCGACCTATTCGGCGAACCCGATCTGCCCGGCAGGCCGGTGGCGGAGCTGCCCGAAGGCTTCCGCTACATCCCGGACGTCCTCACGTCGCCACAGGAAAAGAGCCTCGTCACGGAATTTGAAAAACTGCCGTTGAAGCCCTTCGAATTTCATGGTTACCAAGGCAATCGTCGCATTTACACGTTTGGACACAAATACATCTTCGCAGGGCAGGAACCGCGCGATGATGCAAGCATTCCCGACTACCTCCTGCCGCTCACTGAACTAGCGAGCCGGATCAGCGGAGAGCCTGCGGAGGCTTTTGCGCAGCTTATGGTGACGGAGTATGCCCCCGGCGCGGGGATCGGCTGGCATCTCGACCGACCATCGTATGAAGATATCGTCGCGGTGTCGTTTCTGGCGCCCTGCACTTTGCGCCTGCGCCGGAAAATGGGCGAGGGCTGGGAGCGGCGATCCGCGCACATCGAGCCACGGTCGGCCTACTTACTTCATGGGGCAGTGCGCAACGTCTGGCAGCACAGCATCGCGCCAATGGATGTGCTGCGCTATTCGGTTACGCTGCGTACTTTCCGACCCCGCCGTGATGTATCGGGCGGCTAAGTCCCGCTGGCGCCGCGGACTATGCTTCTTCGAGGAGCCGCCCTATCGATAGAGAGGCGCAATGGCGGCCACGCCCACGGGTTTCGCATACGGCCGCGAAAAGGGAGTGAGGAAGAGCGATGAGCCAAGCAAAAAAAGCCAAATACTTCGAGTCTCTTCATAAAAAAGGCGCGCCAATTCTGCTGTATAACGCGTGGGACTCGGGCAGTGCAGTGACGATCCAGGGCGCTGGGGCGAAGGCGATCGCAACCAGCAGCTGGTCGGTTGCGGATGCTCAAGGGTATGAGGACGGGGAGCAGATTCCCCGCGAGTTGGTTGAGCAGATCGTCGCGCGAATTTCAGCCACGGTCGACGTTCCAGTGACCGTCGATTTCGAGGGGGGCTACAGCGACGACAACAAAAAGCTGGCCTTGAACGTCTCCCGTTTGATGGACCTGGGCGTCATTGGAATCAACTTCGAAGATCAGATCGTCGCGCGAGGTGGGCTTTACTCGGCAAAACGGCAGGCGGGACGTATTGCCGTCATTCGGCAGGTGGCAGACCAGAAAGCCCTTCCATTCTTCATAAATGCGCGAACGGATGTCTTTCTTCAAGGCCGGGTGTCGCGCAGATCGATGCGCGAGGCGGTTGAACGATCTGCAACTTATGCCGCCGCGGGTGCGTCGGGTTTTTTCATCCCTGGCCTCGCAGACATCGCGTCGATTGCTCAGATCGCCAAAGAGGTGCAGCTGCCCGTCAATGTCGAGATGTCAGACGGAATGCCGTCCATTTCCAGGTTGATCAAAGCAGGCGTTTCCCGGATCAGCCATGGTCTCGTTCCATACATAAAGGCCATGACGGCCCTGGAAACCGACGCCGCGAAGCTTTTTTCCCGGTGAATGCCCTCAGCTCTCGAGGTCAGTCCGGAGCTCGGAATATGCACGCACGAGCGCTCCGAGCGTGAAGCTTCGATTGAGGCCGCTGGGATTCGGCAGGATCCACGTCGCAAGACTCGCAAACACCTCGGGCTGGCGGCCCCAGTGGACATCTTTGACGTCCATCATGGCCGCATATGCTCGTTTGCCTAGAAATGCCAGCGAACGCGGCGCAAAGCGCCGCATTCGATCCTCAAATTCCGGCCGAGCCTCGCGGAGTTCCTGAAGCGGGATTTCGCTCGCGCGTCGTGTCGCCCTGCGAACGACGACCGTAATACCACATCGATAATCAAGCAGCCGGCGCTCACACTTGGGTTCCAGACGCACATCGGTGAAGCCGGCAAGATGCAGGACAGTCCAGAAACGATTGCTGGGTGTTGAGAAGCTGTGTCCTGACGTCTCAGCGGTCATCCCTGGATTGAGACCGCAAAAAATCACCGTCAGGTCCTTGGCGAGAATATCCGGCTGATATCCGCTCACGTTCGTGCAGCCTCATCGGATCCAAGACATCAGTTGCAGCTTTGCCCACAACTTCTCCGGGTCGCATGGTCGAACGCGCTGATGTCGCCACGGGCCCCGTGCGGGGATGAGCCCGCCCTCCAAGGCCACCATGACGTGGAATGCGCGGGCCACGAAATCAGGTCCGCCGATCCACCTCAAATGGTCGATGCACCGCCGGAAGAACGTCTCGATTTCTTCAACAACCTCGGACGGCAAGCCTCCTGCTTCGGCGCCCAATATCCCGGTCAGACACATCCGTCCATCCCACTCGATTTCGCTGCAGAACATCGCATTTCAGTGGCAAGGTCACGGAAACTGAAGCTCCGGTAACCCACCTCACGAGTTTCGAGCAGATCCGTCAGTCGCTCAGCCGTCTCACCCATGTCACGATATCCTGTCTATCGATAGATAGCGGTTGACGGCGGAAGCTTCCGGAGGTATCGGCACTCTACCTATCGATAGAACGGAGAGCGAGCTAATGAGCACTGTCCAGAATACGTCGATCGTTCACCACGTAGAGACCCCTTCCGGGCGTATCGCTTACGTCCAGGCGGGCTCCGGGCCCGTCGCTCTCTTCGTCCATGGGGTCCTGCTAAACAAGCACATGTGGAGACGCCAGTTCGATGCACTCTCGGACGTGAGGCGTTGCATCGCGGTCGACCTGCTCGCTCACGGTGATACCGAGATCGCGTTTGACCAAAACGTCTCTGTGACTACCAACGCCAAGATGCTGAAGGAAGTCCTCGATGCTCTGCAAATCGATCAGGTCGATCTGATCGGGAACGACAGTGGCGGGGGAATTTGCCAAATCTTCGCGGCGCTCAATCCCGATCGCGTACGGACCTTGACGCTGACCAACTGCGATACGCACGACAACTGGCCGCCCGAGGCGTTCAAACCGTTCGTCGAAATGGTGGCGGCGGGCGGACTGCCGAAGACGCTCAATGCGATGCTCGGCGACAAGTCCATCTATCGTTCGCCCGGCGCGCTGGGCCCCGCTTATGAGGATCCGAGCATAGAGCGCGACGAGGACATCGAGATCTATTTGCGCCCTCATGTCCGCAGCGAGCAGCGGACGCGCGACCTGGAACGCTTTGTCGGCGCTTTCGACAACAAGCATACTTTGGCCATCGACGATCGGTTGGCGAAACTCACCGCGCCGACGCTGATCGTGTGGGCGACCGACGATGTCTATTTCCCCATCCGATGGGCCCACTGGCTGGCGAAGACGATCCCAGGAGCGAAGGCGCCTGTAGAACTGGAGGGGGCGCGACTTTTCTTTCCGCTCGAACGAGCGGATGCATTCAACGATCTTCTACGCGGCCATTGGACTGCCTGATGGACCGAAACACATGGTCCAGTCGCACGCGACGACCCGGCTATTGAGACGATTTGCATGCTGCTCGAAGATCGAATTGCACAAATCGTTCCGACGCTGACACCAGCTCAGATCCAGTTCGCGCTTCGCTTTGCGAGTGGTCCCAAGCGGGTTTTCGCGTCGGACGAAAAACTGCTTGATGTCGGTGATCGGAATACAATTGTCTGGCTTGTTGTCGAAGGCACCATCGTTGCGAGTCGACGCGATGGCCTCGGGCGAGAAGGGCTGTTTGCCACCGGCGGTCCGGGCCAGTTCAGCGGCGAGGTCAGCGATCTCGCCGGCCATGCCTCCCTGGCGATGGTGTGCGCTGGGCCGGATGGATGCACCGCCTATCCCTTCGATCTGCCCCACTTGCGTGCGCTGCTCATCAGCAGCGCCGACATCGGTGAGGTGATGATGCGGGCCTTCATCCTGCGGCGCGCGGCGTTTCTCGAGGGCGGCGGCGTCGGGTCGGTCATTCTCGGCGAGGCCGCCTCGCCGGATACGGTTCGGCTTCGCGGCTTGCTCACGCGCAACAGCTATCCGCACTCGCTGATCGATGTGGATGGCGCCGAGGGCAAGGCTCTGGTCGAACGTCTCGGCGTGCTACCCGCCGATCTGCCGATCCTCATCTGCCCGAATGGGACATTGATGCGACACCCGAGCGACGCCGAAGCCGGCGTCGGCCTCGGGATCGTGCCCGATATCACGCCAGAAGCGGTATACGATGGTATCGTCGTTGGGGCAGGGCCCGCTGGTCTGGCGGTCGCAGTGTATGCAGCATCGGAGGGCCTTAACGTCCTAGTTCTCGACAGCCGCTCGTTTGGCGGCCAAGCCGGTGCATCGTCGAGAATCGAAAACTACCTCGGATTTCCCACCGGGATCTCCGGTCAGGCGCTGACGGCCCGCGCGTTTCTGCAGGCTCAGAAATTCGGCGCCCAGTTTGCGGTGCCCGTCTCGGTTCTCGAGCTCGACTGCTCGCAGCCGCCGCTGCACCGAGTCGCGCTCGACAACGGGATTTCGATCTACGGTCGGACAGTCGTGATCGCATCGGGTGCGCGCTATCGCCGACC
>Ga0209115_1000033_pt1 | contig 11574 bp, 9 predicted proteins | sample JacPinW_OM2H0_O2_FD_187967 | JGI IMG/M metagenome (GOLD analysis project Ga0209115, IMG submission 187967) | Forest soil microbial communities from Algoma, Ontario, Canada - Jack Pine, Ontario site 1_JW_OM2H0_O2 (SPAdes) (version 2) | ecosystem: Environmental > Terrestrial > Soil > Boreal... | reverse complement strand
AATCTTCGTTCTCGAGAAAGAACGGCCGCTTCTCCGGAAAATACACTTCAAAGCGCTGGTTCACGGTGATCTGCGGATCCTCCGACTCTACCTGGCTGAAGTCGGGATTGGCAGTAATGTCGAGCACAAAGTGATCATGAATCACGAACTTCGCGTCCATACCGAACTGCCCCTGCGCACGGGCGCTCTGAAAAAAAGGATTGTCAGGATCGACCGTGTTGAGCCCGCGAAATCCGCGCATGATGCCGTAAGGCATAAGTTCGATATCGCGCCCGGGAGAAATCCCCTCCAACCCGTAGAGCGTCGCGGCTTGTCCCAGCCGACCCTGCACTCTGCGCGACACCGCCGGCCAGAATGCATCCTCGTTCTTGCGCACGATGCCGCGATACAAAACGATTCCCCACTCCTGCTGCTTGCTGGCTGGAAAACGCAGGCTCTTGAACGGAATTGCCATCCACGCTACGTATCCCTGCGAAGTAATTTTGCCGCGCGAGTCCCAAACCGTATCGAACGACGTATCCCAGTTCCCCACCTCGGCGCTGGCCGCTTCGGTCCAGATCGCGTCCCACTGCACTCCCAGCGGAGTTGTCTGGAACGCGTAAGCGCGTCGCCGGTCGTGAAACGTGTCGAGCATAACCTCGACGTTATCGTCATCGTAGACATCTTCGCGGCGCGACATGCGTCCGCGAACCTTCTTCGGATCGTCGAAGCAAACAAACACTACGTAGAGATTTTTCTTGTCGTAACCGAGATAAGCTTCGGTAGGCTCGGAAACCTTTTCGCCATCGTGCGGGTTACGCTGCGCGAAGCCAGTTACCCGGGCCATCTGCAGCGCCACTTCTCCCTCGGGCTTCATGCTGAGGAAATTCTCGATCGCTGGAGCGCGAGTCAGCCGCGGGATGGTCAGAGCCGGAGGTCCGAGCGCGGACGTGGGCAGTATGGTAGTGACCTGGTTCTGGGGTTGGGCGATTACCGGCAGCGACGACGGGGGCACGACTGGATCCTGAGTAGATGCTTTTGCGTCCGGTCCCGCGGAGTTTTGCCCGGAGTCCTGTCCGGATGCGCCGTCCTCACGGCCCGGCGCGCCATTCTCCGTTTGTACCTGCGCCTGCGCCCGCGCTGTGCCCGGCCGCGCCGCCGCGAACAGAACCAACACAAGAACCAGCGAAAACTTCACCAGCCTCTTGAACGGAACCCGCTGTCCTCGACACAAACCCAAAGATCCCTCACCGGTCCCCGCCCCCCCGAACGAGGAAGTCAGAAAGATACACTACGGGCGCACATCACAAAACAGTAAAACACTGTTGTTCTGTTCAAAAATAAACGGCACCTACAAGGCTTCGGTGGAAGGGTTGAGCTGAAGGCTGACAACTGACAGCTAGAATAACGAACTCTGCCTTCGACTCGGCGTGATCCCGAAATGGTCGTAGGCCAGCTGCGTGGCCACGCGTCCCCGCGGAGTTCGGTTGAGGAAGCCGATCTGCATCAGGAACGGTTCGTAAATCTCTTCAATCGCGTCCGCCTCTTCGGCCAGCACTGCAGCCAGTGTATTCAGGCCGACGGGACCACCCTGATATTTTTCGATGATGGTCAGCAGGAGCCGCCGGTCGACTTCGTCGAATCCATACTGATCCACTTCGAGCATGCGCAGCGCTGCCTGCGCTGTGGGCTCGTCGATTTTGCCCGCGCCGCGAACTTGCGCATAGTCCCGCACCCGCCGCAGCAGCCGGTTGGCAATTCTCGGGGTCCCTCGCGACCGGTTGGCGATTTCGATCGCGCCCGCATCGTCGATCTCGACGCCTAGAATTTCCGCCGAACGGTCCACAATCACCCGCAAATCCTGCGGAGTATAAAACTCCAGCCGCAACACAATCCCAAACCGCGCTCGCAGCGGACCGGAAATCAGCCCCGCCCGCGTGGTCGCTCCAATAAACGTAAACGGTTTCACCTCCAGCGTGTGCGTGCGAGCCGAAGGCCCCTGTCCAATGATGATGTCCAGCTTGTAATCTTCCAGCGCCGAATAAAGCAGTTCTTCGAGCACCGGCTGCAACCGGTGAATCTCATCGATGAACAACACCTGCTTGTCCTGAAGATTAGTAACGATGGCCGTCAGGTCGCCCTTGATCTGCAGCAAGGGCGCGGCCGTAGGCTGAAAGTGCACTCCCAGTTCGTTGGCAATAATATTGGCCAGCGTAGTTTTGCCCAGCCCCGGAGGCCCGTAGAGCAGGACGTGGTCCATGGCCTCGCCGCGCGACCGCGCCGCCTCAATCGCAACCGCCAGATTCTCTTTAACCTTGCTCTGTCCTATAAATTCGTTAAGCCGCTGCGGTCGCAGCTTCAGCTCAAACGAAGAATCGTCCTCCACTGCCGCCGCAGACACTAACCGGTCGCGGTTGGAATCCTCGCGGTTGGAAGCCACGTTAAGATTGTTTCGCACAGTAGCCACTGGCCGGATATTACCACGTACCGCGCGGCGACAGCCGCCTCGGGTGTCCGGCCTGAGCCTGCCCTGAGCGAAGCCGAGGGGGCGAAATCCGGCGCGCAGAAAGCGCGGCCACCGCGATCAAACCTTCCCTCGACAATGTGGCACATTATGTGTCACATTATGATCATGCCGTCCATGAACATCCGGCAACTCCGCGACACCCGCCGCCTCAAGACCTGGCTGCGTGCTGGAAGCACCGTGGAACTCCGGGAACGAGACCGTGTCATCGCCCGTATTGTTCCTGCGGGTCAGCCAGCGCCGCCCGCCAAGTCGCCCGACTTTGCGGCTCGCGCCAGAAAAGTTCTCGGTGACCGAATCTTGCCCGGAGCCGATCTCGTCATCCAGGAGCGCGGACGCTATTGACGGTTTACGCGGATACCACCTTCGTTGTTTCGCTGTATGCCACGGATGCGCACTCAGCAGAAGCCAGACGGCGCATGGTGGCGCCTCCGCCAGTTTGGTTTACTCCCCTTCATCAGGCGGAGTGTGCCCATGCCATCGCACAACACGTCTTCCATGGCAAGATTTCCTCCGCAGGGGCGCAGGAACTGAATCGTCATCTCAAAGAAGATCGGGCTACCGGCTTGTGGGTAGAAGTAGAGCTGCCGGAAGGAGTTTTCGACGTTTGCGCGGACTTGGCTCGCCGGTACGCCCCTCGCCTCGGCGTCCGCACGCTCGACAGCCTGCACGTCGCCTGCGCTCTGCAATTGAAAGCAGAGCAATTCTGGACCTTCGACGAACGGCAGGCGAAATTGGCCAAAGCTGTGGGCTTAAAGAGCTAACAAAGGACCGAAGGGCTGCAAACCTACTTCGGATACCACTCGAGCAGCCGCACCTCAATCCCGGTCCCTTCCAATCCCTTTTTGAACACCGCAAGATCCGATCCCCGATAGTGATACGGAATTACAATCTTCGGATGAAACGCTTTAACCGCGTCCGCCGCCTCTTCCGGCGGCATAGTGTAGGGCAGATTCATGCACACGAACGCCACATCAATATTCTGCAGCGCCCGCATCTCGGGAACACCTTCCGTGTCGCCCGAAAAGTAAAACCGCTTCCCGCCGTACGTGATCACGTAGCCATTGCCTCGTCCCTTGTCGTGAAAAAATTTCCCGGGCTCCGGCCCGCGCTTCAGGTTGTAGGCGGGGATCGCCTCAATCGTCCACCCTTGCCAGCTTTTCGTTTCCCCGTTGGCAATCGGCTTGGCGCTGGTAACCGTCGCCACCACCGCCGGCGCCGCAAAAATCTCCGTCCCCGCCTTGCTGATGTCCTTGATCGAATCCGGATCCATGTGGTCGCCGTGGATATCGGTAATCAAAATGAGGTCAGCCTTCGGAAGTCCTGAAAATCTGGTAGGTTTGGCGGGATCCAAGTAGATAGTCTTCCCTCCCGCCTCGATCAGCGTGCTCGCGTGATAAAGAGGAGTGATCTTGACCGGCCCGGCCGACGTAGAAAACACCTGCGGCTCAGCCGCTGCCTGCGCAAGCATCGCCAGCGCGAAAAGAAAAGCAAAAACAGAGCATCCCGCAATCACAATCGCTTTCATCATCACCCTCACATCCGTATTCATGCTTCCATAAACCACACTGGCCCACTGTCATCAAGCGAAGCCGAAGGATCCCCCGATAGCCACCAACCCTGCCAGAAAACTATACGCGCCTTGTCAATCGCGCCGGCGTTCACGATGGCACGCGTTTCCCGCCAACACTGGCACTGACGTGGCGAATGAATACTTATATACTTTCTTCCAGTATGGTATACTACACAAAGTATGGCCATTAGTATCAAGAGCATGGAAGCAGAACGCATGGCTCGAGAGATCGCGGCCAAGACTGGCGAATCCCTGACTGGGGCCATTCTGACCTCCCTGCAAGAACGCCTGGCCCGGCTCAAGAACCAGGCTCGCACCCAAGTCTTGACTGGCCAATTGGATGACATACTTCGCCGCGTCGACGCGATGCCAATCCTTGATACCCGGCCGGAGGACGAAATCCTCGGCTACGACGATGACGGGCTTCCAAATTGATGCCCGAGGCAGCGTAGGCCAGACAGAATACCGGACAGACCATGGTCATTGATACCTCTGCCCTCGTCGCCATTTTTCTCGGCGAACCAGAGCGTCAGAGCTTCCTTGACAACATCATTGCTGCCGAAACCCGCCTCGTCTCCGCCGCCACTGTGCTCGAAGCCGGAATCGTCCTCGAAGCCCGCCGCGGTGAATCCGCCGGACGAGAGTTCGATCTTTTCGTAGTTCGTGCCAATCTCCAAATCATTCCCGTCGACGCCGAACAAGCGGATCTCGCCCGCTCCGCCTGGCGCAAGTACGGTAAAGGCCGCCACCCCGCCGCCCTGAATTTCGCAGACTGCTTCTCCTACGCCCTTGCCAAAGCCACGGGCGAGCCGCTGCTGGCCAAGGGAACCGGTTTCGCCAGCACCGATGTCGCGGTCCAGGAATAAAGACGGCGGCCGAAAGAGCGCCTAGCTCGGTACTCGGCACTCGCGACTCCCTACTCTTCCTCTTCCTTCACCTCGCCCCGTTCCGCCTTGGCTTTCTCAATAATCTTTTCCTGCAGCTGCCCCGGCACCGCATCGTAGTGATGCATCTCCATGTTGAAGCTGCCGCGCCCCTGCGTCATCGAGGTCAGGTCCACGCCGTAAGTCAGCATCTCCGCCATCGGCACTTCGGCCTTCACAATGGTGTTGCCACCCTTGTTATCCATGCCCTGGATTCGCCCGCGCCGGCTGTTCAGGTCACCCATAATCGATCCGGCAAATTCGTCCGGAGCCGTAATCTCCACCACCATCACCGGCTCGAGCAGCGTCGGCTTGGCAACTTCCATGGCCTTCTTGAAGGCGATGCGCCCGGCCATCTGGAAGGAAAGATCATTCGAATCCACATCGTGATAGGACCCGTCATACAACGTCACACGAAAATCCACCACCGGAAATCCCGCCAGATATCCGCGCGCCGCCGCATCCCGAATGCCTTTCTCCACCGGAGGAATAAAATTCTTCGGAATCGCGCCGCCGAAAATATCGTTCACGAATTCAAAATCTCCCCCGCGCGGCAGCGGCTCCATCCTGATTTTGCAATCGCCGTACTGCCCGTGTCCGCCCGTCTGTTTCTTATGCCGCCCCTGCACGTCGGCCTTGCCGCGAATAGTCTCGCGATACGGAACCTTCGGCGCTTTCAAATTCACTTCCGTGTGGTAGCGCTTCTTCAGTTTCGCCACCGTCACTTCAATATGCTGCTGCCCTGTGCCCGCAATCAAAAATTCCTTGGTCTGCGGATCGCGGAAAAATCGCAGCATCGCGTCCTCTTCCATCAGCTTGTGGATGCCCGGCCCCAGCTTGTCTTCATCAGCACGGCTCTTGGGCTCAATCGCAAACGTAATCGCCGGCTCCGGCAGCTTCACGCGCGGATACTGAATCGGCGCCGACTTATCCCCCATCGTGTCGCCGGTAAGCGTGTCTTTCAATTTCGCCACTGCACCAATGTCTCCGGCATGCAGCTCGCCCACCGGCATTGCGGTTTTGCCCTGCATCGTCGAAATATGAGAAAGCTTTTCCTGCGCGCCGGTGCGGAAGTTCTGCAACGCGGATTCGTTTTTCACCACGCCCGAGAAAACCTTAAAATACGAAATCCTTCCCGAAAACGCGTCCGACACCGTCTTGAACACATACAGCGAAACCGGCTCCGTATCCGTTTCATGCCGCTTCGGCACATCCCCGTTCCCCGAAGCCGTGGCTTCTCCTTGCACCCAATCATGCTCTGACGGCGCCGGAGTGTAGTCGATGATGAAATCCATCACCCGGTCCGCGCCCACGTTGCCCAGCCCCGAACTGAAAATCACCGGGAAAAGTTTGTCCTCACGAATCGCATTGTGCAGCGCCGGAATCAGGTCTTCCTCGCCCAGCGTCCCCGCCTCGAAAAACTTCTCCATCAGCTTGTCGTCGCCCTCGGCCACCAGCTCCACCAGCTGCTCGTGCGATTCCTGCACCTGCGCCCGCATGTTCGGCGGAATCTCCGTCTCTTTTCCTTTGCCGTTTCCGCCCAGCTCATAGGTGTAAGCTTTCATGCGAACCAGGTCGACCACGCCGCTCAAACTTTTTTCGCTCCCGATTGGCAGCTCAATCGGAATCACATTCCTCCCAAACGCATTAATCAGCGACTCCAGCACTCGCTCCGCATTCGCGCGATCGCGGTCCATGCGGTTCACCACGATCAGCCGCGGCGTCTTGTATTCCTCGCAATAATTCCACACCCGCTGCGTCACCACCTCCACACCCGCCACCCCATCCACCACGACAATCGCTGCGTCCACCACCGGCAGCACCATCTTGGCCTCGTGCACAAACATGTTGAACCCGGGCGTGTCGAGAATATTAATTTTCGCCTTGCCCCACTCCACCACGGCCGCGCCCACGGAGATCGACATCTTCCGCGCGATCTCTTCGTCGTCATAATCCGTGACGGCCGACCCGTCGTCCACCCGCCCCAGCCGCGGCGCGGCCCCCGCGGTAAAAAGCATGGCCGACGCCAGCGTGGTCTTCCCCGCATGCCCGTGCCCCACCAGCGCTACATTACGAATGTTTTCCCCAGAATAGATTTTCACGAGTAGGCTCCTTCAGCAGGCGTGCGAAGAAAGGCCCATAAACATGAAGAAGACGAAGACAGCAACATGGCCATCCAACATCACCCGCCAAAACGTAGGATGCTACCACGCGGCAAGCGGCGGCCTCAACTTAGGGATGCGCTGGGGTTTCTGAAATCTGCGTGGAAAGCCGCCTGCAAGCGATTGCTTTTTATGCCAGCCGTTCGTATGGTGAAGGCGTGGCGACAGTTGCGCATATCCGTGGCCTCGTCGGTGGCGCCGTCATCCTCACGCTTTTCGGCTCCTTCTGGTGCATCATCGTGCTTGCCAGCTGGAGAGCGCGCCCTGGCTGGTCGATTCCGGCGGGGTCTGTGGTAACCATTACGCTGCTCGCGCTGTGCGCCATGGGGCTTATCGCTTCAAGAAAGATCCCGAGCATCGATGATCCGGCCGCAGCGGCCAAGGGAAAACGTGCCGGCATGCTCTTTGGAATAATATTTGGACTCGAAGGCGGGTTGATCGCGCTCTGCTCGACGTTGCTGGCGCGCTATGGCCTGGGTATTTGGATTCCCATCGCAGCCGCCGTTATCGTCGGCGTGCATTTCATTCCGTTGGCGTTCGTATTTGAAGTGCCGCTCTACTACTGGACGGGCGTTCTGTCCGTCCTCGGTATGCTCGCCTGTTCGCTCGTCCCCGATGCTGCCACGCGTGTGTTGTGCGCGGGATTGGTGATGGCCGCCGTGCTCTGGCTCACTGTCGTACTGTTACTCCTGCAAACGCGGTCCATGCTGCCCCCGCGAGCTTAGATTTAAGCCGGCCAAATTGATTAGCCGGAACCTTCCCAGATAAAGCTCTCAACTATATGCAGAGTATGCCGAAGCACTGGCCAAGTTAGCCGGTGCTCCATTTCTCGCGCCCTGGGCGAGAAAGCCTGCCCTGAGCGGAGTCGAGGGGTGGAGCTTTTGACCTCCTCGCCCACACCCGAATCGTAGTATCATCCCTCCGCATGCTAGGCAACCGCACCAGCGAACAGTGGGTCGCGCAATACGCGACCAGCCATCAGCACCCGGTTAACCGCGCCTGCCACACGCTGGGCATCCCGCTGATTCTTCTCTCGGTCGGCATGTTCGTAGCCAGCATTTTCCTACATCGCCTGTGGCCCTATGCTCTCGCGCTTTTCGTGCTGGGATGGATTTTCCAATTCATCGGCCACGCCTTCGAAGGCAAAGAACCAGAATTCTTCCACGATTGGCGATTCCTCTTTGTCGGCGTCCGCTGGTGGTGGGCCAAAATCCGCGGCCGAGCGTGAGGGTCCGGAACTCGGTTAGCACCGCCGTCGCTTCCGCTGCGCCGAAAGCGAAACGCAAGCTCGCGATTTTCACAGCCCCGGGTGCCCCATGTCTCGCGCGTTTTTTGCGCGAGGAGTGGGGGCCTTTGAACTCCATGGTTGCTACCCTTGCCTCCGCAGCGCTCCCTCCGCGTCCTTCACCAACTCCGATACCTGCCACTCACTGCCGTGATACCAGCTGACAATTTTCCCATCAGGACCGATGACCGCAGTGCTGAGCGAGTGCGTGATCAATCCATTTTCGGGCTTGTAGGTAAGCCCAAAATAGCTCGCGATCTGCGGCAGATCACCGACGCGCGGAACAACGAATTCCCAGCGCTCGAACAGCGCAGCCTGGCGACTGTGCGCCAGTGAAAACCCATAGTCGCGAAGAACCTGGGGAGTGTCATGCTCCGGATCAAAACTAATGCACAGCAGATGAGTCTTGCCCGCGAGCGCGGTATCGGCAGCCAGTTGCTGGTTGAGCGTCGCGAACTGCGCCCCCACCCGCGGACAATAATCAGGAAAAGGACAGCGCGTATAAATAAACGTGACAAACAAAACCTGCCCGCGGTATTGCTTCAGCGAAATGTGCTTCGCGCTCTGATTGGTGAAATGGAAGTCAGGGACCTCTTCGCCCGCAACCGGAACGTGCGACTCCGCGGTAGGCTTGGCGTCAACCTGGTTGCCGGGCGCTTTCCCATGTCCCGTGCCCTTAACATTCTCGAGCCAGTAGTCAGGGACAGAATCCTTATCCTTACCTTGCGCAACCACCACCTCGGCAGAAATAAAATCGCCGGCGGCAAGCTGATTCACGTCTGCCGCCAGTTTGATTTTGTAATCCATCGCCATCGCGTCCATAAACCCAGGGATGGCGTCCCCGTCAATAATGGCGGACTGGTTCGCCTTGTCGATCAACACGATCCGCCCCGTAAACGGATAGCGCTTCAGGCCCTGACCGCTGTGCTTACCGCACGCCAAAGAAAAAGCCGTGCACAGCAAGATCGCCGGCAAAACAAATCTGACAAAAGTCGCATGCCTCATCTGGATCTCCCTAACAATGCTAGTGGGCCGGCAGAACCCCCTCGTCCGCCGACTCTCACCAAGTCGAAAATGCAATCGCTCGACCGAACGTTGTTTCCTAAAAGCAATCAAGCGAAAACAATCAATAATGAAACCGATACCGCAATTCCAAATAAACCTCGCGCGGATTATTCCAATGATATCCGCCGAACGTGAGACTATTGTCATACTCGACCCGCCGGTTAGCCACGTTGAGCGCCGTCACGGACGCGGTAAACCGCTCACCGAAATCCTTGCCCACAGAAAAATCAAACGTCGTATGCTGCGGCAAATAATTCCCCGGATAGGGCGCGCCCGGAAAAGCATTGCTGAAACCCGACCCGTAATAAACGTTGCTGGAGAAATAAACGCGCCACGGCAGCGTGACGTCGCCGCCCAGGTTCAGCGTATTGCGCTGGTCGTGGTCGAGCGGCGTGAGCTCGGGAGAAATCGCTCCGGGTACAGTGAGTCCCCCAATGATCGTGCCCGCGCCCTCGGCAATCTGGTTTGAGTATGCGAGATGTACCTGTCCCCGGTGCGCGAAGCGCGGAGAGCGCAGCGTGACTTCCCATCCGCGAACCAGCGCCCGAGAAATCGCAACCGGAAAAAAGATGCTGGAAGCTCCAATATTATTGTGGTCCAGAAAATTAACGACATTGGTTTGAAAATTATCGGCATCCAGCACCCATCCGCGATAGGGAATCGTCACGCCAAATTGATGTTCCTCGTCGCGCTCTCCGGGAAGCGTCGCAAATCCCAGCCCCTGCTGCTGGGTGTAGTTGATTAGCGCCGGACCCGAAACGGTTTCAATCGGCGGCGCCTGATAGTAGTGCCCATAGAACGCGCGAAACGTCCAATGAAGTTTCGGGACTCCGACCGTCGCCCCAAACCGCGGGCTGATCGCAGACTCACTCACCGGCCTCGCCGTCGATGTAACCGCAAAATTGCCCTCAGAAAAATGCGTAGGCCTCATGCCTGCAGAAAGCGTCAGCCACGGAAACGGTTTGAATTTTTCATCAATGTAAAACGCCTCCAGGTTCGCAGTCGGATGTTCGGTGTCGGCAATCGTCGGGTTCCCGCTGCCATCGTTGAAAATGGCGCCGAAGAACTGGTGATCGCTCTGGTAGAAACTGAGAAATCCCGCCTGCAAATCGTTCCTCTTATAGTTGGCCGCAAAGCTGGCCTGTCCTCCCACGTAATTCGAGCCGCGGTCTTCCGTCGTCGCGATCGGAACGTCATTCGGATTGCTCACGTAGTCGCCGCTGTTGTAATGGTAGAAAGGCGAAACCGTGGTCAGCAGATGCGAATTAAAAGTGTGCAGCCATGTGAACAACAGCCCCGCATCCGCTTCGTGCTCGCCGTCGCGCAGCCCAATGCTCGGCGCGTACTGCCCGCTCGCCGGATTGTTTTCGATGTCATTAGGAAAGGGATCATACGGAATCTGAAAATAATCGCGCCGCAGCGAAGTAATCAGCCGCAGCTGGTTGGAAGAATCCACATTGAAGATGAACGAGCCGAAACCGCCCGCTCCATTCACTGCATCGTGCACAACCTGCGGAACCGGCGGCTGCAAGCCCAGATCGCTGCGATTGCCGTTCACGCTCGCATAATAAGCGAACCGTTCGGTGTGACTTCCGAAGCTGAGCGCATCGTTGCTCTGATAGAAATTACCCGCGCTCAGCACCAGCTCCGCCTGTTTGTTGCGCTCGAATCCCGTGCGCGGAACCACGTTGAACGCTCCATACGTGCGGTCGCCAAACTCCGCCCCATAGCTGCCGCGATTCACTTCCACATACTCTAGATCTTTCGGATCAAACTGCGGCCCCACGTTCTGCGCGATCGCCGTATTGATCACCGGAATCCCGTCCAGCAGCCACGTAGTCTGGTGCCCGCCGCGCATGTGCAGCATATCGTGCGTTACATAAGCGCCAGGAACATAATCGGTAATCATCGCCAGACTATTCGAACGATCCGCCCCCGGCGTACGCTCGATATCAAGACGATCCACCAGCGTGATCGGCGTGGCCGAATCCGTAGCCACAACGTCAGAGGCGCCGGTCACCGTAACCTTCGCGTCCGCCGCCGCGATCTGCAATTGAAAGTGA
>Ga0209115_1000032_pt1 | contig 11822 bp, 11 predicted proteins | sample JacPinW_OM2H0_O2_FD_187967 | JGI IMG/M metagenome (GOLD analysis project Ga0209115, IMG submission 187967) | Forest soil microbial communities from Algoma, Ontario, Canada - Jack Pine, Ontario site 1_JW_OM2H0_O2 (SPAdes) (version 2) | ecosystem: Environmental > Terrestrial > Soil > Boreal... | reverse complement strand
TCGCTACCTGATCAACGACTTCGCCGTAAAGAATTCCCGGCCGTGGATTTATTCGGCAGCCGTGGGCAGCTACGCCGCGACCATGGACGTATTGCCGGGCGAAACAGCCTGCCTGGCCTGCATCTTCCCGGACTTGCCGCGAGGCATTGTGGACACCTGCGAAACTTCCGGCATCCTGAATTCAGCCGTCAATCTTGTAGCTTCGATCGCAGCCACGGAAACGCTGAAGCTGCTGGTAGGCGACGGAACAGACGGAACAAAAGCTCAGCATCCGCCAAAAACGCTGCGCAAGACCTTGCTAAGTTTCGATCTGTGGACCAACGAACACGTCGAAATCACCGCCGCCAAGCCCCGTCCCGGATGCCGCGCCTGCGGCGAACGCAACTTCATCCATCTCGCCGGTGAAGGCCGTCCGCATATCACCCTCTGCGGCAGGAATTCCGTGCAAATCCATGAGCGCCAACGCCCCATCGACTTCACCGAAATGGATCGCCGCCTTCAGCCCCACGGCACCGTCCGCCACAACGACTTCGTCCTGAAATTCTGGCGCGACCCTTACGAAATGACTCTTTTCCCAGACGGCCGCGCCATCATCAAAGGCACCACCGACACCGCCCTGGCACGCAGTCTGTATGCGAGGTATGTCGGGAGTTAGTCTTCGTGGATGGGCCACCGCGACCGGCACGAGTTGGCCGCTCCGGTCCCCGCGGGCAAACTCGTGAACCTTCCAGGAGTTGTCCTAGATCGCCGAGGAATACTTGCTGAGCCAGTCTCCGTCTCTTACTTTGAGGGCACCATCCTCAGCTACCTCAACGTTTCGGCGGGTGCTTGACCTCCCCCTCTAACCCCGCCGTCAGAAGAACTCAATCTTCTCAAACCCTAAGCCCTGCAACAGAGAGTTGACCGTCGACGACGCATTATCCTGCGCGGTTCGCAAAATGCCATCGGCCACGGCCGACTCTTGCAGTTGATGTTCCGCCTCCTGGCGCACCTGCGTTTCCAGATTCGGGTCGGTAGGCACCAGCAGTCCGGTTTGCCTGGAATACACCCGGGTCCTCGCGCTGTCAATGCGAGTGCTGAACACCTGCGATACGGGAAGATGCAGGCGAATCTGTTTCCCCTCCACTCGAACATCGCCCGGCTTCAGATTCGAGAAATCAATTCCGGCGACCACTTCGCCGTGCACCATCATCAACAGTCGATCTCCGGCCAGAAAATCCGGGAAGATGGGGTTTTCCCTCGCGCCGGTCACAATCTTGTCCATGGTGTAAACCACAGTCTCCAGCCGCTCCAGCCGCTGAATGCGGTCGACCACCGTGGGCTGGCTTACATCGATGGCGAGGGTTCTGCCCGTCAGCGCCGACCACATATGGCTCAACACGGCCCGCCCCGAAGTTCGCGACAGCATCGCCCATCCCGTCGCCCCCACACACACTATCCCAAGAAACAGACCGAGGATGAGCGCAACGACAACCGCCGCGGAAGATCGGGCAGGTTTGGCAGAAACTGGCGGGCCCGCATCAGGATCGTGAGCCATGGTGCAAGGTTATCACCAGGTGAAGATGCGAATTGGGGGAAATGTAGCCGCCGACGAAGCTACGCTTAGATTTATACGCTGGCAGCGATCGAAATCGGCCCGATTACGCCTCTCGGTAAGGCGTTCTCTGCCGCCAGTTCCCTACCAGTTCCGAAATGGGAAGGGCCCTCATTGGGGACGTACAAGCGACTGCATCAGGACTTTAGTAGCTGAGGTTTGCCAATTGGAGCACAGACTCGCTGGATGAAGAGTCCACTGGTTTCCGATGGCAAGCCAGAAATACAGCTCGAAAGCGAAGCAATGGCTTCCGGCGTCGAAGACGGTTGCCCAACCCATCTGCTACTGGTCGAGGCACCATGTCCGGCTGATGCAGGAAGCCCTGACCGATGTGAACTCGTCGATAAATCAGCACGTCGCCGATGACGGGATCAACGCAATGGCGTTTTTGAGGCATGAGGGAATCAATGTCAATGCCCCTTGCCCCGATCTGATTTTGCTGGATCTGAACCTGCCTCGCATGGACGGGCGCGAGGTTCTGATGCGAATCAAGACCGACGACAATTTGAAGACGATCCCGACCATAATTCTCAGCTCTTCCGAATTGGACGACGATGTAATGACCAGCTATCGCCTTCATGCCAACGCCTACCTCAAGAAGCCGTTAGGCTGGATGCGTTCGTGCGCATGGTGAGCAACCTGAATAATTTCTGGCTGGCACAGTCGAAGTCACAGTTGACGCTGCCCAATCACAACCGATCCGGAACACTGGGACGCGATGGTAACTTTCGCTAGCAGCTCCGGCGAAGTAAACTTTTGTCGTTCGCCGGAGCTCCGATGCGCCTGCTGCGCCTTCAAGACGTCGAGATTGGCCCCAACGACCGCTTATTCCGGCACTCGCGCCTTCGTGCTTTGATCGTCTGGCTTGCCGGATTCGCCGTCAACACCGCCCTATTCCTCCATGCATATATGGGAAAGTGGCCACCCGGCTACCTCTTCGGCTCGTTTCTGCTGCTCTTTCTGCTTTTGACGCTGGGGATGGTGACTGCGCGCTTCCATCCTTCCAACTGGCTGGTCCGGATGAACGAGACGGGAATCTATGTGCAATATCGTTCTTTTCTGAACTACCGGTTGCCCGCCGATGACCCCGCGGTCGTTTTCCTTTTCTTCGGCGAGATCGCGTCCGCCCGCCTGGTCAAAGAGCGCGCCGAGACACCCGATACGACCAAGCCAGGCGCCATGCAAACCCAATACCTGCGCTATGTCGAACTTGATTTATCCTGCGATCCCGCACCGCTTGCCGACGCATTGCAGGCAGAGCTCGGCGAGCCGGCCACATTGGAAAAACGCTGGTATGGTACCAGTTCCACTCTTTACCGGGATTATCCCGTCACCATGTCCGCCCCGTCGACCGTTCGCATCCATTGGGACGTTGTGCCGGGCGCACAAAAGTTCCTCGCCGCACTACGCCCCTATACCGTCATCGCCGATCCGGTTTCATTAAAGCAGGACTTCACGCACCTGAAATCGCTCAGCCGCGAAGACCAGCAGAAGCAACTGCACGAACTCGTCGTCCGCGGCCAGAACATCACGGCAATTTACGCCGCCCGCAAACTCTACGGCTGCAGCTTGGGAGAAGCCAAGCAGATGGTGGATTCTCTGCACGACAATTAAGATGCCGCAGCACTCCCGGGGGTCGTCGTGAGCCAGAAAACCAACCAGCCCGGGTTTAGAATGGCGTGCTTATGAAGAATGCTGCCACCGTGGCCGCCCTGCTCATCAGCCTTTTTCCTCAGAGTGCTTCGGCAAGGAAAAAGCCACGCGAGGCGGTCGTCGGATACATCTTCGCCGGTCGCGGAAGCCCGCTGGACGGCAGCACTATTGCCGCGAAGAAGATGACCCGCATAAACTACGCGTTCTTCGGTCCGCAGGACGGCCTTGTCGCTGCGAGGAGCGCGAATGACGCTGCCAATCTGGGCACGCTCGTCGCTCTCAAGAAGATAAACCCCAAGTTGGAGGTCGTTGTCTCAGTCGGTGGCGGTGGGGATGGATCCGCAGGCTTTTCCGACATGGCGATCACCCCCGAAGGCCGGCGTCGCTTTGTCGATTCCGCCATCGCTGTGATTGACCGCTACAAGCTGGACGGCATTGACATCGACTGGGAATATCCCGGCTACACCCACGCCAATACCACCGTCCGTCCGGAAGACAAGCAGACCTACACGCTGCTGCTGAAAGAATTGCGCGAACGCCTTGACAAAGAGGGCGCACGCGTTGGCCGCCATCTCATCACCTCGTCGGCCACTGGCGCGACCACCATCTGGCTTGAACACACGGAGATGGGCGAGGCGTCGAAGTATCTCGATAGCGTGAGCCTGATGTGCTACGACTGGTACAACCCTGTCGAAAAGAACACCGGTCACGATTCACCCCTGTACACCGACCCTGCCGACCCGAAGGCTATCTCGATCGACCGGGCCGTTAAAATGAACCTCGCGGCCGGCGTGCCCGCGCGCAAGATCGTCATCGGGGTTCCGTTCTATGGCCGCAAATGGACGGGAGTGGAATCCACCAACAACGGCCTGTTCCAGCCCATCCCGCCCACGGCACCACCGCAGGACGAGATTGATTATTTTCATATTGCGCCACTGGTTAACGCGCCAGGCTACATCCGGTACTGGGATCCTATCGCGCAGACGTCCTACCTCTACAACGCCAAGACCAAGACTTTTATTACGTACAACGACGCCGAGACGGAACTGGCTCGGACCAAGTACGTACGCGAACATCACCTCGGCGGAATCATGTTCTGGCAGTACGCTCACGATCCGGACAACGTGCTGCTCGACGCCATCGATCAGGGCTTCGGAATGAACCACAGAAAATAGGTCGGCACGCCTAATGTTAACCGGCGAAATCAGGCCACGTTTTGACCGCTGGGCAATGAGTGAAATGGCGAAGTCGCGCAGCTTGAAGCTCGATATGCTGTCAGGACGACTGAGAATATGGCGATTCGTAGAAGGGAATCCTGTAAACGACGGAGTCGTATTTTGGATTCGTGCGGTTGCCTATGATCTCGCCGTGAAGACTCTCCGCGATACGCCTGCTGGCGATGTTTTGTAGGGCCACCGGATAGATGAAACTTCCTTTGCCGAGAGTTGCGTGTCCCCACTCAACAAGTGCGGCCACGACTTCCCCGCCAAAACCCTGTCCGTGCGCGCTTTCCTTCAGCCAAAGGCCGAGTTCGGGCGAAACAGATCCCGCATCTTCCAACGAGGCCATGCCAAGACATTCCCTGTTGTCGAGCCGCCGGATGACGAAAGAAAATTTGGTTGGTTCCGGAGCCTGCACTCTCTTCTCGCATCGCGCCACGTACTCGCTCCACGATGGCGGCTCCCATAGCAAGAATCTGGCGACGGCGGGCGTGATGCATCCAAAAACCTCCTGTGCATCCACCATCCGGAACTGGCTGAGCTGCAATCTCGGGGACGGGATGACAATCATGGTGTCAGCCTATAACGACGGATAATACTTCTAAGGCTGCGCTGTAGCAGACGCAGCAAGGGCTAAACCCACAAAAACGCTACTTGCTCATTCCCCGTCGCCGCGCGCATGATTCGTTCGTTTACGTGCATCCCTCTTTCGCCGTTCGTGAATGCCACAATTGCGGTGTGACTTTCCTGGTGCAAGAGAAAAAAATTCTTCCAGCCTCCGTTGTCTCCCCATTGCCACAAATAGCGGGGTTGCGTTCCTTCCTGCTCAATTCCGAAGCCGAGGGCCCATCCCAGCGCGCTGTTAATTCGCGAGATGGGTGTGCCGATCTGCGTCCGAATTGCGGGAGACACATCCTCTTTTCGCCGCGACGCAACATGCGCCAGAAAGAGCGAATAGTCCTCTACCGTCGTTAGTAAACTGAAGGCGGCGTTCGGACTGATCTCGTTCGGCAAGAGCTTCGAGCCCTCTGGTTTGTCCTTCAGCATCGCCGCCACGATCTCTTCGTGATGCCATGCCGCCAGGGGCTTTCCACTGGTCTCAATAAGCGTGAACAGTTTCTTGGCAAATTCCGTGTTGTAAAACGGCTCGTCTCCGCGGTGACCGGCCACGATCCGTGAGTCCCCATCCGCTCTCCATAAGTAGGTGGACGACTTCATTCCCAGTGGCTTTATGACGCAGTCTTGCATCCATTGCTCGAATCCAACGCCCGTGATGTGTTCGACGCACCGCTGCAAGCAGTAAAAACCTTCACCCGAGTATCGGAACTTCGTGCCGGGTTCAAACGCTGGGGTCAGTTCCTGATCTTTATCGTCCCGCCAGTTCATCAATCCCGAAGAATGGCTCAGGACGTGTCTTGCTGTAATCTTGTCCGACCATTTTCCGGTCGGTCCCCCATCGTCTAAGTATTTCTTCAACGGCTTGTCGAGATCGAGCCTTCCTTCCTCGGCCAGCAGCAGCGCTCCAAATGCGAAAAATTGCTTGCCCATGGATGCGGCTGGGAACAGAGATGAGGGAGCTATCGGCGCGTTCGTAGTCCGGCTCGAGACTCCTTCATAGTGTTGCCAGACCTTGCCGTCTTCGACTACTCCGATGCCTAGCCCCGGTAACTGCGCCAACTCCATCAAATGCGGCAATGTTTCCAGAAATTCCTTGCTCGGCTGCCGAATCGCCTTCGCCGGTCCAAACGTATCGGCCCACGCGGGGAGAGAAATCACCGACGCTGCCCCTGCTCCCGCGCTCACCTGCAAGAATTCTCGTCTCTGCATGAGTGGCATGGTTCTCCGATATTCCCCTCGTTGATGGACGAAGGAAACTTGGTAACGTCACACCAGGCCTTGCCAGCGTTGGTGCCTCAACCGCGGCAGCAGCCCCGTTTGGCTGTTGTAACCAGGCGATCTCACATTGAGAAGGTGGACCCGGATGGCCGTTCGCGAGATAACTGCCAGGCTTCGCACAGTACCTGGTAGCTGGAAGCTGCTCTCTGCTAATCTTCTCTGCGTTCCTCTCACGAATTCAGCCCGAATTCAGAAAGAGCGCTGATGCCGGAAAACACGCGTCCGGAGCCTGGTCAGCTCTATCGCTGGCTGGTCCTGATCTTCGTCAGCCTGGCCATGTTTGGGAGTTATTACGCCTATGACGCGCTCAGCCCGCTCGCTGACGTGCTCAAGCAGCAACTCGGGTTTTCGGACCTGAACATCGGTTTTCTGCAGGCGATGTATAGCTTTCCGAATATTTTCACGGTGGTGATCGGCGGGTTCATCATTGACCGGCTGGGCCTGCGAAAATCGCTGCTGATCTTCGCCGTGCTTTCTTTCGTGGGGCCGGCCATCACTGCGGCGACGAGCCATCTCTCAGTCATGGCCGCCGGACGCCTCATCTTCGGGATGGGCGCGGAATCTCTCAACGTCGCGTCGACTACCGCCCTGGCCCGCTGGTTTCGGGGCAAAGAACTGAGCTTTGCTCTTGGATTGAACCTGACCGCATCGCGTCTGGGCACCTTCGCCGCGCTTAACTCCCCCACCTGGGCCCGCTGGGCTTATGCCAACTGGCGCGATCCCTTCCTGATTGCATTGGCCTTCTCGGCCCTCTGCGTTGTCGCTGCCCTCGTCTACTGGATACTGGAAGCGTGGGCGGAAAACCATTACGACCTGGGAAAAGTTTCCACCGATAAAGTCGTATTCGCTGACCTGTGGAAGTTCGGCACCAGCTACTGGCTGATCGTTGCGTTGTGCGTCGTTTTCTACTCCGCGATCTTCCCTTTTCAGACTTTCGCGGTGGAGTTTTTCATCGATGCGCACGGCACCTCGCGCGAATTTGGCGGCTTCCTCTCGAGCACACTGACCCTGTTCGCCATGATCGTGACCCCTCTGTTCGGTCTGTTGGTCGATCGAGTTGGGAAGCGGGCATTGTTCATGATGCTGGGATCCCTGCTCCTGATCCCGGTCTATCTGATGATGGCTTACATACACTCGGCCAGCCAGGTCACGATCTACCTGCCCTCGTTGGCGCACTGGCATTTTGATCTTATCGCACACCGTTTCCCGACCGTTCTGCTTCTCACCATGGCGATGATGGGCCTGGCATTCTCCCTGATCCCGGCCGTGTTGTGGCCAGCGGTCGCTTATATCGTGGACCAATCCAAACTAGGGACGGCGTATGGTCTGATGACCATGATTCAGAACCTTGGCCTGTTCGGCTTCAACCTGATGGTCGGCTGGGCCAACAATTACAGGCATGCCGGTGCCACCAATCCGTCCGGCTACAACCTGGGTATGTGGATTTTCTCGGTTCTGGGGTTTCTCGGTGTAACGTTTGCGTTCCTGCTGCGGCAGCGCGAACTGGGTCCGCACGGGCATGGGTTGGAGACGATTACCATTTCAAATCAGGGCGCCGGCAAGGCCACGAGTTAGACTGGGGCCTACCGTTTTTCGAAGATTTCTAGTCTAAAATCGGGAGGCCTGAATCGCGCATCGAAGCATGGGGCGCAAGCCTCCGAAGGCAAAGGGTTTTTTGGGTCGGGAGAGGATTTCGGCATATCCCAAGATCGGTAGAAACGGTTTAATATTTTGAAGGTTCAGGTTACTCTTGGTTACGCGCCAAAGCGTGCAACCCATACAACGTAAAGCTACTTATGCCGCATCTCAGTAATTGCGGCCGGAATAGGAAACTTGACCGACCCCAGGCGACGGCAGGGCGATGAACTCGGCGAAGCCGAGGCGATCGAAAGAGCCAAGCAAGGCGACGCGGAAGCCTTCCAGGCTCTTTACGATCGGCATAAGCGGCGTGTGTACTCGCTTTGTTTACGCATGACGGCGAATACCGCTGAGGCCGAAGATCTGACCCAGGAAGCGTTCCTGCAGCTCTATCGCAAGATCGCAACGTTTCGTGGCGAGTCGGCATTTTCGACCTGGTTGCATCGCCTGTCGGTAAACGTCGTGCTGATGCACTTGCGACGGAAAAGCCTTCCGGTAGTTTCGCTGGAAGAGACCACGCAAGGCGGCGAAGAAGACACGCCGAAAAAGGATTTTGGCGCCGACGATGTGGCGCTGTCCGGATCGATCGACCGGTTGCAGTTGCAAAGGGCAGTTGCGGATCTGCCTCCGGGTTATCGCACGATTTTTGTTCTGCACGACGTCGAGGGATACGAGCATAATGAAATCGCCGGCATCGTGGGATGTTCCATCGGTAACAGCAAATCGCAGTTGCACAAGGCACGCATGAAGTTGCGGGATCTGCTCAAGATGAACAGAGCCGAAAAGGCCGGGAAGTCCTGAGCGGCGGTCAAAGACCCCACTTCTCGCAAAAGACGCTAGAAATGGGGCACCCAATTACGAAATACTGGCAGCACTGACTGAAACCACTTGCAGAGGCGCAAGCGCTGCGCACGGCACTGAAGTGGCAGTAGACTGGATGCAGGCTTGGGGGAGAAGTAGGATGAATTGCGTTGATCTGCAGCGGAGTCTCGCTGGCGTCGAAGACCTCAGCACCGCGGAAGAGCAGGCTCACCTGAAAACCTGCGCAGCGTGCTCCACTCTGGTGGCGGAGCTGGAGCTCATCGCGTCCTCGGCATTGGAATTGCGCGCGACCGAAGACCCCAGTCCTCGGGTGTGGAATTCGATTGCCATCGCTTTGCGGCAAGAAGGGCTGATTCGTCCTCAGGCGATCCGTACTGAGACAAAGCGGCCGTTTGTTGTGTCAAAACCTGGCTCTCCGCGAGGCGTGCCCTCTGATGGTATTGCGGCGAGCGCCGCTGCGTCGCGTAGCTTCTCGTCATTCACCGCGGGCTGGGGGTGGCGGGGCTGGCTGGTACCCGCGGCAGCGGTTTTACTGGTTGCGGTCGGATTCTTCGTCAACCAGCGCTCGCTCGTGCATCAACTGGCCCAACACATCGCCCCTTCGACAACCAGGACTCCTGCTGCCGCCAATACGAATCTGGTTGTTCCGAATCTGGCTGGCCTCAACGACGACGACTTGATGCAGGAGATCCAGAATCAAAGTCCTGAGCTGCGCGCGCAGTATGTGGACAATCTGCGGAGCGCAAACGAATACATTCGGGACGCGCAGAGCGCAGTAGACGCCAACCCGAACGACGAAGAGTCCCGCCGCTCGCTGTTGGAAGCCTATCAACAGAAAGCTATGCTTTTTGAAATGGCCATGGACCGCTGATCGCGGTATAGGGGACACGCAACGGCCCGAATGTTGGCGAGCTATTGACGAGCTGCAGGAAACGAACTAAGTTGAGCGCACTGATTGGAACGAACCTGATTCGTCGCGCCCGATTGATCCAACCAGATTGAACGAATTGATTTGAACAAGCTCCGGTTAAGCGAACGCAAGCACTCGGGAAAAGAATTTCGGGGAATCCTAATGAGCAGCCGCACAGTGAAACTGGTCGCAGTCGGAGCCATGGTGGCGGGAACTCTGGTGGCGGAGGCCCGCAAGGAATACCACTTCAACGTGGGGCCCAGGGCCGGCATCTCGGTAAACAATCCTTACGGCTCGATCTCGGTGGGACCGTCGCCGAACAACACCGTGGTGATCAATGCGGTGCTGCATTCCGACAAGGTCGAAGTCGACAATACCCAGACCGGCAACCGGGTTGACATTCAATCGCATCTGCTGCCGGGCGCGGATGCGCAATCCGGGCGCGTCGACTATGAGGTGCTTGTCCCCGCCGACGCCAGCGTTACGCTGCACTCGAGCACTGGCCCATTGTCTGCCGCAAAGTTGCATGGCGACCTGACCATGGAAGGCGCCGGCGCTACCGTCGATGTGCGCGACATTTCCTACGCGCACGTGCACGTCAGGACCCTGAACGGGGCGGTCACGCTCAACAACGTGCAGGATGGCCACGTTGAAGTCGATTCCCTGAGCGGAGAAGTCACGCTGAACGCGGTCAGCGGACGACTGGTGCAGGTGGTTTCGACCAGCGGCAACATCCATTACAGCGGCGACTTCAGCGGCAGCGGAGAATACCGCCTGACCAGCCATAGCGGCAATATCGACGCCACGGTTCCCGATTCCACGTCGGCGGACGTGAACGCGCGCTCTGTGAAGGGCGACGTGCAGGACGAAATTCCTCTCCAACCTAAATCCCACAACTGGTTCGTCGCCGAAAAGGGACGTGCCTTCGTAGGTACCATGGGACGGGCGGCCGTCTCGTCTACAGTGGTGCTACGGACCTTCAGTGGTAAAATTCACCTCAAGAAACGCACAGACAAATAGCAACGACAAAGAAATCGCAGCGCTCTAAGAAGGCCGGCAAAACGCTTTCCCATACGAAGCGGTCTGCCGGAAGAGCGGCAGTCGGAATGTCTCCGACTGCGCGACGGTCGGGTCCGTCTAAAAGCGACACGTCAGCTACAGCGATCTTTCTCGTCGGGTTCATGGGTGCAGGCAAGAGCACCGTGGGCCAAGCTTTGGGGCGACACCTGGATTGGGCTTTCGAGGATCTGGACCAGCGGATCGAGCGGCGGGAAGGCCGCAGCGTCGCTGAGATTTTCCGCGATTTGGGTGAACAGGCATTCCGGAAGGCCGAGCGGGCTGCGCTGCGCGAAGTGCTCGAAGAGTTACGCGCAGGCGGGCCGCGGGTAGTGGCTCTCGGGGGCGGGGCTTTTTCGAAAAAGGAGAACGCGGCCCTGCTCAAGGCCTCCAGCGTGCCAACGATTTTCCTGGATGCTCCGGTCGAAGAATTGTGGCAGCGCTGCAGCACGCAGGCGGATGAAGCCGGAATCGAGCGTCCGCTGCTGCGCAGTTGGGAACAGTTCAGCGAACTGTATGAAGCTCGGCGCAGGAGCTATTCGAAGGCGCTCCTGAAGATTCAAACCGGCAGCCGCGCGGTGAAGACGATTGTGGACGAGATCTCGGAAGCACTGGGCCTGAAAAAAATCGCCCCAAGCACGGAACAAGGAGATGTCTCGTGAAGTTCGAAACACCAACGCGCCGTGCCCTGGCGGTGATTCTGGCCGCATCCTTTACAGCTTTCGCTTACGCCGCCGACAAGAAAGACAAGACGAAACCCGCGACCAGCCCGGTTGTGGACTCCGGCTCGTTCGGCATCTTCGTTAAAGGCACGCGCGTGGCCACCGAGACCTTTCACATTGACGAGCAGAACGGGACGACCATCATCAAGTCGCAATTCAAAGACGCGTCCGGAGGCGATTCGACGAGCCAGAAATCGGATCTGGAAATAACGGCAAAAGGCGAGTTGCTGCGCTACGAATGGAGCCAGTCCTCGGGCGGCTCGCTCAGCGTGTCTCCCGACAACGAATTCCTGAAGGAGCGGATTACCGCT
>Ga0209115_1000031_pt1 | contig 12072 bp, 9 predicted proteins | sample JacPinW_OM2H0_O2_FD_187967 | JGI IMG/M metagenome (GOLD analysis project Ga0209115, IMG submission 187967) | Forest soil microbial communities from Algoma, Ontario, Canada - Jack Pine, Ontario site 1_JW_OM2H0_O2 (SPAdes) (version 2) | ecosystem: Environmental > Terrestrial > Soil > Boreal... | reverse complement strand
CAATTGGGCGGTATGGTTGAACCAGTCGGCCACATTTTGATTCGTACAGCCGCCAAATGAACCCTCTACGCAAGGCGCGACCTGATATCCATTGGTTTCGTAAGGCGGAGCTTCGAGCACCCAGCGCAGGCCGTAAGTGACGGTCAACCGCGGCGTCATGCGCCAGGTGTCCTGCCCAAAGAACTCATAGTCATTGATGGCGTATTTGCGGTCGATCGGCGTTCCCTGGGTCAGAGCGGCGCCGCTGTGAGCGAAGTTATAGATACCATCACCCTCGGCGAAAATTCCCAGCAGGATACCGGCTGCGGAGTCGTAGTTCGGACCGAAGCTAGGGTCCACGGAGGGGTAGCAGCCGACCCCAGTCGACACATTACACGGACCCGGCCCACTCGGGTTGTTGGACGGATTCAGTGGGCTGGGGGTATTTGCGATTCCGCCCGTGTTGAGATAGACCGGGTTGGTCTGAACGTCGGAGAACGAGTTTTGATAGCTGGTGTGATTGTTGCGGATGAAAAGAAAATCGCCACCGAACTGAAGCGTGTGATTTCCCCGAGTCCAGTTCAGGTTGTCGGCGAACTCGTTCGTGGGGACGAAATAAATGGTGGAGCGGGTGAAAGGGATGAGGTCGGAAAGCCCGCTCAGAAAAATTCCCGGATTCGAAGATGTTCCGGCCATCTGCCCTCCCTGCCGCACAAACCCCCAGTGCAGATCGTTGATGAGCTTCGGACTGATCAGCGAAGTGAGTCCGATGGTTATGCCCCTGCTGTCATCCACCAGCGTCGTCGATGCGGATTGGCCGGGAAACTCTTGCTGCTGAGGGTTGTTTTCATTCTGCGTTTGTCCGCGCACGAACAGGGTTTGCGTGCCGCTGGAGTTGAGGTGCCAATCCGCCTTGAAGATGTATGTGTTCCAGCTGGAGTCAGCGTTCGAGGAAAACCGATAACCGAGCGTGTTCAACCCGTCCCCGGCATTTTCATTGGCTGTGGGATATTGGTTCAGGACGTTTACGACCGCCGCATTCGGGCCGATGCCGAGAGGATCCATCGCTTTGATTTGGGTCGGCCCAAGCGCATAGTAGCCGGGCTGCACACCGCTCACGCCGTTAACGGTACCGCCGGGACACGCGGTAGTGTCGAGGCCACCACTCGAGGTAAGCGTACATAGGTATTGGAGATTTCCCTGCTGCAGTCCTGCGCTCGGCACGTCACGCAATGCGCTGGTGCCCTGGGCTTGCCGGAACCCTTCATAGTTGGCGAAGAAGAAGAGCCGGTTCTTCTTGATCGGCCCTCCCAAAGTTACGCCAAACACGTTGTAGGAGAGCTTCGGCGCTTTGTTGGGCAGGCCGCTGCTGAGCTGCGACTCTTTCAGAAACGGGTCGTTCGCGCTGAAAATCGTGTTGCGGTTGTATTCGTAGGCCGTGCCGTGAAAGTTGTTGGTGCCGCTCTTGGTCACCAGCGCGACCTGGGCTCCACTGGAATAGCCGGAGTCGGCGTTGGCGTTGGCGGTGGTGACCCGGAATTCCTGGACGGAATCGGGCGGAACATTCAGGACACTGGTGAAGGCGTAACCATTATTCTGGTCGTTGACCCCGACACCATCCAGCGTGACGTTCGATTGGTCGCTGCGCAGGCCATTCACTGCTCCGCTGCGTGTGTCCGTGTCTTTGTCAATCGCATCGCCCAGATACGCCACACCAGGCTGAAGACTCAGGAGCTCCACCACGTTGCGGGCCGCAATCGGCAATTCGTCGATCTGGTTGCCCTCGACAACGTTGCCGAGCGAGGCGTCGGTGCGATTGATGAGTGGCGCTTCGGCTTCGACATAAACCGACGTGGTCGCGCCCGCAACCTGCAAGCGAATGGGTACGGTGGAGGGAGTACTGACCACGAGCGTGATCTTCGCCGCCAGATACGGCGCAAATCCGCTTGCCGCTGCCTCCAGCCTATAGTTCCCCGGAGGCACATCCAGGAACTGGTAGAGTCCTGACCCGTTGCTCGTGGCAGTCCGCTGCAACCCGGTCGTCGGTTCGGTCAAAGTAATCTTCGCGCCGGCAACCGCCGCGCCCGACGAGTCGGTAACGCTGCCATTCAGTTGGCTGGTCGCTTGCGCCGTGGCCAACGGCGCCAGCAGCGCTATCAGCGCGAACACACAAATCGCGCGCCTTGCTCCCTGCCCCCATCGAATGCCCAACTCGTACCAGCGCTCGCAACGTTCGCTGCTCACTTGCTGATGGACTCGCGTCATCGACATAGCCTCCGAGGTAGAAGCCAACGCCGGGCGAAACACGTGAGAAGAAATCACACGTGTGTTCTTCTCCGTGCGTCCGCTTGCACTTTTTCGATTCCCTTTACGGGTTCTGGATTAAGCAGATAAAGCCCTTCTTGTCCCAGGCAGGAGCATTTCTGTCCCGAATAAAGCAGCTGTTGTCCCGAGTGCCGCGAATTATACCTGAAGATCGAACGAAGGAGCATTCAGAAAAATCAGATGGCGGAACGATTTTTCTTATCGAAAGGCGACAACGGAGTTAAGTTCACGCCCGATCGTGGACCGCCTTCCATCAAGGCTCAGAGGATTGGGCGAAGACCATATACCGTGAGCGGGACAAACCTGGATTGCAGGTTTCGTGACACGGATTTCGGTAATCCCAGAAGAAATCTCGCGCTGCCGCGCCGCCCGCTACTCAGGTCTGCCACTACCCACCAGATGCGGATCCCAGCCCGCCTTCTCGGCGCCAGCGTTGTAGGTTGACTCGAAAAACGACAGCAGATCGCCGTCCGGATTTTTCGATTTGCGCAGATCGTCGTAGTCCAACAGGAACTCGCCCATCGCCGGCTCCCATCGTGCACTGGCCGGACTGACCTCTGCGTGTTCGATTTCCTTGGGCTGCGGGTAGGTGAACGAATAGAACGCGGCTTTTGGATAAGCGGCACTCCCCGACCACCATCCCACCTCCATGAGCTCCTGGTTCATGGCGTTACGCCGGATGTAGTCGGCTGTCGCGCCCGGTTCGGCGGGCTTGCCGTTGTAACGCACGTCGCGAATGTCCAGCGTTCCCCACATCAGGCCAATGGGCTGTGTCCTACCCTTGAAGCGTCCGCGGAAAACCTGCATCACGCGCTGCGTACTCAGCAGGATTCGCCACCAGGCATTCACCAGCGTGGGATCATAGGGACGAGGCAGTGCGTCTTGGTTAAACGGGATGGTGCTGGGCACTTCCTGCGGCTTCAAGTTGATCGAAGCATCTACGCCGGCTTTGTTTAGCATGCCGAAGAGATGCTCCACAAATTTGGCGACAGACATGGACGCCAAGTCGTAGTGACCGGACGTTCCCCAACTCGTTGCGCACCCCACGTGGTGAGAGATCAGATCAACGGTGACTTCGTACGCACCCCCAGAATGAGAATGGGGGATCGGTCCTGTCGTTAGCCCTCGGCCGCTGAGCCAGAGTGGCACCTCGCCCCACTGGGGTTCAAACGGCTCTTTCAGCTTTAACTTGCCCACGGCCTGCAACCCCATATGCAGAAAGTGCTGGGTGGCCGCGAATTCGGGATAGGAAAGTCGAGGCCACGGTTCGTAGGTGATGGCCGGCGGAAATAACATAGCAGTGTCCTCGTCGCAAGAATGGGGAGATCCGGTGGCAAACCCGGTCCGCCAAGGATGGTCGCCATTGTACTTCAGCCCCATCCGGGGCGTTTTCCCTCGTAAGCTGCGGCGTACATGAATGGAATCACATTGATTAATCGCCGTGATCGACCGGGATTTTTATCCACTAAAAATGGGGGGAAATACACGATTTACCCGAGTTTCAACGAGTACGGGGGCGTGTATGTTGCAGAGGTAGGGGAAGTCCACCGTCCGATTCTGCACTCGTTTCAAACGCATCGCGAGAGGCTTTAGTAGTCACGTGTCGTCCCCTAACCAAACTCTGGGCCCGGAAATTCGCGGGAGGGCGTTCGGCGCACCTCACCCAAACGGAGCGTTCGATATGGCAATGAACACGGCAGCCGCTTACGGGATTTACTCCCAGGAGTTCGCCTTGGCCGACATTGTGCGGAATCTAAACCAGGCCGGTTTTGAGAACGAGAGTATCTGCATGATGCTGTCTCCAGAGCATCCCATCGCATCGAAGGTGCGGGGCGCGAGCTTTTTCAACGCCGATGGACAATCCAGCGCCCTGACCGCCAAGCTGATTGGCTGGCTCTCGGAATTCGGAGCGGTAATGATTCCGACCGTAGGGTTCTTCATCCGGTCGCAGGCTTTCTTTCACGCTCTCATGGTCGCGCGGGATGCTCCCGCGCTTTGCGGGAATGCGAGAACGCTGGTGGGCCTGGGCTTTACGGAGCGGGAAGCGCAGAAGTACGAAGAGCAACTCGACCAGCTTGGCGTACTGGTCTACATCTCCTGCGCAAACGGCGCGAAGATGGACTGGGCACGAGAAGTGCTCCGGCATACCGGAGCCAAGGAAGCCGCTACGCTGGAACAGAGGATGAGCGTCGCGGCCTCTGCCTGAGATCGAGCCTGCAGAGACTACTCGAGCGATCGGCGTCTCGCGCTAAAGTTCGCTCGACATTCGCAAACCTAACAGGTGTCCCCTAAATTACCAGTTCCAAACGGTTTAGCTGCACTCATCACTATAGCAAACCGCCCCGCCTATTTCCCTGGACGCGGAATTTTTCTGCCCGATCCTGCAACGGACCCTTGTAAGATACAGATTTAAATATAGATACGGTACATGTTGGTCGTAAAAGGGGCACAATACGCTTGACCTCCCGTAAGCAAGACTTACACAATTATTACTTGCACTTATAGCATATATGGTTCACATTTAAATCATATGTAGCAGATGTAGCATTTAATCTAGAAGCGGTGTTGAGGGCGGCGGGGGTTACAAGGTTCATGGAGGAACAAAATGGCAACTACGGAGGAAGCGATGGTCGCTGCTACCGCTGACCCCATCTCTGGCAAGGATCAGCGAGAACTAGCAGATATTTACGAAAAACTACGGACGGCTGATGCAAAACTTGTCGGGCCGGACGGTAAGACACAAATTCTCCCAAGCACGTTGTACCCGTTTCTTTGCACATTGCTTGCCGATCTGAAAGCTGGGCATTCGGTAACGATCATGCAAAGCAACGCATCCTTGACAACTGTCGAAGCCAGCAAGTTGCTTGGTATATCTCGGCAGTTCTTGATCGGCTTATTGGAGAAAAAGGAAATGCCTTGTCACATGGTAGGAACCCACAGGCGTTTGTATGCCCGCGATGTGCTGGCTTACAAGGCTAAACGCGATACTGCGCGCACCCAGACGTTGGATGATTTGGCACTCGCAGAAGCGGAAGAGGGTATCTACGACAGAGTGCACGATGATTTTAAGCCAGGACAATGAGTATGCAGCTCTTTTAGACGCCTGCGTACTCGTACCGATGTGCCTCTGCGATACGCTTTTGCGACTCGCAGAAAATCCCTCGATGTACCGACCTCTCTGGAGTAGCGAATACTCCAAGAGGTTGGTGACGCGCTCGAAAGCAAAATTAAAGTTTCTCCACAACAACGTACCTGATTCAATTCGATATTCTTTGCCAGTCGGCTAATGATTTTCTAATCCATCAATTTCACTCAAACCGCTCACTGGCCCTCGATAAACTAGATGGGCAGGCGGTGAAAATTCATCGCCAACGGCCCGATATATTATCCAGTGAAAATCGTCGCGCCTAAATTCGTCGGCCTAGTCGAAACCTTCCTTGGTTAGTCACCCATGACCCGTAAGTCCTTTGCCCTGAATATCTATAGCTCTACAGCCCCCGCTTCAGCTAACTAAAGTTTCCAGCGGATGGGCAGTCGCACCCGCCGTTACTAACATTTCTGAGTTGACCCTGTCGGGTCGAATCCCTTCAGTCCGCGCAACCCGCAGCCGTTGATCAGTACCGGGCAAGCGAAGGATGATTGGGCAAAAGGAAACGGAGATGCAAATCCATTCAACCATCCGTTCGTTGTCGCTAAAGTCACTGTCGCTTCGTTCATTGTCGCTTCGCGTGTTGGCGCTCGCTGTTCTGATGACAGCCTTCTCGGGGGCGTCATTCGCGCAATTCAGAGTAGCAATCACAATTGGGCCGCCGGCGCTGCCTGTGTATGAGCAACCAGTTTGCCCAGGCGATGGCTACATCTGGACTCCGGGATACTGGTATTGGGATGACGATATCAGCGATTACTACTGGGTGCCCGGCACGTGGGTAATGGCGCCTGAAGTCGGGTTTCTCTGGACCCCGGGCTGGTGGGGTTGGGGCGGCGACGCATTTATGTTCCACGAAGGCTTCTGGGGGCCGACCGTAGGATTTTATGGTGGGATCAACTATGGATTCGGCTATTTCGGCGTGGGCTTCGCGGGCGGCCGCTGGGATAACGGACACTTTTTCTATAACCGCGCCGTCGCCAATGTGAACGTCACCGATATCCACAACGTTTACAACACGACCGTCAATAACGTCACGGTGAACCGGGTGAGCTTCAACGGAGGCAACGGAGGAGTGCAGGCACGTCCCACGCCGCAGGAGGAAGCGGCGGCCAATGGACGGCACATTGCGCCGGTAGCGGCCCAAACTCAGCATGTGCAAGCTGCGCGCGGGAATCCGGAGCTGCGGGCCTCGACGAACCACGGAAAACCACCGATCGCGGCTACCGAAAAGCCGGGAGAATTTAGCGGGCATGGAGTAGTGCAGGCGAGAGAAGCTGGAGCTCCGTACAAGCCGGAACAAAATCGGGGGGCAGCCGAGCCTCGCGCCGAGTCGCCGGCAGCGCACCCTGAAAACAACGCAGCCCATCCGGTAGTCCATCCGAATGATCTTCCTCCCGCGGAGCATCCACCGGCGCCGAATACGGGGAATGCGAAGCTGGACCAGAAATACCAGAAACAGCAGGCAAAGCTATCTGCGCAACAGGATAAAGAACGGCAGAAACTGCAGCAGAAACAGGACCAGGAACATCAGCAGGTGGCGCAGCAAAAAGCGAACCAGGCTAAAACCCAGCAACTCGAGCAGAAGCACCAACAACAGACGCAGCAGTTGCAGCAACGGCACGCTGCCCAGCAGCAGCAGATGCAACAGCGTCAGGCTCCCGCTCCGCATGCCGCACCAGCACCAGCAGCAAGGCCTCGGTAGGATGAGGTCTTCTTGCGGGTGGCTTTGATTCTTTATTGAAATTGTAAGGGCCGGGTGCCTAACACCCGGCCCTCACTTTAAGCGGCATGAGTCGCAACTCCTGAGGTCGCAACTATGGATACGAGCTTTGACAAGTTTTGGGAATCCGCTCATCACATGCTCGACAGTTTCTTTGCGCGACTTCCCTCTTTGATTCTGGGCATCATCGTATTTGTGCTGTTTTACCTGCTGAGTATTTTTGTGAGTCGAATGATCCGGACTACGACTCGCAAGTACCGTCCAAACCTGGGAGTCGTTTTCGCCCGGCTCACGGGCGCGGCCACGATCCTGTTTGGTTTTCTGATCGCTTTCTCGGTGGTTGCGCCTTCTTTTCAAGCGGCCGATCTGATCAAGATCCTGGGCATCGGCGGCGTGGCCATCGGATTCGCCTTTCAGAACATATTGCAGAATTTCCTCGCCGGCCTGTTGCTGCTCTGGGCTGAGCCGTTTCGCATCGGCGATGAGATCAAGTTGGACAGCTACGAAGGCAGCGTGGAAGAAATTCAGACGCGAGCGACGATCATTAAGACCTACGATGGCCGACGAATTGTGATTCCGAACGCCGATTTGTTCACCCACTCTGTAACCATCAACACGGCGCTCGACAGCCGGCGATGGGAATACGACTTGAACTTGAAAGGCATAGATGATCTGGATGAGGTGAAGTCTCTGATCGTCCGAACCGTGAGCAAGGTGCCGGGAGTTTTATCGGATCCGAGTCCCGAAGTGCTCGCGCTGGACTTAACTGATCCGGGCTCGAATACCGTCAAGGTGCGAGTCTTGTGGTGGACGAAGGCTCCCCGACAGCACGAAATGCTTACCTCGTATGACAAAGTCCTGACTGCAATTGGGCGGATGCTGAGCCAACCCCCCTCCGAGCACGCTCGCGCCGCCTGACGAAATGCGATGCCTGGCAACCTTGCAGGGGCGAAGTTCGTCTTACGCGGGTCCCGTGGGCGTACTACGAGCCACGAGGCTGGAGAAAGATATGAAAACCGTCAAACTGTGCGTGACCATCCTCATCCCGCTCGTCTTCGGCAGCCTGATGGGCTGCTCCCAGACATCGGCAAAGTCGCCCGATGTTGCTGACAGCATCCGAAAGTCGCTCGATCAATCCGGACTCAAGGATGTTTCTGTGTCGCAGGATCGCGACAAAGGAGTGGTTACGCTCGGCGGAAACGTCGCGGTTGACGGCGACAAAGCTCAAGCTGAATCCATTGCCAAGTCGATCGCAACCGGAGAGGTTGTCTCGGATCAGATTGCGGTGCTACCTGCCGGCGCCGAGAGCGAATCGAAGACGGTGAACTCGGACCTGGACAAGGGCATCGAGAAGAACCTGGACGCTGCCCTCATCCAGGACAAGCTGCACAAGGGCGTCAAGTACGACGTCAAGAACGGGGTGGTGACTTTGACCGGCGAGGTGAACTCGGAATCCAAGCGCGCGCACGTCGAAAAAGTGGCGTCGACGGTTCCAAACGTGCACCAGGTAGTGAACGAACTGCAGGTTAAGGATCAAAAAGCCAGCTCGACGCGGTAGCGGGAGTGAGCGTGCGGGTTTTGGATGCAGGGCGGTTTCTACCAGATGGTTCGCAGACGCCTAAGGTATCCGACGGATGTGTGAGTTTTCGTTTTTCGAACATATTGGTTTGTAGAACGGAAGGCGGGAAAGTTCAGCTGGAGGCGTTGCGAATGTCCACACGAAAATTGACTCTTTTTTCCGTGCTTCTCTTTTGCGCCACTTGGGTTATGGCGCAGAGTGCACCGGCTGGCGGCGCAGCTCCAGCGGGCAGTTCGGGTACGGCAGGTCAAACTCAGGCGCCAGCTCAGGCACCGGGCAACCAGACGCCTAACACCACGCCCCCGACCGGCACCGTCCCCGGTTCAACCTCCCCAAAACCGGCGACGCCGGGCAGCAATACGCAGCCTTCTACAATAAATCCGAATACGAGCAATACTCCTGGGACGGCGCCCAGCGGCTCGCCGTGTGGATCGTTGCCAGGAACACCGGGAGCCCCGAACGCCGGGTCTTCCAACCCGGGTTCGACTAACTCCGGTTCCAATTCAAGTTCGTCCACTCCGGGTTCACCTAATTCGGGTTCAACCGGCCCATCGTCGCCGTCGACTTCTGGGAATAGTCAGGGAAATTCTGCAACCCCAGGGGCGCCCGCGGGCAAAGCTTGCCCACCCGTGGTCGCGCCTAGCGGAAGCACACCGCCCTCGAGCTAAACAAGCAACTCGGGAATGTCTTGGTTCTCTACTCCAGCGGATCCGGTTCTCCGGATCCGCCTTTTTCTGGCACCTACCAGTCTGTCTATGTTTGTGCTGAGGTTGCTGGGGGCTCGCGCGCAATCTCAAGGAAGCGCTGTATAGACGACTTTCCGCAAGGCCCCTTCTAATGTTCAAATGGCCCTTGTGCAAGTTTCCGAACCAACTCCGAAGCAGGCGAAACGCACACGGCCATGGAAGTGGATCGGCATCATCGCTCTGATCCTTCTCGGCTGCGGAGCAATCGCGGTGCGATTGGTGATTGCTCGCGCTGGACCGATTGTTCGAGCTCGGGTGATTGAAACTCTATCGAATCGCTTCGGCGGCAAAGTTGAGTTGGCGAGTTTCGATGTTTCGGTAAGGCATGGAATTGAAGTATCCGGGGCGGGGTTGAAGATTTTTGGCGCCAAGGATCCTAATCCGTACGAGCCCGGAGTCCAGGCCCTGATCGGCGTGCAGGAATTTCGCTTTCACACTTTGCTGCGAAACCTGTTTCGCTCCCCGATGCACATCGACACGGTTTATGTGAAAGGCCTGGAACTGAACATCCCGCCCAAGGGGGATCGCCAAGAGATGACGAAGATGGGCACAAAAACGGGGAAGCTGACGGTCTTAGTCGACAAGTTCGATTGCGAAAATACCCGACTGATCATCAACACTTCAAAGCCCGGCAAAGCGCCCCTGGAATTTGCTATCAGTGACTTGAAAATGAAGGACATCGGTCGTGGCGAGCCGCTCCAGTTTGATGCCACGCTGGTCAATCCGAAGCCGGTGGGAAACATTCACTCGACTGGTCTGTTCGGACCATGGCAGCAAGACAGTCCTCGGGACACGCCGGTGCAGGGGGACTATTCATTCACGGATGCCGATCTCAGCACGATCAAAGGCATTGGCGGCACGCTCTCGTCCACGGGCGATTACTCGGGAACCTTGAACAATATCGCCGTGCATGGAAAAACCGATACGCCGGATTTTCGCATTGCAAGCAGTGGGCACGCGGTGCCGCTGCACACCGAGTTCCATGCGATTGTTGACGGAACCAGCGGGGACACATATCTCCGGCCGGTGAATGCAACATTTCTTCGCTCTTCCTTCACGGCGAGCGGATCCGTGGTCCGGGTGAGCTCTCCAAAAGGCCACGATATAGAACTCAACGTGGTCTTGAGCCATGCGCAAATCGAAGATCTACTGAAGCTGGGCGTGCGTACGGACCCGCCGGTTATGAACGGCCCAGTCGAAATGAAGACGCGGCTCAGTCTTGCTCCCGGGGACGCGAGTGTAGCGGACCGGCTGAAGTTAGCGGGCACCTTTCACGTACCGAGTGGGCGCTTCACCAACGAGAAGGTGCAGGGCCGGATCGACTCCTTAAGTCTGCGCAGCCAGGGTAAGGCCAGGCAGGCGCAGGAGCACGAGGTAGAAAATGTTCCAGTTGATTTGCAGGGAGTGTTCACTCTGAGTGACGGATCGCTGTCCTTTTCTTATCTTCATTTCCTTATCCCGGGAACGCACGTGGATATGGCAGGCACATACACTTTAGATGGGCAGACGTTCGATTTTCGCGGCAAGGCCTGGCTGGAGGCAAAGGTTTCGCAAATGACCACCGGTTGGAAGTCGATTCTCCTGAAGCCGCTCGATCCGCTTTTCAGCAAAAAGGGAGCAGGCACGGAAGTTCCGATCAAAATCACAGGCACGGAGTCGGCGCCGCACTTTGGATTGGATTTTGGCCACAAAGACGAACCTGCGAACATCGGTAAAAACATCGGTAAGAATACCGATGAGGCGCCCAAGCACGAATAGATGAAGCGCGATCAGATTCGGAAGTCAGTGCGGTTTTCAGCAAATGCCCGCAACTCTATAATCCGTTGATTTGCGATATGAGACTAGGAGCCAGTTATGAGCGAAAAAGCAAGCGCCACTCTGCCGGCAATCGTCGAGAAAATTATCAAACCGGCATACCCCAGTGAACCCGAAAAGGCCCAGATCGCCGTGGAAGGGGCCGATCACCTCTACCGAGAGATTCGCATCGAGAACACTCTGACCGACGAGAACGGAGACAAAGTCCGCCTCAAGCAGGGGGCTGAGGTGGAAGTTACCATCGCAGCACAGCCAGAGGCCACAACTTCCCAATAGCGACGCGAAGGAGACTGACGGGAAAGGTCGTAAATTGAGACCTTAGCCTCGCTGCGCTCTGCTTTGGAACCGGCTAAATGCCTACCAGCCAGTCTTATGCAATGGCGCGTCAACTACAGTGAACCCAGTATGCCGGCCCAGCTGGAAGAATGGCATTCTAGTCGGGGCCGCGGGCGGTTTAGCGCCGGCGCCCGTTGACTGTGAGGCAGATATGTACGGCACAACGACTCAACGTGGAGCCGGTTCGCCGGAAGGGGTTCAACCAGGCTCATGGTCCCGGCATGGCGACCATCAGCACGGCGTCCAATTTTATTCGCAGGATTCTTTCCTACTCGAGGCACTCAGCGAATACATTGGCAACGCCCTGCGGGCAGGGGATGCCGCCGTGGTGGTGGCCACAGAAACTCACCGCAACAGTCTTCTGCAATGGCTGACGTCGCAAGGGCTGGATATTGCCACGCTGGTTGAGCAAGGACGTTTGGTT
>Ga0209115_1000029_pt1 | contig 12318 bp, 8 predicted proteins | sample JacPinW_OM2H0_O2_FD_187967 | JGI IMG/M metagenome (GOLD analysis project Ga0209115, IMG submission 187967) | Forest soil microbial communities from Algoma, Ontario, Canada - Jack Pine, Ontario site 1_JW_OM2H0_O2 (SPAdes) (version 2) | ecosystem: Environmental > Terrestrial > Soil > Boreal... | reverse complement strand
AACAAAAATCTGGGATTTCGCCTCGCAAGTGCGCTGACCTGCCTGCTCTGCTGGTCCGGCGCGTCGGCCGCGTCGGCCACGGCGGCCACGCCCAAGACCCCGCCGCCTGAGTCGGCGTTCGAGCAGCTGGTCGATGACTTCGTGTTCGGTACTCTGGCGCTGTCGCCCACCACGGCGACCAGCTTCGGTTACCACGTGCATCACGGCGTCTCGCTCGACGATGCACTGGATGACTTCAGTCCGGCAGGGATCGCCGCGTCGAAGACGCTGCTCAACGACATCGAGACGCGGATCGGCCGGCTCGATGTGGGATCGCTCGATGCGGAGCAGCGCGCCGACATCGACATCATGCGCAATGCACTCGGTGCGTCGCGCCTCGAGCTCGATGAGATCCAGAGCTACCGCCACAATCCCACGACCTATGTGGAATTGTTGGGCAACGGGCTGTATTCGCCCTATGTGCTGCATTACGCGCCGGCGCCGGAGCGCTATCGCCACATCATCACCCGCCTGACCAAAATTCCGGAATTGATCCGTCAGGCCGAGGCGAACCTGCAGGACTCGCCCGAGGTATGGAATCGAGTGGCGCGCGAGGAGAACACGGGCAACATCGGCCTGATCGATACCACTCTGCGGGATGATTGCCCGCCCGGGCTGCGCATGCGGTACGACCAGGCGGCGGCGGGGGCCATCGCGGCTCTGCAGGGGCTCAACCACTGGCTCGAAAACACCTTGGACGACAAGATCGGCGATTGGCGGCTGGGGAAGGAGCTGTACGCCAAGAAGTTTCGTTTGACGCTGGCGACCGGCAAGAGCCCCGAGCAGCTGCTGGCGATGGCCAAGTCGGTGGTCGACCTCGGATCGGGGCGACGCGCACTGCTGTTCTTGCGTGCTGATCGCCTCGAGTACTTCGTGTCGTGCCTGGTCTACCTGCCACGCGACCGCTATACAACGGCGGTGCGTTTGCAGATCGAAGACATCCTGGTCCGGGAATTCGGCGGCACCAGCCTCGAATTCACCGCTCGTGTGACTGAATCACCCTGGGCGTTATTGCATTTCATGGTCCGCTTGCGTGCGGACACCGCGTCGCAGATCGATACCTCCGACGCCAACCGGGTGCGGCTTCAGGCGCTGTTGACCGAAGCCGCGCGCACTTGGTCTGACCGATTGCTCGGCGAGGCGGCTGCGGCCGGAGTGGAGCCCATCGAGGCTGAACACTACGCGAGCGCGTTCGCCGAGCCCTATAAAGAGGCCGTCACCCCTGCCGATGCGATCAACGACATCGCCATCTTCGAGGAGTTGACCGACGATTCGGTCAAGCTGGTGATGTCTGATCACGATTACGACGAAACCGTCCGGCTGACATGGTATTTGGGCGGGCGGACGGCATCACTGAGCCAGTTGCTGCCGATGCTGCAGTCCATGGGTGTGGTGGTGCTCGAGGAGCGTCCGTTCACGGTGAACCGCCCGGACGGGCTGCCGGTGTGGATCTACCAGTTCAAGATCGCGCCGCAGCCCACTGTCCCGCTGGCGCAGCCGGGTCCGGAGCGAGAGGTGACCGCTCAGCGTTTCGCCGATGCGGTGACCGCGATTTGGGAAGGCCGCGCCGAGATCGATCGGTTCAACGAGTTGGTGATGCGCGCCGACCTGACCTGGCAGCAGGTTGTCCTGTTGCGCAGCTACGCAAAATATCTGCGGCAGGCCGGTTTTCCGTACAGCCAGTCCCACATCGAATCGGTGGTCAACGAAAACCCCGACACCGCGCGATCACTGGTCACATTGTTCGAGGCGCTGTTCGATCCCGATCCATCGGGATCGCCGAAGCGCCGTGACGCGCAGGCTGCCGCGGCGGCTGTCGCCTCGGACATCGACGCGTTGGTGAGTATGGATACCGACCGCGTCCTGCGCGCATTCGCCGAGCTGATTCAGGCTACGCTGCGCACCAATTACTTTGTGACACAAGAGGGATCGGCCCGCAGTCAGAATGTGCTGTCCCTGAAACTGGATGCGCAGCTGATCGAAGAGCTTCCGCTGCCGCGCCCGAAGTTCGAGATCTTCGTGTACTCGCCCCGCGTCGAAGGTGTGCACCTGCGATTCGGTTACGTAGCGCGTGGTGGCCTGCGGTGGTCGGACCGTCGGGAGGACTTCCGCACCGAGATCCTGGGTCTGGTCAAGGCGCAGGCCGTCAAGAACGCGGTCATCGTGCCGGTTGGCGCCAAGGGCGGTTTCGTCGTCAAACAGCCGCCGCTGCCCACCGGTGATCCCGCCGCCGATCGCGACGCAAACCGCACCGAAGGCGTCGACTGCTACAAGCTGTTCATCTCCGGACTGCTCGACATCACCGACAACGTCGACCACACCACCCGTGAGGTCACTGCCCCACCGGGAGTCGTGCGGCGCGACGGCGACGACGCCTACCTGGTGGTGGCCGCCGACAAAGGCACCGCAACGTTTTCCGACATCGCCAACGAGGTCGCCGAGTCCTACGGCTTCTGGCTGGGCGACGCGTTCGCGTCCGGCGGATCCGTTGGCTACGACCACAAAGCGATGGGCATCACCGCCAAAGGTACGTGGGAAGCGGTCAAGCGGCACTTTCGCGAGATGGGCGTCGACACCCAGACCGAGGACTTCACCGTGGTCGGCGTCGGCGACATGAGCGGTGACGTGTTCGGCAACGGCATGCTGCTGTCTACCCACATTCGCCTGCTGGCTGCCTTCGACCACCGCCACATCTTCTTAGACCCCGACCCCGATCCGGCCGCCTCGTGGCAGGAACGACGGCGGATGTTCGACCTGGCGCGCTCCAGCTGGGACGACTACGACACGTCGCTGATCAGCGAGGGCGGTGGCGTGTACAGCCGCGAGCACAAATCCATCCCGATCAGCGATCAGGTCCGTGCGGCGCTCGGCATCGAAGACGACGTCACCGAGATGGCGCCACCGAATCTGGTGCGCGCCATTCTGCGGGCCCCGGTGGATCTGTTGTTCAACGGAGGCATCGGCACCTACATCAAGGCCGAGGCCGAATCCGATGCCGACGTGGGCGACCGGGCCAACGATGCGCTACGCGTTAACGCGAACCAGGTGCGCGCGAAAGTCGTTGGCGAGGGTGGCAATCTCGGTGTGACGGCACGTGGCCGGGTCGAGTTCGATCTGTGTGGTGGGCGGATCAACACCGACGCGATGGACAACTCGGCCGGTGTGGACTGCTCAGACCACGAGGTCAACATCAAGATCTTGGTCGACGCGCAGGTGACCGCGGGCAAGATCGATCCGGGTGAACGAGCCCAGCTACTTGAGTCGATGACCGACGAGGTCGCCGCATTGGTGCTCGCCGACAATGCGGACCAGAACGACTTGATCGGCACCAGCCGTGCCAACGCCCCGAGCATGCTGCCGGTACACGCCGACCAGATCAAATATCTGGCGGCCGAGCGCGGGCTCAACCGCGAACTCGAAGCGCTGCCCTCGGAGAAGGAGATCGCGCGGCGGCTCGAGGTCGGCATCGGGCTCACCTCGCCGGAACTCGCGACGCTGATGGCACACGTCAAGCTGACACTCAAGGACGAACTGCTGGAAACCGATCTGCCGGATCAAGAGGTGTTCGCCAGCAAGCTGCCGCGGTATTTCCCGTCGCAGCTGAGGGAACGCTGCGGCCCGGCGATCCGTTCGCATCAGCTGCGGCGGGAGATCGTGACCACCATGCTGGTCAACGATCTGGTCGACACCGCCGGCATCAGCTACGACTACCGGATCAGCCAAGACACCGGGGTGAGTCCGGTAGATGCGGTACGCACCTACGCCGCGACCGACGCCATCTTCGGGATCGAGCAACTGTGGCACAGCATTCGCGCGGCTGGGGTGCCGATCGCGGTGTCCGATGAGATGACGCTGGATACCCGTCGGCTGATCGACCGCGCCGGACGCTGGTTGCTCAACTACCGCCCCCAACCGTTGGCGGTGGGCGCCGAAATCAACCGATTCGCAAGGAAAGTGGCAGCGCTGACGCCGCGAATGTCGGAGTGGCTGCGCGGTGACGACAAGGCGATCGTGGAGAAGGAAGCCGCGGAATTCGTCAGACAGGGCGCGTCAGCAGATCTCGGCTACATGGTGGCCGCCGGGCTGTACCGGTACAGCCTGCTCGACATCATCGACGTCGCCGACATCGAGGACCGTGAACCGGCCGAAGTGGCCGACACCTACTTCGCGCTGATGGACCGGCTCGGTACCGACGGTCTGCTCACCGCGATATCCGAGCTGCCGCGCGCCGATCGGTGGCACTCGCTGGCGCGCCTGGCAATTCGTGACGACATCTACTCGTCGCTGCGGTCGTTGTGTTTCGACGTGCTCGCCGTCGGTGAGCCGGACGAAACCGGCGAAGAGAAGATCGCCGAGTGGGAGCACACCAGCGCATCGCGAGTGGAGCGGGCCCGGCGGACGCTGAGCGAAATCCATGACAGCGGCCAGAAGGATTTGGCCACACTGTCGGTGGCGGCGCGCCAAATTCGCTCGATGACGCGCAGCAGCGGGCGAGGAGCAGCAGGTTGAGCATGCCAGCCGGCGACGATCAACAGGGCAGTGCGATCCGAAAAGGGCAGGAGGAGCGGCGCATATGACCGGATCGACGACCACGCACACCCTTTCGGTGTTGGTCGAAGACAAACCCGGTGTGCTGGCCCGGGTGGCGGCGCTGTTCTCGCGGCGTGGGTTCAACATCGAGTCGCTGGCTGTCGGCGCCACCGAGCAGAAGGACATGTCGCGGATGACCATCGTGGTCTCCGCCGAGAGCACCCCGCTCGAGCAGATCACCAAGCAGCTCAACAAGCTCATCAACGTCATCAAGATCATCGAGCAGGATGACGACAAATCGGTGTCTCGTGAGTTGGCGCTGATCAAGGTCCGCGCGGATGCCGGATCCCGCAGCCAGGTGATAGAAGCGGTGAACCTGTTCCGCGGCAAGGTGATTGATGTGTCGCCGGAATCGCTGACCATCGAGGCCACCGGTGACCGCGGCAAGCTCGAAGCGCTGCTGAAGGTCCTCGAGCCGTTCGGCATCCGCGAAATCGCCCAATCGGGAGTGGTTTCACTTACCCGGGGGCCACGCGCTATCGGTACCGCCAAATAACCAAATCAATTCGAAATAAAGATCAGAACCCCAGAACGCTAGAAAGAAGAAGGGACCATTCAGGTGGCTTTGGAGATGTTTTACGACGACGATGCGGACCTGTCGATCATTCAGGGCCGCAAGGTCGGTGTGATCGGCTACGGCAGTCAGGGGCACGCGCACTCACTGAGCCTGCGCGACTCCGGAGTTCAGGTGCGGGTCGGGCTGAAGGAGGGCTCGAAGTCGCGGGTCAAGGTCGAGGAGCAGGGCCTGACCGTCGACACCCCGGCCGAGGTGGCCAAGTGGGCCGACGTGATCATGCTGCTGGCGCCCGACACCGCGCAGGCCGACATCTTCAAGAACGAGATCGAACCCAACCTGAAGGATGGCGATGCGTTGTTCTTCGGACACGGACTCAACATCCACTTCGATCTGATCAAGCCGCCGGCCAACATCACGATCGCGATGGTGGCCCCGAAAGGCCCGGGGCACTTGGTGCGTCGTCAGTTCGTCGACGGCAAGGGTGTTCCCGCGTTGATCGCCGTCGACCAGGACCCCAACGGCAACGGCGAGGCGCTGGCGCTGTCCTACGCCAAGGCCATCGGCGGCACCCGCGCCGGCGTCATCAAGACCACCTTCAAAGACGAGACCGAAACCGACTTGTTCGGTGAGCAGGCCGTGTTGTGCGGTGGCACAGAGGAATTGGTGAAGACCGGTTTCGACGTGATGGTCGAGGCGGGCTACCCGCCGGAGATGGCCTACTTCGAGGTGCTGCACGAGCTCAAGCTGATCGTCGACCTGATGTACGAGGGCGGCATCGCGCGGATGAACTACTCGGTGTCCGACACCGCCGAATTCGGCGGCTACCTGTCGGGCCCGCGCGTCATCGACGCCGACACCAAAGAGCGCATGCGCGCCATCCTGCGCGACATCCAGGACGGCACCTTCACCAAGAAGTTGGTCGCCAACGTCGAGGGCGGCAACAAGGAGCTCGAAGGTCTGCGCAAGGAGAACGCCGAGCACCCGATCGAGGTCACCGGTAAGAAGCTGCGCGACCTGATGAGCTGGGTCGACCGCCCGATCACCGAGACCGCCTAGGCCTCACGGCGAGAGTGAAGCTGTTGCGAGTTTTCGGGCGAAATTTCGCAAAAACTTCACGTTCGGCGACCGCTACGACCTAAGCCGGCCCGCCACGGTCACGACCCGGCGGGCCAGATGGTCGAGTGCGGCGTTGGTCGCGTCGTCGATCTCGTCGATGTTGTCGTGGGTGGCGACCAGGCTCGCGCCGTACGGGTTTCCGTCGACGAACTTGCACGGATCGGTGTATCCGGGCGGGACGATGATGCCGCCCCAATGGATCAGGGTGATGTACAGCGACAGCAGTGTCGTTTCCTGCCCGCCGTGCGCGGTGTTGGAGGACGTGTAGCCGGCGTATACCTTGTCGGCCAGCTTGCCGTCGGCCCAGAGGCCGCCCAGCGAGTCGATGAACGTGCGCAATTGGGCTGCGGGCGAGCCGAATCGCGTGGGCGTCCCGAAGATCACCGCATCGGCCCACACGATGTCGTCGCCGGTGGCCGCGGGAAGATCCTTGGTGGCTTCATAATTGGCGGTCCACGCCGGGTTCTGGGCGAACGAGGCCGGATCATGAGTCTCGGCGACGTGCCGTACGCGGACTTCGGCGCCCGCCGACTCGGCTGCCGCCGCGACGCGCTTGGCCATCGTCGTTCCATGGCCGGTGGTGGAGTAGTAGATGATCGCCAGGTTCGTCACCGGCTCATAGTAGGCACCGGTGGATGCCGAACTCATCGGTTCCAGCCGCACCAATACCGGTGGCGGCGACCCGCTGCGCCCGGCCGTCGAGATCGACGCTGGCGCTGGCCGCTTCGGCGTGTCGGCGCGTTAACGTCGATCTCGGCTTTCGGGTGGCTCGACCCACATGCCGAGCACCGGCTGTCGCACCCCGCCATTGCTGAATTCGCTGCACCACGGCCGATGCCCGTGCTCGTCGGGCCAGACCAATTGCAGTGCCCGCAGGTCTGGGCCATAGAACGAGACCGCGAACTTCAAGTGGGCGAGTGGGTGCTCCACTTGGACGAAATCGAGCAGGAGCTCACCGCCGATCAACATCCGCTCGCCCGGTACCGGCCGTCCACCATCGAGGAGATACTCAGCGACGGTGTTGAGCACGAGGTTCGCCCGCTCTCGCGGCATCCCCGTCACCAACAGCTCGGGCAGGCCGCGCTCATGCAAACCGATCGTGTACGCGAAAGGCGTGCGGTCGGTGACGTATTGCACAATCCAGCCATTTTCTTGTACGGCCGCGTATATGGCCTCCAGCCACTCCTGCATGGTGGAATCCGGGTGATCGCATTTCCAGCACATGGGGTTTTCTCCTGTCGTCGAGCTTGTCGACAGGATTCACCCGGGTACCGACACTCATAGGCTCCGCAATCCGGCACAACCGCGACCATTAGGCTTGGCCGCGTGAGCCTGCCTGTAGTTCTAATCGCTGACAAACTTGCCGAATCAACCGTCGCGGCGCTGGGCGACGACATCGAAGTGCGCTGGGTGGACGGCCCGGACCGGGAAAAGCTGCTGGCCGCGGTGCCGGAAGCCGACGCGCTTCTGGTCCGCTCGGCGACCACCGTCGACGCCGAGGTGCTCGACGCGGCGCCGAGACTGAAGATCGTTGCCCGCGCCGGCGTCGGCCTGGACAACGTCGACGTGAAAACCGCCACCGAACGCGGTGTGCTGGTGGTCAACGCCCCGACGTCGAACATCCACAGCGCCGCCGAGCACGCGTTGGCGCTGCTGCTGTCGGCCGCGCGCCAGATTCCCGCGGCCGATGCCTCGCTGCGCGAGCACGCGTGGAAGCGCTCGTCGTTCTCCGGCACCGAGATCTTCGGCAAGACCGTCGGAGTGGTCGGGCTGGGCCGGATCGGGCAGCTGGTCGCCCAGCGGCTGGCCGCTTTCGAGGCCCACATCGTGGCCTACGACCCGTACGTGTCGGCGGCGCGTGCGGCCCAACTCGGTATCGAGTTGCTGTCGCTCGACGAGCTGCTCGGCCGCGCCGACTTCATCTCTGTGCACTTGCCGAAAACGCCTGAGACAGCGGGGCTGATCGACAAAGAGGCGTTGGCGAAAACCAAGCCCGGAGTGATCATCGTCAACGCCGCCCGCGGCGGGCTGATCGATGAGGCGGCGCTGGCCGACGCCATCTCCAGCGGACATGTTCGCGCCGCCGGTCTCGACGTGTTCTCCAAGGAGCCATGCACCGACAGCCCGCTGTTCGAGCTCGCGCAGGTAGTGGTGACTCCGCACCTGGGTGCATCGACCGAGGAGGCCCAGGATCGGGCCGGCACCGACGTGGCGGCCAGCGTAAAGCTCGCGCTGGCGGGGGAGTTCGTCCCCGACGCCGTCAACGTCGGCGGCGGCGTGGTCAACGAAGAGGTGGCACCGTGGCTGGATCTGGTGCGCAAGCTCGGGCTGCTGGCCGGCGCGCTCAGCGAGGAATTGCCGACATCGCTGTCGGTGCAGGTACGCGGTGAGCTAGCCGGCGAAGATGTTGAGGTGCTTCGACTTTCGGCCTTGCGCGGCTTGTTCTCCGCGGTGATCGAAGACCAGGTGACATTCGTCAATGCCCCAGCGATCGCTGAGGAGCGCGGCGTGGCCGCCGACATCAGCACTGCCACCGAGAGCCCCAACCACCGCAGCGTTGTCGATGTTCGCGCCGTGGCCGCTGACGGTTCGGTCGTCAACGTCGCCGGTGCGCTGTCGGGTCCGCAGCAGGTCGAGAAGATCGTGCAGATCAACGGCCGCAACTTCGATCTGCGTGCTCAGGGCATCTACCTCGTCATCAACTACGCCGATCAGCCTGGGGCACTGGGCAAGATCGGCACGCTGCTGGGTGCGGCAGGGGTCAACATCCAGGCCGCCCAACTCTCCGAGGATGCCGAGGGACCCGGTGCGACGATCCTGCTGCGGGTGGATCGCGATGTCCCGGCCGAGGTTCGCACCGAGATCGGCTCCGCTGTGGCGGCCAACAAGCTCGAAGTGGTTGACCTGTCGTGAAGCTCGCGGTAATCCCGGGTGACGGGATCGGGCCGGAGGTTGTCGCGGAAGCGGTGAAGATTCTCGACACGGTGTTGCCCGGCGTCGAGAAGACGCATTATGACTTGGGCGCCAAGCGATTCCACGCCACCGGCGAAGTCCTGCCCGAGACCGCCGTCGCTGAACTGCGGGCCCACGACGCAATCCTGTTGGGCGCGATCGGTGATCCGTCGGTGCCCAGCGGTGTGCTGGAGCGAGGTCTGCTGCTACGGCTGCGATTCGAGCTGGACCACCATGTGAATCTGCGACCGGGCCGGCTGTACCCGGGCGTCAGCAGTCCGCTGGCGGGCAACCCGGACATCGATTTCGTGGTGGTCCGCGAGGGCACGGAGGGTCCGTACACCGGGACTGGCGGCGCGATCCGCGTCGGCACCGCCCATGAAGTGGCAACCGAGGTCAGCATCAACACGGCGTTCGGCGTCCGCCGCGTCGTAGAAGACGCGTTCGGGCGCGCTCAGCAGCGTCGCAAACATCTGACGTTGGTGCACAAGACGAACGTGCTGACATTCGCCGGATCCCTGTGGTCGCGGACCGTGCAGGAAGTGGGCGAGAAGTATCCGGATGTCGAGGTGGCCTATCAGCACGTCGACGCCGCGACCATCCACCTGGTCACCGACCCCGGGCGCTTCGACGTCATCGTCACCGACAACCTGTTCGGCGACATCATCACGGACCTGGCTGCCGCGGTCTGCGGCGGTATCGGCTTGGCCGCCAGCGGAAATATCGACGCCACCCGGACCAACCCGTCGATGTTCGAACCGGTACACGGCAGCGCACCTGACATCGCCGGTCAGGGGATCGCGGATCCGACCGCCGCGATCATGTCGGTGGCGCTGCTGCTTTCCCACGTCGGCGAAGACGCTGCCGCCGCGCGAGTGGACCGGGCCGTGGCGTCCCATCTGGCCAGTCGCCCGACCGGAAAGATATCCACCGCCGAAGTCGGCGAAAGGATAGCGTCCGCGCTCTAGTTTCCAGACCGGGCGGCAACGTCTTGGCCGGCACGATCGGCACCGCCAGCAGCGGGAACAGCCCACAGATAAGAAATGCGGGCGGATAGCTGTGGTCGGCGATCAGCGCACCGAAAGCCGGCGGCGCGCCCGCGGCCATCAGCCGTTGATAGGTGTTCTGCAGGCCCAGCGAACGCCCACTCCAGAACGGTCCGGCGTACTCGGTGACCGCGGTGGATTCCAGCCCGTTGTCGAGCACTGCGACCACTGAGGCCGCGACCATCAGCGGCACTGCGATCGACGAGCGCAGCTGGTCGGCGAGCGCCAGACCGGCGAGCACCAGCACCCCGACCACCGCCATGATGCGGACCGGACGCAGCCGCGACCCGACCCGGTCGGACCACCGGCCGACCATGACACGGCCCACCGCCCCGAGTAGCTGAGACAGCGTCACGAGTGCTCCTGCCGAGGTGATCGACCAGTGGTAGTTGGTGATCAGCCAGATCAGCATGAACGTGACGGTCACCGTCTGCGGCACCATCAGCAGCGCCGAGACGACGTGGATGCGCCGCAGCACCCACGATCCGCGGTAGGGGTTGGCCCGCTCCTGTTCGGTGGCCTCGTCCCATTCCTTGCGCGGTGGGTCGGTGATGGCCACAAAACTGAGCACCGCCGACACCGCGCACAGGATGGCCGGAAAGATCAGGGCCGCGGTCGCTGACTTGCTGCGCTCGGCGAGTTCGGGAATGACCAGTGCGCCCAAGGCAATTCCGAGCGGCTGCGCGGTCTGGCGGACGCCCATCGCCAGACCGCGTTGCTCGGGCGGGAACCATCCGGATACCAGCCGGCCGCCCGCGGAGTTACAACTGGCGGCCGCCATTCCGCCAACGAACAGCAGTGCGGCGAAGGACAGCATCGTGTGGACAGTGGTTGCCGCGTAGGCGGCCACCGCGGTCAGCGCCGAGCCGACCGTCAACACGATGCGTTCGCCGACCCGGTCGAGCAGATAGCCCCACAGGATCAGCGTCGCCACCATGCCGAAGCTCGGCATCGACGACAACAACCCGGCCTCGGCCAGGGGAGTGCCCTGGTCTTCTTCCAGCGCGGGAATCAGGAAAGCGACGCCGTTGATGAAGATGAACGCGCTCGCGGTCACAAGAAGTGAGACGACGACGATTGACCAGCGTCGGCCCGCACTGATTCCGACCGTGCCGGTCGGGTCCGTCGGCATCGATCCATGCTCGCACAGCCATGTGATTGCTGGGGCCGAAGCGGCAACCGGCCCGGCTGCGCGGACCTCGATCGGCGCTCACTAGGCTAAGACAAATGCGCCTTGGTCGAATTGCCAGTCCCGATGGCGTCGCGTTCGTCTCTATCGAGGGCGAACACGACGAGATGACCGCCCGCGAGATCGCCGAGCATCCGTTCGGCACCCCGACTTTCACGGGTCGGTCCTGGCCGCTGGCCGACGTGCGGTTGCTGGCCCCAATCCTGGCCAGCAAGGTGGTGTGCATTGGCAAGAACTACGCCGATCACATCGCCGAGATGGGCGGCGAGGCACCGGCCGATCCGGTGATCTTCCTCAAACCCAACACCGCGATCGTCGGACCGAATGTGCCGATTCGGTTGCCGGTCAACGCATCGCCGGTGCATTTCGAGGGCGAGCTGGCGGTGGTGATCAGTCGGCCCTGTAAAGACGTCACGGCTGCGCGGGCAGCCGAGAGCATCCTCGGCTACACGATCGCCAACGATGTGTCCGCTCGCGATCAACAGAAGTCTGATGGCCAGTGGACACGTGCGAAAGGTCACGACACGTTCTGCCCGGTGGGGCCCTGGATCGTGACCGATGTCGACCCGGCCGACCTCGAGCTGCGCACCGAGGTCAACGGCGAGGTCAAGCAGGACAGTCGCACCTCGCTGATGATCCACGACGTCGGTGCGATCGTGGAATGGATCTCAGCGGTGATGACGCTGCTGCCCGGTGATCTCATTTTGACCGGCACACCCGCCGGCGTGGGCCCCATCGAAGACGGCGACACCGTCAACATCACCATTTCGGGAATCGGAACGCTATCGAATCCCGTTGTGCGCAGACAAGATTCGTAGCTGTACATCCATCGTGAGCCCGCGTCGCGGGATGTGGGCCACTCTCACCCG
>Ga0209115_1000028_pt1 | contig 12327 bp, 11 predicted proteins | sample JacPinW_OM2H0_O2_FD_187967 | JGI IMG/M metagenome (GOLD analysis project Ga0209115, IMG submission 187967) | Forest soil microbial communities from Algoma, Ontario, Canada - Jack Pine, Ontario site 1_JW_OM2H0_O2 (SPAdes) (version 2) | ecosystem: Environmental > Terrestrial > Soil > Boreal... | reverse complement strand
TAATGCGCCGGCCCGCGCGCGTCGCTCGCCGGCGCGGTGATGGCTTCGGCGGCGGCCACGGCTTTCTTGACCATCGCGAGATCGAGCGTCGAGCCGGTGAGAATTTTTGCCGCTTCCTCCGCCCACAGCGGCGTCTCGGCGACATTGGTCAGCCCGATCGAGCAGGTCGCCACCTTGCCGCCGCTCATGGTCAACACCACGGCCGCGGCGGCGGTGGCGTAATCGCCGATCTTGCGCTTGAGCTTTTCATAAGCGGCGCCGTGCCCGGCCGGCGGCACCGGGATGCGCACCGCGGTGAGCACGTCACCGGCTTCCAGTGCGGTGAAATAAGCGCCTTGATAGAATTCGCGCGCGGCGATGCGGCGTTCGCCGCCCTTGCCGGTGACGTGATAGGTGGCGTTCAGGCACAGCATGACCGCCGGCATGTCGTTGCCGGGATCGCCGTTGGCGACATTGCCGCCGAGCGTGCCGACATAGCGCACCTGAGGATCCGCGATCACCAGCGAAGTCTCGCGCAGCAGCGGGATTTTTGTGCCGAGAAGATCGGAGCCGATCAGATCGTGCTGGGTCGTCATGGCGCCGATGACGATGTCGTTGCCGTCCGCCTTGATGCCTTTGAGGTCGGCGATGCCGGCGAGATCGATCAGATGCGCCGGCTCCGCCAGCCGCAGCTTCATCATCGGAATGAGACTGTGGCCGCCGGCCAGCGCCCGGCCATCGTCGCCCAATTTCGTGAGCAGACCGACGGCTTCCTGGACGGATGACGGGCGATGATAGCTAAAGGCTCCAGGTATCACGGGCATCCTCCCTTGCGCTTGTTCCCGGCCGAAGTCGTCACGACGGCCGCGTGTGCGCCAATACCGATTGCGTCTTTACGCCGGGAATGATCGCGCTGTGTGCGCCGCAGCAGCAAGCGCCAGTGCACCGGCGCATGGCGCGGTGCACGAAACGTTGGGCTTTTGCACCAATGGCGGCGCGCTTGCACGAATTGCGTCAGAATGCCTGACGTAATGGAACGGCCGGCGGCGACTATCGCGCTGCAAAATGATGGCGGCGGCGCGGCCCGGCATTGGAATCATCGCCGGTGAGCGCCGCGACCCGCGATTTGAGCCAGCCGATGCGGCTCCGGCTCACCGGCACCGCATAATCCTGCCCGGCGTCCATCTCGACCATTTCGTTGTCGCCGGAACGCTTGTAGCCGACCACCCGCTCGATATTGACGATGTGGCTGCGATGGATGCGCACGAAGCGCTCCTTGTCGAGGCGCTGCTCGACGTCGCCGATAGCGAGCGGACAGAACAGCTTGTCGTTGCCGTTGAAGATAGTGGTGTAATGCGCATTGGCGTGGATGGCGACCACGTCGTCGACGGCGACGAAATGGGTGCCGCCATCGCGCTCGATCGGAAGGTGGCGGGCGAAGCGCCGCGGTGCGCCGGCGCCGCCGAGTGGCCCATAAGTGCCGCGGCCGAACTCGGGACTCGTGTCGTGGCCGTTGCCTCTGTTCCCGTCATCCTGAGGTGCGAGCGAAGCGAGCCTCGAAGGATGAACGGCCCCGGCGCCTCGGCCGTCGCCCTTCGAGGGCCGCTCCGCGGCCACCTCAGGGTGACGGTGAACAGGAATCGTCGCCGGCTCGATAAGCGTATTCGCCGCTTCGATTGGGCTAGTTTCCGCCGCGCGTGCCGGGTCGGGCACCAGGATCAACAAAAATATTCCCGATAGACAAAACGCCACGACGGCGACGATGATGGCCAGAAGATCGGTCGACAGCGCCGGCGCTCCGGCCGACGATGACGCAAACGGTAACAGCGTCAGGCCCTCCATCGCCGTGTAGTGCATGCCGGACACGGCGATGCCGAAGGCGATCGCGGAGAGGATCAGCGGCGGTCGGCCACCGCGGCCGGTGGCGAGCCATAGCGCGAGGCCCGACGCCGCAATGGCGATCGCCATGCTGGCGGCGACGAAATAGCGGTCATGGACCATATAGGCGCTGGCGCTGAGCGCGCTCATGCCGATGTAATGCATGGTGAAAATGCCGCCGCCCATCAGGCACGCCGACAAGGTCAGGCGCAGCAACGTCAGCGGCCCGGAGCTGGTGGCATAGACCGCCGCCCCCACCACGATGACGCAAACCAGAAACGACAGCAGCGTCGGAAATACCAGATAATCGATCTGGAACGGCATGCGCGCCGCCAACATGCCGACGAAATGCATGGTCCAGATCGCAACCGCCAGCGAGAATGCCGCACCGGTCAGCAACAGGCGCCGCCGCATGCCGATCGCCTGCCCGATCTGCACTGCCAGGCTCAAGCCCACATAGGCGCCCTGGATCGCCATCACGATCGAGAGCAGGACAAGCCAAGTCTCATAAGTGACTGGCATTGCCGTTGTTCCTTCGCCAGGACACGACGCGAACCCATTCGCCAATGGATCCTGGAACCATTATAGATGAGTTTGCGCCCGCCGCGACACCGGCCCTATCGGCGTCTTGATCGCCCCGAGATCTATATTGTCGAGATCGCCGTGGCCGCTCGCCAGGCATGGGCGCGGCGGTCGGCGGACGGGAATTTGTGACCGTCAGTTTCCGCTCGACCGTGGCCGCAGGGTGACAGCCAAGACGGTTCCACCGTGTTAGGTTTCACTCAATTCAACCCCGCTCCTCCCGCGGGGACCAAATGGGCCGCTCTCACGAGCGGCCCTTTTTTGTGCGCATGGGTATTCCCTGGCTGCCCTATCGGCGCAGCCAAAGAGCCGACGCGGGGGCGACTGAGCGGAGGGAGGTGCCGCTCAAAACCTCACGATCCTTGAATGGGATGGGGGTGGTGGTGGTAGCGTCTCGGCGGGGGTGGCGGCGGCGGTGGCACGTAGTGCAGCCACACCGTGCCGTTGTCGAACTGGATGCGCAAGCCGTCGGGTGAATAGACGGCGCCCATATTATAGTAGTCGGCCCAGAAATGCCCGGGATAATCGATCCAGGCGCGGCTCGGCGCGCCGGCCTCGTTGACGAGGTTGAGATCCCAACCGTTCTGGGTGACGTTGGCCAAGCCGGGCCCCTGGCAGTTCTGCACACATTGATAGGGACCGGAAATTACAGCCTGGGCCGACGCGTCGGTCGCCGCCAGGACACTGAAGGCAAACACAGCACCTAACATCTTCTTCATGTCACACACCTCTTTGACGCCTACGCGGTCGCTCTTGAACGCGGAAACTTCGAGGATTCTACGACCCCGGCAAGACAAGGCAATATTGGCCTTAGGTCCAAGGTTAACGGCATTTATGACCACGGCGATGTGACAGCAAGCACAGATCGCAGCCGCTCTCATGACGGCCATGCATGGCACCGCGGCTGGGCCTCTTCGCTAGGGGCATATTTCGCGGTATTCTGGCGCCGAAAGCGCTCAAGGGAGAAGCCCGATGGACATGAGCATTGGCATGCTCGATCACTACAATGTGTCGACCCGCAAGCTGAAAGAGACCGTGCAGTTCTACGAGGACGTGCTGGGCTTCAAGAACGGCCCGCGCCCGCAATTCGATTTTCCAGGCGCCTGGCTCTATAGCGGCAGCCAGCCGGTGCTGCACCTCAACGACATCGCGCACACCGACCGCCAGCAGCCGGCCGATTCCGGCGTCATCGACCACGTCGCCTTCGGCAGCCGTGGTTTCGAGGCGATGAAAAAGCATCTGGGCGGCAAGGGCGTGCCTTACCGCGTCAACCAGGTGCCCAACAGCACCCGCTGGCAGATCTTTTTCCGCGACCCCAACAATGTCGAGATCGAGCTGAATTTCGAGACCAAGAACGAGATGGCGGCGGGGCGATAGTCGCGGCCCTATTCGATCACCTCGTCAGCCCGGCCGAGCAGCGTGATCGGCAAAGTCAGGCCCAGGGCCTTGGCGGCATTGAGGTTGACGATGAATAGAATCTGGCTCTGCTGCACCACCGGCAGGTCGCCGACGTTCTCGCCCTTCAGCACGCGGGCCACATAGGCGCCGGCTTGATGCTGGATGGCATCGATGTCGCCGCCGTAGCTCATGAAGCCGCCCTCGGCGACGAAGGTGCGCCATTCGTACACCATCGGCACCATCGCACGCGCCGCCATGGCGACGAGACGTTGGCGATTGTCGTAAAACACGGGGCCAGTCTCGAGCATGGCGCCGGCGCCCTGATCGAGGAGTGACGCAAAGGCGGCTTCGAGTTCGCTGTCCTTTGCCACCCGCGCGACGACAAGCTTCAGGCCCAGTGCCTGCGCAGCGTTCTGCATTTCCTGCAGTTGCGTGTCGTAATCGAGGATGTTGGCGTCGACGAGCCACCCGACGGTCGCGGCCTTCGGCAGCACTTCGTGCAGGACCTCCAAACGCTTGGCGACCAGCGCGTTGTCGCTGGACGTGAACAGGCTCACCACGGTCAGGTTGCCGCCCGGGTGATTGATGCTGGCGACCAAGCCGCGCTTGACCGGATCGCCAGCGAGGACGGCGACGATCGGGATCGTCGCGGTTGCGGCCTTGGCGGCGCGCGTCACTTTCTCGCTGCCGACAGTCGCGATTGCCGAGACTTGCCGACGGGCCAGATCTTCGGCGAGCGACGGCAGCAGATCGTAGTTATGGCTCGCAAAGCGCGGCTCGACGGCGACGTTGCGGCCTTCGCTATAGCCGCCGTCGGCAAGTCCGCGTTTGAATGCGGCGAGCCGCGGCGCATAACCCTCGGGCGTGCCGTCCGCTAGAAACCCGACCAGCGGCATCGCCGGCTGCTGCGCCTGCGCCGCCAGCGGCCATGTGGGCCGCTGCTCCGCCGAAAAGCGCGATGAATTGCCGCCGTCTCATAGCTCAACCTCTCGCGAGGACTACACCGGAAATGGCGATGTATATCACGAATTGGGCGGAGAACCGTGGCATGCGGCACAGCCGCTGCGTTACTTAAGTCCGGATCGCGCTAATCCGCCTCGGCGATCACCGGCAGCAGCACATGTGACGGGTGCTTGCGGTCGTGAAAGACCTGGTGCAGCACCGTCTTGCTCGAGCAAATGTGATACGGCACGTATTCGGCGTTGGTGGCGCCGGCAACGCCGGTCGGCAAATCCAGACACGTAATATCCAGACAGATGCGGTGGCCTTGGCGAAACAGGTTGGCCGTCGCCATCACCTCGATCTGATATTCCTCGATCGCGCCCGGCGTCACCGGCTTTTGCGCTTCGCGGGTCAGCGGATGCCACGGCCACCACGGCTTTGACCGTTTCGCATCGATCGCGCGGTGCGATGCTTTCAGCCAGCCGCGGGTGATCTCGCGCTCGTGCAGATTTTTCGGCACTTCGCGCTCGCCTTCGCGCACGCTCATCACCGAGACGTCGGGGCCGACGTCTTTCAAGATCACGATCCAGTTGGTGTCGTCCTGGTCGATCGCGGCGTGGAGCGTGACGACGATCGGGCCGGCGACCAGCACGTCATGCGGCAGCGGGTCGGTCATGTAGCGCAGGCGCTGGATCGTGGTGGTCTGCGACGGCGGCATCTGCACGAAGGAATCCGGCGGCTGCGTCTCGGTCGCGCTCGACGGCTCCGGCAGATCGGGCGTCAGCCGCTCCCAGCTGGAGAGATAAAGTTTTGTCCATTTCGCGTCGGGCGGCGGCCAGTTGTTGGCGCTGCGCCATTCGTTGGCGCCCATCACCCAATAGCGCACCGGCTTTTCGTCCATGATGCCGGTGTTCATGCCTTTGAGCCAGAAATCGTGCCAGCGCAGCACCTCGTTGTGGAAGCTGTGATACGGCCGCTCCAGATGCGCCGGCCCGGCGAGCAGGAGTTTTTTCGGCGCCCTGATGTTGCGGAACCAATGCTGGCAGCCGTTCAGATGCGTCTTGTAGGTGTAGCCGTACCAGCCGGAGCCGGTATAGGTCGGCACCTTGATGTCGGCGAACTCCGCTTCGCTCTTCTTCACCGCGGCTTCGGAATCGTACGGATCGACCAGCACATTGTAATACGGCGGCATGTGCTGGCCTTTTTGCGCGATCAGATTGTAGACGTGGGGATACATCTTGTAGTCGGGATTATTCATGGCCTCGCGCCACATCGTCTCGCGCTCCGGCGGCAGCGGGCCGGGCGGACCCTTGTGCTGATGCATCGCCGAGAAATGGCCGACCAGATAGCGGAACAGATGGACGACGCCGCCGGGATATTCGTCACGAAAACCGCCGAGCTCGCCGTAGGCGCCGCGCGAGTCGAACGGAAAGATGGCGCGCAGATGCGGCGGCTGCTTCTTGGCCACCGCAAGCTGCTCGGCGCCAAAACCGGAAATGCCGACCATGCCGACCTTGCCGTCGCACCACGGCTGCGCCGCGATCCATTCGATCAGGTCGTAGCAATCCCATTCGCGCGAGCCGCCGCCTTCGGATTTTCCGACGCCGCGCGGCGAGCCGATGACGTGGACATAGCCGCGCGACACGAAGAACTTGGTATCGCCGGCTTCCATCGGCCCGGTCCACAGCGGCGACCAGGCCGGTTGCGGCGGCAGCGCCGCCGCCATGTCGGGGCCTTGAAAGTCCTTGTTGTAGATGGCGAAAGCGAGCAGCGCCGGGAATTTGCCGGGCGCTTCGGGGCGATAGACGTCGACGCAGATTTTGACGCCGTCGCGCATCGGCACCATGACGTCCATGTCGCGCGCGATGGCGCCGAATGTGGGCTCGCGGTTGTAATTCGATCCCGGATTGTCCGCCGATTGCAGCAATGGCCGCGACATTTCACCGTTCACGATGTCCCTCCCCTGACGAACCGCATTGCGGTTTTTGCGCTTGGCAAACGCGAGGCATCATCGTTTAGTGCGCCGGAACTCGCCAAGCAAGCGACACGGGAGGAATGATGATGGAATTACGATCAACCCGCCGGATCGTCACCGGCCACGACAAGGACGGTAAAGCGGTGGCGCTCTACGACGCGCCGTTGAAGGCGATTCAGCGCAGCGCCGGCGGCAACGGCATGACGCTATGCTGGGTGACCAGCGAATTTCCGGTTGACATGGCGAGCACGGCCGACCTTGCCCAGACCAAGGTCGGCGTGCCGCCGCCCGCCAACGGCACCATCTTCCGCATCGTCGATTTCGCGCCGACGCCGACCGGCGGTTACGGCGCCGTCGATCATCACCAGATCCTGCTCAACATGGGCATCGATCCGGCGACCCAAGGCTATGCGCGGCACGAGAATACCCACCGCACCCGCACCATCGATTACGCCATCGTGCTCGAAGGCGAAATCGACATGCTGCTCGATGACACCGAAGTCCATGTGAAGGCCGGCGACATTTTGGTACAACAGGGCACCAACCACGCCTGGGTCAACAATTCGGGCAAGCCGTGCCGCATCGCCTTTATCCTGATCGACGGCAAGACGCCGCCGGCGTGGTCGCAGGGGTGGAAGAAATAGCGACGCCGCTTTAGCCCGCGGTCACGTCGACCTGCACCTCGCCGTCGAGCACTCGCTTCGCGGTCGGCAGGTCGACCTCGTGCTCCCAGGCGCCGATGACGACGGTGGCGACGCAGTTGCCGATCAGGTTGCCGAGCGCGCGCGCGATGCCGATGAACCAGTCCACCGAAAGCACCAGCACGAGGCCGATCGCCGGCACCGTCGGCACGGCATTGAGGGTTGCGAGCAGGATCACGATCGCCGAACCCGGAATGCCGTGCGCGCCCTTCGACGTCACCAGCGACACCGCCAGCACCAACAAGAGATCGCCGAGCGACAACGGCGTGTTGGTGGCTTGCGCGATGAAGACCACGGCGAGCGTGAGATAGATCGAGAAGGCGTCGAGATTGAACGAATAGCCGGTCGGGATGACGAGGCCGACCACGGAATCCTTCACCCCCAGGCGGGTGAGCTTGCGCATGATTTGCGGCAGCACCGCGTCCGAGGACGCCGTCGCCAGGACGATGGTCAGCTCTTCGCGGAAGTAATTCAGAAATTTGAAAATGTTCAGGCCGGCGACGAAGCGCAACACGCTGCCGAGTACAACAAACACGAACAGGATGACGCAGGCGTAGAAAATGAACACCAGCGAAACCAGCTGCTTGAGCGAGCCGACACCGTATTTGCCGACCGTGTAAGCGACGGCGCCGAGCACGCCGAGCGGCGCCACCCGCACGATCAGCCCCATGATCTTGAACAAGACCTTGGACACCGCCTCGATCATCGATGTGACCTGCTGCGCCGGCTCGCCGACCAGCGCCAGGGCCACGCCGAACAGCACGGCGAAGAACAGCACTTGCAGCACGTCGTTGCGGGCGAGCGCGTCGATCGACGTGGTCGGAATGATATTGAAGATGAAGCTGCCGACGCCGGCGCCTTTGAGGTTCTTGGCGTGGTCGGCATAGTTGCTCAGCGCCTTGGCGTCGAGCGTCGTGGGATCGATGTTCATGCCCTGGCCCGGCGCGAACAAGAAGGCCAGCACGAGGCCGACGACGAGCGCGATCGTCGTCATGACCTCGAAATAGATCAGCGCCTTGAGGCCGACCCTGCCGACTTTCTTGAGATCGCCGGCGCCGGCGATGCCGTGCACCACGACGCAAAACACGATCGGCGCGACGATCATCTGAATGAGCTTGAGGAAGGCGTCGGAGAGGATTTTCAGCGAAACCGCAAAATCGGGCGCCGCCATGCCGAGAATGATGCCGAGAACAAGCCCGGCGACGACCTGGACAAACAGCGAGCTGTAGAGCGGCGCGCGGCTCGACACCGGAGGCATTGCGACGGCGGTGGTGGACATCGAATACTCCCCATATTTGCCTGATTTTTAAGCAAAGATCGTGCCATGGTCGGGCAACGTCATGGCAAAACCGCGCGGCGCCGCTTGGCGCGCTACAGCGCTTCGAACACGATGTCCTGCGCACCGTGCCACAACACGTGCTCGCCGAGCGGACGCAGCTGATCGCGGCCTTCGATCACCGTCAAAAAATGATTGCCGGCGAGCTGGCCGACCTTGCTGGCGAAATGCACGCCGCCATAGGCGAGCAAAATCTCGGTCTCGCTGATGCCGCCCGGATAGAGGATGATCTCGCCCGGCGCCGGATAGCTGGTGTGGTTCTCAAAGCCCAGCCCGAGATCGAGATCGCCGAGCGGAATCCAGCAGCCTTCGCCGCTCCAGCGCACATGGATGATGCGCTCCTTGTAGGGCAGCATGGTGCGGAATTTCGCGCAGGTTTTCGGCGCCTTCTCGGATTCGAAGCGCGCGATGAATTCGAATTTTGCGGTTTTGATGCGGATGCGCTCCATGATCGACTCCTGAAATTCCGGTTTCTTGTCCGCGCTAAGTCAAATTCACCAGGACATCGAGCAAGACGCGTGCCGCGGCATCGGCATCCTCCGCCGTCACGGTCTCTAGCGGACTGTGGCTGACGCCGCCGTTGCCGCAGCGCACGAACAGCATGCCGATCTCGGTCAGGCCGCCGAACATCGCCGCGTCGTGGCCGGCGCCGCTGGCGAGATGAAACGGCGCGATGCCGGTGCGGGCGACAGATTGCGCCAGTGCCGCTTGCATCGCCGGCGAACAGGGCACGGCGGAATGGACGCCGATTGCCGAAATCTCGACGGTAATGCCGCGCCGCGCCGCAATGCTTTGGGCGGCGGCAACAATGTCGGCAATGGCGCCGTCGCGCACGGTGTCGTCCGCGGCGCGCACATCGAGCGACAACTCGCAACTGCCGGGGATGACATTGATCAAGCCGTGCGGCACCGCGAGCTGGCCCACGGTGCCGACCAGGGTTGGGCCTTCGCTGCAACGCCGCTCGACGGCAAGCACGATTTCGGCGGCGGCCGTGGCGGCATCATGGCGCAGCGCCATCGGAACCGTGCCGGCGTGCCCCGCCGTGCCGCGAACGCTGACGTGAAATCGCGCCGAGCCGGCAATCGCGGTGACGATGCCGACCGGCAAATTCTTGTCCAACAGAACGGGCCCCTGTTCGATATGAACTTCGAGATAGCCCCGCAACGTCTCCGGCGGCCGCGCCAGTCTTGCGATCGCATCGCGATCGACGCCCTGCTCTTGCAGCAGCGACCCGAGCCTCACGCCGTCCTTGTCGCTGCGCTGCAAAACGGCGGCGTCGAAACGGCCGGCGATGGCGCTTGAGCCGAGATAGGGCGCGGCGAAGCGCACGCCCTCCTCCTCGGCGAAGCCGATCACATCGAGATGAAATGGCAGCGGCCGGCCGATGTCGGCGAGATGTTCGGCGACCGCCAAGGCAGTCAGGATGCCGAGGCGGCCGTCGAAGCAGCCGGCATTGACCACCGTGTCATAGTGCGAGGCAACGATCAGCGTCTTTGCCGCCGGTGCAGCGCTCGAATAGCGGCCGACCACGTTGCCGACGGCGTCGATCTGCGCCGTCAATCCGGCCGCCCGCATCCAGTCGCGCAACTGCGCCGCCGCGGCTTTGTGCGCCGGCGACAGATAGGTGCAGGTCAGGCCGTCGGGCGTTTCCGAAAATCGCGCCAGTTGCCGCGCCATATCGAGAATTTTTGCCCCGAACTCCGCGGGCGGGGATGACTCATTCGCGCGGGATTTTGGAGTTGGCATGCGAAGAGATTGCTCATTCCGTCGATGGAAGGCGGCCTGACGAACGATGCTATGGCAGAAAATCGGCCGGCGATAAACTCGCCCACGGCCAACATCGCGAGATTGGCCGGCGCTGCGGCGCGTTACTCCGCCGCCACCTGGTGCCGATGCAGCAGCGGCAGGATGCGCACCCGTTCACCCGAGAGCGCGACCAGCGCATGGTTCTCCGGCACCGCGATCCAGTTGTGGTCCTGATCGATCGGTTCGGACACGACCAGGAGACCGGTGTCGGATTCCCGGTAATACAGCGTATTGGCCTTGTCGTTCACCGCGTAGCGGAACGCGTAGAGATCGCGCCCGTTCGACAGCGCCGCGGTCACCCGCAGACGGTCGGCCGGCTTGGTCTGGTTGACGAAGTCGGTGAGCTTTTGCAGCACGTTTTCCGTCGCCGCCAGCGGATGCTCGATGCCGGCGCCCATGATGGCGAGGAAGATCGCTTCGGTGTCGGTAGTGCCGTTGCGCTGTGGATAAAGCTGGTCCGGGATCAGTCCCTCGACCTTGCGGCGCAGCCGGCTCCAATTGCCGACAAAGCCATTGTGCATGAACAGCCACTGCCCGCAGGCAAAGGGATGACAATTGACGCGGGTGATCGCAGTGCCGGTGGCGGCGCGGACATGGGCGAAGTACAGGTGCGACTGCAGGTGCCGGCACAGGTAGCGCAGGTTCTCGTCCGACCAGGCCGGCCTGATCTCGCGGTAGAGGCCTGGCTCCGGATGGGTGCCGTACCAGCCCAGACCGAAACCGTCGCCATTAACGCTCGCGGTCGCCTCGAGCGCGTGGATACTCTGGGAAATCAACGAATGATCCGGCTCGGTGACGTAATGTTCGAGCGCGGTCGTTTCTCCGCGATATGCGATCCAGCGGCACATAAGGCCTTACCTAGCCGTCAAGCCACCAAGGTGGTGTCCCGAATCCATCGTGCCACCTTATAGAGGGCAATATCGGCCCCTTCGTGTTCATTTTCAGTAAAAATCTTCACCTGGGCCTCGGCCGAGGTGCCCCCTGAGGCGATCTGCCGGCAATGCTCTACTTCGGCGGCGCAGCCCAGCGCCGCGCCGTCGGCGGCGACCAGGTCCAGCACCCGGTCCAGCATCTCGCTGACCGCGATCGCGCCCGAGCGGCTGGCGAAAGTGCCGTTGACGCCATAGCGCTGGGCCCGCCATTTGTTCTCCACCGCGATCGAGCGGTCGACCACGTCGAGGCCGGCATTGTGCCCGGTATCGACGTAGAGGTGGCGCGCCAGCACGCGTGGCAGCAGTCGTTCTGGCAGTCGATGCGCCCGTACGCGAGCGGCCAGGCCTACCAGAACTACATCGACCCCTCCCTGACCAACTGGCAGCAGGCCTACTACGGTGCTAACTTCAGTCGGCTCACCCAGGTCAAGGGCACTTATGACCCAGATCGCGTGTTCACCTTCCCGCAGGCGATATAGGCCATTTCGTAATGTCGAGCGAGGCCTGTCCCGGCCGTGGCCGGGAAGTGTCCCCGTGGTGCGACGGGACGTGCATGATGGTATCCCCACAACTGTGGACATCCGACGCCCCTGCGGTGGCTACACATGTGTAGGTCGTGATGACTAGTAGTAGTGCTGAGCTTGAGGCTGCGGCCTCGTCGATCAGCCATGACGAGGTCCTGCTCGTCGAGGACGACGACGCCGACGCCCTCCTGGTCGAGGAGTTCCTGCTGGAGGTGGGCGCCCCGGTCGTGGTGCGGCGAGCGCGCTCCCTCAACCAGGCCAAGGCCCTGCTGGC
>Ga0209115_1000027_pt1 | contig 12348 bp, 15 predicted proteins | sample JacPinW_OM2H0_O2_FD_187967 | JGI IMG/M metagenome (GOLD analysis project Ga0209115, IMG submission 187967) | Forest soil microbial communities from Algoma, Ontario, Canada - Jack Pine, Ontario site 1_JW_OM2H0_O2 (SPAdes) (version 2) | ecosystem: Environmental > Terrestrial > Soil > Boreal... | reverse complement strand
GGGAAAGAAAGCCTTAAAGAAGATGCAGCCCAAGGATATCAAAGCCCACGAAGTATTCCTACCTCCAGTCGATGGAACTAAAATCGCTAGTCAATACGAGATGATGTGCTCCACAACTCCAGCGTTAAACATAGCAACTCCCAGACAAGACACCGGAGCAGGAGGGTCGAGACCACACGACCAAGTCCACAGTGAAAAGACTAAGAAAGTCAAAGCCAACGGTCTATGTGCATGTGAAGGAGCAGTAAGTACCGGACAACTCGCACCACCTGATTTATCCGATATGAAAGTACCGCCCGATCACTCAGACGCTGGATCTAGAACTGATGCAAGTGATCAGCGTAAGTGGATGCCAAACACCCCACAAGTTGTACCTAGTGGAGCTAATCCTGGAAACGCCGATAGATTTGGATTGAATAAAGCAGCCGCGTACGCAAACAACATCGGACCTAGGGTAATAAACAAAGGTGCATCCAGAAGTGAGATGTCTCGAATACTTAGTTGCGAATCAGCCTACGATGCCAGTGGTAATGTAAAGCCAGGAGAAAAGATACATGCAGGAGGCCCAGGTAGTGGTCCACATAAACAAGCAATGGATTTGCACAATAAGTTAGTTTCACAAGGATGGCGTTTAGTAAATGGAAAAAATAAACCGGGTTGGGGTGATAATCCATACATAAAGTCTGGTGAGAATGGAATTATGAATTTACAAAAATCAGCTACCAGTGCTAGTACTACATTCACACCAAATAGGAATAAAGTAAATGCTGCAAAAACAATACCTAAGATGTGGACCAAGAAGAAAAAAGGAGGCAAATAACATGCCTAATCTCAGATCAATGATTGATGGAACTAGTTTTTACGCAGCTGGGATAGCGCCTCCAATCGCCAGCCCACCGCCTGGAAATGCTGGACAACCTAAATCCAAACTGCCACAGCCCGGTAATAAACCTACGCCAGTTGGTAAATCTAGTGGTAAGAATGGTAAGCAAGCGAATTCGCCCGCAGCGCAGCACGTTCTAGATCACCTGTCTGATCCTATGGGGGCAACTAAAGAAGGATTCCAGCAGTTGACAAATGCTAAGTTACAATACGATCAACAGCGCGAGAATATGCAGCGTGAATTAGCAATGCCGCAGTCAGTAATCAACCATCTATCCCAGATACACGGTATAATGCCCGGACAACCAGCAGGTCAGATGCCGACTCCTGGTATGACACCAGGACAACAGCCTGGGCAAATAGACCCAGCAACCGGACAGCCGATGGGAATGGACCCCAACGATCCTAACAACCCCGGACAGAACGACGATCCGGATATGGACCCTATGACTGGTAACCCCGGTAATATGTCTCAAACACCAGGACAGATGAATCAGTCGCGTCCTAGCATAGCCGGGCATCAGCCAGGAGTAGCACCAGGACCAGCACAAAACGTAGTACCCGGAAAGATGGGTATGCCGAAACCCGGAGCGCAATCCATGCAGCATGGTAAGCAAGCCGCTCCGCCTAAAGGTAACAAGTCATTGCCAGGAGCGAAAGGGCCAGGCGATCCTAAAGTAGCTAATAAAACTAAGAAAGCACAAGGACAGTCATCGCGAGCTATAAAAATAAACGTCGCAGCATCAGCCAACAATGCCATACCCGTCATTCATGCCAGAGGAACTATTGAGAGTACTTTTGGATTAGCTACTCTTCTATCCGCAGGAACATCTAGTGGAGCTAAGAAAAACTGGAGCACTAGAAACAAAGGCCATCTAAGCAAAAGAGAAAAACAAGAACACTACAAAACTATGGACGCTAACATTGGATTCCAAAGACCTGGGCAAGCTGGGGCTGGAATGAGGTCACCAGGTAGTGTAGGTATGGGGAATCATGGAGGACCAACAGGACCAGCTCCAGTACGTAAAATGTTCGCTAAGAAAAAGATCAAGGCCGGGCCCGCACAGTTATCCGATAAAGTTAGTGATAGTGGTGCACAGATGAGTTACAATCCAACCGGTGGCGTTCCTGCTAACACGAAGTTGGAAGCTAAAGGTAAAGTAATCAAGATGTGTGGTACCTGTGGAAAAATGCACGCTGGAAATTGCAACTAAAGGATAATCTATATGGAAGTTTTAGTAACGTTTTCGGGCAAAGCAGGTGATATCTTGTGGAGCCTTCCGACAGTACGGCATATTAGTACGATGTTGGGAGTAAAAGTATCGATGGGAGTAATGCCTGCTTACGAAAGCTTAGTACCATTACTGAAGTCAAACTCTTATATCCAGGATGCGTTTACAATACCTGAATGGATAACAACCGGATCACCACACGGAGATCAGCCATGGCAGCCTCAAAACGACGACACCCTGCAAAAAGAATACGATAGTGTCTACCACTTAACCTATCGAAGTCACCCGCATGGAAATCAACCGTTGATAGACTTCGTTGCCCAGCAACAAAACATAACGCTACCAGAACCCGTATGCCCATTCATAGATAGTAAAGACTGGGAACCGTATAAGGAAACTTACATAGCATATGCATTCAACGAGATGTACAAAGATCAAAAGGAAACGTTTCTAGGATGCCTGAGTGCAATGCTTGGAACGAGTGGCTTAAGTTCTTATATTCCAGTCGAATTCGTAGACGTCAGCAAACTAGAATGGAACATCGCTAAGTATGTAATTAAATATGCTGTATGTTTCGTAGGATGTAAGTCGGCAAACTACGTACTAGCGAATGGTGTCGGACAACGGAATATATTTAGTTATGAACCTTGCTATGCGAGACACAGTAATGGAGGGTTTGGAACTACATTCAGTAATCCACATTGGCACGAAGTCCATGGACCATTAGTATCATCTCCAGAGAAAGAAGCAGAAGCTGCCGCACACTACATAAAAAAATGGGTAAAAGAAAAGGAGAATAAGTATGCCATTATTACCTAGGCCTTTACCGGGGGACTTAGCCGATCGCCAGTCAATATTAGAGCTTAAAATTCAGCATTCAAACGTCGATGAGTTTAACGACGACCAAAAAGGAGAACACGGAAAAACCAAAGGGACAGTAAACAGAGTCACACTTCCAAAAGGATCAGCTAATCCTAAAACAGTACAATTCATAGAGGAACATGCTTTAATCCTGAAAGCAATACAAGCTAACTTCACACTCGATCTCCAGAATAATCAGATGTTCCAGGATAAGTATGATGCTAAATATTCTGAACTAGCCGAAGTAAACGCTACACTCTGGAAACTGGAGGATGAAATTAGAGCTTTGAAAGCTGCCCCAGTGCAAGATAAAATACCTCGTTCATCGGATAGAGGATTTGCTTGGTTACACCGTGTGAAAGATACAGCATTCGACATCGTAGTTCATAATGACAAGCGATCAGAGCTTATAAAACAGATTAATGCGATGTGGCATTATACGACTAATGAGAAACTTTACTAACATGAAACTAGGCTATGTTTTATTAGTGTCACCCAACAGACCTGACATACAAGCACGGTCTTTACATAGCTTGGTAAATACAAATGTGAATAACGTGGAGAAAATAACTTTAGAGGTTGTATATAAAGCTCCGTTGAATTTCTATCAAGACTATATAAGTTTGTTGGAAACAAAGTTCAATATAAGGTTATTGGATGATAGTGAGCAGCAAGGAACAGACTTTAATAGCTTTGCCATATTTGGCGCAAGTGATTTGATTAAAAATACAGATGTAACTCATATTGGATTTCTAGTAGATGATTTCGTATACAACCCAGAGTGGGCCCAACAATTGGTTAAGCTAATATCTCGTCATCCTGATGCAAAAGCTTGGTCTGTATATCGATCTGCATATACACAGCATCATAATATTATTGGTGGTGATGGTATTGATGTATTGATGACTATGCATGATTGCTTAGGTACAATGACTCGCGAAGAATGGATAGAGTATGGTGCAGGAATGAAATGGGTAAATTTTCATTGCCCTCCAGAATTAGGCGGTGGTTGTACTATAGATATTCACCATGCTTATGCCAGGCCCGGAGACAGATGGGCTACTGATAAAGATTATATGAATAATATAGACATGCACAATGCCGATGATCACGCCATTGATTTTGTAGGGGAGTAAATGATGCGTATTGGTTTTGCACTATCGACTTGGGTATATAATCCTATACGGGCTATTGTTGTATCCAAGTCACTAACTAGTTTAGCTAAGACTGATACTAGTGGAATTGAGAAACCAGTGTTACGCGTGACAAAACGAGAGTGTGATTTTAACTATGCTCCTTACTTCGAAGCGTTAAGCAATAAGTTTGAGTTGAGCTTACACGAAGATCCTCCTGAGCTTAATAAGTTATTAATTCATCAAGATTCTGGATGTAAGTTGTTGCATGAGCATCAAGATGTAACTCACGTAGGATTTATATACGATGACTTTTACTTCCATCCAGCTTGGGGTCAGCAACTAACCGGGTTGATCCAAAGACATCCTGATGGAATTGCATGGTCTATTTATCGCTCTCGTTATCTCGAGTATCACAGGATAATTGGAGGAGATGGTGTAGATGTTCTTATGACAATGCATGATGGTACAGGCACGATCCATCGAGATGAGTTTCTTACTTATAGTGCACAATATCAACCAGGTTCACTAGATATACACCATACCCAGTTTCGCCAAGGTAATAGGTGGGCTACATCTAAAGACTACATGCAAAACCTAGCTAGGCATACTGGAATTGCTGAATTTGATTGCGCCATCGACTTTATCGGAGAAGTAGAATGAAGAAGATTCTAGTTACCGGAGCTGGCGGCTTTATTGGAAGTCATCTTGTAAAACGACTTAAGGACGAAGGATACTGGGTACGTGCAACAAGTCGTCATTCTCCAGTATATGGAGAACTAGCCCAAGCCAATGAGTATGTTTGTTTCGATTTATTTGAGGAAGCCAACACACGTCAATTTGACGAGTTATTTATTGATATTGATGAAGTATATCACCTTGCTGCGGATATGGGCGGGATTGCCTACATACACGCCGATGATGCTAACACAGCTACGACCAATTCAATAATAGATATAAATTGTCTGATAGCTGCACATAAAATGAAAGTAAAGAAATTTTTCTACGCTTCATCTGCTTGTGTATACCCCGCGTATAAACAAAGTGATTCTGTTAGTAACATACTAAGTGAAGATGATGCTTACCCCGCTGCGCCAGACGATGGATATGGGATGGCGAAATTATTCGTTGAGCATATGTGCCAGTTGTATGCTATGAAAGGAATGAAGACTAGGATAGGTAGACTTCATACAATCTACGGTCCTTATTGCTTATATGAAGGTGAACGAGCAAAAGCACCGTTAGCGTTATGCCGGAAAGTGTCAGAATCAAATGATCGTGGATCGATTGAGATATGGGGCGACGGCAAACAATCACGCTCTATACTCTACATAGATGATGCTATTACAGCGATACGAGGATTGATGGATTCAGGGTATCCATCCCCAGTAAACATTGGTGCAAGTGAATTACATACAATTGATAGTATAGTAGATGAGTTATGTAAGATATCCGGTAAACGTTTGACTAAGGTACACCAACTGGATAAAACACAAGGTGTGCGAGGACGTTGTAGTGATAACACCTTAATTGAAAGACTGTTAGGATGGACACCTAAAGTAGGCTTGCATGATGGGTTAACGCTGACGTATAAATGGGTCGAAAGTCAAGTTAGAAGTAAACAGGAAATATCGATATGGTAAATAAGATTGGAGAATGAGAATGTATTCTGAAATTAAATCGTGCATCATCTGTAATGGAAGTTTGAAGCAAGTGCTCGATCTCGGTAGGCAGTACGTAGTGGATTTTGTAAAAGAAAAAGACGAATCACTTTTGAAAGCCCCGTTGACTCTAATGCGTTGTGAAGCTTGTTCTTTCATCCAGTTGAAACATAGAGTCAATCCAGATCGGTTGTACAAAAAGTTCTGGTACCGTAGTGGCATCAATGAACAGATGAAGAAAGAGTTGGATACCATAGTTAGATATGCACAGAAGACTGTAGACTTGAGTAATGGAGATAAGGTTCTTGACATTGGATGCAACGATGGAACGTTACTTGGAAACTACGGAAAAGGAATTACAACGTTCGGCGTAGATCCGTGTACTGCCTTAGTTCAAGAAGGATTGAAGACCGGAAAGATAGACATAGGAATCTCCGACTTCTTTTCCAGAGACGCAGTAAATAGCGTATGCCAAACGTTGGGAGTACCAACGCCAAAGTTTAAGATCATTACAGCGATATCGTGTTTCTATGACGTTACCAATCCGGTTGAGTTCCTGAAAGATTGTAAGGAGTTATTGCACGACGAGGGTGTTTTGATAATTCAGATGAACTATCTAGTAACCATGCTGCGCGATACAGCCTTTGACAATATCTGTCATGAACACGTCGGTTACTACTCCGTATCGACTTTGAAAGCCGTAGTAGAAAAAGCAGGGCTTGATCTCCAAGGTGTAGAGGAATCAACTTGTAATGGAGGATCAATTCGAGCTTACATTACCCAGAAAGGTAATACCAAGTTCAGTATACGAGATGTGGCTAATGGGTTGTGGTTGTATACGAAGATGATGCAGTTGCTGTTGCAGGAAATGAAGTTGCATTTAGATACAGTCAGACCGTATATCGAGTTTGAAGTCTCTATTCATACTAAGCTTAATAAGATAAAAGCAATGCTTACCAGTAATGATCTTGTAACCTACGTGTATGGTGCATCTACCCGTGGAACAGTACTAATGCAAGCTCTATGTCAGGATGGATTTGAGGAACGATTTACTGCAGTTGCAGAGCGTGACCATAATAAATTTATTTTGAAAATGGTAGGAACTTGGTTGGATATAGTTCCTGAAGATGAATTTCGGAGTAAGGCAACACAAGCACTGGTACTGCCTTGGCATTTTCGAGAGAGTATTACCAAACGAGAACACGATTGGTTGGAAAAAGGTGGCAAGCTTATATTCCCGTTGCCAGACCCCGTATTAGTAGAAAAGAATGTAAACAGCGAGATGTCATTGACAAGTACAAAACTATGAAAGCTAATCTCCATACAACGATGTCTTTATACGCCGAAGCTGCTGGAAGTCAGACGGGTGGTAGTTCTTTAATTAACTACCCAGGATCCCCAGCAGATAAAGCTAACGAACCAGGCGTTAGAGATAAAGTTAGGAAAAGATTAGTTCCTCCGTTTGCATCACCAGACGTAGATGCACAAAGTACGCAGCATACAAACGAAACGAGGCAAAAAGACAATGCCGGATTCGTTGGAAAGAAATATATCGTACAAGACGTTCCAACATATGGTTATGGGCACTTTATTTCCGAGCACGAATCTTCTTCTTCCGCAGCCTTGGCTCAGGAAGCAAGACCAGGAGCGAGAATTCTTAAACATCCTGTACTGCATAATCAGCAGTTGGTAAGAAACAACAAACAAAAACAAGTAGCTAAGTCTAATCCAGACGTCCTATAGGAGGACACATGTTAAGTTTAATAATACAAAGAGGAGCCAGCTTAGATTCAGGTGCATGGTTGCATTGGGCAATGATTTTCATTGCAGTGATTATTGGCGGTGGTTTGCTTATCTGGGCTGTTAATCTTGCCATTACTAACTTTGTACCAGATCCGTGGAAACCGAAAGTACAAGCTTTCTTCTACATTGTGATTGCTATTTTTGTAGCAGCGTTGGTATTCCATTGGGCCGGATTGATCTAATGTTTAGTGAAACACAAATTATCGCGAAGTCTTGGTTGGTAAAAGAAGTCTGCAATCTTGTGCTTCTGCCATATCAGTTATCAGTAGATAAGATATTCCTGATAGGATCGTATGCGAATGGAAACGCAACCAATAGATCCGACCTCGATTATCTTGTCCAGTTGAAAGGTGGTACAAGACTAGGCCAATATTACCCAGCATGGAAAGATATACTTGCCATACAAAAGCAGCTGGGAAACAGAGTACACGTTATTTTTGGTAGAGAGGAAGCTCAAAAGTCTCTACTCCAGAAACATGGTAAGAAATACAGAGAGATTCCCCAAGGAGGAATTTATGGCGTTACATGTGGCTCCAGCACTCCGAGCTAGAGAAGATGCAATGACAGTAGCAGGAATTCTACCAGCCGGTTTTAATTCAGTAGGGTTGCAAGTACAAAAAGCAATCGAGGCTGTAAACGGAGGTCGTCAAACTATAGGTATTACTTTTAATTTCAACGGAACTCAATCATCTTATTAAGGAGACGATATGCCCATACATATTGCCCCAGCATTAGTGCAAAGAGAGTTGAACCTAGAGTCCCAAGGATTGATCGTACCACTTAACTCCGATGGGTATATTCAAGTAGTTAAAGCACAAGCAGCAGGACTCCTTCCAGTAATTCAAATACCAGTATCGAAGAAATAGTATGCAGATTGAGAAGATAAATTCGCAGAGTGGATTAGTATTAATTCTTGCATCTATGTGGGTATTTACTTTAACTCTGATTATGGTGTTTGGTATATGCCTAATTAAATACCACATAGACGCTAATAATCCAGTCGTAAGTCGTATGATGGAAGTATTGATTGGTACCGCGTTTGGATCAGTGAATGGAGCTTTGTTTGTAAGTATGACAGGAAGCAGTTCTACATCAGTAAATACCTCCACCCCTACTCAGCCCTATCCAACGGAAAATAATGCGTTAAATCAAGCGACAACGCAAGGAAACGCGATCCCAGCACACGGCATCAACCATCAAATACCTACTCAGAGTGTGTTTCCATGAAAACAATAGTATTCCGTGGATTACGCATAAGGATCGAAAATCCAAAAGGTTCCGTACGTAGTGGTGTAGATAGTAATGGAAAACCTTGGGCAGTTACTATGAGCAATGACTACGGAGAAATTTTAGGTAGCATGGGAGTAGATGGTGATCCTGTCGACTGCTTCGTCGGGGATATTAAAAACGCGCCTTGGGTCTACGTTATTCACCAGACTAAAAAATCAGGCCAAGGATATGACGAAGATAAATGTATGTTAGGGTTCCAGGATGCCATGACCGCCAAAGCTGCATTCTATAGAAACTACGACGATGGTGACAAGTTTTATGGAAATATGTCTGTAATGTCCGTAGAAGATTTCAAGAGAAAAGTTATGCAGACAAAAACTGCTCCTTGTCATATACGAGCTTCGAAGATAAACATCGCCATCCAGTTATATGCCGCACTAGATTCAGGACCCTTACACGTAGGAGATCAAGTTTTGGTTGACGGATTGAGATCGAGAGGCGTCATAGTTGGAATAGAAGGAAAGCGAATAAAGATACGGTACCTAAACAACGAATACGTATCCCGTGATGCCATGTACGTCCGAAAGTTAGATAGTGGAAACTACAAGAGCAAGTACATATCCTCCAGTATCGAAAATGAAGGGATACCCGAAGAAGCGGGACGTGGAAACGACAAGTGGATAGTTAAAGAAGGAACACAGTTCTGCATACGTAGTAATGGAGTGGATAAAAACTTCGGATGCTGGCCTTCTAGAGAAAAAGCAGAGGCAGTTATGCGCGGTGAAAGCTTCATCACTCCAGACTTACCAAAGAACCTTTTAGCTGGTAAAGTAATCAAACAATCTCCAGCTGAGTTTAGAAAGTCCGAACGTCGTGCCGGTATAAAGCCTTATGTTGATGCAGGCGGTCCCGGATCAGGAAGAAAGTCCAGCATAGCTAAAGGACTTAACCAGTGGAAGTCTAGAGATCAAGAAATAAAGCAAGCCGCCAAAGATCCCAAGCAAATAACTTTATTTTCAGACGATAATAATACTCGTGATGCTAAAATGTTTAGAAATCTTACTAAGATTTATGGAGAAGATAAAGCAACGCAAATGATGAAGGATATGTATGAAGCTAAAGTCAAACGACTTAAAGCTTTCTCGCCACCGGGTATAAAATTCCACATACCGTCACCGTTCAAAGTACCAACACAGCATGGTACAAAACCTGCACCAGCATCCATGAACCACGTCGGGAACGTCGGACATAAGAAACCGAATATGCCGATGAAGAATGGAAAAGGATCAGGACATAGATTCTCCAACCCAGCATTCATGGCAGAAGGATTAAAAACTCCGGACAGTGTAGTCACAAACGCTAGAGAGAAGATGGTATGGACGGTAGATCAGACAACTGGACAAATGCAACCCCCAGGAGCAGTTAAGGATCACGGTCGTAAGTTTCCAGATGAGAAGAAAATACAGAAGGCTAAGAAAAGTATAAATGCCGACTTTGGAGAGCCGAACGCTGGAGCTTACCAACACGCCCATATCGATCCAATGATGTGGTTCCATCCACCTTCGCTCGATAAGAATAAACCCGGAAAAGTAAACTACACTCCGACAGATGATCCTATGGAGAAAGACAACAAATATTTGGATGTTACCAAACGTAACTCCAAAGATACAAAGGATCAGCGAATGAAGTTACTAAAACGAGCACAGCCTGCCGGACCTGCAATACCAGTTCGTACAACCTTGGTATCACCGACATTGAATAGTTACTTGCCAATGTCCGCGTCCGCTATACGCCAGCATCGAAGACATGGAAAAGGTCAGTTTAGAGCTTATGGAGCTGCACAGATATGAACCAAGTTTCCGTTAAACTTCGTAAGGTTGAAGGTGGGTACGCTCATTGGTGTTTGGGATGTAATGAGATGCACATCCTCCCCGACTCTTGGACATTCAATGGTAATATTGTTGCACCTTCATTTAGTCCAAGCTTTAAACATTCGGGAATAAAACGTGTATTTGTTAATGGTGAGTGGACCGGAGAATGGATGCGTGATGCAGCTGGTAATACAATTCCTTTTATATGCCATTATGTATTAACAGATGGCCAGTTGCATTACCAAAATGATTGTACACACAGCTTGAATAGTCAGACCGTTGCGTTACCAGATTTGCCCGATGGATACCAAGATTACAAATGATCTCTGTTGAAGACATCGTCGCCGCTGCCGTAGAAGCCACAGCAGATGTAGTACATGATATTACAGCTGGAGGCCCTGGAAGCGGGAGGCATAAGGAGTATTATCATGGTACAACTTCTCGTTTTAAAGATTCAATTTTGCAGCATGGTTTAAAAACTAAACGTAGTGGTAGTACAATAACGACTAATAGAGACTATGCCGAAAGAGCTGCTAAATTAAGTGCACAAGAAAAAGGCGGGGCTCCAATTGTTGTTGTGATTAAAGAATCAGCCGGTAAATATTTCAAACCTTTAGAAAATCTCGGCCCAGAATTAGGAAATAAAATAAGTGATTTAGTGAGTACGACATATGGTCAAAGGATACATTCCAAGCACATCGATCATATAGATGATATAAAAGCATCTAGTAAAGCTATCTATCCAGACGACCACAAAGCCGGAATGAAAGTCCCCAAGGGCGGAAGTAGTTGTGCCGTGTGCGAATACTTAAAAGGTCCACACGAATGTGGTAATAAATACTTTATCCAGTGGAACGGTTCTAATAAGTTTGAACCTCCAAGTGACGAATACTGCTGTGATTGGTTTAGCCCAGCTAAAGGAATAATTAAAGCTGGTGGTCCCGGTTCTGGTAGACACAAAGAGTTACTACAAAAAGTAACCACTACATTTTTACGTCATCTTAATTCATTGCCCGGACCAAAAGCTAATAAAGACGATTTATCATATGGTCATTGTGCTAATTGGGCAGCTTTGGTCGCCCATGTTATACCAGAAGCAAAACTTAAATCTGGATCTATAGGAGAGGATGGACATGCATTTGTAAAGATTGAGTCAAAATATTATGATGCTTCTACCCCTAACGGAGTCGAAGATTGGAAAAAGCTTAAAGGGTGGCCAGACGATGTAGAAGGTAAAGTTGTAATAGATTCACATTCCACAGCATCCGAATATAAGAAAGAACTACCTGATGATTATGACCAAAAGTTAGTTAACTTATTAATTAAAAAGCTAAATATAAAAGCAGCCTCAGAAGTAAGTCTAGAAGGAGATCAGAAAGGAACACTCTGGAATGGTATCCTAATAAAAGGATTCACCGGACCACAAGAAGAAGGCTTACGAGCCATGCTTTCCAGAGTACCTCCAGAGTTGTTAGGAAATGTAAAAGAGATAGTCTCAGCTCCAGACTTAAACGCCAAGCATGGGAAGTATGACGACGCTACTAAAACCGTCAGCTACAACCCTAAGAACTTCGAACTAAAACAAAAGTTCGGACAGGGAGACGGAGGCATATCTCATCCAGAATTAACCGTAGTACACGAAATCGGACATAGCATCTATCGTTCACTAACTCCA
>Ga0209115_1000026_pt1 | contig 12541 bp, 6 predicted proteins | sample JacPinW_OM2H0_O2_FD_187967 | JGI IMG/M metagenome (GOLD analysis project Ga0209115, IMG submission 187967) | Forest soil microbial communities from Algoma, Ontario, Canada - Jack Pine, Ontario site 1_JW_OM2H0_O2 (SPAdes) (version 2) | ecosystem: Environmental > Terrestrial > Soil > Boreal... | reverse complement strand
CGTTGTGGGCAACTGGCAGCTGAACGGGATTGTGACGGCTATGAGTGGCGGTCCGTTCACGGTATTCGATTCGAACGACGTTTCGCTGCAAGGGCAGGCGCCGGAAATCACCGGCTTCTCCGCCAACCGTCCCAATCTGATCGGCAATCCGAACTCTGGTCCGCGCACTCCTCAGGAATGGTTCAACGTCGGCGCCTTTCAGCAACTCCAGCCGGATCCCCTCGGCCGGTTCGAGGTTTTCGGGGACGAAGGCCGCAACGTAGTGGATGGTCCGGGATACGTAAACTGGGACGCCTCGGCCTTCAAGAACATTCGGCTGACGGAATCAAAAGAGCTTCAGTTCCGTGGTGAATTGTTCAATTTGCTGAACCATACCAATTTCCGGTTGCCGGTCAGCGACATTGAATCGCCAACGTTCGGGCAAATCCAGTCCGATGTAAGCCCGAGAGTAATCCAGGTAGCGCTGAAGTTCCTTTTCTGATGCTCGCCGCCAACGAAACTTCGTGCGACATTCCTCACAACGCTTACCGGGGGAAAGTTTAGGACGCAGAAGGTTGTTCAGGACGCAGAAGTTTAAGACGCCCGGGGCCGATGTTCCGGCCGAATTTCTCCTTCGTCTCGTGGGTCACCATTCCGGCCACACAGCTCAGTGATCATCGGTAGCAGCTCCCGGATTGCTTCAAGTTTCGGTATGAACCCGTCGACCATGGGCAGCGCGCTTATTGGCAATTCGTTGCCGGAAACCATGATGACGATCAGCTCCGGCCTCAAGCGTTTTATTTCGGACGCCACTTCGCATCCATTCATCACCGGCATGTCGTAGTCGAGGAGCACGGCATCGCACTTGCAGATGGTCGCAAGCCTGAGCCCTTGCTCCGCGGACACTGCACTGAGAACTACGTAACCGGATCGCTCCAGCAGCGTCTTCTCGTAGCGCAGCATAACTTCATCATTGTCAATGCACAGGATGGTTTGCTTCGGGGTTGGATAAGTCGAGATCACAGTGGCCTCCTGCCAACATCAGGCCTAACGTTATGAGTTGTTAGCTGCACCCACAAGTCTGATCCGTACAACAAGTCCGAATCCTTACAAGTCTGATCCACCCGAGTCACATCCATCCAAGTCTCATCCGTCACACTGTAACTCGGCGGCGCGCCTGGGTTCGAACTCTAGGGTGGTTACATTAGAAAACCCTTAAATCGCTTTGTATGTTCATAATTGACCACCTTTTACATGTTTCTTAACTGGGGGGTATACCTGAGGGGATGGTCGTATAGCGATCACGGCGGGAGCCTGCGAACATTTTATGTTCCGTTGCTCACGCTCAGTCGCTGTGCAGGGCTGAGTAAACTTTCTTGAGCAGAGAGATCCTGGTGAATGGCTTCGGCAGGAACGCGCGCTCTGATATCAAACCTCCCTGCAAAGCAATCAGATCGCCGGTGTATCCCGACATGAAGAGCGAGCGAAGACCCGGGCGGATTACCTTCGCTTGTTCGAATAGGTCAAACCCGCTTTGGCCGAACATGATGAGGTCTGTGAGCAGTAGATCAATTCCTGACCCCGACGATGTGATGATTTCCAGTGCTTTTTTGGCATTGCTTGCTCGGATGACCCGGTAACCCGCACTGCTCAGCAAGCTGGAGGTCACCTTACGAACAGAGGCATCATCTTCGACCAGCAAGATCGTTTCGGTCCCTGATATAACCTCGTCCATTTCGGGGGTCTGTAGTAGTTCTTCTGCCTCCGCGGCTATTCTCGGAAAATAAATCGTGAACTTGGTGCCCTTTCCGATCTCGGTGTCAACGCAGATGCTGCCTTTGCTTTGGGTTACGATCCCGTACACCGTGGAGAGACCGAGGCCGGTCCCTTGTCCAATACCCTTTGTAGTGAAGAAAGGCTCGAAGATCTTACACTTGATGGCTTCTTCGATGCCGCAACCGTTGTCGCCTACCGCCAAAATAACGTGTCGTCCGGTCTGAGAACCGGGGTGCTCGGCAACGTAATGCTCGTCCAGTTCAGCGTGCGCCGTCTCAATAATGATCTCGCCTCCGTGTGGCATTGCATCTCGCGCATTCACGACCAGATTCATCAAGATTTGTTCAATTTGGCCGGGGTCGGCTTTGATGCTGCCAATCGGAGTAGTCGGCCGGAAGGAAACTGAGATACTGTCGCCTACCATGCGCAGCAACATGGTGCTCACATTATTCACTACTTCGTTCAGATTCAGAATTCTGGGAAAGATAACCTGCTGCCGGCTGAAGGCCAGGAGCTGTCGAGTGAGCAAGGCGGCCCGTTCCGACGCCTTCTTGATTTGTGCCAAGTGCCTTTTCACCGGACTCTCGGATGCGACCAGATCGACGGATAGATCGCTGTAGCCGATAATCACACTCAGCATGTTATTGAAGTCGTGGGCTACTCCCCCGGCCAAACGCCCCACCGCTTCCATCTTCTGGGCCTGGAGGAACTGCGCTTCCAGGCGCTGAGTCTCGGTAATGTCGCGCATGAAAGCCAGAATGCAGGGTTGCCCCTCGACCTCGATCTCTTCCCACGACAGTTCCGCTTCCCGAGTCTCGGCCGTTGACGTCCTGAACTCCATGCGTCGGCGTGTGACTTTGTCGCCCTCCAATAACTGCTGGAGAAAGTCTGCGCGCAACGACGGCAGCGCCCAGATCTTCAGCTCCAAGGAGGTGTGGCCGACCACATCCTCGCGCGCGTAGCCAGTCATTGTGAGAAATGATTCGTTTGCGTCCAGATACATCCCGTCCGCTTGCGTCGAGATAGTGATTGCCAGCGGGCTTTGACGAAAAGCTTTGCTGAACCTGTCTTCCGACTTGCGCAACTGCTCCTCTGCCCGTTTGCGCTCGGTAATATCCCGCAATACACACGCGATCCGCTCGATCCCTGTAGGACCCGCGATTGGAAAGTACGATACGAGCAAGGCTCGCTCGCCCAGTTTCGGATAGCGATACTTCAATTCGTATTGAACGCTCTTTCCCGCAAAACACTCATTCATCTTTTCTTTGACAACAGACTCGTAGGTCTCCTTCTCCAATACTTCATCCACGCGACGCCCCAGGACCTGTCCACTTTCCATCTCCCGGTAGTTGAGGAACGCGCGATTGGCGATGATGTAGCGGTGATCTCTGTCCACCACCACGATCATGTCCTCCACCCCCTCGACGACTCTTTCGTATTCTCGCAACCTTTTCTCTGAGCGCATCCGTCCGGTGATGTCGCATATGAAAGCCAGAAGGCAGGGTTGCCCCTCGGCCTCGATTCTTTCCCACGTCAGTTCTGCATCTCGAATCTCTGCCGTCGAGGTCTTGAATTGCACGCGGACGTCCGTTACCTTTCCGCCTGCCCGTAACTGCCGGAGAAGGTCTATTCTTAGCGACGGTTGAGCCCAGAACATGAGTTGCGAGGCCGTGCGGCCAACGACATCCGCGCGCTCGCAGCCAACCATCTTGAGAAATGATTCGTTTACGTCCAGATATCGCTCGTCCTCTTCCGTCGAGATAACGATTGCCAGGGGGCTTTGGCGAAAGGCCTTACTGAACCTCTCTTCCGACTTGCGCAATTCTTCTTCCGCGCACTTACGGCCGCTGATGTCATGCGCAATCTTAGAGGCACCCACAATCGTGCCCCTTCGGTCTCGAATCGGCGAAATCGTTACAGAAACGTCTACCCTCTTTCCGTCCTTTTGCAACCGGACGGTTTCGAAATGCTCAAGGCGCTCACCGCACTTGATTCGTGCCAGAATGGCGGATTCCTCATTCGCCCGTTCCGGTGGCAGCAGCATCTCGATCGGTTTGCCCACGGCTTCGGACGCCGAGTATCCAAACAAGTTTTCGGCACCGGGGTTCCAGGCGGTGATCGTTCCGTCCAGGCTCTTGCCGATAACGGCGTCCTCGCAGGATTCGACCACTGCCGCCAGCCGTTCGCGCAGCTCTTCCGCGCGCATGCGGTCCGTGATGTCGCGTGCAATTTGTGAAGCTCCTATAATCGTGCCGCTTCTGTCTCGAATCGGGGAAATCGTCACGGAAACGTGAACTTCCGCGCCGTCCTTTCGGACCCGGACAGTTTCGAAATGCTTAACCCGCTGACCGTTCCTGATTCGCTCCAGAATCTCAGATTCCTCATTGATTCGTTCCGGCGGCAAGAGTATCTGTATCGGCTTGCCCACGGCTTCGAGTGGCGAATAACCGAACAAGTTGGCTGCGCCGGGGTTCCATGCGGTGATCGTTCCGTCCAGACTCTTGCCGATAATGGCATCTTCAGAAGATTCCACCACAGCTGCCAGGTGTTCGCACACTTCCCTATGCTTGCGATCGACGATCTCACGAGCAATGGTTGACGCTCCAACAATCTCTCCCAGGGAGTTCTTTATTGGGGACACGACAAGTGAAACCTGGATGAGGCTTCCTTCCTTGCGCCGGCGAACCGTCTCGTATCGAGCGTGTGATTTTCCCGCCGTAATGCTCCGCAGAACACGCACGTTCTCTTCGTGCAAACGTTCGGGAATGAGGGCGGCAATTGGTTGGCCTATCATTTCCCGGGCCGTGTAACCGTAGAGATCCTCGGCACTCGCGTTCCAGGCCACGACGATGCCCTCCAGATCACTGCGAATGATGGCGCCGTCGAAGGAAGAAGCGATGGCAGGCAACTCCCGGCTGAGGTTCTCGGCTTTGGAGCGAGCTTGGTTGGCACGGATCATGGAATCGCCTTCGGTGCGCAAATACGTTGCACTTTCAGTGACTGTCCGTCGTTCAGCCTGAGACAAATCTCCGGCTTAATATAACTATTTCTGGGGCCTTGGGACTCGCCTGGGAGATGTCGTACTTCTGGCCCCCGTGGTGGGAACTGCTGTTCGACAAGGCGATGTTGAAACTGTTTGCGTACGATTTACCCCGACAACACGTACGCCTCTAACCGGAAGTATAGTCTATCTTCAAGGCGATGCAAGCGCTTTTGTGTCGCCAGAAGCCACTAGTGCTTGTTTATCACTAACTCGGCCCTTAGTTGTCCCATTAAGGGAATCGTTGTCATGGCGAATTGTGATTGCTGCGTGCTTACTGAACCACTCCTCGGATTATGTCCAACGTATTCAGAGGTGACGCGATCCTCGGGATGTCAAGGTGCAATGCTCATGTTTTCACCGGAAGTGCTGCGGGAGCAAGTGACAGACCGGAATCGAGTCTGATACGGTACGAACAGACAGAACAATATCGAACGTGTCTGGGTTCCGTATATGCCCGACCACAAAATCCCCAAACTTCTAGCGATTGACGACGAGCCCCAGAGCCTGGAGCTAATCGCAGAAGCATTGTCCGGCGCTGGCGTAGAGGTTCTTGCCGCGGGCGATCCCAAAATCGGCCTGGAACTGTTCAAACGGATCCGTCCCCAGATAGTTCTTCTTGATCTGATGATGCCCGGGATTCGTGGGTTTGAAATGCTGGAGTGGATTTTGGCTGCAGATCCCGGGGCTGAAGTCATACTCATGACAGCGCATTACTCCACAGAATCAGCGGTTGAGGCCATTCAGAAAGGGGCAACTGATTACCTCAACAAGCCACTCAGTGTGGAAAAGCTACGGCGTCGGATCGCGGAACTGCTTTCTGAAGCTGCAACCCGGCATAGAACCCAGGAACTCGAGCACGAACTCCTGGATGCTTGTCGGTTTGCAGGGATTGTGGGCCGTAGCCCGCTCATGCTGGAGGTATTCTCGAAGCTTCGGAGAGTCGCACCGCATTTCCGAACTGTGCTGGTAACCGGCCCTACCGGCACCGGGAAAGAACTGGTGGCTCGGGCTTTGCATAACCTAAGCCCAGTCGCTTCGGGTCCGTTCGCGGTTTGCAACTGTTCGGCGATTGTCGAAACGCTGGTTGAAAGTGAGTTGTTCGGCTACGTGCGAGGTGCCTTTACCGGGGCCACAAAGGATAAGATTGGCGTCTTTGAGTACGGAAATCACGGCACTGTCTTCCTGGATGAGATTGGCGAGTTCTCCTTAACCGCGCAGGGTAAACTGCTTCGCGTGTTGGAAAGCCAAGAGATACAGCGGATTGGCTCTCCGGTTCCGCGAGCGATCGACGTCCGCGTGATTGCTGCGACCAACCGCAACCTGCGAGCGATGGTGCGAGACGGAACGTTTCGGGAAGACCTGTATTACCGGCTAGCCATGGTCGAGATTTCCCTGCCTCGCCTGATGGACAGACGAGAGGATTTGCCGCTGCTGGAAAGGTATTTCCTGGAAAGGTTTGCGGCTGAATACAAGAAGCCGCTGGCGGGCATAACCCGTCGAGCGCAAACCAGGATGGCTATCTATTCGTGGCCCGGCAACATCCGCGAGCTGGAAAACGTCATTGGCAATGCTTGCATGATGGCGGATGGACCACTGATTGACATCGGAGATCTGCCTGAGCCAGTGCGAGGTCAGTCGGGGGATGTAACTGGACAGGATGAAATTTTGATGTCCGTGCAAGAATTGCAAAAACGCCATGTAATGCGCGTTTTAGACCATGTTGGTGGAAACAAGTCTCAGGCTGCCGAAATTCTGGGAATATCACGCGCAACCATCTATCAGTTGTTGGCGGATGCGAAGGTCGGCAACGGCAGTTAAAGTCCCTCAAAGGATCCTTTAAGATCCGGCACTTTGCCGATGATGAATCCTCCGGCCTTCGGTAACTGGTATTGATCAGTCTTTCATGTAACACTTCTCTCGTGCAGCATGCTTCATAGGTCATCTCAGTGTCTAACCGGGACCATTCTGGTCGTCGACGACCAAGAGCCCAACCGCGAGCTCTTAGATGAACTCCTCACCGCGCAAGGATTCAAAGTCATCACCGTGCCGGACGGAGCCTCTGCTTTTCTGGAATTGACCAGAGCGGAGGTGGATCTGGTGCTGATGGACGTGATGATGCCCGACCTCAGCGGGTTTGAAATATGCGACAAGATAAAGAGCGACCCGGAAACCTGTTTGATCCCTGTCGTCCTGATCACGTCCCTATCAGAGAAGGAGGACCGGATCGAGGGTATCAAGGCAGGAGCCGATGATTTCCTGACCCGGCCGGTGGATCGAACTGAACTTCTTGCCCGGGTACGATCACTCCTGAGGCTCAAACAGCGCACGGACGAGTTAGAGCGGGCGGAGGCTGTCCTCTTCACATTGGCGCGGAGCATTGAAGGCAAGGACCCCTACACTCATGGTCATTGCGAACGTTTATCAGAGGGCTCAACTCGCCTGGGCGCACACCTGGGACTCGCCGAGGATGAGGTTACCGCGCTCCGCCGTGCTGGTGTGGTGCACGACATTGGGAAGGTTGCCGTACCCGATGCAATTCTGTTGAAACCCGGAAAGTTGACCGAAGACGAGTGGAAACTCATGCGAGAGCACTCTGTCGTGGGTGAGCGGATCTGCGCGCCGCTAAAGTCATTTCGATTGGTGCTTCCCATCATCCGGCATCATCACGAGAAACTTGACGGTTCTGGATATCCGGATGGACTGCGAGGAGACGCCATCCCGATGACCGCCCGCGTCCTGCAAATCGTCGATGTCTACGACGCACTGACAACCGAGAGACCCTACAAGCGTGCTTTTTCTATCGCGGACGCATTTCAAACGATGAGGGAAGAAGTAGATAAAGGCTGGTGGGACCGGCATATTTTTGACCAGTTTGAGCAGTTGATTAAAAGCGGCACGGCCAACCTCCTCTCCAGGAGCGCTGGGGCCAGTCAGTGAGCTCTCCCTTAGGGACGACTCCGTGACGGTCCAAACCATCATTGGAAACTGGGTGTCCAGGGAGCGATGGCGTATTCGCATCCTGTTTGTACTGCTGCTGCTCCTTCCGATCGCAATCTTTGCCTACTCCGTCGGCCGAGTGCTCCGTCACCAGGCTGAAACTCACGCGGTCGACGAGAGCACTCAGATTGCGCACATTTCCGCTGCGCTGGCGCAGGAAGACTTCCGGGAGAACACGGCTTTTCTGCAATCGATTGCCACTCGCCCCTCGTTCCGCAAAGCCTGGACGGAAGGAGACGATCTCGCGATCGAACGCGACCTGGCAGAAAACCAGGCCCAGAGTCCGAACTTCATTTCTGTCGCCATGGTTGCATTAGACGGAACATTGCGCGCCGCTTATCCGGCTCAGCCAGCCTTGCTCAATCAAAACTTCGCCTTCCGCGACTGGTTCAAAGGCGTTGTTCGTCAGTGGAGTCCTTACGTCTCCGAGGTATATCAAACATCTAACTCACCGCATCAGTTGGTCATGGCAATTGCGGTTCCGGTAAGGGACAACGCGGGTCACCCGGTGGGGATCCTCATGGCTACCTGCGCGGCCAACACTATTGGCCGCGAGGCAGTGGAGACCAAACTCGAAGACGGCTGGACCATTTCGCTGGTGGACCAGCACGGTCATCTCTCCGGTCGCAACAATTTAGATGGTTATGCCGCTGCCGTCGACCTGAGCCATTACGAACCGGTTAAGCGCATGCAAAACGGCAGTTCCGGCTATGGGCTATTTGTCCGGGACGGCGATACACTTGCCGTCCGTTACGAACCCGTGCAGCCCTATGGTTGGGGCGTCCTGGTGGAGCAGTCTGCCTCGACCCTCCACCAGAGTGTTCGGTTAGTCGAAAGGCGAGTGTGGTTACTGGCCCTGGCCTTTCTTTTCGTTGGCCTGGCAGTGAGTGTGTTCATGGGATCGCTCTTTTCCGAACTGGAGATGGGGAACCGATTTATTCATCTGTCGTCCGACTTGTTTTGCATTGTCACCTTTGACAAGTATCTCAAGAAACTAAATCCGTCCTGGGAGAAGGCACTGGGCTTTACTTCGGAAGAGCTGATGGCGAAACCCTATACGGAGTTCGTCCATCCTGATGATCGCGAGTTGACGGCATTTGAAACTTCCCGAATCCAGGGCCCCGGAACATCCCCCGTTGCTTTCGAAAACCGTTTCTTGTGCAAGGACGGTTCCTATCGGTGGCTCTCCTGGAATGCTGGCGCCGTACCCGCGCAACAACTCACCTACGTCGCCGCGCGGGACGTCACCGAGCGCAAACTGGCCGATGAGGTTTTGCGAGAAAAGGCCGAGCAGATCCGTCTGCTGGTAGACGGCGTCAAGGACTATGCCGTCTTTATGCTTGGTCCCTCGGGACACGTTACCAGCTGGAACCAGGGAGCAGAACGCATCAAGGGCTATAAGCCTGATGAAATCATAGGGCGCCATTTTTCGTGCTTTTACTCTGCGGCGGAAGTGCAGAATGGCAAGCCAGAGCGCGAACTACAGAAAGCCATCGCCGAAGGCCGCTATGAAGAGGAAGGCTGGCGAATACGCAAGGACGGATCACGATTTTGGGCCAATGTCATTATCACTGCCCTCACGGACGGCGCCGGCAAACTGCGCGGATTCTCCGAGATCACTCGGGATATTACGGAGCGCAAGAGGGTGGAGGGCGTGCTGCAGGAGAGCGAAGAGCGGCACCGCAAGCTATTCGACAACAATCCCCATCCGACGTGGGTCTTTGACCGGGAGACACTGCGCTTTCTTGCAGTCAACGCCGCTGCAGTGAGCAAATATGGCTATTCCAGGGACGAATTCCTGGCCATGACTCTCAAAGATATTCGGCCGCCGGAGGATGTTCCTGCGCTGCTCGAGGCTGTGAACATCCTCGGGGACGAAGTTGAAAGGCATGGGACTTGGCGGCATCGACTGAAAGACGGAAGCATCATTGACGTATCGAACACCTCGTACTCTCTAACCTTCCTGGGCCGGCCTGCGCGCGTTGTCGTTGTGGTGGACGTCACTGAGGCAAAACGAGCAGAAGAAGAAAGGCACAGATTCACCGACCGGCTGGCGGCTTCGAATCAGCAGCTTGAGCTTCGCAACCGTGAGGTGGAACGCGCCACCGCGCTAAAGAGCAAATTCCTCGCCAGTATGAGCCATGAGTTACGGACTCCGCTGAACGCCATCGTGGGCTTCTCCGACCTTCTGGACGAGCAGGCTGCAGGCCCGCTCAACACCAAGCAGACACGCTTTGTGAATCACATTAAACAGGGGTCGGCGCACCTGTTGCAGTTAATCAATGACATTCTGGATTTGTCGAAGATCGAGGCTGGGCAGCTCGAACTGCGATGTGAGAATTTCCAGATCCAGGATTCGCTGCCGGAGGTTCTTTCCACCATCGGACCGCTCATAATGGCGAAGAATATCCAAATCGGGCAGAAGCTGGACACGAATCAACATGTCTATGCCGATCGAGTGCGTTTCAAGCAGATCCTGTACAACCTCTTGAGCAATGCCGTGAAGTTCACCCCGAGGTCAGGCCGAATCGACATCGATTGCGTTGACTACTGGGACTTCGTCCGCGTGTCGGTAACGGATACAGGGATAGGCATCCGGCTCGAAGATCAGAAGGTTATCTTCGACGAATTCCGCCAAGTCGACGGCCCTGCTGGCACGACTCAGGAAGGCACAGGTTTGGGCCTCGCCATCACGAAACGGCTGGTCGAGCAGCTGGGGGGCCAGATTTCGGTGGAAAGCGCGTTAGGGAAAGGCAGCCGATTTACCTTTACTCTTCCTGCGGGCTCCGGACTATCCCAGGTTTCTGTGAACGAACCTCCCAGCCCATTGATCGTGACAGGTGAAGGTCACAAGAAGCCGCTTATCCTCGTTGTGGACGACGATATCACCGCCCGTGAGCTGATCGCCAGTTATCTGTCTCCCGATTATCGCATTGCCATGGCAGAGTCGGGAGAAGCAGCAGTGAAGCAGGCTCGTCGCCTTCGCCCGGATGCAATCACCCTGGATGTAATGATGCCGGGTGGCAATGGCTTCGAGATACTTGCCGCTCTGAGAATAGCTCCCGAAACGGCAAACGTCCCGATCATCATTGTTTCCATTGTGGACCAGAAACAGGTGGGTTTCGCTTTGGGCGCAGTGGACTATCTCATTAAGCCCATTCGTAAGCGGACGCTCTTGGAAACGATGCGAAAATATGTACGGCCTCGGGCGGATGAGGACGAGGCGTTGCTGCTGGTGGATGATGACCCCGGAACTCTGTGGTTGTTGGAGGAGACCCTGCGCTCAGCTGGGTATGAGACCCAGAGCGTGCGCTGTGGATCCAGAGCTCTCGAAGTGCTGTCTTCCAAGCATGTGAGTGCCGTCTTGCTCGATCTGATGATGCCGGGCATGGACGGTTTCGAGGTGATCCGCCATATTCGTCAAGAGGCCACACTCAGAGAACTGCCGATTTTTGTGATGACCGCCAAGAGCCTGACGAAAGGCGAGTTGGCTGTTCTCACGCGGGAAACCCAGGCGTTGTTTGACAAGAATAGCTCGTGGCAGGAACAGCTCGTTGCCGAAGTTGGAAGAGTGATTCAGGGCAGTAAGCTGGCAAAGTCTGCGGGGCAAGGATGACCACAGTTCTTGTAGCCGAAGACAATCCGGTTAACTGCGAACTACTTCGCGAGCTCCTCGAAACGCGCGGATACAGTGTGATCGAAGCGCCGGACGGTCAAGAGGCCCTTCGTATGATTGAACAGAGCCATCCGGACATCGTGCTTCTTGATATTGGCATGCCGGTACTGGATGGCTTTGCCGTGATCCGCAAGATTCGAGAAAATCCCAGCTTAGCCAGACTGCCGGTTCTGGCGATTACCGCGTATGCCATGCGAGGTGACCGGGAAAGCGTTATGAATGCCGGGTTCGACGGCTACTTCTCGAAGCCGATCAACTCGTCTGATGTCAGCAATGAGATCGAACGATTGTTGCAAAGACGAGAGGATCGTCCTGGCCCTTCACCTTCTCCTTGCATTCTGCGTAGTCCTATCTTAGGTGCTCGGAGTTGAAGCGTTCTATCGCAACCGCACTTCTGGTGCTGAGTTTGAGTTCGGCGGCCGCAGTTTGGAAATTTAGCTCCAAGACCGCGTCTCCTCTGCGGAGCGCGGAGGTGCCTTTGCTCGACATCGTTCATCGGCACGTCGACCTGGTCGAGGAATTTCCGGAATCCTTCCCGCTGCAAGTCGCGGTGTTCTGGACCCATCCCGGCCCCGATCCGGAAAATCCTCTCCCGCTCGTGCATTCGTTGAAAGAGATGGGCATTCCCTTTTTTATCACTCGGGATCTCGTACAAGCTTTGCGCCATTCCCTGGTCATTCTCTATCCCGGTGTGGATTCACGCACGTTTACCCAGCCTCAAGCCGAAGAGATAACCACGTTCGTACGGCAAGGAGGAGTTATCTTTGCGCAGAACGTGTTTTGGGGAGGCATGCAGTCTGTCTTCGGTTTTCGCAGCTTCGTGCCTTCGCGTAAGCGTTATCACCTAGCGTTTTCCTCCACCACCAATCCGGTCATGAAGTATCTGAATCGTCCCGAAGAGCGTGAAGTCAGTTTGGGCAGCAATCAGTTCCCCGAAATTATCTGGAGCAACGGATACGTTGCCGACACTGGGGCCCAAGTGCTGGCACGTTTTGATGACGGCTCTGCCGCCTTACTGACGAACGCGATTGGCAAGGGAAGAGTGTATCTGCTCGGACTGAGTTTGCTGG
>Ga0209115_1000024_pt1 | contig 13011 bp, 6 predicted proteins | sample JacPinW_OM2H0_O2_FD_187967 | JGI IMG/M metagenome (GOLD analysis project Ga0209115, IMG submission 187967) | Forest soil microbial communities from Algoma, Ontario, Canada - Jack Pine, Ontario site 1_JW_OM2H0_O2 (SPAdes) (version 2) | ecosystem: Environmental > Terrestrial > Soil > Boreal... | reverse complement strand
ATATTAGATATAGGTTATTATTATTACAAGTTTTTATTATTATATAAATTACATGTCCAAATACATGTAATTTCTAAAAGTTTAAAAAGCTAGACCGATCAAAATTTCACTATATTCTGGGATATTCTAGTAAAATAATCAGTAGGAAACTATTATTATATAAAATAATTAATGGGATCCTTAGAGACTGTACGTGAAAATAAAAACAATACGTTTTTATATTAGATAGTCCATAAAATATTGTAGGATTAAAAAAACAATATTTTTTGTAGCAGGAGCAGGAGTAGGTATTTTACGACTGAACAGTTGTAGTAGAATGTACAAATATTATAATTTAATAGGATATGTCAAAAATAACAATTTAAAATATAATACTTACATTATTTGTCGTCAGTTAAAAACAAACGGATTATTCGAAGGGGCAATATCCAACGAGGTATTGTTCGAAGGTTCGATGAATAACTCGAGGCGAATTTTAACCAGTTCTCCAGAGTGTTCCGTAGATATCGCGATTTTCAAAGGTATAGCGAAAGCGAAGTGTTGGTTTAAAAGGGGTTCAACTCCAGAACATGGGTTAGTAATCTATCAGATTAGAAATGTTCGTTCGCCCAACGAGAAAGTAACTAATTTATACCTTAGTTACACGACTGACTCTCAGAACTATTCCTCTACAGACACATGCCTCCTGAAAATTCATAATCTCAAAGTAAAATTTGGAATTATATATCCTACTACAATCAAATCAGGGAACCTCGGAAAGATCATTAACGTGATTATCGAAGTGGTTGTTAACATTAATAAAATTAATATTTTAGGATTAAAGAACAGTATTTATTATATTAAAATTATTACTCTAATTATAAAGCATTTAAACGTGATAACAACAAAACTGTCCTTACGGACTATTAAAGTGTCAAGATTAACTAGTTGAGATCTTTGATATCGGTGCGGGGGCAAGATAGATGAAAAAGCGAAGGCATTGGGTAATTCCAATGATATTGTAAAAAGTAATCCAAAAATCTATAATCAAAACAGACTTAGAATTGCTAGTATACAACTTGCAAGCTTTGACCGCTTTGCAAGAAGGCAGAATTCATCAGTGTTCAGGACAGACATAGCGAGAGTTAATACATTGAATATAACGAGAGAATACTCACAAGTGGATGTTTCTTCTTTAAACGATAGATCTATGGGGTTCAAATCAAGACCCTTAAATCAATCCAAACTCATTACCTTGATTGATCTAAGGGAAAAGGTATTTAATGACCAAATTAAATTAGCTAGTCTCGCAAAAAGCCTTGGTGTAAGAAGTAAGATAGTACAACGAAAAATGGAAATATTAGTACGGTCCTTTGATTTTAGAAAATGTGCAGTGGAAAATATAAGTAGTCATAGTGGAAGCAAAACTCCAGGTTTAGATAATTATATATTTGAAAGTCAGGATGATCGAAATAAAATGGTCGAAAAATTGCTAGTGTTATTAAGGAATTATAAATCAAGTCCAGTGAAACGGGTATTTATAAATAAAAAGGATGGTAAACAAAGACCTCTAGGTATACCTACTATACAAGACAGATGTTTACAAGAACTCATCAGATTAGTCTTGGATCCAATAGTAGAATTAAATAGTGATGACAACAGTTATGGATTTAGGAAATTTAGATCCGCTAAAAATGCAATAGGGGCGTTAAGAGCACAATTGAAAAGTAACTCATACCAAGAAAAAAGATATATTCTTGATGCAGATATAAAAGGATTCTTTGATAACATTAGTCATGAATGAATACTAAATAATCTTCCGTTACCTAAGTCATTAATAAAAATTGTTGAATCATGACTCAAAAGTGGAATTGTATACATGGGACAATATAGCAGTACAGATGCAGGTTCTCCTCAAGGTGGTGTTATAAGTCCTACTCTGGCAAATTTTACTCTTAATGGTCTAGAAAAAGTGGTAAATAATTCGATATTCCCTATTACTAAAAGTAAAGCCCAACGTTATGTTATTAGCAATAAGTATGGTGAAAAGAAATGATTCAGTTTAGGCATAACTTGTATTAGGTATGCAGATGATTTTGTAATATTAGCTAGAAGTAGACATGTGATAATTAACTACATAAAGCCTAAAGTTGTAGAATTTCTAAATGAAAGAGGACTGTCCTTAAATGAAGAAAAATCTAAAATTTTTACAATTAACAAACAAGAGCTAAACTACTTAGGATACACTTTTAAATACCGTGATAATTGAAGAATCAAATATAGTATGATTAAAGAAAGATTAGGAGAGAAGTGTGGTATTGCTTTATATCCTAGTAAGGAAAGTTTAAACAGAATTTTTAGTAAAATTAAATCAATAATAAAACTCAATCAGAATATTACAGCGTATGAATTAATCTCTAGACTGAATCCCCTTATTAGAGGATGATGCAACTATTTTAATGTAGGAAACTCAAGCAGATCAAAAAACCGATTAAGACAGTATTTATACAGAAGACTCATGAAATGAGCCATACAAAAGCATAGAAGATGAGGGATTAAAAAGATATATTGACAATATTTTAGGGTGGAGGAAAAGTTTAAAAACCGAACAGCAGTTTTCCACGGTAGGACACTGAAAAATTCAAGATATACTGATTCTGACAGTGGAAAAACAAATTACTTACTAGATCCTTTTGATTTTCCTACTCTGGCTGCAAATAATTATAATTTTCCAAATAATCTTAAATCGATTCATGCTTATGATCCAAATTACCTCAAGTTGATTCAGTTTAATGTTGACAATCAAATAAAAGCTATGGGGAAGTTTGACTCTATTAAAGAAAAGCTATTTAAGAAACAAAAAGGAATCTGTATAATATGTAATAATTATATCGATATTGATAATATCCACTCCACAGAATTGCACATAGATCATAATATACCTATTCTAAAGAAAGGTCGAAAAAGCGCTATCACAAATATGAGATTACTTCACAAATATTGCCACATAAAACACCATCGCAGTAGCGGAGAATTTAAAGGTAAATAAAACTGGCAAAATACTCAATGTTTATTGAGTATTTTACCTGCATTTAAATGTCAGATAATTTTCGATCTTGGATTGAGCCGTATGCGGTGAAAGTCGCACGTACGGTTCTTTGAGGGGATCCGGTCGTAAGGCCAGGTTCCATCTCTAGTGGATTAGTGTTTGGTAGTTTAATAGAAGCTACAGCTAGAAATCCTTCTTTACGACCTTATTGGGGCCGTTTATATTCGTCTATATGCTGGGATATATTTTTAACAATTAGATATATAATAAATATTATATATTGTAATTTAATGCAAAAAATCAATATTTTTTTTTATTTAAAAAATACAATCAGCAGTGAGTTAATTTTTATTTAATGCTAACTCACTCAACGACCCTATGGCGAAAATAGAATGATAATTCTATTAAGATAAGGTCTTTTAATTAGCGATATATCTCTTATGCTTATGTCAATAAAAATGAAATTTATAAAAGGGATAATTTAGCTTTAAATCATATTAAAAATGGATTAGAGCCTAATTTAGACATTATTAATAGTGTTTTAAGATTTGATAATCCTATAACACAAAATTATTTTGATATATGTGTGTTATTAAGTAAAAATTCTAAAACAATGGATTTGCCTATACCTCATACAAATAAAGTCGCTGTCTTTTCTAAAATAGCAGGTGTAGAGAATTTAGATAGTTTGAAAAAATCAGGTAAATATATACCTGGTTGCTATCGTATTTGAGGATTAAATAGGCCAGATGATTTATGTTATATAGGCCAAGCTAAACATTTAGGAACACGCATTAAACAGCATGCTAAAGGTAACAATTTAAATACTTCTGCTTTTTGTTTTGAATTAGGTGATTCAGCAAAAGTAGATTTATTTTTGCTATCTGGTATTAATGATATTCCATTTGAATTATCTATATCTAATTTATTATGTCTATTAGAACAATATTTAATTTTTAAATATAAACCAAAAATAAACAAACTATTAGTAGCAAGACCAGGTATTATTTGGACTAAAGATGTAATAGCAAAACATAGGGAAAAAGTAGGAAAAAAAGTATATATTTATTTAAAATCGGAAAATAAAAAAAAAATAACCTTAGAACTTATTTATATTTGTGATTCGGCTAGTTATGCTTCTCAGTTATTTGGGTATGAAAGAAGTTGAATAAAAAATATATTAATTCGAAATAAGGGATGGTATAAAGCTAAAATATATTTTAGCTCTATTCCGTTAAAGGAATTATGCATTGATGGAAAAATGTATAATGTAATAGAATCTTTAAAGGAATATTCTGAAATAAAGAAATATGTTAGCAAGATAATAAATGAAATATCTTATAGATATGGTAAAAAAATAAGAATAATCAACACTAAAACAGGTGAAATTAATACATATAGATCTAAAAAAGAAGCAGCTGATGCTTTAAACGCAGATCCAGCTTCTATATACAATAGAGACAAATTATTTAGAGGTATATATAAAATAATTGAAATTTAAAATAAATTGTAATCTAAATGGCATGAGAATGAAAGAGATCTTTTAATATAATCGCTAATTATTGCAATTATTCAGTTATGCAATTTTAGGATTTGCTTTAGCCGAAGCAACATTACGACGGTGCAGGTATTTCATGGGATTATCAACTTATTCAATAATTATTTATAATCAGTTGATAATCAAAGCACTCATTGACCAAGAAAGTGCCGGATTAACCAGAGTGGCGTTAACCAACGAGTTAGCGTTAGAAGGTCTGGGGATTAACAGGATTTATACAAAACTCTATAAGTTGGAATATTTTCTAAAAGAGAATAGTACAATTTATCGTATAATACTGTGTTCCGATTGTTCAGAGGATTATTCGAGTTTAACGAGAGTGAATTGCTATATTAAAACAGGCTCATCGGCTAAAGTTATAACGGGAGTTTTAGTTACTTTGAAGTTTAAGCGGCAGCAGGATTATTGTGGCGTCCATGCTGGGTCAATCCGTACTTCACGTCCTGAACAGGCAAGGACTCGAAATAATACCCAAGATTATATCTTGAACAATGAAATACTCAATACCGGGAACCCCGGAAAGGTCGAGGCTATCGGAGTAGAACTACTGTCAAATTTGACTATTAATTTTTCAAGATTGAAAAATCAAGAAATTATATATCGGTACGGGGGCAAGATAATTGAAAAAGCGAATGCATCAAGTAATTTTGATGATAACGGTCTTAAGAAGCATTATCTTTATTTGTGGGGTAAACGTAATAATAAATTTTGAATAAAAACGCAGACTTATAAAAAAAGATATCAATGTATTATTAAGAACGTACTCAGTTCCCTGAAGCTGAATTCAATATTGTTTACAAGATCTGTTAATATAACTTGTACTTTCGTTCGAAATTATTCTCAAAAACCTTATGGAGAGGGTAAACCTAATAAGGATGAGAAAATTATAGTTTGGAACAAATTCAACTGAGGGAAAATCTCAGAAAGTGTTCATAAAAAACAAGTTAAATTAGCGGAAACAGCAGAAAAATTTGATATTTATGACAAAAATGTAGTGAAACTTCAAGAAGCGTTTGCAATTAGTTTGGAGTTTAGATTATTAGCAGTTTATAATGTGAGCAAAAATAGAGGAAGTAAAACACCAGGTGAAGATGGTATAACCTTAACTGATGACTATTCTAAAAGTACTATGGTTGAAGAATTGAGAAAGTTATTAATCAATTCTAAACGTGAGGGATATAAAAGTGGATTGATCAGAAGAGTATTTATACCCAAGGGTAATGGTAAATTGAGGCCTTTAGGAATACCAAATATCAAAGATAGATGTTTACAAGAATTATTAAGGCTAATTTTAGATCCGATAGTGGAACCTTTTAGCGACAGAAATAGTTACGGATTTAGAAAATATAGGTCGGCAAAAAACGCCCTTGGTGCTGTTCGATATGCACTTCAAAGTTCTGAAAGTAAGGATTGTAAATATATATTAGATGCAGATATTAAAGGGTTCTTTGATCACATTAATCATTCTTGATTACTAAAAAACATTCCATTAGGAAAACATCATAAAATTATTCTTGAAAGTTGGTTAAAAGCAGGAATTATAATTAATCCGAAAGGATATAAAGAAAAGGAATTAATATATCCTGAAAAAGGAACTCCTCAAGGAGGAATTATAAGTCCGCTTCTTGGAAACTTTACATTGAACGGATTAGAAAAGGTGGTTCTTAATTCAATAAAGAGCATTGTAGCTAATGATTTTCAATCGTTAAAGATTAAAAAGAAGGACGGGACAAATACCTCTATTCGACTAGGGGTGAAATGTGTAAGATATGCTGATGATTTTGTTATATTGGCTAGAAATAAAAGAATATTAACTAATTATATTAAACCAGCAGTAGTGAAATTTCTAAAAGAACGAGGTCTAACTTTATCAGAAGAGAAAACTAAAATTTTTGGAATAAGAAAGGAACCGCTGGATTTCTTAGGATACAGATTTAAATATCATGAAAAGTGAAAAAAAAAGTATAGTTTTTTCAAAGAGAAGATAGGGAAACCGGGAGTGGCAATGTATCCAAAGAAAGAAAAACTGTTAGAAATAACAAATAAAATTAAGAAGTTAATAGATAAAGCGTCTAATGATAAGGCTTATACCCTAATAACAAAATTAAATCCCATAGTAAGAGGGTGATCGAACTATTATAATCTAGGTCAAAGTACATATTACAGAAATAAATTAAGATATTTTCTTTATAAACTTTGTTGAAGGTGAGCACAGAAAAAACATCCGAAATGAGGAAAAAAGAGAATTGCTATAAATTACTTTTTAGGGGAAGGATCTTTTAAGGGAAGAAAGTGAAATTTCAGAGGTAGTACACTGAGTAACTCTCGCTTTACTAATAGTGAAGAAGGGAAGAAAACTTACCTTATTGATCCAACTGTCGTAGTTAATACTGTCAGCGGTATTAAATTCAACATTCCTGATAGGATAAAAGATATTCACGCTTATGATAAAAATTACCTCAAATTAGTTGAATTTCAAACTCAAACTAATTTCTTGACGTTAGGTAAGGAAGAATCATATAAAGGAAAATTATATAAAAGTCAAAAAGGTATTTGTGTAATATGCAGTAAACCACTAATAGTGGATTCATACTTAAAGTTTGGAAATCTTCACTTAGATCATATTCAACCAATTAGTGAAAAAGGTAGCAAGACGAGTATGAAAAATTTGAGACTCATTCACATTTGATGTCATCAAGGTATTCATGGGAAAGAATACCTTAGTATTTAGATAGTATTTATTTATCAAATATCTGCCGGATTAAGAGAACGTAAATCAGCTGTATTGATTGATGAGGTTCAAATAATGCGCTTGTGGATTGAGCCGGATGCAGGGTGATTTGCACGTCCGGTTCTTTGAGGGGATATGTTCGTGAGGACAATTCCATCTCTAGTGGGCTTTTTTGTTTAATGATGGCTTTCCTTTTATTATATTCAGCATAATAAATATCTCTAACTTGTAAAAGGAACTCCTACCTTTTTTTTTTTTAGGTATTATTATGATTTTGATAAATTCAAAAATACAAATAAATTTATCAAAAGTCATTTCCTTATATTCGGTTATTCATTTATTTTAGTTTCAAAAGATGAAAAATTAAAAAATTGCCTTAACTAATCTTTTCTATTCTAATAGAAGGTATATAATAGGATGTAGAGACGTTCTATTTGTTTTAATGATTTTTCGAATGATTATTTATTTATAAATCTAAATCTAATGAAGATTTTAATGATAATGACTTAAATAATAAAATTATTACTATTTCAGATAATCATATAATAGGTATAGAGTATGTATAAACCTTCGTTGAGAACCGAGTTCTTAGTTGTGTTGATATACCTATTAATAAAATCTAATATTACTCATTTTTAAAGAATTAAGAGAAAGCGACAAGGACTTAGTATGCCTGCAAAAGTACCTTATTAGTCGTATATAAATAAGTTTAAAAAAGAGTTATTGGATTTTAAATTAAAATCAGGGGATTCTTCTAATTTAGATGATTCTGACTTTATTCCATAAACTGAAGTGAAACCTTTATTAATGAAAGTTATATTAAATAAGTTAAATTTTCATTGAAAAAAAAAAATAAAAAGTTAAAATATGAGAAACAAATAATAATTCTCCTGTAGATAGTGATTCATCTGTTATGTAAACTCTTGAATAGATTTTTGGATATTGTGAGAGAGTTGGTGATTTCGATAGATTGGTAAACTTTGAATATAAAGAAATGGAGAAATGAAATAAAAAATGAATGCGCTTGAATTATTAAGTTAAGTAGTTTTATTATAAAGAATATATTTCTTGGCAACCTTCATTATGCAGCTAGGCAGTTTGAGGTTCTACTTTAGCAGAAACTAATTATTTATTTTGTAGAAATATGACCTTTTTGTATTTATACTTAGCATAATTTATATTTATTACATATTAAATTTATAGTCCCCAGCCCCCCGTAACGGGGGGCTGGGGTCAATTCCCCCGCGAACCAATATTGGTTCGCGGGGAGATAGTATTTATTACTTTAATAAGTAAATAAATTTGTGTTATATTATATATTGAACGTACTGATGTGTGTTAGTATTTATATATGTGTATATTTAATTTTTATATTTGTTTAATTTATATTAAAAAATAGGATTGTTATTTAATATTATTATTTATTTATTTTGGATTTAGCTTTAATTTTATTTGGATTAGGAGCAATTGGTTTTATTTTTAATAGAAATAATTTAATTTTAATGATTATTTCTATTGAAATTATTTTATTAGCAGTTTCTGTTATGACTTTGTTCTTTTCTTGACAGTTTAATGATATATTAGCCGAAGTATTTGGTTTGTATATTATTGCTGTAGCTGGTGCAGAATCGGCAATAGGGTTGGCGATTATGATAGCTTATTTTAAATTAAGAAAAATATAATATATTTACATTCGAACTATTTAATATATAAGATATTTATATATTTTATATTACTGAAAAAACATATATGTTAGATTATTATTTTTACCTTTTCTTTATTTTTTAAATAATAATATAATATTATTCAAATGTATATTAAATTATTAACTTCTAGTTTCCGTCCCCGGGCCAACGGCCCGGGGACGGAATCAAGATTTAGCCCCGGGCCCGAAGGGCCCGGGGCTAAAGCTAGTTCTTATAAAATAAATAAAATTTATAAAATAAAATTTTTTTATTTTATATGATCATTCCCGTGGCGAAGCCACGGGGACGTTCTCCCCGCCTTGATCCAAAGGACCAAGGCGGGAGAGATCTTGATCCCCCGTGTGGCTTGGACCATTGGTCCAAGCCACACGGGGGAACTAGGAGGGGGGTTAATTTTTAATTCATTAAAAATTAACCTTTAGATGAATATAGTTTAATGGTAGAATTGTTACTTGTGGCGTAATCAGTTCAGGTTCAAGTCCTGATATTCATCCTATAAATTTAAAATTATATATATTATTATAAATTTAATTTATAGTATTTATACTTAGCATTTATTTTTAGCTTTTAACCATTTCCATAGACCTCAAAAATAATTATAAATCCTCGGTCAGAGTCCTAATTATATAAATTATTTATAATAACTTAAATCAATTTTTAATTTTTAAGGGAATAGAAATACTTTTTATTCTTTATTAAAATATATTTATATAATGTAATTCTAATAATATATATAAAGAATAAATTTTATGTATATTATAGTAATTAATAATAATATATTATAGGGATAGGGTTGTATTGCATTCAATAAATGGCTGTAATACACATGATAATAAATAGAATGTTGGGTAATTTATTCAAGAAATAAGAAAAAAAGAATTATACTATGTATATAAATATAATATTTTTACCATTTTTAGCTTCTATTATTAGCGGATTATTTGGTAGAACTATAGGAGTAAAAGGTGTCCATATAATTAATATCAGTTGTTTAATTCTAACAACTTTTTTAGCCTTTATAGCATACTATGAAGTAGTATTATGTAACTCACCAGTTACAGTTGAACTTTTTTCCTGATTAAGTTTAGAACATTTAAAAGTTTCTTGATCGTTTTATTTTGATGAATTAACTGTTAGTATGTTAATACCTGTATTAATTGTATCAGTGTTAGTTCATATCTATTCTGTGGGCTATATGGGAGAAGATCCTCATCAACAAAGGTTCTTCGCATATATTTCGTTATTCACTGGACTAATGTTAGTATTAGTAACAGGTAGTAACTTTTTAGTTATGTTTTTAGGTCTAAAAATCTCGGCCGTTTTATATTGTAAAAATATAATATTATCATATAACAATATGCTAAAATATTTTAAAATGAATATATTTTGAGTAATTTAAGTAATTATATTTAATGATGATTAATAAAATAATTAGCAGGATATGTTAATAACTTAACATTGTCCCCAGAGACTCTTTGTTATATAACTTATTAGTATATTTCAAATATAAAAAATAATTTAATAATTAATTATATTATAGGATAAAGATAGAGTCCTTTCTTATTATAAGTTATAATAAGAATAATAGTGAGAAGGCGTTGGAGTATGTTCATATTTGTTAGTTCATTTTTGATATACTAGAATAGCAGCGGTAAAAAGTGCAATGAATGCGATGTTTACTAATAGAGTTGGAGATTACTTCTTAACTATTGGATTTTTTGTCATTTTTTTTACATTTGGAACTTTAGATTATGCTACTGTATTCTCTTTAGCTCCTTATATAAACACTAATGTAATTACATTTATTGCCATTTTACTTTTATTAGGAGCAGCCGCTAAGTCTGCTCAGTTAGGACTGCACATTTGATTGCCTTTCGCAATGGAGGGAGCTAACTTATTAATCAGGCCCGGCTCTAAATTATTAAAAAATCGTATAAAATCATATAATGGAAACACAAAAAGATATATTAAAACTAATACAAAAATCAGTCCTGATAATATGATAGATGCAATAATAGGGGACTTATTAGGAGATGGTCATATTAGATTTTCAAATAAAGTATTAAAAGATAACAAATATTTTTATCAAGGTAATGCAAGAATGGAATTTACTTTTTCTACCGCTAATTTACCATACGTTCAATATTTAAAGTTTGTTGCTTATTCTGATATTTGTACAATATCGGAACCTACTCCGTGACCTAATCCTAAATCAGGTAAACCTGTATCACAATATTGATTTTCTACTAAGTCTTTACCTCTATTTACTAAATTACATAAAAATTGATATAAAATAGTAGATAATAAGAGCATTAAGATTATTCCTTCTAATATTGGTAAATTATTGAAAGCACGAGGACTAGCTCATTTAATAATGGGAGATGGGTATTGAAATAGGGGATCGGTTATTCTATGTATGGATAATTTTACTTTTGAAGAAGTTCAGTTATTGGCTAATGTTATAACAAAAAATTTTGGTATTATAGCTAGTATAGATAAACGAATTAGTAGCCCACGTCCTAATAAAGATCCTAATATTATCCCTGTTAAAGGAAAGTTGTGTTGAAGAATTAGAATAGTTGGAAGTAGTGTGGCTAGGTTAAGAGAGATAGTAGTTCCTTACATGATACCAGAAATGTTGTATAAATTAAACATAAAATAAATATTCATAGGAATTAATAATTTATAGTATAATCAGTTAATATAGAATAAAATAAATTTTTAATATATTATTGATTAAAAAATAGAATTAATAAAAGGGTCCTTCCTTAAATTTCACTAAATTCCAAGATTATTTTTCTAAGGACAGGTAATAAAAATATATCGGAAGGAAAGAATTAATAACTATAGTTATTAGTTATCCTCAGAGGCTTTATGTGAAATAATTATTATAGTATTTCATTCGTCCGTGAATGGGAAGATAATTGATAATAATTAGTGAGAGAGTCCTAGTAATAATTTGATAGTAATATATTAAATTAATACATCTGCCTACACCTGTATCTGCGTTAATACATGCTAAACGTAGCGGCCTGTTAATAAAAATTTAACAGAATTATATAATATGCATAGACATCTTTTTTTATATAAAGTAAATTTATATGGTATAATATTCATTTTACTGGATTAGATAATATGCAAGATTATTTATTATAATCTTCAGAGACTTTACGTATAATATATTCATACTAAATATAAAGACAAAGTCCAAACAATATTAATAAATAATTATAATTATTTATTAATATTGTTATTTATTTATTACCTTTAAAATTAAGGCTACAATGGTAAACTGTTGCCAAAGAATAATGAAAATTATTCTTAATTTATTTTGGAATATGCTGGAAAGACCTGCTTTTATGAATACTTTAACCAGTGTTGATTTATTTATGAGTAAAAATTTAGTTTATTTAATTAAGATTTTAAAAAGGTCAATCAGCAGGTAGTTATTAGGAAGATAGATACCTCAGAGACTGAATCCCAAACATCTTTCATGTTTAATTTATATTGTAATTGGAATAATAATAATAATTATGAGAACATATCTTATCTTTAGAGTGATTTATGCGTTTTATAGAAAGGGATGATTTATTAATTTTATAAAAAAAACAAAGTTTATTTTTAGTTATATTAAAATAAATTATATCCATTAAAAACAAAAAAGTATAGGATATAATAAGTATTGTTATTACCAAAATATAAAATATTGTATTTAAAATAATTAAATATGAAAGATAAAAAGACAGCCCAATATTGACAAAATATTTGTCAATTAATATAAATGAACAGCAGGAGTATACTTATTAATAAGATGTTCACCCTTAATAGAACAATCAGAATTAGCAATAAGTATAATAATGGTGACAGGAGCTGTAACAGCTTTTTTTGCGGCATCCGTTGGTTTATTCCAAAATGATATTAAAAAAGTTATAGCCTATAGTACCATGAGTCAATTGGCTCGAGAATATAATTTATTTATTATATTCAG
>Ga0209115_1000023_pt1 | contig 13119 bp, 15 predicted proteins | sample JacPinW_OM2H0_O2_FD_187967 | JGI IMG/M metagenome (GOLD analysis project Ga0209115, IMG submission 187967) | Forest soil microbial communities from Algoma, Ontario, Canada - Jack Pine, Ontario site 1_JW_OM2H0_O2 (SPAdes) (version 2) | ecosystem: Environmental > Terrestrial > Soil > Boreal... | reverse complement strand
CATCGTCAGGGTAAGGCGAGGGTGTCAGCGGGAACAAAGCGCCGTCTTCCTGAATTGAATAGCCACGGATGTCATTTGGAATCAGGGCTGCCGCGTAGAAATATTGTGAAGTGGGATCGGCAGCAGCTCCGCCAAATGACACGTTGGAGTCGAACGGCGATCCCGGAACCGCTGTCAAAGTGCCGGTTGTTGCATCGATACGGAAAGCAAAAATTCCATTTCCCATTGAGTAAGCGAACTTACCATCAGGAGTGATGATGAGCTTTCCAGAACCGTCGACCAGCGGGTAGGCGGCAATCTGAGTAAGGGTGCCATTTTGTTGATTCACGTTAAAGGCAGTCACGCTGTTGCCGGATGTGTAGAGAAATCTTTTGTCAGGCGTGAGTGCGATGCCCTGTATGCCGGCGCCCCCTGGAAAAGGAGAGCCTGGCACTTGGGTGAGTTGTCCAGTTAAGGCTTGAACCTGGAACACCGAAATCGTGCCATCGATGTAATTAGCGACGAAAAGAAACTTCGGGACCGTGCCTTGGCCGAATGTGGTGCCAGCGAGCAGCAGTGAAAGGAATAGGACAGGGAGGATGCGGCGCGGAGAGGGCGAAGTGGAGTTCATCTTGAAACCTCAATCGGGCGCAATTCGAACATTGCGGAGCTTTGATGCGGAGGAAGATTGAGAAGGTTGGTCCCGGTCGTAGGTGTAGCCCTTCCTGTACGGGATTTCGCGCTGTACATGCCTTGTCGTCATGCGTGGCATAGTATTTCTATTCCTCTTAATTACCTCGTTCGGAAAATCTGATTGAACCCAAAACCAGAGAAACCAAAGCTAGAACCGGCGATGGCCTTTGTCGATGCGGTTCTGGAGGCGGAAAAGACAGCACCCCGAAGCAAAGGCAGACGGCGCGTCGGATCTGGTGTCGAATCCGGGCGGAGATACCTGAGGTGATGTGACCGAGTCCACCATTCGACGTTACGCTTGGGAACGGAAGACCCAGTTAGGGTTGTCTTCGCGAATGTTGATGATCATCCGCTTACGATGATTTTGCGTTGTTCGGCCGTCAGAGGAGGCTTCGTATCGATGACACGTGGTTTCGTGTCGACCTCGTCTTCTTCCACTTTACCCCGCCCGCCGCTACCATGTAGCACCTTGATCCCTTGATCGACGGATTTCGGTAGGCGACGGAGTCACCGGTTCAACCCCCCAGTGCCCTTAGTCTCTGACATGTCGATGACCGGCCAGAGACCTCCATGCGCGACCGAATGACAAAGGGTGACCGGATGATGGGCCTTCCGGCTTTCCTGTGCTGGAAAAGAGAATATCGTTTAGTTGTCGTGTTGCCCCTTCGATTATCCGGGAAAGCAAGTCGGCTACGCTGCTGGTTTCTGTTTGACGAGGCGCGTCGGTGAGCGGTGCTGTTCTTCCATTGGCGCTGTCAAAACAACTCTGCTTCCGAGACGAGCGAGTTGCCCAAGCTCGTGTTGGATTGCTTGTAGCCGTTCACTCCTCTGCCCGTGAGCGACTTGGGCCACCGTATCGTTCCGGGCTGCACGTCGAAACTGGCCGTTCAATTCCTGAATTTCAGCGATCTCCTCTCGGAAACCCCTGAGCTTGTCGCGAAGAACTCCCAAATAATCCATGTCATCATACCTTTCGAGCTTTCGTGATCCGCGCTGTTGCTAAACCTTCGTCAGCGATGGTTGATGCTGTCGCGTGCGACCGTCGTCCTCCCGTTTCACAAGCGCATCGTCTTCGTTTGTTTTCTCAATTGTCCCGAATTCTCCGGTCGGTTTTCCAAAATCAGCCAAGCCCATAACCCGATCTCCGGGATTCAGTTCCACGCCAGTGGCGGAGGGGCCCTGCGAGCGGTGGCCTCCTGGCGCGGTCTGAGTCAGGAACCGCCCCGGCGTGCGACAGCGGAGGCTGAGTAGACTTACGCAGCTTGGGTATTTTTTTGTCGATAGGGGTCTGGTTCCGCTTGTTCATGATCGTCGCATCCTCGGTCAAGGGGCTGAACCGTGGCTCGGCGAAGATAAAATGTTGGCCACATTCAGAGAAACAGTAAAAATCTGAGCTTCACTGCCACATACCCGCCGCCGGATCCTCTGACACTGTTCGTCTTCGATAGTCCAATCCATGACCATATGAAAAAGGGGCGTGTTGTTCCACCCTTCCAATCCTACGTTTCACAGGGCGGCCGAGACTGGTCAAAACCGCTCGGTGGGAAGGCAGTTTTCTGAAACCGTCGGCCCACGCCCAAGATTGATCTCCAATCCCACGGTGAAGAATAAGCCCCGGCAAGTCATGCCCACTCCGCACATCCCCTCCACGTAAAGGAGCTAGAAATCCAAGCTGCTGCAATGCAAAGGCAGCTTGCGGCAATGGTCTCTGATCATCTGCTGTTGTTCCGAGCGTAGCTCTAAGAATTCGAAGCCGTATGTTCTCCCGCGAATCCACCTTACCACGGCCAACATCGCGTTGTACCCGATTGGCGTAACCAACATTCGATGGCCGACTTCCAATGATGCCCTGATCGTCGCCCCGAACCCTCCCTCGCTAATCTCAGTGGTCAGCCCTTGTATAGTCGGCTGATCAGTCATCGAAAGTTGGACGGGGACGTTTAATTGGTAGCGTGTATGTTTCCGCCTATCGTCGGTCCCAAATCGGTTCTGCGTCGGGTCCATAGGAATCACCTCGAAGAACCATCCACCGAATAGGATTCAAACTGTTCAGAGACTGCGTGGAAGTGCGTCCCTTGGGGACATTCTCCGTGCACCCCAAGATTTTAATCGATGTAGAATCTCCAGCTGGTTAGCCGGAGATTAAGTCATGCAGCGGTAGGTGTAGGTCGATCCAGCGAATCCAAGGAATTATGGCGCTGGGTCTCGGGAAGCCGATCCTTTCCGCGATGGTTGACTACGTAGAGTGCCAATTCCAGCCGACTCCAGACCCCCAGCTTGTCAAATGCACTGCGCAAATGATTCTTGATCATTTGTTCGCTGGTGCCGACGATCCTGCCAATTTCGCGATTGGTCCGGCCTTCCCAGACTAGAATCGAAATCTGACCCTCCGTTGGGTTGAGACCGTCGCATGGCGTCATGACTGCGCTTTCGCCTGCGCACAAATAACGAACTAGCTTCACACGTTTGCGTCCATCGAGGATTCTGGCGTGACAAAATAGCTTGTGCAGATGTTGTTTTACAGTGCTCGCACTAATCTTTAGCTCGCCTCCAATCTCCTTATTACTGCACCCCTGAACTAGTAAATTCAATACCTGTTGATCGCGAGGTGTGACTGTGACTTCATTGAGCTTGGTCATGATTTTATTCCTCCGGCTGCCCGTTATGGTCGCCCGCGGAACTCGTTCGCCTTCCGGCGAATTCTTTGCGAATTGGGAAGATTGACCCCCACTGACAGTGGTTCACGACCGACAACTCGTTTGCTCTAGCGACATCGAGTTCTTCGGTTCCCGCGCTTCGGGCCGCTTCCAACCCTTGCCCATGGTATTCGTTTAATTGTTTAATTCCTTGGCCATCTCGGGCTGGTTCTGAACCGCACTCACACGTTTGGCACGTTGCGAGCTTTCCTTCAAACGGTCGCTCACGAGATCGCAGTGTCCGACGATGACTGCCAGTGTGTTAACCAGATCGTGTACGAAAAGGGCTGGGACTCGTGCCTGAATTAACTTCTTCATACTGCCGCCAAGACTACTTCCTCCCTTTTCTTCCATACTTGCCTACCCGAAAGAAAGGGCCCGTTCGGAGGTTGGGTGATTATCGGTCTTAGATCGGGGGCGTTCGTCTACGCTGCCGCTGGCTTCCGTACGACGCCCATATAGCTCTCCATCGCCTGCGTCAACTGCGAATCCACTTCATCCGCAATGGTCATGACATCGGGTAAAAGCAAGCTGAAATCCAGAGCACTTAGATTCTTTTGCAATGTCCCGAACAGGGTCACTTGAAGTATCCGTGAGTCGTGCACCAGCATGGCTGGCGAGTACCCTTGCAACTTTCGCATCTGCCCGTGGGCTATAGCAGCGGGGGAACAGATGGAATCGCTCTCTTCTCCGGGGATATTGGGGGCTCGCAAACGCAAGATCAGGTCTTCGATCAGCTTCGGCAGGTATCCAGTGCGCTCTTGGTCGCTGAGAGATACATAGTTGAGTTCTTTGTTCTTTTTTACCTTGGCCAACCAGCCTGCGACGATCTCGCCGGTGCAACGCTGCAATATCGCCGCGACTCTTTCCTTTGGCGGTGGAACAGCATATTGGCGACTGAGCAGCTTACTGTGGACGAGATCGGCCAGGGTCTTCGTCTCAAATGGCTTCACAATAATTTCATCGGCTTCCAAGAGGATCGCATCCATAGCACTCTTCACGTCGGGGTAGCCGCTGACCAGCAGCGTAAGTGCCTTTGGATGGATATGGCGCATCGCTGTAATCACAGCAAAGCCATCGCTGGGGTTCGGCATGTGAAGATCAGTGATCAGGACATCGAAGCTCGCTGCCGTGATCAGTTTCAAAGCCTCAGTCACATTGGCGGCAGCGACCACCTCGAAGCCCTTGTGTACAAGCGTCAGGGTCATCATGGTGCGAACGGCTTCGTCGTCATCGACGAGGAGGACCCGGCGCGAAGCTGATGTTTCGATTTGGGTCATAGCAGTCATAACGACACTACTCCGATCATCAACAGTGTCACTCAGGTGGTGCAGGTTAAAGTGTGCAAAATTGAACACTCCCCGAAATTGGCAGGGGTATGTTGTGTCGGTTGTGAGTGGACAAACCGCGGTCATGGGAAAGTGGTGCAGTGGTGTCGTTTCGGCAATCTTGCGTAAATAGAACCGCTCGGGGACGATTGCGGATAAGGGGGGCTGTGTCCTGCCTCAGTCGGAAATGGAGAAAGCGTTCGTCCGTTAAGCTAGCGGAGCGAACGTATGAGGAAGGAACGGAAGCATTTCACCCCAGAAGAAAAAGTAGCCATCCTGAGGCGGCATCTTGTGGACAAAGTGCCCGTCTCGGAGCTGTGTGAAGAACTGAGCCTGCGGCCAACGGTGTTCTACCGCTGGCAAAAAGATCTGTTCGAGAACGGAGCCGCCGCTTTTCAGTCTCAGGAGCGTCCCCATCGCCAAGTGGAGGAGAAGCAGAAACGGATCGAGTTCTTGGAGAAGAAGGTGCGGACCAAGGACGAGGTCTTGGCTGAGCTGATGGCGGAGCACATCGCGCTAAAAAAAAGTCTTGGGGAACTCTAACCGATATCTGGGTGCCGCATGATGTGCGGGATCTAGTCGTGGATTTCGTCCGGCGCTGGTCGGAGAAGGCCGAGATCGGCATCGGACGTTTCATCTCGTGGCTGGGCGTGACCGCCAGCAAGTTTTATAACTGGCGGCAGCGGTATGGGTGCGTCAACGAGCACAACGGTTGGGTTCCCCGCGATTTCTGGATGGAGCCGTGGGAGAAAGAAGCGATCATCGAGTTCCATCTGAAGAACCCGCTGGAAGGCTATCGGCGACTGACGTTCATGATGCTCGACGCTGACGTTGTGGCCGTCAGTCCGGCGAGTGTTTGGCGGGTACTGAAGCAGGCTGGGTTGTTATCACAGTGGAAGAGACGACCCTCGCGCAAGGGAACCGGTTTCGAGCAGCCGCTGCAGCCGCATCAGCACTGGCATATCGACGTTTCCTACATCAACCTGTGCGGCACCTTCTATTACTTGTGCAGCATTCTGGACGGGTTCAGTCGTTTCCTCGTGCATTGGGACTTGCGTGAGTCCATGCGGGAAGCGGATGTCGAAGTAATTCTCGAACGCGCCAAGGAGAAGTACCCGGTGGCGAAGCCGCGGATCATCTCGGACAACGGGCCGCAGTTCATCGCTCGCGACTTCAAAGAGTTCATTCGCATCTCTGGCATGACGCACATCCGAACCTCGCCCTATTATCCCCAATCGAATGGGAAAATCGAGCGTTGGCACAAGTCGCTGAAGAGCGAGTGTATCCGGCCCGGAACACCGCTCTCGCTGGACGATGCGCTGCGCCTGGTGCAGGCTTACGTCGAGCATTACAACAACGTCCGCCTGAACAGTGCCATCGGCTACGTCACGCCGAAGGATGTGCTGGCGGGGCGTCAGCAGGAAATCCACGCGGAACGCGACCGCAAGCTGGAAGCCGCCAGACAGCAACGCCAGAGTCACCGCCAGCAAGCCGCGTGAAGAGCAAGCGGCCAGACGCCGGGATGTCGCTGGCATCATTGGTGGAGCAGCTGCTGCAGCGAGGGGCCAGTAAAAACTTGCGGATGACTTCTCTGGCCACAGAAGCATAAGATTTTGGCGTTTAGTTCATAAAACAAGGAGCGTCTAATGGTCGGCTCAACGGCCCAGCAACAACCGCCCACCGTCACTTCTGTCCTCAACATGCTCTATGGTGTCGTCGAGCAGGAAGTCGTTTCCGCTGCTGAAGCTATGCCCGAAGACAAGTATTCCTTCGCGCCCACCAATGGCGAGTTTAAAGGCGTACGCACTTTCGCTGAACAGGTGAAACACATCGGCTTCGCCAATCACCTTTATTTTGGCCCGCTCATGGGCGAGACGATCGACGCTAACTCCATCGAAGAAAATGCCAACGGCCCCGCGGCGCTGAAAACCAAGGCCGAAATTGTCCAGTATCTTAAAGATTCCTTCGCGCTCGGCCATCGGGCCATATCCGGGATCACCTCCGAAAACGAGGTCACGCCGCTACCCAAGCCCGTATCCCCATTCCTCTCAACGCGTCTCGCAATCGCCATTATCGGCGCCTTCCATCCGAAGGATCACTACGGTCAGATGGTCGAGTACCTGCGGATGAACGGTATCGTCCCGCCCGCAAGCCGCCCGCGGCCACAACAACAGTCCTCGCAACCCAAACCTCAAAAATGAAGGCAGGTTTGCAGCAGCTGCCCACATGGTGAGAGGTTTCCCTGTTCGGTAGTCTCACGAGCAAACTGGAAGTTGAGAACAGCGGAGCTAAAATGAACGTGCCGGGTGAAACGGAGGCAGGCTCTGCAGGGATGCAACCATGCTGAGGGATAACTTAGCGGGCTCATCGAGCCGATGTTTAGCACGCGGGAGGTTCTTCTCTCGCGCTGCACGCTGACGGAGGAAGTCATCGGACGATAGACCCTCATGCCTTGAAAATCCCCGCCCCGCAGGGGCGGAATCTACACTAACGGAGAACGTCGCTTCTCCATTTCAGGCTGAGCCAAGACAGCTGAAATCAGCTACGACCGACAGCGGCTAGGTCCAACGCTCGCCGCGAGAGGGTCTCTGGCGCTCTGCGTGCTGCGATACGGCGAACGCACAAAACATTCGTGACGGCGTGGGTGAGTAAACCTGTCGCTGTCCATATTCTCCCAGTGGAGGCCGGAGTCGGTTGAACCTTAAGCTCGTGCCCAAATCCGAAGACCTGATTGCACGGGACTGGCGCGATGAAGAAAAGAAGAGTGGTAAGCAGAGCAGCGATGACGCAAGCCCAACTACCGCAGCAACTCGGGGATACACAAGTGTCACGACAAGTGCGGTCACGAAAAAAACTTCCAATGTCGGCCATCGAGAGCAGCGCGCCTGTAAGCCGCCCTCCGCTAAACTCCGTTCCTGCAAGACCGTTTGTGATTTTCAATGCGAAGACAGCGCAGAGAAGACAGCTAATCGCTGCCATACCTGCGGCATTTCTGGCTTTTTCATTCAACGTCCTCTCTATGCGCGGTGGTTTTTCGTGTCTGGTCGAAAATCCTTTGCGATTTCACTTCGTCAGAGTTCCGTTTTCCGGCCAGGTCCGCTTCGTCCATAACTCTACGCGGAATCGGAGAGGGAGACGGTCCGCTCCAAGTTTTCGCGATAGCTCAGGGCAACCCTCTCCGTCCCGCGTGCGTCCTGATGGGTATAGGGTAGCCCTGAAGGAGGCCGTCATGAACCGTGTGTTCGCTTCAGTCCTTCTCTGCACGCTTCTCCTCGTTGTCCTGGCTTTCACAACCGCCTGCGGCGGCCACTCGAATCAAATTGGGACCTGCCTCGCTTGTCCCGAAGAACAAGCCGTTTATGCTACGACCAATTCCGGGCAGGTACTGACGTTTCCATTTCCCCTTGGTAATCATCTGGGGACCGCAACTTCGACCGCCGGACCAGCGAACAGCACTGGCATTCTGGTCTCTGGAGGGATCGTCTATGTATCTGACCCCGGGAACAGTGCGATCCGGGCGTACTCCATTAATAACCAGGAACCTATCCTGTCACCTGCGTCCTTCGGCCCTTTTGCCGTGGGCGCGCCCCCAGGGCCGATGGCGTTGATTGGACAAACGCTGTACGTGGCGAGTTCCGCAGGAGAGATTTTCGCTTTCGCGGTCAATTTCGATGGCTCATTGACTAGCCTTGCCAGTTCGCCCTTCGCAGCCGGCATGGGCTTATCTCATCTGGCCGTAGCCAATTTGACCAATGCGAATTTTCTGTACGCCGCCAACTCCGATGACCCGAATGGCAGCATCTCAGGCTTCACGATTAATTCGGATGGGTCGCTAACCCCGGTGGCCGGCTCGCCGTTCCAGACGGTCCCCAACGGTGGTCCGGAAGGATTGAATGTGAGTGGAGGGAACGGTCTTTATGTGGCTCTGAAAAATGCCAATGCAGTTGCCGGATTCAGCATTAATACCGACGGATCGCTGAGCCCCGTCGCCGGGTCGCCATTTTCCGCGGGGAAAGGGACTTCTTCTCTGGCCGGCTGCGGTTGCGGCCCCGATGGCTTTTTGTTCGCCGCCAACAATCTCGACGGTACGATTTCGGCGTACAGCATCGACGGGGGCACGGGCGCTCTTACTCAGATCAGCGGCTCTCCATTTGCTGCAACGACGCCTTCCGGCGACATCCTGTTCGTCGAGGGAGAGCTCTTCCTGCCCGACGCCTCGTCAAACGCCATCGGCGGCTTTGTCCCCGATTTGTCGGACGGCGTCGTTAGTCCGGCGCCGAGTTCGCCTTTCCCGGCAGGTTCCGGTCCTCTGGCGCTGGCTTACAGCGCGTTTCCTCCGCTCGATCCGCCGTAGTCGGCGTTGCGGAGAAAACGTATCAGCAGTCGCGGGCTTCATTCTCGGAACCGGTGGTCATTTTTTGCTGCAGATCCCAGCTGATTCTCTTGTTAGCGCTGAAATCCGGTTTTGGGCCCCCCTAGATGTTGAAACCAGAAGGCCATTACCCTCAACGGATCGCAAGCGGATCGCGATCCACTTTAAATCCTTTGTTTTGGCGGAAGCGAGTGGGAGTCGAACCGATACCCATACGTAGTTTCATATAGTTAGCCCGCGGCAGATGGCATCTTACGCGGCTAGTTACACCTAGTTAGTCGTTAACGGCACGGGATTGGCACGGGACAATGTGTTACGGCAACGCCTTTCCTCGGCCCGATGGTTCCATTTTCGTACCCTGCAATAACTTTTCCTTGATCTCTTCATCTTCATCTACCCAATCCTGCACTCTGCGTTCGAAAAGGGCGTCAAGAAATGGAACTTCTCTCAAGCCCTTCTGTATCTCCCGAGCAGAGTAACTTGGGCGAAGGTCTCTAAACGAGCCTTCAGCGCGATTGATAGGAATACTGCTTTCATGTTTGAGTTCGCTCAGCAGCTTGCTTTTAATCTCCTCCAGCTTTTTCTTCAGTGCCTCGTGCTTTGAGTCTGTCATTGTCGAGTGCTCTCCTGTCACCCATCAAACGGTAACAGGATTACATCGGGCCGTATATGGCTTGGTGGTACAGGAATGGAAGATGTGTGAAACCATCATTCAACGTAGTTTTATGTAGTCAGCTTGCGGCAGATGGCATCTTACGCGGCTAGTTATAGATATTCCGTGTTAACAGCACGGGATACCGGAAACGTATTGGACGGACCAGCTTGTCCTGGATGTGACAGCACTGCCGCACACACCACCCGGTGCTCCGTGGCGCGGCAGACCGTCCCGGCCTAATAGGTTGCGGCGATGGAAGGTCCCCGAAATGTTGACAGGTGCCCTCTAAAAGAGCGCCGTGCAGCAACGTCTGATGCGTCACGCGGACATCCGAACCACCATGAACGTCTACGGCGACATCGTGACGGATGAAATGTCCGTAGCGAGCGGCAAAGTAGCGGGGTTAGCACTCAACGGCACGGGAGCGCAATAACCCCTTTATTTTGGCGGAAGCGGGGGTCGAACGTTTCAAGTTATTGATAACAAGTAAGTTGCTTTAGAATCAACTGCGGCTTCCCTAGGATAGTGAATGATAAAGGACGCCATCAAAACGCGAGTCGGGTTTATGGCGATCGCGCATGGTGGCTCCTCAATCGGGCACACGGCTGGCACGCAACAAATCCGGAATAGCGGCGCGGCCTCTTCGGGTCAGACGGCTAATGGGCTGTCGTACAGATTCATAGTTCAACGTTGTTACGAAATCCGAACAAGGTCAGGACGCGGTCTTGACTTTCGGGGAATCGAAGCTTATTGTTGCCGCGATTCGGCGAGCGGGAGAGTGAGACTCAATCTGAGTGTCACGTCCGAGGGGGCTTCTACCGCCGACTTTCCCCATTAAAGTGGCTGTTCGACGCTGCTTGGTGCGTCGATGCAATGCAAATGTGTGCTCGGACGATGATTTCGTCCCTGGACATCTGTTTGTGTTTGCTTGCGGAGTGTCAATTAAGTGGGATTCGTGTCGCTACTTTGCAAGACTTCGAATGGAGCTCTCTAGGTTTCTATGCCGCGCTGCCACGGGTAAGGAGCTAGCATGAAGTGGTTCATCGCATGGTTCACACAATACTGCAGGGTTGTCATCTCACTCGCCCGCCGTTTGTTAGGGGTATCGAGGAAAAGCTGGCTGAAGTATGCGATGTTTTTGCTCCTGTTTCTGATTCTCGCGACGATCGTTACTACCGCCATTTCCAAAGCGTATCAGTTCTGGGATGTTGGCTCGAACTCCTGGTTGGATCGACTCAAGGGCGAGGGGTGGGAGTTCCAGCGCGGAGCAGCCGCGATGGCCCAGCAGGATGAATTCGGCGATCAGTTTTCGTCGGTAAAGTACTTAACCCAAGGTTGGAAGCCCGCGGATAGCATGTGGTTTTATAACACCACGCAGGGTTCAGACTTGCTGCCTTACGATTTCTTCATGGTCCTGGAAAAGCCGGGGACTACTGAGCTTTTCCGCTCCGACAACAATCTGAATCATTACCGGTACCTTCCGCAAAAGCCAACCTTAAGCGACCCGGATGCATTGCCGGTGGGGTTCGTGAAAGACGCCTACAAAGGGAAGGAGTTTATCGGCTTTACCTGTGCCGCATGCCACACGGCGCAACTGAACTACAAGGGTGTCGGCATTCGTATCGATGGCGGTCCGGCTGGGACCGATATGGATTCTTTCTTGCAGAATCTGGCTACGGCCGTTTGGGCGGCGCGGACCGACGCCAATGGCGGCCGCGCTCGGTTCATCAAGAATGTTCTGGATCGTGGCCACTATGCTTCAGAAGAAGATGTGCTTAAGGATTTGCAGAACTATGCCCAGCGCCTGTCGATGTACAACATCATCAATCAAAGCGACACCGCGTATGGCTATTCACGGTTAGACGCCTTTGGGCGCATTTACAACCGTGTTCTCGAACACGTTATTACTCAGGAAGAACTCAAGGAACAGCTCAAGTGGACGGTTGCGGATCTCGTGAAGGATGGCACGCTGACGCAAGCCGACGTGAATTCCATCCTGCCTCAGCAGAGGAAGGGCGGTGTCCTGAGTGACTCTCAGCGCGATCATCTCGCCCTGCGACTCTCGCAAGTGCTGACTCTCAAAACCCAACGCAAGTTAAACGAACGGATTTACAACCACCCCGATGCGCCGGTCAGCTATCCGTTTTTATGGGATATTCCCCAGCATGATTACGTGCAATGGAACGGAATCGCCGAGAACGCAGGTCTGGGGCCGATAGGTCGCAATACAGGCGAGGTAATTGGGGTTTTCGGCACTCTGGATTGGGCGGAAGAACCGGGGACATCGCTCTCTTCGTTCATCAGTGGCCAGGGAATTCGCTCAACCCACATCAGCTTCCGGTCGTCGATTAATGTCCACAATTTGCGGCTGATCGAAAATCGGCTCCGGAGCCTGCAATCTCCGCAGTGGCCCGAAGATATATTTGGCAAGCTCGATGTCGCGAGAAAGGAACGCGGAGAACGACTATTCACGACTTACTGCGAATCCTGCCATACCCGGATCAAGCGGGATGATCCAAACCGGCGCATCATCGCACAGATGGAGAAGCTTAGCGATATTGGCACCGACGAACAGATGGCCTGCAATGCTTCCACTTATGTTGGGTGGAGCGGTATTTTGAGGAATGAATATGTGAATGCCGGCCCCGGCGACATTCTCATCAATGAGAAAGCCCCGGTTGCGGCACTACTGACCAAGGCCACGCTGAGCGTGGTCGCGACACCTGAAGACAAGAATGTCGTGGAGCGTGGATATCAATGGGCCTACGATCTGGTCGCCGGTTTTCTCACAAACGAAATCAAGCCTTCGCTGAAACACGGAGATTACGACCCCGATACGACCGTCGATCCTTACGCATCCCTGAACTCCTATAAAGCGCGTTCTTTGAGCGGTATTTGGGCGACTGCGCCATATCTGCATAATGGTTCGGTGCCTACGCTCTATGACCTGTTACTCCCGAAGAAAACTCCCAAAGACCCCACCAATGGCGAATATCGGCCCGATGCGTTCGAAGTGGGGTCACGAGAGTTTGACGCAGAAAGAGTAGGACTGAAAAACAGCGGGTACAACGGGTTCACGTTTAACACGAGTCTTCGGGGCAATAGCAACGCCGGGCATAACTATGGGACTGGATTCAACAAGGAGCAACGGTTGGATTTGCTCGAGTACCTCAAGAGTCTCTGATTTAACGAGCAATCTCGCGACTCGCAGCCACGGGTAGCGGAAGCTGGAAGGAGAATTATCGATGAACGCATCGCCAAGCCCGACAGCGACGAACTACCTGGAGCAATTTGACGCAGCGGCCCCGGACGAAAAGTTCCCTCTGGTCCGCCACTGGATCGACACCGACCCGCTTGTATTTTTTAAGGAATTGCGGGAGAGACGTCCGATATTGG
>Ga0209115_1000022_pt1 | contig 13124 bp, 11 predicted proteins | sample JacPinW_OM2H0_O2_FD_187967 | JGI IMG/M metagenome (GOLD analysis project Ga0209115, IMG submission 187967) | Forest soil microbial communities from Algoma, Ontario, Canada - Jack Pine, Ontario site 1_JW_OM2H0_O2 (SPAdes) (version 2) | ecosystem: Environmental > Terrestrial > Soil > Boreal... | reverse complement strand
GAAGCCCAGCCGGGGCGCGCGGCGCAGTTCGGTGCGCAGCCAGGTCGAGGCGATCGTGTCGTCGGTCGTCGGCCCGAACCATGCCCGCGTCCAGGTCGCCGCCGATTTCGATTTCAACCGGGTGACCCAGACCTCGGACAAATACGACCCCGAAGGCCGCGTCGTGCGCTCCAGCCAGACGCGCGAGGAAACCTCGGCGACCAACGACGGCAAGGAGAACCAGGTCACGGTCGGCAACGAAATCCCCGGCGGCCAACGTCAGCCCGCGCCCGGCGCCGACAATCCCGCGTCGCGCGACGAAAGCCGCAAATCGGAGGAAATCGTCAATTACGAGATTTCCAAGACCACCAAGACCGAGGTGCTCGAAGGCGGCCGGCTCAATCGTGTCTCGGTCGCGGTCCTGGTCGACGGCACTTACGGCAAGAACGACAGGGGCGAAAGCACCTATCAGCCGCGCAGCAAGGAAGAGCTTGACCAGATCGCCACCCTGGTGCGCTCGGCGATCGGCTTCAGCCAGAAGCGTGGCGACCAGGTCGAGATCGTCAACCTGCGCTTCGCCGAGACGGCGCCGACGCCGATCACCGAGCCGAGCGGCTGGCTCTCCGCGTTCCAGTTCACCAAGGACGACATCATGCGCGCCATCGAAATGGTGGTGATGGGCCTCCTTGGCTTCGTCGTCCTGTTCATGGTGGTGCGGCCGCTGGTGCGCCGCATCATCACGCCCGACGAGCGCGCCGTGCCGGCGCTGCCGCCGATGGGCGCGCTCGGCGACGGTCCGTCGATCGACCCGGTCCTCGCCCCGATGCCGGCCATCGCCAGCGGCGACCCGCTGAAGTCGGATCTCAATCAAACATCGAAGATGATCGACCTTGCCCAGGTCCAGGGCCAGGTCCACGCCCAGTCGGTGCAAAAGGTGGGTGAGATTGCCGACAAGAATCCGGGTGAAACAGTTTCAATCATCCGCCAATGGCTGCATGAGAGCGCCTCGGCCTGATCAACGCCATGCCATCAGCTTACAGCGAAAAAGAAAAATCCGAGGGCAGCGCCGCCCAGCGCGAGATCACGAGCGCCTTGGCGAGCCTGGCCAGCCGACCGGCGCCGGTGCCGACCGGCAAACGCCAACTCAATGGCCCGGAGCGCGCCGCCGTGCTGATGCTCTCGCTCGGCGAGCAGCACGGTGCAAAAATCTGGAGCATGCTCGACGACGACGAATTGCGGCAGATTTCGGTGGTGATGTCGACCATCGGCACCATCGAGGCGGAACTGGTCGAGAACCTGTTGCTCGAATTCGTCTCGCGCATGTCGGCGTCGGGCGCAGTCATGGGCAATTACGACGCCACCGAGCGCCTGCTGCAGCAATACCTGCCGCCCGAACGGGTCGGCAACATCATGGAAGAAATCCGCGGCCCCGCCGGCCGCAACATGTGGGAGAAGCTCTCCAACGTCCAGGAGGAGATGCTCGCCAACTATCTCAAGAACGAATATCCGCAGACCGTCGCCGTCGTGCTGTCGAAAATCGGCCCGGACCACGCCGCGCGCGTGCTCGCCATCCTGCCCGAGGAACTGGCGCTCGACGTCGTCAACCGCATGCTGCGAATGGAGGCGGTCCAGAAAGAAGTTCTGGAGCGGGTCGAGCAGACGTTGCGCACGGAATTCATGTCCAATCTGTCGCAGACCCGCCGCCGCGACGCTCACGAGGTGATGGCGGAGATCTTCAACAATTTCGACCGGCAGACCGAAACCCGATTCATCACCGCGCTCGAAGAGGAAAACCGCGAGAGCGCCGAACGCATCAAGACCCTGATGTTCACGTTCGACGATCTGACCAAGCTCGACACCGCCTCGGCGCAGACACTGATGCGCCACGTCGAGAAGGACAAGCTCGGTGTCGCGCTCAAGGGCGCCACCGAGCCGGTGCGCCAGTTCTTCCTGTCCAACATGTCGACCCGCGCCGCCAAGATGCTGATGGACGACATGCAGGCCATGGGCCCTGTCCGTCTGAGAGAAGTCGACGAGGCACAGGCGCTGCTCGTCAATCTCGCCAAGGATCTCGCCGCCAAGGGCGAGATCATCATCTCCAAGAGCCGCGGCGAAGAAGAGCTGGTGTATTAAGCATGGGCGCACCGGCAAAATTCCTGTTCGACGTCGACTTCGCCTCGGGCGCCGACCGCAAGTCGGGTGGCGCCACGATCACGCTCGCCGAGCACGCGACAAAGCTTGCCGAGGCGGAAGCCTCCGCGCGCCGCCAGGGCTATGCTGACGCCCAGGCCGACGCCAAAATCGAGGCCGACCGCCGCATGGCGGACGCGCTCGAGCGCATCGCTGTCAATCTCGGCAAGGCCAACGACGCGCTGCAAGCGATCGAAACGCGGCTCGAATGCGAAGCCGTCGAGGTCGCGGTGGCGGTCGCGCGCAAGCTCGTGCCGACGCTGATCGCGCGCGAGCCGTTTGCCGAAATCGCGGCGCTGGCCAGCGATTGCTTCCGGGAACTGGTGTCCTCGCCGCACATCGCCGTGCGCGTCAACGACGCGCTCTATGCTCCGGCGCGCGAAAAGCTCGACGACATCGTGCGCGCCAAAAGCTTTCAAGGCCGCCTCGTCGTGCTCGCCGAGCCCGATATCGCCATGGGCGACTGCCGCATCGAATGGGCCGACGGCGGCATCAGCCGCGACGTCGCCGCCGCCGACGCGGCGATCAGCGCCGCGGTCGCAAGCTATGTCAGCGCCCGGCGCAGCTTCGCCGACGCCCACGAAATCCTGAGGAGATCCGAGCATGAGTGAGGATGGCAAGGTTCAGTTGCCCAATCTCGAGGACGGCGGCGGACAAGCCGATATCCCCATGGTGCCTGAGCCGGAGGGGCCGACGACACGCATCGCCGCCGACCTCGAAGCGGTGTTCGACGTCCCGGTCCAGGTTTCCGCGGTGCTCGGCCGCGCCCGCATGGAGATCGGCGACCTGCTCAAGCTCGGCCCCGGCACCGTGCTCGAGCTCGACCGCAAGGTCGGCGAAGCGATCGACATCTACGTCAACAATCGTCTGGTGGCCCGCGGCGAAGTTGTTCTGGTCGAAGAGAAGCTCGGCGTGACGATGACGGAAATCATCAAGGCCGAGAGAAATTAAAGGAACAAGACCATGCGCCTCCTCATCGTTGGCACGCTCAATGGTCAGCTCACCACCGCGACCAAGATCGCGATGGACAAGGGCGCGACCGTCACCCATGCCGCCGACAACGCCCAGGCCGTCGCCGTGCTGCGCTCCGGCCGCGGCGCCGACCTGTTGATGGTCGATGTCGCAAACGACATCCGCGACCTGGTGGAGCGGCTCGAAGCCGAGCACATTCACGCCCCGATCGTCGCCTGCGGCGTCGCCACCGACGCCCGCGCCGCGGTTGCGGCGATCCACGCCGGCGCCAAGGAATACATCCCGCTGCCGCCCGACGCCGAATTGATCGCCGCCGTGCTGGCCGCGGTCGCCGACGACACGCGCGAACTGATCTACCGCGACGACAGCATGGCGCGAGTCGTCAAGCTCGCCCAGCAGATCGCCGGCAGCGACGCCTCGGTGCTGATCACCGGCGAATCCGGCACCGGCAAGGAAGTGCTGGCGCGCTACGTCCACGGCCGGTCGAACCGCGCCAAGAAGCCGTTCATCTGCGTCAATTGCGCGGCCATTCCGGAAACGCTTTTGGAATCCGAATTGTTCGGCCACGAGAAGGGCGCGTTCACCGGCGCGGTGGCGCGCCGCGTCGGCAAGTTCGAGGAGGCCAATGGCGGCACGCTGCTGCTCGACGAGATTTCCGAGATGGAGGTGCGGCTGCAAGCCAAACTGCTGCGCGCCATCCAGGAGCGAATGATCGACCGGGTCGGCGGCACCCGGCCGGTGCCGATCGATATCCGCATCATCGCCACCTCGAACCGCAATTTGGCCGAAGCGGTGCGCGAGAACACGTTTCGCGAGGATTTGCTGTTCCGGCTCAACGTCGTGAATCTGAAGCTACCACCGCTGCGCGAACGGCCGGCCGACGTGATCGAGCTCGCCGAATATTTCATCAAGAAATATTCCGCCGCCAACGGCGTGCCGGCACGGCCGCTGGCGCAGGAAGCGCGCCGCACGCTGACCATCAACTACTGGCCGGGCAATGTGCGCGAGCTGGAAAACACCATGCATCGCGCCGTGCTGATGGCAAGCGGCGATGCGATCGGTCCCGAGGCGATTCTCGCCCCCGACGGGGTACGGCTCGATCAGCAGCGCAGCGCGCCGAGCGTGGCGCATGCGGCGCTGGCCGCCGAGCAGGTCTCGCGCGCGCTGGTCGGCCGCACCGTGGCGGAAGTCGAGCGCGACCTGATCCTGGAGACGCTCAAGCATTGCCTGGGCAACCGCACGCATGCCGCCAACGTACTGGGCATCTCGATCCGCACCTTGCGCAACAAGCTCAACGAATACTCGGCCGACGGCGTGCCGGTCCCGCCGCCAGGCGGCGGCGAGCCGCGCGTTGCGGCGTAACTTCCGTTATCCGTCACCCTGAGGTGCTCGGCGCGCAGCGCCGAGCCTCGAAGGGCGACGGCCTCGGCGCCTCGGCCGGCATCCTTCGAGGCTCGCTTCGCTCGCACCTCAGGATGACGGTTCAAGAGGTCGCGTCGCCACCCTCGACCATGATGGTCTCGACTTCGCCCGCGCCGTTGGCACGGCGGAACGCGGCGGCCTTGTTGTATTCGTCCGAGGTGAAGCAGGCGACACCTTGCTCGAAGGTCGGGAATTCGATCACCACGAAGCGCTGAAATTTTTGCGGCCCTTCCATGATCTGGAACTTACCGCCGCGGGCCAAAACCTTGCCGCCGTATTTGGCGATGATCGCCGGTACCAGATCGGTGTACTTTTTATATTCGACCGGATCGTTGATCTTCGAGCGCGCGACCCAATAGGCTGGCATTGGCGGTTCTCCGCGAAATACGACGCGTGGAGAATTTCACGGCGAGAGGCCGCGCGCAACGCGGACGAAAAGCCGGATTATACCAGCGGCGATAATTCTTGTTGTCATGCTCCGCGGAGGCGGAGCATCCAGTAAACACCGTCATACGGTGATTACTGGATCATCCGCCTGCGCGGATGATGACAGGGGGTGAATCAGTGCTTTGCACTCTTGGAATTACGTGTCCGCTAACGCGCCGCGCGTGAGCGTGGTCACCGCCACGCGCTGTTTTGCCGGGCGCTTCGGCGGCCCGACCAGGCGGCGGCCGAGCGCGGCGACGAATTCGGCTTTCGGCATCGGCTTGGCGAACAGGTAGCCCTGGCCGATATCGCAGCCGATCGCCTTGAGCTTGTCGCTTTCGGCGCTGTTTTCGATGCCTTCGGCCACGGTCATCAGCTCGAAGCGCTTGGCGAGCTTGACGATGGTCTCGCACAACCCGCCATTGACCTTATCGTCGTGGCAATTGCTGACATAGCTGCGGTCGATCTTGAGCTCGCTGAACGGCAATTGCCGCAGCCGCGCCAGCGACGAATAGCCGGCGCCGAAATCGTCCAGCGCCAGCGTGCAGCGCAGGCTGCGCAGCTCTTCGGCGACGTGATTGGCGAGCTTGAGGTCGTGCAAAATCTCGTCCTCGGTGACTTCGAGGATAAGGCCCGGCCAATTCGGCGTCTGCGGCCGATGCTCGCGCAGCATCCGCGCCAGCGGCAATTTGACCAGCGCCGAGACCGGCACGTTGACCGAGAGTTTTACGGAGGCCCCCTGCACCGCGCAGTCCTCGAAGTCGCGCAGCGCCGTGACGATGACGCGTTCGGTGAGCGCCAGCATCTCCTCTTCCTTGGCGCCGGGCAGGAATTCGCCGGGAGGCACGATGCTGCCGTCCGGCCGCCGCGCCCGCAGCAAACCCTCGGCGCCGACCAGGCGCTTGGTGCGCAGATCGATCTTCGGCTGGTACCAGAGTTCGTCCCAACCGCGCAGCAGGATGTCGCGCAGCGTCAGCTTGCCGCCGCCCGTTTGGGGCGCTGCGGTCTCCGGTTCGAACAATTTGCGCAAGCGTCGCAGCATGGCATTCACAAAATCGCCGGCGGTGGTGCGCCGGCGTTTTCACTGTACGGGCAAGTTATGCCGGATGACGTCAGACGATCGCGTTAACGCGGCGTTGCAGTCGGCGATATGCTTTGCCGGGAGTAAATTGCGGGGCGCGAATTTTACAACTGTAATTTGGATTATCAGCGGTCCGCTTGGCGCTTGCGGCGATCCGCGCGCGGCGCCGGCGTCGCCGGCCACGGATTGAGATTGCAAAAACTGCGGTCGCCGGCGATCACGTGCGGCACGCATTCTTCGACCGTGCGGTATTGGCAATCCCAAACCACGTCGCTGCCGAAATTCTTCACCGCGCACCACGGCGCGTCGCCGAAAGCGTAGCCGGCCGGAATGTTGAAACCCATGGCCGCCACAAAGGCGGCAGCCGCGATCGTCGCCCGCATAGTGGTCCTCCCGATCGTTGTCAGTCCGCCGGACTCAAGAACACTCCAGTCCGGTCTTTATTTCATTCCGCCGCGCGTCGCGCCGAGATGATCTGATCGGCAGTACGGCCGGTCAGTTCCGCCATGTGGTCGAACTTGAAGGTGAAGGTGCCGGCGCCGGCGGTCGCCGAGCGGATCTCGACGATGAGGTCGCCGATTTCGGCCTCCGGCATTTTGGCGCGCACCAGGTCCCAGCCGTCCCAGCCTTCGCGCGTATCGAAGCCGAGGATTTGGCCGCGGCGGCCGGACATCAGCGCATTGATCTTGGCCGTCGCCTCGCTGGGGCAGGCGATCTCGACCAGATGGATCGGCTCGAGCAGCACCGGCTGGCACTGCGGCAAGGCCTCGACGATGCCGAGGCGGCCGGCGAGGCGGAACGCCATGTCGGAGGAATCCACCGTGTGATACGAGCCGTCGATCAACGCCACCGTGAGATCGACCACCGGGAAGCCGAGCGGGCCGTGCGCCAGCGCGTCGACGACGCCTTCCTCGACGGCGGGAATATAATTGCGCGGCACGACGCCGCCGGTGATCTTCTCCTCGAAGGAAAAGCCGCCGCCGCGCGGCAACGGCTTGATGTCGAGCACGACGTCGCCGTATTGCCCGTGGCCGCCCGACTGCTTCTTGTGGCGACCGCGCTGGACGACGCCTTTGCGGATGGTCTCGCGATAGCCGACGCTCGGCTGGCGCCGCTCGATGGCAACGCCGAAGCGGTCGCTCAGCCGTTCGGTGGCGACGCGCAGGTGCATTTCGCCCTGGCCCCACAGCACCACTTCGTGGGTCTCCGCATTGTGCTCGATGGTGATCGAAGGGTCTTCCTCGGCGAGCTTGTTCAAGGCCTGGCCGAGCTTGACGTCGTCCTTGCGCTCCTTGGCCGAGATGGCGATGGCGAGCACCGGCGGATACGGCTCGACCTTTGCCAAGGCCGGATGCGCCTGCTTGCCGGCGGAGAGCGTGTCGCCGGTCTTGGCCTTGTCGAGCTTGGCGAAGGCGACGGTCTCGCCGAGCGCGGCCGGGCCGCGCTTCTCGGTGCTCTGGCCGACGAGCTTGAACACGCCGGCGACGCGGCCGGCTTCGTCGTCGCCGGACAGGAACGTGGTGCCGTCGCCGGCCTGGCCGGCAATCACCCGCGCCACCGACATCTTGCCGCCGTGGGCGGTGTTCAGTGTTTTCAGCACATAGGCGACGGCGTCGCTGCCGGCTTTCACGCCCAGCCGCTTGGCGGTTTCCACAATGCCCGGCGATTCATGACGCAGCGCCTTCATCAGCCGCAACACCCCGTTGGCGCGTGTCGCCGTGCCCATCAGCACCGGGCAGACCAGGCCTTCGCGCAGTTCGCGGGTGAGATCGTCGAACACCTTGTCGCGCGGCGGCTGGATGTCTTCGAGCAATTGCTCCATCAGCTCGTCGTCGTGGTCGGCCAAGGTCTCCAGCATGGAGAAGCGCGCGGTCTTTTCCAGATCGGCGGCATCGCCTTCGAGCGGCACGACTTCGGAAGGCGCGTGCTCCTTGTAGACAAAGGCGCGTTCCAGCGCGAGATCGACGAAGCCGGAGATGATGTCGCCGGCGAAAGTCGGGATCTGGCGCATGATCAATTTGGTGCGCGACGCCGGCTGCAACAGCTTGAGCACGTCTTGGACGCCGGCATCGGCCTTGTCGATCTTGTTGACGAACAGGATGCGCGGGATTTTCTTGTCTTCCAGCTCGCGCAGGATGAGCTGGAGCTGCGGCACCTTCTTCTCGTCCATCTCGCAGACGACGACGGCGACGTCGATCGCCGGCAGCACCGCGCGCATGTCGTGGACGAATTCGACCGAGCCCGGGCAGTCGAGGAACGTATAAGTGTCGCCCATGAAATTCGTCGTGGCGGCGGTGAGCTCGACGCTCATGCGGTGATGGCGGGCTTCCTTGCTGGCGTCGCCGACCGTATTGCCGGCCTCGATGGTGCCTTGGCGCTGGATCGCGCCGGTGCGGGCGAGGATCGCTTCCAAGAGCGTGGTCTTGCCGCTCTGAAACGGGCCGACCAGCGCGACGCAGCGTGGACCGGTCGCTCTTGTGCCATTGCCGCCGTTCGTCGCCATGGTCACCTCCCACGGCTGCCGCTTGTTCCAGCGCGGCCGCCGGAAACCCATCGTTTCAGGCGGCGGCGGGGCTGGTCAAGGGGCGCGACATTGCGCACGGCGTCGCGCCCCGCCGCACGGCAATTTATTGGGCGAGACGCAGGTCCAGCTGGCTGACGCCGGCCGCGATATTGAGCCCGGTCTGGCCCTGCACCGAAAGCGGCTGCAGCGCCACCGCACGGTTCGAGCCGCCGACCAGCACGTTGGCACCCAGGCCCGCGGCAATGGAGGCTTCCGCCGACGCGCCCACATAGGTTCCGGTCAGCATGCCGGCATAGAGATTGGTGCTGGTGAAAACGCCCCAGATGATGGCGCCGCCGCCGGTGATGCCGATGTCGAGGCCGACGCGCGTCAGTGTTCCGACATAGGCCTCGGGCGGTCCGCCCCTGGGCTTGAAGTTGCAAGCCACATTGCGCGACGAAGTGACGACCATGCCGATGCTGGACGACAGCGAGCATTCGAGCGTGCCGCCCTGCATGCGGTCTTGCTGCGCGTCGGCAGGAATAGCCAGCACGGTTGCGAGCGCTGCGGCACCCAGCACTGCGCCAATGGCATTGCGAAACATATGGAATCTCCCCTCACCCGGCCCGCCTGGCAGGCCATTCGCCATGATTGTAAGCGAGAAAAATGCCGCCGTCTGCCGTCCATTCGCATGAATGCAAACGGACGGAAAACGGGCAGCCGGACCAACAAAACCTACCGCAAATTCCCGCAAAAGCGCTGGATGCGCGTGCAGGCTTCCTCAAGCGCGCTGGTCGCCGTGGCGTAGGAGATGCGGAACGCGGGTCCGACGCCGAACGGCGTGCCCTGCACCACCGCGACGCCTTCGGCTTCCAACAACTCGGTGACGAAATCCTCGTCGGTGGCGAGCTTTTTGCCGTTCGGCGCGGTTTTGCCCATGGTGCCGGCGCAGGACGGATAGACGTAGAACGCGCCTTCCGGCTTCGGGCATTGGATGCCGCGGGCCTGGTTCAGCATGGAGACGCAGAGGTCGCGGCGCTCCTTGAAGATCTTGTTGTGCTTGGCGATGAAATCCTGCGGCCCGTTGAGCGCCTCGACCGCCGCCCATTGCGCCACCGCCGTCGGGTTCGACGTCGACTGCGACTGGATCATCGCCATGGTCTTGATCAGCATTTCAGGGCCACCGGCATAGCCGATGCGCCAGCCGGTCATGCAATAGGCTTTCGAGCAGCCGTTCACCGTGAGCGTGCGCTCATAGAGCCGCGGCTCGAGCTGGGCCGGCGAATAGAAAACGAAGTCGTCGTAGACCAGGTGCTCGTACATGTCGTCGGCCATGACGTGGACATGCGGATGGCGCACCAGCACGTCGGTCACCGCCTTGAGCTCGGCTTTGGTATAGGCGGCGCCGGTCGGGTTCGACGGCGAGTTGAAGATGATCCACTTGGTCTTCGGCGTGATCGCCTTCTCCAGGTCTTCCGGCTTCATCTTGTAGCCGGACGCCATGGTGGTGACGACCTCGACCGGGGTGCCGCCGGCGAGCAGCACCATGTCGGGATAGCTCACCCAATAGGGCGCCGGGATGATCACCTCATCGCCCGGATTGAGCGTCGCGACCAAGGCGTTGTACAGCACCTGCTTGCCGCCAGTGCCGATGATGATTTGCGACGGCTTGTAGTCGAGCTGGTTCTCGCGCTTGAACTTGCTCGACACCGCGGCCTTGAGCTCGGCGATGCCGTCCACGGCGGTGTATTTCGACGACTTGCCGTCGCGGATCGCCTTGATCGCAGCCTCTTTGATGTTGTCGGGCGTGTCGAAATCGGGCTCCCCGGCGCCGAGCCCGATGACATCGCGGCCGGCCAGTTTCAGCGCACGCGCTTTATCCGTGACGGCGATGGTCGCCGACGGCTTGATGCGCATGATCTGGTCCGCGATGAAGGCCATTTCGATTCTCCCAAGGTCTCCATATGGCTTTGAGGCGGCTGCTTCCTAAAGCGCCCATTAAGCACAGGCAAGCGCCAAATCCCCGGATGTCCTCAAATCTGCGGCATCCGGACCAAGGCCGCCGCCCGGGCAACGCTCCATTAAGGCTCGATGGGCCTAATGCCCGCAGCCACAAGCGAAAAACGGATCGGCGGCAATGGACCGGGTGCGTCAGGCGATGCGGAGCGGCGAATGGCTCACCCGCGAGCGCATCCGGATGGTGGCGATCGCGGTCCTGCTCGCCTCGGCGGCCGGCTTCCTCTATCTGGTGGTGACCGCCACGGGCGGCGTCGACCGGCAAGGCCGGCCGATCGGTACCGATTTCTCCAACGTCTATGCGGCGGGCACTTATGTGCTCGAGGGCAATTTCCAAGCACCGTTCGATTCGGTGCAGCAATACGCCCGCGAGCAAGCCATCTTCGGCGCGACGACGCAGTTCTACGGCTGGCACTATCCGCCGTACTTTCTCTTCGTCGCCGCCGCTTTGGCCTGGATGCCCTATGGGCTTGCGCTGTTCGTCTGGCAGGCGATCACGCTCGGCTTTTATTTGCTGGCGATCCGCGCCATCCTGAAAGCCTTCGCCCCGCAAGGCGGGGCAGCAGCAAGTGCGGATCCGCTCTGGCTCCTCCTCGCGCTCGCTTTCCCGGCGGTGCTGATCAATGTCGGGCACGGCCACAACGGCTTCCTCACAGCCGCGCTATTGGGCGGCGGACTGGTCATTCTCGACCGGCGGCCGCTCGCCGCCGGCATTCTGTTCGGGTTGATGGCCTACAAGCCGCAATTCGGGCTGATGATCCCCATTGCGCTGGCTGCCGGCGGATATTGGCGCACCTTCGCCGCCGCCGCGGCCACTGCCGTGTTGCTGACGCTGGTGACCACGTTGGTCTTCGGCGTCCAGGTCTGGCACGCGTTCTTTGTCGGCGCCGAGTTCACCCGCACCGTGGTGCTCGAACAGGGCGATACCGGCTGGCACAAAATTCAGAGCATCTTCTCCTGGGCGCGCATGTGGGGCGCGCCGGTTCCGCTCGCTTATGCGATCCAGGGCGCGGCGACGCTTGCGCTCGCCATGGCGTCGGCCTGGCTGTGGCACGGCAAGGCGCCCTACCCGCTCAAAGCCGCAGGGCTTTGCCTTGCCGCGATCCTGGCCACGCCTTACACGCTGGACTACGACATGATGGTGCTGGCGCCGGCCATCGCCTTCCTTGCCGCCGACGGCATGACGCGCGGTTTCGGCCCGTGGGAAAAAACCGCGCTGGCGGCGCTCTGGCTGGTGCCGCTGGTCGCCCGCACCGTTCCGCAAATGACCCTGATCCCGCTCGGCGTCCCGGTGATGCTGGTAATGTTTGTTCTGCTGTTGCGGCGCGCGGGACTGGCCCTTGCCTTGCCGATGGCTTTCTCCGCCTCCATCAAGCAATTTAATCGCGAGTAAATCGGAATAAACACGTAAATTGGGTTTACCTCATCTTCAAGTGTCGTCGCGCACAATGGCGCGTTTGCCATTCGATAATTGTCGAATTTGGCATGTGGAATAGCGCGGGCTCCAGGTTGAGCCCCGATGTCCAGAAAGGACATCATGGAAGCCGGCCAGTCACTGATCTCCGAGCTTGAGGACGCGATCCAAAGCGGCTCCAAGGACAAACGCGTCGATTCGCTGCGGCGGATCACCGACCTGTTTGTTGCCGATGCGAACCGGCTCAACGATCAGCAAATCGACGTGTTCGACGACGTCCTTTGCCACCTCATCAAGCGCATAGAAGGAAAAGCGCTCGAGGAGCTCAGCCGGCGCCTTGCCCCGATCAATCAAGCGCCAAGCGACGTCGTCCGGCAGCTCGCCCGAAACGACGATATCGCGGTGGCGGCGCCGATCCTGACGCAGTCCATGCGCTTGACCGACAGCGATCTCGTCGAAATCGCCAACACGAAACCTCAGCCTCATCTCTTGGCGATTTCCGGCCGCCCGCAAATCAGCACCACGGTGACCGACGTCCTGCTGCATCGCGGCGACCGCGATGTGTTTCACAAGCTCGCCGGAAATTCCGGCGCAAACTTTTCCGAAAACGGCTTCGCGACGCTGGTGCAGCACTCGGAACGCGATGAGCAACTGGCCGAGAAGGTCGGGCTTCGGCTCGACGTGCCGTTACGGCTGTTTCGGGAACTGTTGTTGCGCGCGACCGAGGCGGTGCGTTCCCGCCTGATGAAGCTGGCCGGACCGGAAAGCCGCGAACAAATCCAAAGAGTCCTCGCCGCCATTGCGGAAGATGCTCAGCACGAAGCAGGATTCCAGAATCAACACGACTACGCGCAGGCGCAGGCCCACGCGCAGGCGATGCGGGCCGCCGGCGAGCTCAACGAAGCGGCCGTTTTCGAGTTCGCCAAGACGGGCCACTACGCGGATTTGGTAGCGGCGCTTGCGCTGCTCTGCGGGTCGCCATTGCCGTTGATCGAGAGCCTGTTGCAGAACGGCAGCCGCGAGGCAATTCTCGTGCCCTGCAAAGCCGCGGGCCTGCAATGGCTGACCGTTCGCATGATCATGACTTGCCGCTCGGTCGGCGGCACCGCCTCCGAGCATGA
>Ga0209115_1000021_pt1 | contig 13218 bp, 10 predicted proteins | sample JacPinW_OM2H0_O2_FD_187967 | JGI IMG/M metagenome (GOLD analysis project Ga0209115, IMG submission 187967) | Forest soil microbial communities from Algoma, Ontario, Canada - Jack Pine, Ontario site 1_JW_OM2H0_O2 (SPAdes) (version 2) | ecosystem: Environmental > Terrestrial > Soil > Boreal... | reverse complement strand
AAGATCCGTGAAAATCCGTGGCAAAGTTGGGTTATTACTAGCGGCTAGCAACTAGTCGCTAGCCACTGCCCTACAACGACCGCAGGAAGTTCAGCAGGTCCTGCACCTGGGATGCTTTCAGCGTGTTGAATTTATGGATCACACCGACCGCCTCGGAGCCGCTGCTGCTGTGCGATTGAATGGCCTGGATCAGATCGGTCGTACGGCCATCGTGAAGAAAAAACAGCCGCTGCCCCAGCCCCCATAACGGCGCAGTCCGGAATTGCGTCGCCCCGGCCGCGCCCTGTTCAATGCCATCCGACAGCCCTGTTCCCATGCTATGCAGCGCAAAATCGGAATACGGATTGTAGGTGACATTCGACATGCCGGTGAACGGCGAAGCACCGGTGGTAAGCGCCGGCGAGTGGCAGAGATTGCAGCCGATCGTGTTGAACAGCGTGGCCCCGTTCAGAGTCGATGGCGTGGACGGAGCAGGTGCCGCGGGGGCAGAGAGGCGAATGAACGCCGCGAAGTTCACGATATCGGATGCCATTTCCGATGTCGTGCCGATCGTCGTCCCAAAGTTGGGACTGCTCGGGTTCTGATTCAAAATGTTGCTGGCGTCCTCTGGCGACGCGTTAAACACGCAGCCCGCGACGGCGCTGCGCTCATTAGGAAAGTTTTCGTTCGAAACACCTTGCTCCACGTTGTAAGCCTCTCCCACAAAAATCAGGAGTGACTTGTTCTGCGCCTTCCAGCCGAAACGAGTGATCGTTCCGTCGTTGCCGCTGGTGTTGAAGACGCCTTTGATCTTGAGCGCCGCTCTGGCCGAAGCCGTCGCCGCAAGATTGGCCTGCAGTGTGGCGTCGGGCGTGGCCTCCACCAGGCCCAGCCCAAACAGCGGCGTGGGGATGCGGAAGATCACATTGTTGGCGGTGAGAGCGTCTGCGAAGTCCGGTTGCGCCAGATTGCAGCCTGCGGCGTCGGAACGCCCCGCGATGGTGTAGAGGCCGTGAACTCCTCCGTCAAGGGTTCCGGTCGAGGTCTTGATGAAACGGGCTTCACGCACCGGCCCGTCGGCAGTAATAAATGAGGGAACCGCGTTGGTCGCCCCGTCCAGCGTAGCCAGTGCCACTTGTGGATTCGCGATCGGATTTTGCGGGCTGCTCAGTCCCGGACTGCTCCCGCCAATCGTGGGCTGGGCATGGCACTGCGCGCAGCTATTGCCGTTAAAGGTTGGCCCGAGTCCAACTCCGCTTTCGCTGGGGATGCCGCCGGAAACAGAATCGATTTCCTGAAAACGCAGCTGCGCCTGATTGAAGAAGTTCTGCTCATTAGGGTTGAGGGTGGAGTAAAAACTTCCAGCCGCAGGCGGACCCGAGCGCGGTCCAGGGTCGTTTTGCGCGTGTAGCGGCGCGATGCCGATTGCCGCCAACGCGAAAAGAGAAAGTGAAAGAGAAACGGTAGCCATCAAATTCCGACACTTCATCTTGTACCTCCGCATTGTGCACTTCCGTGCAAGGGGGATAGCAGGAAGATAGACACACTTCCAGCTCAAGCTTCTTCTTGATGACGTGCAGCGCGAGGTCGGGCTCCGCTGTTCAGCTCAAGCTACGAGTCGGCAAAAAAAATAGCCGGTACCGTGCCTGCCGCGAACGGAACAGCACTGTGGGAGCGGTATCCCACCAGGGATTTCTTTTCTCAGGCGAGAAAAGAGGGTTCAAACATTGCCCGGAACTTTAGGCCGGATCGGGAATCCGGTCAAGTGTTCAGAAGTACATTCTGTCGTGCGAAAAGGTACGCCCCATGTTTCGCCGAAAGGCCATCCAGCGCAAAACAGAAATGCAGCGCCCGGCCGTAGCCCAACGAGACGCTAATGTGTGCACAGCCGCCCGGGGCTGTCCGGTCGAGCGAGGATCGATTGGGCTTGCGTCGGTCACCGTGGACTTGTCGGACTTTGCCACTTGAGCGGAGAGTCGACGCCCTAACTCTGCTTTGTCTATCCCCGCGCCCTCAGAAAAGTTTCCGCAACTCGCGACGCAAAATTTTCCCCGACGCTGTCTTAGGCACGGAGTCCACGAAGCGAACTTCTCGCGGCTGCTTGTAGTGAGTCAGTCGGTCGGCAACGAACGCGCACAATTCCTCTTCCAGCTTCTTGCATCCGACAAAGCCATCGCGCAACGCGACGAACGCGATCGGAACTTCTCCCGCAACCGCACAGGGGCGGCCGACCACGCCGCACTCACGCACCGCGGGATGCTCCAACACCACCGCCTCCACTTCCGCCGGGGCAACCGGAAAACCCTTGTACTTGATCATCTCTTTCCGCCGATCCACCACGCGAAAAAAACCTTCCTGGTCGCGGGTTACGATATCTCCCGACCAGAACCAGCCATCGCGAAGCGCAACCGCCGTCGCTTGCGGCTCTCTCCAATAACCGAGCATGAACTGCGGCCCGCGCATCACCAGTTCGCCGGGTTCTCCGGGAGAAGCATCACCCGCTGAAGATTCGGCCGATGCATCCGAGGAATCGCTCTCTGCTTGCAGAACCACCCGACACTCGGTCTGCGCCACCGGATGCCCAATGGAATCCGGTCGATAAAGCTCAGCCTCGAGATAACCGACATGCGTAAGGGGCGACGCCTCCGTCATTCCATAGCCCTGGCAAACAGGGATTCCCGTGAGCCCGGCGAAACGCCGCGGCAGTTCCGGCGGCAGCGGCGCAGCTCCGCACTTCACCCATTCCAGTTTGTGATTGCGCGGGAACTCTCCCGCTTCCGCCGCCTGGCACAGCGCGTTCATCGCCGGCGGCACCATCGGCATCATGGTGACGCCTTCCTCGGTCATCAGAGAAAATAGTTGTGGCACGTGAAAGCGCGGCATCAGCACCGTCGTTGCCCCGATGATCAGCCCTGGATTCAGCACCACGTTGAGACCATAGATGTGATACAGCGGCAGAAAGCACAGAATGCAATCGTCGCGTTTCATGCGCACGGAATTCGGTCCCAGCAGTTGGTACACATTCGCGACCAGGTTGTAGTGCGACAGCATCACTCCCTTCGGTAATCCCGTAGTGCCGCTGGAATAAGGCAGCGCCGCCAGCGCCTCGGTGCTAATCTGTTCCGGCCTGGGCGTCGCGGCAGTTGCACCTCTCAGAAGATTCGCAAAATCCTCCGCGCCCGCTGCCGACCGCCGAGTCGTATATACCCGCCGCAGGCTGGGCAATCCACCCAGATTGATCCCGTCAATGTTAGGCCCGTCGGTGATTAAGAAGACCGCGCCAGAATTTTCCAGTTGATAGCGAACTTCGCGCTCCCGATAAGTCGGATTCAGCAGCGTCGGAATTCCTCCCGCCAGCGTGATCGCATGATAAGCAACGCAGAATTCCCACGAGTTCGGAAGAAAAATCGCGACGATCTCTCCCGCCTTTACCCCCGCCGAAACCAGGCCATGGGCAAGGTATTCGACCGCCTCGCCATATTCCGCATAGCTCAGTCGCCGCCCGCAGGAAGCATCCACCACCGCCGTTTTCCCCGAATGACGCCGGCACGACTCAAGAATCAAGTCATGAAGAAAAAGATTGCTGGGGTCAGCGTAAAGTTGAGTGCGCAACATGGCCGGGACAGATTGTATCGGAAGCCCCGACGAACCGCTTGCGCGCTCGCGAGTTGGTAGGGGTAACGTCTGGCAAGAGGCACCGCGATCCCCGAGTTGATGTGAGTGTGTGAGCTGGGGAGAGGCTCAGGTGGGAACAGCCAGCCGCCCCCGGCTGTCCGGTCGAGCGCAGCTCGACGGTTTCCTTACCGCGGCAGGGAAACTTGATTTTCTGTGACCGACCGGTCTTGGGTGGCGCCGCGCTTCAGCGCCGCGCTAGAGAATTTCTTTCCGAGAGGCCGTAGCTTTGAGATACTTCACAACCGTAGCGGCTAGCTCGCCAGCTTGCGCAGAAACTCCTGCTCGTCCATGCGGTACTTGAAAGCCTTGCGCCCATCAATGAAGATCACAGGAACGTCATCGCTGAACTGGCGCCGCAACTCCTGGTCGGAATCCACATCGACCTCGCTCCAGGTGAAACCGCCACGGCGGGAAAGCTTTGTGAGGCTCTCCTTCACCACCTCGCACAGATGGCATCCCTTCCGCGAATAAACCACCACATTGCGGGCGTCCGGCATGCAGGGATTCTAGCGCTTCTGTTTTCAGCTTTCCAGTCTGCTCTGGTAACGATATGTCATCCCGAATCGTGCCGAAGGCGCGAGCGGGACCTCACGTCCGCCCCGTGCCGCCTCTGACGTAAATGGGACGGGCGAAGGCGACTGCGGTGACGGCCGTCCATGTAAAATCCCTCCATGCCCGATCACCCGCAGTCTCTCCGCGGCAAAACCGCGCTCATCACCGGCGGAGCCAAGCGCCTGGGCCGGGCGTCCGCGCTGGCGCTGGCCCAAGCGGGCGCAGAGGTCGCCATCACCTTTCGGAATTCGTTTCGCGAAGCGCAGCAGACCGTTGCAGATTTATCGCGACTCGGCGTGCGCGCCTTCGCCCTGCGCTGCGACATCACCGACGAAGCCAGCGTTCGCAGCATGATGAAAGATGCCGGACACGAACTCGGCCACATCGATATTCTGGTCAATAACGCCGCAAACTACGAAACCGCCGAATTCGAAGAGCTAACCGTCCAACAGTGGGACGCAATGTTCGCTTCAAACACCAGAGGCCCGTTTCTGGTTTCCCGCGAGGCGCTGCCCTGGATGCGCCGTCCCCGCGCCAGGAACCAAAACACTAACGCAGCCAGAACTACAGCAAAAAAGACTGAAACCGCAAAGACGGAATCCAAAATCATCAACATGGGGTCCCTCGGAGGCTTGCGTCCGTGGGCCACGCACGCGCACTACTGTTCGTCGAAAGCGGCGCTGCACATGCTCACCAAAGTGATGGCGAAAGCCCTGGCGCCGGAAATCGCCGTAAACGCGGTCGCTCCCGGCATGATCGATCTGGGAGAAAAACCTGCGGCGGCCTTCATGCGCCGCATGACAAAACAAACCCCCATGCAGCGCAACGGCCGCGCAGACGAAATCGCCGCAGCCGTCCTGTTCTTCGCGACCGCCCCACAATTCATCACCGGCCAGATTCTCGCCGTCGACGGCGGAATCGGACTCTAGAACCCCGGAGCATTTGCCCTGAGCGACCCGGGGAGCGGCTGAGAATAGTCCGGCGCTTTCAGTGCTGAGTAGGTTCGAAACATATCGAACCAGTGCCGTAGGGAAGGCCGAAATGCTCGCAACATTGCCTTCGTGATACTTCGTGTCCTCCGTGGTTCAATCTTTTGCTCTGAACACTCCCCGAAATAGCCATTGCTTCTTAAGCAAGGTATATTGGGGCAAATGAAGAAATCCCAGCGCAGCCCCGCTCCCCGAATCGCCATCGCCATCATGGCCGCCGGCAAGGGCACCCGGCTGAAATCACAATTACCTAAAGTGTTACATGAAGTCGGCGGAAAGCCGCTGTTGGCGCATGTAATCCGCGCCGCCACTGCGGTAGTCGCGGGCCCCGACGTCTACGCGATCATTGGTCATGAAGCCGATCGCGTGCGCGCAGCGACAGAAAAATCAGGTATCCGTTTTGTGCTGCAGTCCGAGCAGCGCGGCACCGGCCATGCGCTCATGGTGGCGCAGCCAGCTCTGGCGGGCTATGACCACGTGATCGTGCTCTCCGGCGACGCACCGCTCATCACCGCGGAAACCATCGCCCGCCTGCGTGACTTCCATCTGCAGGAGCACGCCGCCATGACCCTGCTGAGCGCGGAGCTCGAGAATCCCACTGGCTACGGTCGTGTTCTGCGCAAAACCCCGCGCGGATCAGAAGTGCAAGCCATCGTCGAAGAAAAATCCGCTACCCCCGCGCAGAAAAAAATTCGCGAGATCAACTCCGGCTTTTACGTTTTCGCAATCCCGGACCTCTACCAAAACATTGCCCGGCTCTCCACCGCGAACCCGCACGGCGAATACTACCTGACCGACATGGCCCAGATTCTGCGAAAAGCGAGGCGCAGAGTAGTGGCGTGGAGAACTGCGAACCCCAGCGAAGTCCTGGGAGGCAACACCCGCGCAGAGTTGGCCGAGATCGACGAAAAAATGCGCCTCGCCAAGTGCCGTCAGTTAATGTCCGATGGCGTTACCGTGTTCTATCCCGCAACCTGCGTGATCGACGTCGAGGTTCAGATCGCGCCCGACACTGTGATCGAGCCCTACGTGCAATTGCTGGGCAACACAAAGATCGGTACCGCCTGCCGCGTCCGCTCCTACACCGTGATACGCGATTCTGAAATCGCCGACGGAGTCACCATTCGCCCCGGCTCGCTGATCGAAGAGTCGCGCATCAAGGCCGGCGCGGTAATTGGCCCGTATTCGCACCTGCGGCCGGGCAGCGAGATCGGCGAAGCCGCGCACGTCGGCAACTTTGTCGAGACCAAGAAAATCAAGCTCGGCAAAGGTTCAAAAGCCAATCACCTCACCTACCTCGGCGACGCCGATATCGGTGCGGGCGTGAACATCGGCGCCGGCACCATCACCTGCAACTACGACGGCGTTAACAAGCACAAAACCGAGATCGGAGACGGCGTCTTCATTGGCAGTGACAGCACCCTCGTCGCTCCCGTCCGCGTGGGCAAAGGCGCGTACGTAGCCGCTGCCTCGTGCATCACCGCAGACGTTCCCGAAGACGCCCTCGCCGTCGGCCGCTCCCGCCAGATCATCAAAGACGGCTGGGCCCGCGCCAAGCGCGCAATGCAGAAAAAATAAATCCACCACCGAGGCACGGAGTCAGCAAAACCGCGCACCAAAGAAAAAGGCACTGAGCAGGTTTTTTGCCGTGCCTCAGTGCCTCCGTCGTGGTGAATAACGCTGTCTTTAGTGCGAAACCGCCGCGAACAAGTCTGAATGCATCAGCGATTGGAATTGCTGGTCGTTCGATTTAAAGTGAACTTTCACGTCCGAACTGTCCGAGTCAATCGTCGTATTGTCGATCGCGGTCTTCTCGATGGGGCTGGCACCCATTTTCTTGTACAGCATGCCCGCCTTCACCAGCGATGAAACCGTGGCCGCCGTGATCGAGTCCGATGCCACAACGTCCAGGTCAAAGTTGACCCCACTGCTGAAATCCATGGTGTAGCGCGACCCGAGCAGCCGCTTCTTTACTGTTTCATAGTCGGCAACTTTGGCGGCATCGCCGAGTGCCGAGCGTATTACGTTCTGCGTGCCGAGCTGGTCCAGGATGCTCCACACCGGCGCTGCATCCACGCTCCCCATCATGTCCGACATAATGGAATTGGTGTCAATGTTCGTTACGTCTCCGTTTTTGGTGTCCAGCGCGACCCGCAGCGCCGTGGACTCGCCGAACAGCATGGTGTTGTCATCGAGGAACGTCATCGTCATGCCGCCATCCATGGGGTAGAGCTTGGCGTCCTTGTACAGCTTGGGCTTGTAGGCCTGCAGCTTCATTTTCTTGAGCACGGCCTTCATGTTGAAGTCGCCGGTGACGATGCCCACATTCTTCACGCCCTGTTTCGGCGTGCGGAACGACGCGAACGAAAGTGTGTCCACGTCTTTGTCCGGATCAATGGCAATTCCTTTGAGAGCGCCTTCGAACTGCTTCAGGTAATCCGGCAGCAGTTGCTGTTTCAGCGCCATGGCGGTCGGCGAGTTGCGCATTGCCCGGTAGTCCACCGAGATCAATTGTTGCAGGTCGCCGGGAATCACCGACCGGGCGGAGTTGTTAAGCGGCATCCCGTAGGCAACGCTTACGAGCACGGCACAGGCAATACACAGCTTTATAGTTTTCATGGGAACCTCAAAATTCATCTTCACGAGATCTCTCTTCACAGATTTAACGTCCACGGGCCCAACGTCATAGGGTTAACGTAACCAGGTCTAGCGTTACGAGGTCCAGCTTTCACAAGATTCAGAACTACTGTTAGCAAAATAAGGGGTTCGCAAAATAAGGTGCTGGTCGCTTAGATGCACAAACCGGGACCTCTGTTCCTGGCCCCAGTCGCTATTCCGCCAATCTTCATTTTAGGGAACGATCCATTCTATTTTACTTGCACCGTCGGCGGGAAAACATTGGTACGTGTCCCAATTACCAGCCAGAGTCCCCGCCATCCTGTCCCCGCACGTGTGGGGCGGACGCTCTTGTCGGCCACTTCTGACTTTGGTTCTTGCTCCTGGTTTTGCTCGCGACCTCGAGCTCCGCTCGACCCCTCGGAGATACAAACTGCGCACACCGAAGGCCCGCGCCGTCGTTTTTGCCCTCTATTTCCAGAATGCCAAATTGGAAGCTAAGCCTGACCTGCCTTCCGGAGTTATATTCCCCTGTAAATCAACAACTTAACCAAGAAAGCTAACGTATACCCTCTGGACAGGATTTCCCCAAACGGCGGTGGGAGTTCCTTCCTTGCACCAATCTTAAAGATGGTCACCTCGCTATTCCGTTTGACACTATTTAGCAAAATAGCTAATATAGAAACGTGAAGGCAGTGTCCCGCACATTCCGCGCGCTGGCCGATCCTACCAGGCGGCAGATTCTTCAGGAATTGAAGGAGCGCGACCTGGCTGCCGGAGAGATCGCCGCGCGCTTCTCCATCTCGGGCCCGTCGATTTCCCGCCATCTCTCGATTTTGAAGGCGGCCGATCTGGTTTCGGAGCGCAGGGAAGGGAATCGCATTTTCTACAAGCTGGAGCCCGAGGAGATTGCGGGCGCTGTCGGCGACTTCCTCAGCGCCGTTTGTCCAACCCAGCTTTTATATCGCCAAAGGGCGAGAAAGGAGCCCAAATCATGAAGATCGCAATCACAGGAGGAACCGGCTTTGTGGGCGGACATTTAGCGCGCCGCCTACGAACCTCGGGCCACGAAGTCGTATTGCTCTCCCGCATAGCGTATGCGGAAGCCAGCGACCACACGCCCTACCCGGGCGCGGTGTCGCGCGTCTCGAGCGACCTGTCCGATCCCGGCATGCTGACTGCCGCCTTCGCCGGATGTGATGCCGTCGCCCACTGCGCCGGCATCAATCGCGAACTCGGCGAACAGACCTACGCGAAAGTTCACATCGAAGGAACGCGCAATGTGGTGGAAGCGGCGAAACGCGCCGGTGTGCGCCGGATTGCGTTGATGAGTTTTCTGCGCGCGCGTCCTGATTGCGGCTCGCCGTATCACGAGTCGAAGTCGGCCGCCGAAGAGATCGTCCGCAACTCGAGCCTCAACTACACGATCATAAAGTCCGGCATGGTCTACGGACGCGGCGACCACATGCTCGACCATCTAAGCCATGCTTTTTATACGCTGCCCGTTCTCGCCACGGTGGGCCTTCGCCAGAAAGCAATCCGACCGCTCGCCATTGACGATCTCGTCCCGGTGCTACTTGCAGCCATGGTCGACGGCCGCCTCGCGAATCAAACGATCGCAATCACCGGGGCCGAGGAACTCTATCTGAGCGACGCGACGCGTCGCGTGGCGGAAGTGCTTGGCCGCCGCGTGTGGATGTTTCCCGCTCCGCTCTGGTTTCACTACCTGCTGGCGCTGGTATGCGAACTCACCATGAAAGTCCCGCTGGTCGCGAGGGCACAGGTGCGGATTCTCTCCGAAGGAGTTGTCGAGCCCGCGACCGCGTGCGATCCGCTCCCCCCCGATCTGCAGCCACAGCGACGATTCACTCCAGAACAGATCAGTGTTGGGTTGCCCGCGCCCGGACCCTTCGGCCTGCGCGACCTGAGGTGCTGCGCGGGATGAGAGCTTTTCACAACATCGCAGGGGCCCCATCTTTCACGTTCTGGGCCAGAAGTGGGGATTTTGATCCGGGGATAAAGTTTTCGCTCGCGCTTGCCCCATGACCCATCCCATCCTGCTCTACGACGGCGTTTGCGGGCTGTGCAACCGGATGAACCAGTTCGTCCTGCGTCACGATCAGGCGGGCGTTTTTCGTTTTGCTTCGTTGCAGAGTGCGCTCGCGGGGCGCATCCTCGCACGCCATGGGGCAGACGCCGCTGATCTGGATACCGTTTATGTCGTGGTTAACCCAGATCAGCCGGATGAAAATCTGCTGGCTCGCTCCGAGGCGGTGATATTCGTCCTCAAACAGCTCGGCGGCTTCTGGGGCCTCATGGGATTCGTGCTGCGGTTCAAGCCCCGCTTCCTCCGCGACTTGGGATACCGCGTAGTCGCCCGCAACCGCTACCGCTTTTTTGGTCGGTCGGAAACCTGTTTCCTACCGAGCTCGGAAAATCGCGGGCGCTTCCTGGACGTTTGAGAGCGTGGCGGGGGTTCAAACGTCCCGCCGGGACGCGGTTCTTTCATCGGCGTGCGTTCCCGCCAGTAAAGTGGCAGGCTATTGTCAGTCGCCCCCTCGGGGACCCCGGTCGGCGCTAGGCGCTGAGAGCCGACAGACGGTGGCATGGGCTCGAAGCTAGGAGCTAAGAGTCAGAAGGTAAAAGCTTAAGAGCCAAGAGCCGGCCTGCTGTCGTTGTAGAATGTCCCTTTGCAATTCCGTGCATATCCCGCACGGGAAAGCACATTCCTCCACGTTGAGGTTTCATCATGCCCGATAAAGCCATCATCGATCCCAAAATCATCGACATGCAGGCCACCAACATCGATTCCATCCTGCAGGAGCAGCGCAAATTCGAGCCGCCCGCGGAGTTCAGCAAGAACGCGCACATCAAGAGCCTTGCCGACTACGAACGGATCTATCGCGAATCGATCGACGATCCCGACAAATTCTGGAGCGGGATTGCCCGCGAGCTGCACTGGTTCAAGCCCTGGGAAAAAGTTTTGGAATGGAATTGCCCGTGGGCGAAATGGTTCGTCGGCGGCCAGATCAATCTTTCCTACAACTGCCTCGACCGTCACGTCGCAACCTGGCGCAAGAACAAAGCGGCGCTCATCTGGGAGAGCGAACCCGGCGAAGTTCGCGTGCTCACCTATCAGCAGCTGCACCGCGAAGTGCAAAAATTCGCTAACGTGCTGAAGGAACTTGGGGTGAAAAAAGGCGACCGCGTAGCCATCTACATGGGCATGACGCCCGAACTGCCTATCGCCATGCTAGCCTGCGCCCGGATCGGCGCGCCCCACACCATCGTGTTCGGAGGATTCTCCTCCAACGCGCTGATTGATCGCATCCACGATTCGCAGGCCACGGCGGTCATCACGCAGGATGGATCGTATCGCCGCGGCGCGGAAGTGAAACTGTTTCCCGCGGTTGAGGAAGCGCTGAAGTCGTGTCCCAGCGTTAAGAATGTAGTCGTCTACCAGCGCACCGGAACCCCCATCAACATGCAGGAGGGCCGCGATCACTGGTGGCACGAACTGATGGCGAAAGCTTCCGATGTTTGTCCCGCCGAGCCGCTCGACGCCGAGCATCCGCTCTACATTCTTTACACTTCCGGGACTACCGGCAAACCGAAAGGCGTGGTCCACACCACCGGCGGATATTCGGTTGGCACGTATCTGACCACCAAATGGATCTTCGACCTGAAAGATGAAGACACCTACTGGTGCACCGCCGATATCGGATGGGTCACCGGCCACAGCTACATCGTCTACGGACCGCTGCAGAACGGCGCCACCAGCCTGATGTATGAGGGCGCCCCGAATTTTCCCGAGCCCGACCGCTTCTGGTCCATCATCGCGCGCCACAAAGTAAATATTTTCTACACCGCTCCCACCGCGATCCGCACTTTCGTCAAGTGGGGCAACGAATGGCCGAAGAAGCATGATATGTCGAGCCTTCGCCTCCTGGGTACGGTCGGCGAACCGATAAATCCCGAAGCCTGGATGTGGTACCGCGAAATCATCGGCGGCGGCCGCTGCCCCATCACCGATACGTGGTGGCAGACGGAGACCGGGCACATCATGATTGCGCCGATTCCCGGCGCGATTGCCACCAAGCCTGGTTCGGCGACGCGGCCGTTTCCCGGAGTGGTCGTGGACGTGGTCACGATGGATGGAAAATCCGTGCCCGAAGCCTCGGGAGGATTTCTGGTGATCAAGCGACCCTGGCCGGGAATGCTGCGCACCGTGTATGGCGATCCCGATCGTTACGTGAAGAATTACTGGTCGCAGATTCCGGGAATGTATTTCACCGGAGACGGCGCGCGCCGAGACAAAGACGGCTACTTCTGGATCATGGGGCGCGTGGATGACGTGCTGAACGTGAGCGGACACCGCCTGAGCACGATGGAAGTGGAATCTGCGCTGGTGGCGCATGAGGCGGTGGCGGAGGCCGCGGTGGTCGGCCGTCCGGATGAACTGAAAGGACAGGCGATTTCCGCATTCGTCACGCTGGAACAAGGGCGCAAGCCGACGAAAGAACTGAAAGAAGAATTGCGGAAGTGGGTGGCGAAGGAAATTGGAGCGCTGGCCAAGCCCGACGACATTCGCTTTACTGACACGTTGCCGAAAACTCGCAGCGGGAAAATCATGCGGCGTCTGTTGCGGGAACTGGCCAGCAGCGGGGAAGTCAAAGGCGATACAACCACGCTGGAGGATTTCGGAGTGATCGCGAAGCTAAAGGAAGAGGACGAGGGTTAGGACGATCGTGTGGAACGGGCACTCCTTGCCCGCTGCTTTTGACTTTGATTTCGACTGTGCCTCCGCGGACCGCTGCCTAAGGGCGAGAAGCAGGACATGACAGTTCCGCTGCGACGCCAAGCCAGCGCAGCTTCGACCGCACAGTATGGGAGCCGCAATCGCGACTTTGATTTTTAAGTCTTGTTCTCCGGATCTCCCCGCAACAAATAAATTCTGCCCGATCCAATCCACCTGGCGATTACTTCCGTACTCATGACGTCGGAGAGTGGGCAACGCAATCAGGCTCGATACAGGCCCGCATTGCAGACGTGTCACTCCCCCAAAAAACTAATCTAGGAGATGAAGTCATGAGCCTTTCCAAGTTAACGGAAGCGATCGGCCTAAGCGACGAAATTTCGAGGCGATCGTTTTTCAAGCGTGCCACGATTGTGGGAGCCACCGGCGCAGTCGCGATGAGTGGACTCGTTACCCTGGCCTCAGCGCTGGATCGCGGGACAACGGACCGGGAAACAGCTGCTGCGAGTGCGGACCCCGACATCAAGTCCACCACTTTGAAGGGATCCGATCGTGACATTCTGATGGCGGCGGAGATCGCCGAGGCGCTCGCGGTCACCACCTACACCAACATCATCAACATCGCGCCATTTTTCGCCCGTATACCGGCGG
>Ga0209115_1000019_pt1 | contig 13448 bp, 22 predicted proteins | sample JacPinW_OM2H0_O2_FD_187967 | JGI IMG/M metagenome (GOLD analysis project Ga0209115, IMG submission 187967) | Forest soil microbial communities from Algoma, Ontario, Canada - Jack Pine, Ontario site 1_JW_OM2H0_O2 (SPAdes) (version 2) | ecosystem: Environmental > Terrestrial > Soil > Boreal... | reverse complement strand
CAAATACAATACACGCGGAAGTTAATTAGTGCCTGGACTAAGATGTATGTCGGAAAAGCTTTACCCAGCACAAGTGAGAAGCATCACTTAATGTCAGCAATCTACGACGACAGATCGTACCACGTAATTCCAAATACAGGACGGATAGTGAAATGAAAGAAATACATGGAGACATGTGGAAGTATTTTAGTGATGATGAAAAGTATGAGCGATACGTGCTATGTATAACGACTAATGGATTTGTTAAAAACAATGGTGATTGTGTAATGGGTAAAGGTAATGCTTTTGAAGCTAAAAAGAGAATGCCAGATTTGCCTAGGAGATTAGGAAAGCTAATACAAGAAAAAGGAAATAGAGTTTTCCTGCAACCGTTGGGGTGTGACGACGCATTTCCAGAATGTCGTATACTTACCTTTCCTGTGAAACATAACTGGTGGGAGAAAGCCGATCCTAAGCTTATACGCGAATCTGCGAAGCAATTAAGAAAAATAGCTAAAGCTAGTAAAGGCTTTACATTTATCCTACCCCGGCCTGGGTGTAATAATGGAAAGTTGGATTGGAAAGATGTAAAACCATTGTTGAAAGATCTACCCGATAATGTTAAGGTGATTACGAATGAGTAGTTATTTCAGAGATAGCGATTTCCAAGAGAAGATGTTAATGTTCATCTGCCGAGACAGAACGTTCTTAAAGAAAATGTCCGGCTTATTAACCCCAGAACACTTCAAACCGAAACGTGGGGAGGGGATGATAGAAGCATACTGGATAGCGCAGATGGCATTTCAGTACTGGAAAGATTATCGAGAACCTATAGGCGGAATGCTCCAGACGGAAGTTCTCGACTACATAAGAAAAAACAAACGTAAGATCGGGAACAAGAGCAGAGATAAGTTACTCAACCTAACCCAGACAATTAAAAAAGCGAATGGACTCGTAGCAGTAGAAGCCGTAGAAAAGAAAGTGGCAGAATACCTCCAGCGTCAAAACAAAGCACACGCCATCAAAGAACTCATATCACTCCAGGAAAGAGGGGAGCTTACCGACAGCAAGTTTCAGCGTATCTGCAAGAATGCACTCCAGACGTTCGACAACACACTTAAGGTTAGTGACTACACCGAAGAAGAAAGCATAGAGAAAAGAATAAAGCGTAGAGAACGGAATCGAGAGCGTAAATGGCCGTATCTTTTAATTGATCCACTTGACAAGCAAGTTAGAACATTTCCCCGAGGAGAAGTCGGAATCATACTCGCCAAGTATAAGATCGGAAAAAGTACGATGGCCGTACACATAGATCAAGCCTACGCACTTCAGGGGTACAACGTTCTGCATTTTACATTGGAAGATATAGCCGACATGGTAGAGGACAGACTCGATGCCAGCTTCACCGGAATAAAGATGAAGCGTCTGATGGATAGATCGAGTCGTGTAAAACGTAGAATGCGGAAGAAGTTGATGCACATACGTGGAAAGATAAAAGTCATAGACGGAACAGATGGAAGCATGACCGTCCAGCGTATAGAAGAAATATGGGAAAACTTCCGTAACCAAGGATTCACCGCAGACATGGTGTGTATTGATTACGATGAGGGCATTACTCCCAGTGAACACTACAAAGGGGATAGTGGGGAAAGAAAAGAAGCGAGTGAGATATACAAAGCCGTAAAACTCTTTGCTGCAAAACGTGACATATGGCTTTGGATTTGTGCCCAGACCAAACGAGGAAAAAGTGGTGTACGAAAGATGATTGTAACCGGAGACGATTCAGCGACCGACATTTCCAAAATGCGACGATGTGCGATGGCGATAGGAGTAGGAGACGGACCCGAAGAATGGGGTGATGATGGTAGGTACTTGAACATAGCCGTCCACAGATACGACCGCGGAGGGCGTGGATGCCCGATTATGGGCGATTTTGAGAGAGCTATCTTCTATGACCGCGAGGCCACTGAAAACGCGGTTAAAAACCATAGGCAAGATAACGATTGACCATTTCTGTATAATATACATGAGGACCAAATTTCTATGAAGGTACGAGAATTGATTGACATACTTAATCAGCTTGACCCTGATTTACCAGTAATGGTAAGGGCGTACGAAAGTAATTTGAATGAGATTACAAATGTTAACCAGATTCGTGTTATTGACCAATGGAAAGATGAGCATCCTTACAATAATGAATCGTACAATGGTCAATATAAAAATATCGATCACGTAGCAGCCGATCCTAACGATCCTTATATTCAGGAGTACATCGATCAAGACGTAAAAGAGGCTGCGAAGAATAATTATCCCGTGCTAAATGCTGTATATTTTTGGTCTACTTGTGATGGACAATACTTACAATGAGAACTCAGGACGAAATCCGCGAACTTTTAACACAAAAATTCAGTAAAGAAAAGAAACGTCTAAAGTCGTATGGTACGAAAGTCGACTCATTCCAGTTGGCAAACGTAGTAACGCAATACGTAAGGGCGTTAAATAGTGAAGCTAGAAAAAGTGAGTTGAAGTACCTAAACAAGTTTTTTGACAAGCAAAAGATTGATCCGGGCAAACGTACAAAAGCATACATAACAGAACGAATCAAGTCTTTAGACCAGATGGCCGACTTAATAAAAAGAGTGGCAGAAGACAACGAGAGTAAACGACCTTGGAAATCACATAAGTCTAAGCATAGGAGTAAACATGACAAAAGAAGAAGCAATAAAAGTAGCAGGCATAATTAAAACAGCAGATCAAGGGTGTTCGACGTGCTATACGAAGTTGGCTGATACTATGCAAAAACAATTCCCAGAATTTAATTGGAGGGAATTAGTTGAAACTGTTTCAGAAATATGGCCAGATGAGGAGTAAACATGGAAGAACTTCTAAAAAGGATTGAAGACTTAGTGAAGAAGATACGTGAGAGTAAAACAGCAGAACAACGTGCAGTAACAATCTATGTTCTCGAAGATGTAGTTGGTGATCTCTCCGCTGATTACGCCGATGATATTATGATCGAAAAAGAGTGTAACGAGTTAGAGAGTTATGGATCTAATTGATGCGCTGCAAGCAGCAGAGATTGACTATCATCCAGGACGCGACGACGAAGAAATATTCATATGCTGCCCTTGGTGTGGTGATGAAAGATTTCGACTCGGAGTCAACATCCAGACAGGACAAGCCCATTGCTTTAACGATGGGTGTGAATGGAGTAGCCGCGGAGATTACACATTCCGTAAACTCCAAGAAGCGCTCGACACAGGAGAGATCGAAGCCAAACAAGAAAGAAGAAAAAGGAAAAAACGTCGAATGGAAAAGTTAGAGTTACCTGAGGGATTCGATTTATTAAGTTCTGTAGGACAGCAAGGCTCGGATCATTGGGCCAAGAAAGCTTGGAGTTTCGTTCGTACTAGAGGTATAACGAAAGAACAGATACGTGATAAGCACATAGGCTACACACTTCACGGTCCATTCAAATATAGAATAGTGTTTCCAGTGTACCTAAACGGCGTCCTACGCGGACTAGTAGGAAGAGATTTCACTGGAAAACTCGAACCTAAGTATAAAAACAGTGTTGGAAGTAAGTGTCTCTACAACCTGCCGGAGAATAAACATTCGACGTGTGTACTTAGTGAGAGTGTCATCCCAGCATTAGCCATCGAACGTTCAGCTAAAAGATTAGGAATAGACTCACTCGGGCTTCTCGGGCATTCATTAAAGGACGATCAGATAGACCTCCTAAAACACTACAAGCGTGTGATCGTCTGGTTGGACCCGGACCAAGCAGGAGTGCAAGGAATAGTAGGAACACGATCAGATAGTAAAGGAATCTACCACCAGTTACGTGACGCCGGAAAATCCGTAAAAGTAATACTCCCAAAAGGAATGCTTGAAAACGATAGCTACGACACGCGTGACCCAGATGAGATGGATCAACATGAAATAAGCAAACGATTGGAACACGCCGAATCTATGAACGATAGTTTGTGCTTACAACTTAAGAATTGGATGGCCTTCGATGAGTGAAACTTGGATAAATAAATTAGTACATAGGATAGTATTTGATTTAGGTTGCTCCACTGAAACCAATGTTTCTGTTGCTATTGAACGTGGCTTACTTAAGGGAATAAATGAGTGGTATGATGAATGGGAAAAGCACGCCAAAGAAGTTGATCCAGTTGGTTCCTCCGATGATTACTATTGGCATGGAGTAAATGACTTCAAGAATTTCATTGAAGAGAAACTTAAATGACTTCCGTAATCCTCGTTGACGGAAGAATGCGTTGCTTTGCCAACAACCACGTAAACCAGTACCTTACGACGCAAGACGGTCATCCAACAGGAGCGATCTACGGATGCTTGAACTCCATGATATCGTTGCACAACCGACTACCAGAAGCAGCCATAGTATGGGTATGGGATGGAAGAGGAGAAACGTGGCGACATAAGTTCATGAGTACTCTGCCCCAGTTGGATGCCAAGGATTTTAAGGACGACGAATCAGAAGAGTACAGTAATGACCTAGTAACAATGGGAAACCAATGGATGGCAGCACAGTTAGACTATATGAAAATAGCTGACTCTGCGTTTGAAAAGCATGGAGTAGATATACTTAAGCCAAAGAAAGAAAAGAAGTTCGGATACAAAGCCAACCGTGCAAGACCTGAACTAGAAAAGAAAAAGAAGAAACCCAAGTACCCCGAAACTCCACGCGAAAGAGCTTTGCTCCAGATACCAATTCTTAAGATGATACTCGAAGGATGTGGAATACGAAATTACGAGGTAGAAGAAGTAGAAGGGGACGACCTGTTAGCGATGTTAGCCAAAACAATCATCCATCTGGACCCCGAAGCTGAAGTCTACATCCACTCCGGAGATAAAGACTACTACCAGTTACTCCAATACAAGCAAGTGGAAATAATCAAGAATATCAAAGACGGAAAAATACAGAAGGTTACTGCCAGTGACGTACTACAGGAATATGGTGTTAAACCGAAGAACTGGGCCAAGTACGAAGCATTAGCCGGAGGACATAACAACGTTCCTCATATTTCAGGGATAGGATCGGTGATGGCGAAGAAGATGCTGGAAAATGGAATTGATCCGTCCAAGAAAGAGATGCCCGAACAGTGCAAAAACTATACCCGTTTCTTTTCTCATAACCCAGAAAAAGTCTGGGAAGCAATCCACGGATACTACAAACTCTGCCGTCTAGTCGATGATCCTAACGACGAAGTACTATCACCTGACGTACGAAAAAGACTAGCACCTATATTCAGTCACTTCGACCACGTGAAACGTTTCTACCGCAGTAGCAAGGGAAAGACGCCGGAAGCATTTAGAAAAGTGTCATTCTCTCTCACCAGATGGGAAATGGCTAGCATACTCGCTCGACGACAAGAGCTATGGGAGATACCGTGATGCCGCAAGATCAAGATAAAAGTTCATGCACAAAGTGTGGTAAGGAAATTGTGTATTTCGCTTCCAGTAAAGGTTGGTATCATGCTCCATTCATGACGTATTATTGTAAGGTTCGACCGAACGTATATTCTCAAGATAATAATGAATTCAATCGAGCTACACCACCCGATGCCCATGAACACTGATATATTATGGACTTGCGAAAATCATCGAAATTCTATACAATTAAGAAGACCTCGAGGCTCTGTATACTTCGAGGCCATTTTTGTTTTCTATGAGTTTTTACCTTAAATCAGGAGCCTTATCAATGAAAGGTTCGAAGGTGTCGTTAGAGGACTATCGCAAATTAGTTGCCATGATGGCTTGGAAGGCATGGCGTAGACTACCAATGCAAACGAGAATATGGATTGGAATTGAAGACATGATAGAGTCGGGAATGGTGCAAGCTTGGAAGTTGACCCAGACATACAATCCAAGTTGGGCATCATTTAGTACCGCACTCTACCACAGACTGCATCGACATTTTATAAACGAGTTCCTCGAATACCATTCTTCCCAGCAACGTGGTTGGCACCGTGTAGAAGGAAAGTTGAGACCAATACCTCATAAATCAATTCAAGCGATGGAGTATAGTATGAAGAGAAATAAAGAGGAAAGTTACCTTAGCGATGTAGCAGCTACAATTCCAGCATTAGTCGTATCCGCCGACTCGATAGAAAACAACGCATTGACAGAGTGCTTCGTTGTTCCCACACTAGAAAAAATCTACCAAGAAGCTACACCCAGACTCAAACAAGCAATCGTGGAATGGTTCCTCAGTACGGAAGCCCATAGAATCCACAATGACAGTAAACGGTTCAAGAAATCAGCAAAGGAGTTTAGGGAATTATGCCAGCACGAACATTTAGTATTTGACGATTGTTTGCACTTAGTACGATCGCCAGCGTGTTTGGATAAACTGTCTCGTGATTTATTTGGTATCCCACATAATCTCGATAGGCCGTGCCCTACCGCTGAGAGGGTATTGTGAGTACGTGTAATAAACCGAAGTATCATAGTGGAGAATGTATTCCGAAAGAATTTGCACGAAATAGACTCACAAAATGTGGTAAGGAAATTGATTCCAACGGAGACACACTTATGAAAATCGACTTAGATAGTTTAGATAGTGATGAGTGTGGGTTAGTGTTTACGGAACAAGAGAAACAAGTAATAGCCGAACTCTCGAAGAAGCAAGAACTTCGGCCCGCAAAGGTGATTAAACAAGCACTAGCAACTTACCAGTTGATCGTAATGGGAACTCACGAATTGCATGAAGTTACTCCTAAACTCAAATTGAATGCTCCGCGTCCACGCCGACCAGAGGATGTTATGAAAGAGCAGCATTTTACTGTTCAGATGTTGATTGATAAGTTGAAAGCGTATCCTCCAAACATTTTTGTACATGCTAGAGATAATGAAGGACCTCTTGGGTCGTACAAGGTATTTGAAGCAGAATTGGAAGAGTCTCGAAGTGATTTAATTTGTTTGATAGGATAAAAATATGAAGTCATGTAAAAATATAGTTGAGTTACGAAAAGAGTTTGCATCAGTAAAAAGTGTAGTAGCTGGAGATACAAGATTTATCGCACAAGCGTTAATGTTTGTGATTGAGCAGAACTCGGAGATACTTAAACAGCAACCAAAGGAGAAAACTAACAATGGCAAAAGGAAGCGCTCTATCAAAGGAAATGAAGTGTTCGGAAGAACTGCAAGCGATTGTGAAGGAAAAGACGATCAGTCGAGGGCAGATGATGAAAGCAGTTTGGAAATACATAAAACGCCACAACCTACAGGGAGCGAAGAACGAAAAGGGTAAGATGGACAATCGCTGGATTGCCCCAGATGAAAAACTTGGAGCAGTGATAGGAACGAAGCCACTGTCTATGTTCAAAATGACTTCCAAACTGAGTAAGCATCTTTCGTAGGAGAATAAGTATGAATGTAGGTCGTATAATCTATGGCTACTGCAATGGTTTCTTTGGCAGAGATTCATATAATAATAAAAGAATCGAAGCTGAAGGAATAGATTGGGTTGTTGCTCGAGCTATTGACGAAGACGCATCCCCAGAATTTGCCGAGTTTTCCAGTACAAGTGATAAACAAAAGTACATCGAAGACTGGAGTAAGGATACCAGTGTTTAGTTGCACTCTATGTTCCGAACGTTATACCTTGGAAGATATAAAGCAAGGAAACTACTTCGCTACCACCAGCACCTGTCTACCATGTTACAAAAAGATGTATAAGAGTAAAGTACGTTGTTTTGGAAAGAAAGAAATGTACGACTTGAAAGTAATTGCCTGTCAAGAATGTCCAGATGCAAGGATATGTAAAACGTTTGTTAACCATAGAAAGGAATTCCAATGAGCAAGCATGATGACGATGAAAGTAGTGACGCTAGTGTAGCCGAGGTAGAAGAAAGCGATGTCGAATCTAGTGACGAAGAAGTAGAAGACGAATCCGAAGAGGAGACTAAACCTAAGAAAAAGAAGAAGGAGAAGAAATTGAAAAAGGATAAGAAAGAAAAGAAGCCTGACAAAAAGAAAGGGAAGGCGGAAAAGAAGGATAAGAAAAAGTCTAAGGACAAAGAGAAGTCCAGTAAATCCAGTAAGCGTGGTCCACGTGGTGCTCAGTGGAAAACTTGGACTAAGCCCTATCAACCGGGATCATGCACTCATCAGCTAGCAGCTGAGATGGTTAAGAAGGGTGGGTTGAAAGAAAAAGATTTCCTAAAAATGTGCAAGCACATCGGTGGCAATCCTGCATTCATGCTTCGGGTAATATCTCGTGGAGAAACAAAAGGATGGAGATGGGAATTTGATGACTCCAACGGTCGTTATAGAATTCTCAGTCTTAAGAAAGACCCTAAAGCATATCGCTAAACCCATACATACAATGTCCTATCATAAGTACTTAAGGATAATCGATTTGATAGGACATTGTATGTTTGCAATCTTACTCCCGGGAAAATGGTGGTATCAGTTCATTCCAGATGCAATGTTTGTTTTGTGCATGATGATAAGTATAGTGAAAACAAAAAAGTTAACACCCCCAGAATTTAGTATGAAGAATAGTACACTTCTGAAGTTGCATCAGTTTTCTCACACAATTTATTTACCAGTACTAACATTATTCATAGGATGGCGCTTATGTCTCCATTGTCTAGTACATGTGATTTGGGATCAGTATACGCACCAAGAGTCGTGGCAGAAGAGGTCATTATGGAAAATACTACAGTAGTATTGTTTAGTGGGGGTCTTGATTCTCTTGCTTGTTACTATTGGGCTGTCGATCAACGTCGAAGAGAAAAGCCCTACAGTAGTACAATAGTTGGATTGTACGTTGATCTGGCTACTCCCTACTCCCAGGTTGAAATGGGAGTTGCAAGGGATATGTGCAAAAGTTTAGGAATAAAGTTAAACATAGTACCAATGAGATTTATGGGGGAATTATCTGATAAAGTCGGGCATGTTCCACTCAGAAACATATTTCTGCTAGAAATTGCAGCGTTGTACGGTAATAAAGTAATGTTTGGAATGTTGCATGGAGAATTATCTGAGGATAAGGGATTTCCATTTCTACGTCGAATGCAGGGATTATTCGATACACAGACAATCAAAAATCTATACCATGATGAGAGTAAGATAAAGTTGTATGCTCCGTTTGGTAATAAAACTAAAACAGATGTAGTACGATTTCTGCTCACACACAACGTTACAAGTCAACAGTTACGAAAAACAGTTGGGTGTTTGCGAGGAACAGTGTGTGGAGAATGTCCACCTTGTTTTAATCGGTGGATGGCATTTGAGAACAACACTTTATTTGACATTGACAAGTATCCCCAAGATATTCATCCAGCTATATGGGGATTACAGGAGATGAAAGCCTCGCGTTCTGGTAACAAAAATATGTTCAAGCGTTCGTTGTTGAGTATTCCATTGTGGGAAAAACGTAAGTGGATACGTGATGTGTGGAAGGCATACAAGAGTGCATACAATCGAGGAGTGATCTTAGAAAATCCACGTATGGTGTTAAAGCAAATTATAGGAGTATAAGTATGACACTAGCAGTCTGTACAGTTGTTGAAAATCCGTTGCAATGGAAAGCTAGAGAAAAGAACTATAAAGTTTTTGCTAAACATGTGCGAGATTCAGGAGCGCAGTTATATACAATCGAAATAGCTTATGCTAATCGTCCACATATAATTCCTAATGTATATCCTGATTACGTTTTTCATGTACGAACTGATTGTGAGATCTGGCACAAAGAAAATGCTCTTAACCTTCTACTCCAGCGTGTAACAGAGGATAAAGTCGCATGGATAGATGCAGACATAACATTTGCTCGTCCTGATTGGGTAGAAGAAACACTTCGTCTCTTAGATCACTACCCTATCCTCCAGATGTTTAGTCATACAATCAACCTAGGATCAGACTACCACCCTCGTCCAGATGCACATGATGGTTATGTGTATGAATGGTTGAAACATGGTAGAAAGACTCCAACCAAAGAAATACGAACTGGAATAGCCTGGGCCGCCAGAAAAGAAAGTCTCAGCAAGATTGGAATGTTGATTGATTGGGCCATAGTGGGTGGAGGAGACCACCACATGGCTGCGGGATTTATTGGTGACATGAACGCTTCATTGGGGGCAAAGTTTTCCGATAATTATGTTGATAAGTGCAAGCAGTGGTCATATGCAGTTGACAAACACATAAACAAACAAGTCGGCTATGTCCCAGGACTTGCACTCCATCATTGGCATGGAGATCACAAGCGTCGAGAATACAAAACAAAGCCAAACATCATGGCGGATAATAACTACCAGCCTGATAACGATCTTCGGAAGGATTGGCAAGGCTTAAACTACTTAGTCGGAGAGAGAGAAAAACTACGAGATGATATTAGAGATTTCCTCCGCAGACGCGATGACGATAGCTTGGAAGATACAAGGCTTATACCGTGAATATCCATACCAAAGCCGTCAAACCTTTGATCTATTTCTCTGGGGTTGGTTCAAGTGGTGGGGATGAGCTTGAGCTGATCAAGCAAGGGGCGAAGTATCGATGTTATAGTTATGCTTATGCTTGCCGAGATGGATTCTATTACCAGAAAAGTGTTGAGAAAGCGATGAAAACATCATTAGAGAATAATGTAGGAATAATGATGGATTCCGGAGCCGCTAGTTTTCATGGGTGGCAGAAAAAAGGACTACGCAAAGTCGGAGGTAAGTTTTCAGTACGCGATGAAGTTACGCTGCGTGATGGTGTAATAAAAAACTACGTCAAATATGTGAAACAGAGGGAAAAAGATTGGGATTTCTACTTAACTTTCGATTATGTTAAGCAATGTCCTGTTATCTATGGAGTGCAGAAAAGACTTGAAAAACTAGGCATCAATCCAGTGCCAGTGTTTCACGGAGACGAACCTATTGACTGGTTTAAAAGGTACTGTGAAGAAGGGCATAAGTTGATATGCCTTGGATCGGTACGACGTAGTAATAAAAACTACAGAGTGTACTTCGATCGGGTATTTAACATGGCAGAAAAATATGGTGTACTGTTGCATGGGCTGGCGATCACAAGTTTGTCTCTTATGTTTGGTTTTCCGTGGTACTCAGTTGATAGTGCCACGTGGGCTAAAGTAGCAGCATTTGGTTGTGTGCTTACTACCAGTGATACCGTTAACGATACGTTTGGATATATACATATGAGTAACAAACGTCATGGTCAGTCACGTGGAATAGAATACTGTGAACTTGATAAATTCCAGAAAAAACAGTTGGAACGAGTTGTAAATGACGATGGTTTCGATGTAAAAGATCTAGTTGAAGATGGAGCGAAACGTTCTCTGTATAACATCTATGTTTTCTCCCATAAAATCGCACACTTGAAAGCTGACTTGAATGACTCACGTCAAAAATGGAAGAGTCTACTCGTCTAAATAAGAAACTGTACTTTCTGTATAATATAACTATGAATCTTCCCACCAAGATACGCATCGAGTCATCATCCAATTGTCAGTTAAAGTGCCCATCTTGTCCGACGGCAACAGGTGCGATACGGCAAGCTATTAAACCCCAGCATCTATCTTACGATAACTTTGTGAAGTTGTTAAACAACAATACACATATTAAAGATGTAGAGTTATCAAACTACGGGGAAATCTTTTTGAATCCTCAACTGTATTGGATTATGAGATATGCTCATAGTCAAGGTGTAAGATTACATGCTGATAACGGAGTAAATTTTAACTTTGTCGATGAAGATGTGATGTACGGGTTAGTTGGGTTTGAGTTTAATAGTATGACTATATCAATAGATGGAGTTACCGAAGCAACGTACTCTAAATATCGTGTAGGTGGAAATCTCAAGAAAGTGCTTAAAAATATTGAACACTTGAATAGTATCAAGAAGAAATCCAGCATTGACTACCCAAAGTTGACGTGGCAGTTTATAGTCTTCGGGCACAATGAACATGAACTTGCCACGGCTAGAGAGATGGCAAAAGAATTGAACATGGATTTCTACGCCAAACTTAGTTGGGATGAAGGCTTCTCTCCAGTACAAGATACCAAACTAGTGCAGATACAAATCAATGCACCATACGCTAGTCGGAAAGAATACGAAGAAACTACAGGTGAAAATTACTGTCGTGGTATATGCCAGCAGTTATGGAATGCTCCAGTAATAAACTCCGACGGTACAATGCTCGGTTGTTGTCGAAACTTCTGGGGAGATTTCGGTCCTAATGTATTTGATGTAGGATTGGAAGCAAGTCTAAGTAACGCGAAAATGGACTACGCTAAAATGATGCTACTCGGATTACACCCAGCTAGAAACGATATTCCATGTACCACTTGTGACATATATCTCGATCTAGTTAAAAGTGGCAAATATCTAACTCCGGAAGAAATTGAACGTGAGAATAGAACGCTTAAGGAAAAGTTAAATGGATAACAGAGCAAAAGTGGTAAGTCAGATACGAATGGCGATGGCGTCGTTGTACGATCTGGAAGCTGTGAGTAGTTGCATAGACAAAGAGCATACGTATAACTCCCCCGACCGGATCGCTAAGTCGATTATGGAAATGATTAGTGGTTGCTGGGAAACACCCCACGACGTATTAAGAGCTGTGTTTAAGAGTGCAAAATTCGACGAAATTATTTACATCAATTCCATAAGTTTTACGTCACTCTGCGCCCATCATATGCTGCCTTTTTTCGGAAAAGCACATTTTGGGTATCTACCAGACGCACATATTGTTGGGTTGTCAAAAATCCCCCGCTTAGTAGAAATCTATTCCAAACGTCCGCAGATACAGGAACAACTTACTACGCAGATTGTAGATACGTTCACCGAAGTTATTAAACCTAAAGGTTGTGGAATAGTAATTGAAGCTTACCATCTATGCATGAATATAAGAGGAGTCGAGAATGAAAGTGCGTTCACAAAAACTACAGCGCTCAGGGGATGTTTCCAAGACGGCAGTACGAAAGAAGAATTCCTCCGTGGCATCTACCAAGTCACCCCGCACATCTGGCCTTAAAAATTATGCATTGGTTGTGGAATTTGATAAGCTTAAAAATGTACCGTACGCAGATGTTACATTTTTCGGTACACTGAAACAAGTTGAAAAGGAATTAAAGCGGCAAGAAAAGACTAAACATCATACTGAAGAATTATCAATCTGGACGAGGTACGCTTGATGTGGGAAATAAAAACAAGTAGACTAATTGCCGGACTTGATCTCTTGAACCTTATTCCCGAAAAAGTAGGACTATCCTCCAGTGAATTCGTCTGGATGCACGGTAAAGACGACAAAGTAGTACTATCCGTAGCATCCTACATCATGGGTGAAATAGTTTTAACCGGAAAGGGTACATTCCCAAAAGGCGACTACTACATAGACAGGCGTGTACTCCTGCCGTTTGTCTACGCCTCCAAAGAGTTAAAGAACAAGAATACATTCCAGTTCGACATAAAGAAGCATCAGTTGATAGTCCGTC
>Ga0209115_1000018_pt1 | contig 14200 bp, 12 predicted proteins | sample JacPinW_OM2H0_O2_FD_187967 | JGI IMG/M metagenome (GOLD analysis project Ga0209115, IMG submission 187967) | Forest soil microbial communities from Algoma, Ontario, Canada - Jack Pine, Ontario site 1_JW_OM2H0_O2 (SPAdes) (version 2) | ecosystem: Environmental > Terrestrial > Soil > Boreal... | reverse complement strand
CCAGGTCGAAAACCATCACGCTGTCCTCGGAGATCTTCATCAGCATCTCGACATCACCTCGCATCAGCACCCGTTCGCGGTCGGACAGGTCGCAGACGAACACCGAGTACTGCACTCGCGTCCCGTAGCCTTCCATGCAGATCGCGATACTCCGCAGCCGACGATCGTCACGGATGTCATACGCCACGAGGTACCGTCGCCTGGCCATGCCGACTCCTACCTAGTGACCAAGGGCTCATAGGACGGCAGTTCGCCCAGAAGGTGAGCGGCGAGGATGCGTGCCTGAACCTCGACGGCACGCCGATAGGTCACCTCGTAGCCGAACTTCGGATGCCGCACCTCCGCACCCATCCTCCGTTCCCACGCCCGGATCACCGTCTTGCGTCCGTCGGCGGTCAGCGACACGGCCCCGGCGCGGATGTTCGTCGCCGTGCGAGCGAGCGCGCCGGTGGCGGCGATCCCCCCGAAGAACGGAGTGACGATGTTGCCGATGCCGAGCGCGACGAGCTCCGCGTTGGGGTCGTGCTTCTTCCCCGTCATGGCGTCGGCGATGACGGCCGAGAGGAGCGACTCGATCGCGCCGAGCATCGCGATCGCCAGCGCGGGCCGGGCGTGATGCGTGAGCACAAACACCGGCGTATGGTACGGCGGATTCTCGCCCCACCACCCTTTCCACGAATCATCTTTCCACGGACCACGAACCGGCCCAAACATATTGCGGCCCAGAATCCAGGCGCCCACGTTTTCGAAAGATTCCGCCGCAACATCGTTGTCAACGCCCGTGCTCCCGCCGCTTTGGCCGTGCATCTTCTTGAATGTATCGGTCGGGAAAAACCATGAGTGCAATTCGAGCCCGCGCACTCCCAGAGGATTCTGCAAATCCTGCCGGGGTCCGGCGCCAAATCCGTCGATGGAAATCGAAAAGGCAGCAACTTTAACTTTACTCATTCCTATCCCTTTCTTAAATATTCCGATTGTATTTAATCTCCACAGAAAATGTTCGTCATTCCGACGCGCGAGCGGGCGAGGCAGGAGGAATCCGCTATTCGGCGAGGGTGGGGATTTTGGATTTTTTACTTCCTCTCCAAGCGATTTCGTATTGAGAGAAAGCCCCGCTCGACAACGGAGCCCAGCGCGATCTGCCGCTTTCGGGTATAGGCTGTTTGAAGTCCAATCATGCGAGGTCGGAAATGAGAGCGTGCATAACATCCGCATTGTGCTTGATCATTTTTTTAACAGTTGCAGCGCGCTCCGATCCTGCAGAGCGGCTAGCTTCAGCGGAGACCTCGTCTACGACGCTTCGTTTGTCGCGCGAGGAATATCTCGACCGGGTGCGGGCAATCTGGACCGCACAGATGATCGCTCAATTGACGGGATTACGATTTGAACATCAGCCGGCTTCAACGCTGCCCATGACTCCCATGACCCATATGCCCGGCTACGCGCCTGTAGACGATGACTACTACTATGAGATGGTGGCGATCCGCGCATTCGAGAAATATGGCATCGGTCTCACGGTCGAGCAACTCGGGCAACAATGGCTCGAGAATAATGCCGGCACGTGGGGATCGAGCGAACAGGCGTTGATCCTGTTGAAACGAGGAGTCAAGGCTCCGGATACCGGTCACCCCAGATACAACAAGCTTTGGTGGACCATCGGGCCACAGTTCAGCAGCGATGTCTATGGGGCGCTGACGCCAGGTATGCCGAACGTGGCAGCGACCCTCGCGCGGAATCTCGGTCACATCAATGGCTACGCGGAAGGTACGGATGGCGCAGTCTTCGTCTCCGGAATGATAAGCCTCGCTTTCGTGGAGAAAGACACCCCCTCCATTGTTCGTAAAGCCGCCAGTCTTATCCATCCGGATTCGCCTTATCGTCAGTGTCTGGACATGGTTATCAGCATGGCAGAGTCGGGCCACACGGCTGACCAGATTTTCCGAGCTGTCGATGAGCACTGGGGAATCGAATATCCTGCGACCAATAACGCGGTTGTAAACGGTGGCATTGTGGCCACCAGCGTCTGGTTTGGAGAGGGCGATTTCAACAAAACTCTGCAACTGGCAGTTCACGCTACCGACTTCGCGGATACCGACTGCAATGCCGCCAACTCAGAATCCGTCGTGGCAGCCATGCATGGCATGAACGCGTTGCCCTCCGAACAAGTCTCTGAACTCCATGATCGGATTCAAGGCAAGGCAATGGGAGATTTGCAACTCACACCGCCCGTCGACGAAAGTATTTCGGAGCTGGCCCGGCGCACGGCGCGGATCGGCGAAGCAATCCTGGTCTCGCACGGCGCGACTGACGATGGAAGCTTCATTCGAATTCCCATCGAGGATCCTGCCACCCAGCCCGCAGAGCTATTCAAACTGGCCGACCTTATGCAGTACTGGAACCCGGACTGGACGATGGAACGAGCCGGCTTCGGAGGCGCGGGAGGAGGCATGCCGGGGATTCGGGGCATCACCTATCTCGACGGTCCGGTGCTGGCCACGTATCCTCGGGATGAAATACGCGGAACAGTTCTGAGACGGACAGTGAACCTAGGAGCGAATCCATCTTTGGCATTCAAAGCGGGTGTTGACGCGGGACGTGCCTGGCAACTGCAGGTTTATGTCAACGACAAGAGGGTAGTCGACAAACTGATTGGCGGACTGGCTAAGTCCCGTCAATCTGATTCGCGCCATTGGGAAGATATCAGTATTGATCTATCTGACTACAAGAACCAGAAAGTGGTCTTGCGACTCTACCAGCGCGTTTTGGTTTCACACCAAGAAGCAGGTGACGCCTACTGGCGGGATTTGACCGTGCAGTGATTTTGCGGAACCAGCGTTTTTAGCTCCTTTGTGTGAGGCCACCAGACATTTGGCAGGTTTTAGCTGCGTAGTGCCCGGGCTAGTGCGCAGGAGCCGGCTGAGGGTTTGCCTGCGGTGCCGAGGTGCCGGGAGAGAAATTTACTTTGGGGACCTCTCGCGCTCCTTCCGAAGCTGCGAAGTAGGCCTCATTGGCTTTGAATCCCGCCCATCCTGCAAAAACGCTGTTTGGAAACTGCTGGACATAGGTGTTGTAGTCCTGCAAAGTGTCGTTATATCGCTTGCGCTCGACCGCAATCCGGTTCTCGGTGCCAGCGAGTTCGTCCTGCAAGCGCAGAAAATTTTCGTTCGATTTCAGTTGTGGATAATTCTCTACGACCAGCAGCAAGCGCCCGAGAGCCCCATCCAGTTGACCGTTGGCGGCGATTTTTTGTTGTGGGGTTCCTGCCGAGAGCAGCGCCGACCGAGCCTTGGCAATATCGCCGAAAACAGTCTGTTCCTGCTGCGCGTACCCCTTTACGGTTTCCACCAGATTGGGGATCAGATCGGCACGCCGCTGCAGCACGATGTCGACTTGCGACCATGCAGATTTAACGGCCTCATTCTTGGTCACCAGCGTATTCTTCACGCTGACATATTGCCCAAAGAAAACTAGGCTGAAGACAAGCAGGATCACGATAAGTACGATGACGGCAACTAATGCTTTGCCCATAAGCTCTCCTCAAAACGAATCTGCGGTCGTTACGCCCGGCTGGACGCCTCTGAGTCTAGCGCCTCATCGACCGCGGCGGTAACCTTTTCAACCGCGGCCAGGTAGCGGGCGGCAAGATCGTCGACGTCTATTTTCTTACGATCCGCCTTCTGTTCCCGAGCATCCTGCTCCCGAACATCCAGGGCCCGACGGATAGCTGAGAGATCGAATCCCACACGCTTCGACAGTGCGTCCACGGCTTCCCGCCTGCCGAGTGGGGAAGTTTCCCCAAGTGCGATCAGAGCATGGCGAAACAGCGTGGCGAAGGAGGGCACCGAACGCAGCAGCAGGTCCCACAAGCGCGCACTATTGCCCGACGCCAGCAGCACCTGCTGGCGAAGCAGAATCAGTTTTTCGCGTAACTCATATTCAACCTGCACTCGATGCACGTGCATTGAAATTTGCAGGTCCCGTACGACATCTTCGCCAAGCAGAACCCGGCGATGTTGCTGCATGTCCAGTAGTTCGATAGTGAAAACATCCGTTGACCGCTCGAGTTCTGTGCGAGTCATACAGAGCGGCGGAGGTTGCCTCTGGCTATCCCACCACTTGGCGACCGGCGCCAGCGATTGCAAAGCTGTAAATGAGCTGTCGCGTAGAACACACAGCAGGTTCAGATTTGAAAGGCCGGGATGAAAATCGCCAGCGACCGCCGAGCCGAACAGAATAATGCTCTCCATGTTCGGTCCGGCCGCTTCGCGGATCCGCTTCACGAACTCGTCGATTTTCGCTTGCTTCTCTTTACTTGGGACCATGGTGTCCTCGCATGCTACCAGCTACTGCTAGCTCCGCCACCACCCGAACTTCCTCCACCAAAACCACCGAACCCGCCACCACCACCAAATCCGCCACCAGCGCCGAACCCGCCCCCTCCAAAGCCTCCACCGCGTCCCCCAAAAATCTGGGAAAACAAGAGCCAGAAAAACAGGCTGCGCAACGGAGTTACCAGGATGATCAATACAACGACAACAAACAGAACGACCTCGCCGATCGATATACCACCTCGGGGTGCGCTCTCGGGTTGAGTTGGAGCGCGCGGCTGATAGCCCGTGAGCTCGATTCCGGCATCCTTTGCGATGACCTCGGCAATGCGGCTTGCGACCAGCACCAGAGCCTGGTTGTAGTTATCGCTCTGCATCAGCGGGATGGCCTCCCGCTGAAACCCGCCTACCTTTCCATCCGGCAGAATTGGTTCTAACCCATAACCGACTTCAACGCGCGCACGGTGGTCCTGGATGGCGTAGAGGATCAGAACTCCCCGGTCTGTGGACTTGCTGCCGATCCCCCATCTCTTGAAAAGATCGACTGCAAAAGTTTCGACGTCGGAGCCATCGAGGGAATTGATGGTGACCAGGACAATCTGCGCATGGGCCTTTGCGTCGATCTGCTGGCACATATCGTTGATTTGCGCTGTGGTGGCGGGGTCAAGAACGTGCGCGAAGTCGTTGACGTAGCCTGTGGGTTGGAGCTGCGAAACGCTTTCTGGCCAGGTCAATGTGTCCAGCGACAAAAGCAACACCGCCGCCAAACACGCTCTCGCACACAACTTCACCCGCAAATTGTACAGGACGCGAGCGAGGGGCTGTGCACGAGCCCCTTCCGGGCCTTCTGGGGCTTCCGCAAGAGAACCGAAAAGTCTGCGATCTAGCGTCTCTGTTCGCCGCCTCGCCAACGCGGGCAGATAAACGGGGGGTGTGTGCAGCCATGAGAGTGCCGCCGATGAGCAGATTCCGAAGCCTTGGCCCAGATTTCGCGACCGCGTCCTTCGCACCCGCCAGAAGCAGCTCGAATGCTTCGCCTGGTCCCGCGAAAAAAACGCCCAGATGTCCTCCCGCCACAGCCGCGCCACCTGCCCGCTCTTTGTCGATTGCGAACGCTGCTAGAACGCGCCATGACTCAGCAGGGCCTCAGAGCCCGCGCTCACGACCGCATCCCGAAAGTGGCCCCGCACCATCGCCGACCTCAAAGGCGCCGACCCGATCGAGCCCAAACATCGCCGAAGCCATCCAATACGGCAGACTCGACCGTACCCTACTGGGCATGAAGCTGGTTCACTCGGTATTAGGTTTGATTTGGGGCGGCGCCGCGCTTCAACGCTGCGATAACCGCCGTAGAATGAGCGGCTTTGGCCGTTGCGGTGAACCCTTGAAACGTTTCCCCAGCGCAACGCACTATCCCATGATGACGGAAAGTCGCACGCGCACGCCAGCGAGTCGCAGCCGGATTTTGGCAGGAGAACAACAGTGATCCCAACCGATCCAACCACGAAACGAATCATTCTCTGCATCGACGACGACGAAGCCATCTTGAGCTACGAAAAGGCCCTGCTCGAACGCTCTGGATACGCGGTCCTCACCGCATCCTCGCCCCAAAGAGGTCTCCGGCTGGCGGCCACTTGCAAATGTGATGCGGTGCTCCTCGACTACGAGATGCCCGGAATGAATGGAGACGAGGTCGCCCTCGCGATAAAACGCCTGCGGCCCGAACTGCTGGTCATCCTGCTCTCCGGCAGCGATGTGCCTACGCACGCATTGGCTTCCGTCGACGCTTTCGTGCCCAAGCTCGAAGCCAGCCGCCAGTTGCTCCCCGTGATCGCCGAGCTTTACGCCCAGACGAACTGATGGCACGTGAGGGGACGGGCACTTTTGCCCGTCTGGCGAGCGCAGCTCGCCTTCTTTGCGGCTAGTTCCTCGCTCGCTCCGCAGTCTTCCCGACGGTGGTGCCTCTCAGTCCTCGATCCATCCCCTCCTGATCTCGAACTTCAAAATTCAAAATAACAAATCCCTAGCATCCATACATCCGCACGCCCCCAACCCTGTAAGCCGTGATACCTTACCTCAATCGAAAAAGTGTGCAGGGGTTGATGAGAGCACTCGAGGAAGAATCGAAACAAGAAGCTAGAAGTCAGAAACCGAAAACTGCAAACTAGCCACCAGCAACTAAGAAACCCATGCCCGTCACCCGACGCGACTTCATCGCCAGAGTAGCCCAGGCCGGCGGCTTCGGTGCCGCCTTCATGACGATGCACTCGCTCGGCCTTTTGGGCATGGTCGAAACCGAACAGCAAAAGGATTTCCCCTTACCTCCCTCGACCGGCCGCGGAACAAAAGTCATTATTCTCGGCGCAGGAATCGCCGGACTGGTCTCCGCCTACGAAATGCGCCGTGCCGGCTTCGACTGTACCGTCCTCGAAGCGCGCGAGCGTCCCGGCGGCCGTAACTGGACGTTGCGCCGCGGATCGAAGCTCGTCTTCAACGATGGAACCACGCAAGTCTGTACCTTCGACGAAGGCAACTACTTCAACTGTGGCCCCGCGCGCCTTCCCTCTATCCACAAAACTATTCTGGGTTATTGCAACGAACTTGGCGTTGAACTCGAAGTCGAAGTGAATTCTTCGCGCCGCACCCTGCTGCAGAACGACAACGTCTTCAACGGCAACCCCATCCGCCAGGGCCAGGCCGTCAACGATACGCGTGGCCACGTTTCCGAACTGCTCGCCAAATGTGTGCAGCAAGGCGCGCTCGATCAGGACTTCACCCCGGACGATCATGCCGCGGTGCTGAATTTTCTCAGGGCATATGGCGCCCTGCGAAAAGATTATCAATACCAGGGTTCCTCGCGCTCCGGCGACCAACAATCACCCGGCGCAGCCGATCAAGTCGAAGTTCCTCTCCCTCCGCTTCCGTTCTCCGACCTGCTCCAGTCGAAGTTTTACCGCCCCATGCTTTTCGAAGAAGTGCTCGACATGCAGCCCACCATGTTCCAGCCCGTCGGCGGCATGGACCGTATCCCCTACGCATTCGCGCATTCCCTGGGCAAGCTTGTCCGCTTTCACTGTCCCATCACCGAAATCAGAAAAACCAGCAACGGCGTCCGGGTGCTCTACCGCAAGGGCGAGTCTGGGCCCATCGCTGCGATCGAAGCGTCTTTTTGCATTTGCACTCTCCCGCTCACCGTCCTCCGGACCATTCCGAACGACTTCGCCCCGCGTGTGAAATCCGCGATCGAGCCAGTCGTCTATGATTCCGCCTACAAAGTTGCCTGGGAGTCGCGCCGCTTCTGGGAGCAAGACGGCGACGAAATTTACGGCGGCATCTCGTCTCTTACCACGGGCCCGATCGGCGTGGTCTGGTACCCGAGCGCGAAGCTGATGTCCAAACGCGGAGTCATCGTCTCCGGCTACGGCATGGAAAACTTTGACGACTTCGGCAAGTTGCCCTCCGCTGAGGCGAAGATCGCCGCCTCCAGGGCCGCGATCGAAAAACTGCATCCCGGCAAAAGCAAAGAACTGGAAAAGCCCCTGTACATTTCCTGGGGCAAAGTGCCTTATAACCTGGGCTCCTGGGTTACCCGCGGCCCCGAATATCCGCCAGTGAAGGAAGCTGAGTACTACGACGGACCCTACCGCGAGCTCATCGTCCCCGACGATCGCATCTATTTCGCCGGAGATCACTGCAGCCACATCATCGGTTGGCAGGAAGGCGCCGCTCTCGCCGCCCAGCGAGCCGTCACCATGATCGCCGCCCGCGTCAACCAATCGTAAGTGAGGGCTGGTAAGGTCCGATTACCCCCCATCCCCTGTCATCCTGAGAGCCTTGTGACTCTGTTGAATTTTCGACGATTTTGTCGTCGTAAGAGCGAAGTTGTCGCGCGCGAAGCGAACGAACAACGCAGTCGAAGGATCCCTGCCTGCCCTGCGGCTCCAGATGGCCACCGAGGGAGTTTCCCTCAGACTGCGGATTTCGGCCGTCCTGGGCAAAACTTGGGTGACTGCCTCCTAATTCGGGCCCTTCATCTTGTCTCGCACACTATGCGCGAGCTTCTCGATCTCTTCCGCCTTCTTCACCACGTCCATCGAAAGCAGGTTCTCATTCGACTTGTCCACGGACGCCTTCAGTTCCACCGCCAGCTTCAGTAGTTTTTCCGTGTCGCTCTTGATGGCGGCATGGCGTTCGAGGTTGGCCTTCTTGGCCATGTCATGTGCGAGCCTTGCGCTGGCTTCATCTTCGTCCCCGGGCGCGGTGCCCAAGCCGTTCCTGTCAACCGGCGGAGCGGGGGGCGGAGTGGTCTGCCGCTGCGCCCCAACCGGGAACGCCATTGCAACCGTCAGTACGGCCACCAGAAAGAATCTGCGGACGAAATGAGTGAACACAGGAATCCTTGACCAATCCGTAATTTCGGTCGTTAAACCTGATCTGCGAAAAAGATCCGATCCGCAAAAATTATACGTCTGAACTTCAGCTGGGAAAAATCGTGAGCAAGACTGGAAATCGTTTCGTAATTGTGTTCGGGAAGGGCACAGCTTCCAGCCCTGCCACAACGAGCGATAAGGGTGCGGGCTTTAGCCTCTGAGGTTTCGCTCCTGTCCGCCGCCGAAGGTTTATGAGATGGTCATAGAGCTTCCAGAATTCCAGTAAAAGCAAAAGCCAGAGCAAAAGCCCTGGCTGTTTCCTGTTACGTATTTTGTTGCCTTCCACTGCGAACTACAGCGCGCTCATGTTCGCCAGGAACTCCGAGTTGGACTTCGCCTTGTTCAGTCTCTCCACCAGCAGTTCCATCGCCTCGACCGGCGACAGCGGATTCAGCACCTTGCGCAGCACCCAGATGCGCTGCAGGTCTTCCTTCGGAATCAACAACTCTTCCTTACGCGTGCCCGAGCGCTGAATGTCGATGGCCGGGAAAACGCGCTTGTCGACCAGCTTGCGCTCCAGAATGATTTCCGAATTGCCGGTGCCCTTGAACTCTTCGAAGATCACATCGTCCATGCGCGACCCGGTATCGATCAGCGCCGTCGCAATAATCGTCAGCGATCCGCCTTCCTCAATGTTGCGCGCCGACCCAAAAAAACGCTTCGGACGCTGCAGCGCATTCGAATCCACGCCACCTGAAAGCACTTTTCCCGACGGCGGAACAATCGTGTTATAAGCGCGCGCCAGTCGCGTAATCGAATCCAGCAGAATCACCACATCGCGCTTGTGCTCGACTAATCTTTTGGCCTTTTCGATCACCATTTCCGCGACCTGCACGTGTCGCGCGGCAGGCTCGTCGAAGGTCGAAGAAATCACTTCGCCCTTCACCGAACGCTGCATGTCCGTAACTTCTTCCGGCCGCTCGTCGATCAGCAGCACCATCAACACCACTTCCGGATGATTCGCCGTAATCGAGTTCGCCACGTTCTGCAGCAACATGGTCTTGCCGGCGCGTGGCGGAGAAACGATCAGCCCGCGCTGTCCCTTGCCAAGAGGCGTGAGCAGGTCCATCACTCGTGCGCTGGCGTTCTCGCGCGTAGTCTCCAGCTTCAACCGCTCCTGTGGATACAGCGGCGTCAAATTGTCGAACAGAATCTTGTTGCGCGCTTCGTCAGGCGATTCAAAGTTGACCGCCTCGATCTTCACCAGCGCAAAATATTTTTCCCCCTCATGCGGAGGACGCACCTGCCCGCTGATGGTGTCGCCGGTCTTCAAATCAAATTTGCGGATCTGCGAAGGCGAAACGTAAATATCGTCGGGCCCGGGCAGATAGTTGTAATCGGGAGAGCGCAAAAAGCCGTAGCCATCAGGCAGGATTTCCAGCACGCCCTCGGCGAAAATGTGGCCTTCTTTTTCGCTTTGCGCCTGCAGAATCTTGAAGATCAAATCTTGTTTGCGGAGCCCACTGGCACCGGGCAGGTCCAAGGTCCTTGCGATCTTGGTCAGCTCAGTGATGTTCTTTTCTTTTAGTTCAGCAATGGTCATGATTCACCTAAACCCGTTCACTTGAGCGTTGTTGGCTAGTGTTGACGGGAGATTTTCGAAAGGAGGGTATTCAGGGAAGACAAAAAAAACCACCAGGCAGGGAAGGCGGGGCTGAGTTACGCAGCCCGCCGTTGTGCCTCAGCAAAATTCTCTGGTTCCGACAAAACTTCCTGCCGTTGTGAGCCTGCAATCCGCGAGAACACGTCGTTCATGGTTTCCGGAATTCTGGTGCTCGGCCGGTGGAACTTCCGCGTGGCCTTGGAGGCAAGCTGACACAGCATATACCGGTTGCGAAGCGTCTGTAAAGCATCAAACACACGATCAGAGCGCATATGCTTTCGTTCTCCTTCTTATGAATTTGCGGGCTTTCGCCGTCTTTCCTTGGGCCCATGAGTCGTGGCCAAACTCCCGGCAAACTACCTAAGCCACTGATAACAAATAGGTTGTGCAGGAATTATTGCTAAGCTCACTTAAATAGATGCACCACGGGACATCTAAGATGCTCGATTTTCTGGGTTGGGCTCCCCACGGCGCAGAAACCTCAAAAAAAACGGCCCAGGAGCTTCCGAATGTCCTTTGGAACACACAAATGTAGTCGCAAAAGCGACCCCGGTCAAGCAGATTCTTGCGCGCTATACCCCGACAAAACCATCGGTACAACCCCATCGGGATGAACGGGGCGATCAAAATCGGCTTTGGGACGATCCTTGGCGGGGTGCTCCTCGTCATAGGAGTCTTTACCCAGGGGGTTTGGTCCCTGCGGTCCAAAGACCGCCGTAGGCGCGTTGCTGCCACTTTGTGGAATGGCCGCAGCTGTTCCTGGCTTCATGACCGCCGTCATCGCGCTTGCCTGGAACCGCAGCGCAGCAGGGTGAGTCTATCCAGCTCCGCCCCCCACTCAAGCCAAAACCGGGATTGAGTGGGCCACCCGCCAATCTAGGCCGAAGCCGCGTTCGGGGAGCTACTCCGCGTCGCCCGACCGGATTCGCATTCCGTAGAACGAGCGGTACACGAAGAAGAAGGAAACCAGAAAGAACGCGGCGGCCAGCACGCTGGTGATGGTTGAGCCGTGATCTCTGTGGGAAAGATTGACGGCCAGTTCCACGGCCAGCAATCCGAACAGCGTGGTGAACTTGATGACCGGGTTCAGGGCCACCGACGAAGTGTCTTTGAAAGGATCGCCAACGGTATCGCCGATTACAGTGGCATCGTGCAGCGGAGTGCCTTTCTGCTTCATTTCGACTTCGACGATTTTCTTGGCGTTGTCCCAGGCTGCGCCGGCATTAGCCATGAAGATGGCTTGATAGAGGCCGAAGATGGCAATCGAAATCAGATATCCGATGAAGAAGAACGGTTCGACGAAGGCGAATGCCAGCGTGCCGAAGAATACGGCGATGAAGATATTCAGCATGCCCTTCTGCGCATATTTCGTGCAGATCTCGACAACTTTCTTGCTGTCAGCGACTGAAGCTTTGGTGACGCCTTCGAGTTTGATATTGGCTTTGATGAACTCGACCGCGCGGTAAGCGCCCGTGGTCACGGCCTGCGTGGATGCCCCTGTGAACCAGTAAATCATGGCGCCGCCGGTGATCAGGCCCAGGAAGAAAGGAGCGTGCAGCAAGGAAAGTTTCTCGACATCGGCGGTGAGGCCGTGGGTGAGCGCCATGATAATGGAGAAAATCATGGTCGTCGCGCCGACGACGGCGGTGCCGATCAGAACCGGCTTTGCGGTTGCTTTAAAGGTGTTTCCTGCGCCGTCGTTGGCTTCGAGCAGGTATTTCGCGCGCTCGAAGTTGACGGAGACATTGAAGTCTTTCTTGAGTTCCGCTTCGACGTTGGGAACCTGCTCAATCAGCGACAGTTCATACACCGATTGCGCATTGTCGGTGACCGGTCCGTAAGAATCGACCGCGATGGTCACCGGTCCCATACCCAGGAATCCGAAGGCAACCAGGCCGAACGCGAACACGGCCGGAGCCAGCATGGTCGCAGCGGCGGCGAGTCCCATGGTGCTCATGGAATAGGCGACAGCCATGAGAATCATCATGGCGAGGCCGAGGTAGTAGCCGGAGAAGTTGCCGGCGACAAAGCCGGAAAGAATTCCGAGCGACGCTCCGCCTTCCTGTGCGGAGATGACAACTTCTTTCACATGCCGCGACTCGGTTGAGGTGAACACTTTTACCAATTCCGGGATGATGGCGCCCGCCAGCGTGCCGCAAGAAATAATCGTTGCCAGCTTCCACCATTGCGTGTCGTCGCCGCCGAGTTCAGGGATGATGTAACGCGAAACCAGAAAGGTGAGCGCAATCGAAACCAAGGATGTGAGCCAGACCAGCGAGGTGAGCGGCGCTTCAAAATTCATCTCGTTCGCGCTGCCATACTTCGCCTTGGCGATGACACTGTTGAGGAAGTAGGAAAGCGCGCTCGCCACCAGCATCATCACGCGCATCACGAAGATCCACACCAGCAACTGCACTTGCACCGTCGGTTGACTCACTCCCAGGAGAATAAACGTGATCAGCGCCACGCCGGTTACGCCGTAAGTCTCGAAGCCGTCTGCCGAGGGCCCAACGGAATCGCCGGCATTGTCACCGGTGCAGTCGGCGATCACGCCGGGATTGCGCGCGTCATCTTCCTTGATCTTGAACACGATCTTCATCAGGTCGGAGCCGATGTCGGCAATCTTGGTGAAGATGCCGCCAGCTATGCGCAGTGCGGCCGCGCCCAGCGATTCGCCGATGGCGAAGCCGATGAAGCACGGTCCGGCATAATCGCCCGGAACGAAGAGCAGGATGAAGAGCATGATCAGCAGTTCCACGCTAATCAGCATCATGCCAATGCTCATGCCGGCTTCGAGCGGAATCTGGTACACGGGATAGGGCTTGCCGGGCAGGGAAGCAAACGCGGTCCGCGAGTTAGCGAACGTATTCACACGAATGCCGAACCAGGCGACGCCGTAACTGCCAGCGATGCCGACCAGGCTGAAGGCCAGAATGATGCCGACGCGCATGGCTTCCATCTGCTGCAGGACGCCGAAGTAAAGGACAATGATGACCGCGATGAACGCCCACAGGAACAGGATGAACTTTCCCTGGGTCAGCAAATAAGTTTTGCAGGTCTCATAGATCAGTTCGGAAATTTCCCGCATGGCGCGATGTACGGGAAGATTTTTGAGCCGCATGTAGATCACCATGCCGAAGCCCAGGCCGAACAGACAAAACAGGATGCCGATCAGCAGCAGATTGTGGCCGTTGATCGCGCCGTTCAGGAAGGAAACCTGAGAAAGGTCGGGCAGTTTCAACGAAGCCTCGCCGCCGGCGGCCTCGGCAGAGGGCTGAGCCAGGGCAGCAACGGTGCTAATACAGAGCAGAGCGGCAACCGCCGAAATCTTTTTTGTGAGATCGGTGACCAGACCGCGTCCTTGGAACGCAAACGTGGCGAGCCAGGTGCGCATAAAAAATCCTCCGATGAGTCTTATAAGGAATCTATGAAACCGTTCAGGAACCACCTTCCGCAGCAATGCCCTCAGCATTGTTAACGGATTTCCGAGCACGCTTCCACCTCAAAACCTGAAGAACGGTTGCAGCTTGGCCGCGTTCGGAGTTTGCGTCCGGTCTACTCGGGAAAATCTGACCGGAAAAGGGCATGCCGATACTGCAAAGCTCTTTCCCCAGTACCCCAGCGCAAAACGGATGTTTATAACACGTCGGGGAGACCGGGTCAAACGTCATTTGGCGTGCGTGGTGGCCTGAGTTCTCAACCACAGAGGACACAAGGGGACACAGGGTAAAAACCGGAGAAGGACCGGCGAAGACCTAGGGAAAGCCCTGAGTCAAAAACTGGTAGACAAAGCTTACTCTGAGCGACGCCGAAGGGAGCGTCCGTCCTACATTAGCTTT
>Ga0209115_1000017_pt1 | contig 14382 bp, 9 predicted proteins | sample JacPinW_OM2H0_O2_FD_187967 | JGI IMG/M metagenome (GOLD analysis project Ga0209115, IMG submission 187967) | Forest soil microbial communities from Algoma, Ontario, Canada - Jack Pine, Ontario site 1_JW_OM2H0_O2 (SPAdes) (version 2) | ecosystem: Environmental > Terrestrial > Soil > Boreal... | reverse complement strand
AATGCTTCCCAGCGCGATGGTGAGTTCGTGCATATAAACCTGGCCTTCGCGGAATGACGCCAGCACTGCCCCGACCACGAGCAAGAGAGGGAAGAAGGTGAGAATCGAGGAATAGGCGCAGGCTTTGGCGATAGAAAAGGCGTCGTGCTGGAAAGCACGCCAGAAAGCCAGCCGCAACAGCCTCAGGAAGCGCAGAGTCACCGACCCTAGAGTAGGGCCTGGGGGTACCGGACGCAAAGAAAGAAGTTCGCCGGGTTTTTTAGTCTGCAAGCGCTGGGGGTTGGCATGCATGGTTAGTCCGTTGCTGGAATGCGGGTCACACTCTCGATTATCCGCCGCCGTTCGGCCCTAGGGATCGTTCGATTCCGCGGGTCCTTCGCCCTGCGAAGTACCCGCTCCGCTCAAGATGACAACCAAAATAAAAGCGATACAACCGCCGAAAAAGCTCGGGGGCGAACAAGTCGCCCCCGGGGTCTATTGTAGCGCTGCCGCCGTTATTCCGCGGCCAGTTCTTCGGTTTCGCCTTCGTGCCGCATCATCTCCAGCGCGCGCTCGGCTTCTTCGTAAGCGGCCGAGACTTCCGCCTGCACCTTGGCTGCGGCCTCTTCCATTTCTGGCGAGAGCCGCACGTTGCGGTAGTACTCCATGCCGGTGCCGGCGGGGATGAGGCGTCCCACGATGACGTTTTCTTTGAGGCCGCGCAGGTGGTCGACCGCGCCTTGGATGGAGGCTTCGGTGAGCACGCGCGTGGTCTCCTGGAACGACGCTGCCGAAATAAACGAATCGGTCGACAGCGACGCTTTGGTGATGCCCAGCAGCAGCGGGCGTCCCGTAGCCGGTTTGCCACCTTCCTTGATGACGCGATCGTTTTCCTCGCGGAAATGGAACTTGTCGAGCTGCTGCTCGAGCAGGAACGTGGTATCGCCCACGTCTTCCACCTTCACCCAGCGCATCATCTGGCGAACGATCACTTCGATGTGCTTGTCGTTGATGTTGACGCCCTGCAGCCTGTAAACCTCCTGGATTTCGTTCACCAGGTAAGCCTGCAGTTCTTTTTCGCCAAGCACGGCAAGGATGTCGTGCGGGTTGAGCGGGCCATCCATCAGCGGTTCGCCCGCCTTGACGCGCTCACCTTCCTGCACGTTGACGTGGACGCCGCGCGGCACCTGGTATTCCTTCTCGGTGCCGTTGTCGGCCACCACGTAGATTTTGCGCTGGCCCTTGGCCACTTCGCCGAATTTGATGGTGCCATCGATTTCGCTGATGACGGCCGTCTCGTGCGGCTTGCGGGCTTCGAACAATTCCACCACGCGCGGCAGACCGCCCGTGATGTCCTTGGTGCGCGTAGTCTCGCGCGGGATCTTCGCCAGGATGTCTCCCGGGAAAACCGTGTCGCCTTCCTGCACCATAAGGTGGGAACGCGACGGCATCAGGTAGCGCTTGCTGGCCTTGCCCTTGATCACAATCGCGGGCTGCCGTTTTTCGTCGGGCGAGTCGGCGACCACGTGGCGGGACAAGCCGGTGACTTCGTCGACTTCTTCATGTAAAGTCACGCCGTCCTGCAAGTCCTTGAACTGCACCGCGCCGCCGATTTCCGTGACGATCGCGAAGGTGTAAGGATCCCACTCGACCATCACCTGTCCCATCTGGACGTGATCGCCTTCGTTGACCTTCACCTTGGCGCCATAAACCACGGCGTAGCGCTCGCGTTCGCGACCCTTTTCGTCGAGGACCGCGATCGAGCCCTGCCGGTTCATGACCACCAGATCGCCAGACTTCGACTTGACCGTCTGCAAGCCGATGAAGCGCACGGTGCCGTTGTTTTTGGCATCGAGACGCGATTGCTCGGAGATTCGCGAAGCCGTGCCGCCGATGTGGAAGGTACGCATCGTCAGCTGGGTTCCGGGCTCGCCGATCGACTGCGCCGCGATGACGCCGGTAGCTTCGCCAAGTTCGACGAGCCGTCCGGACGCCAGGTTGCGGCCATAGCACATCACGCAGACACCGCGCTTCGATTCGCAGGTCAGCACCGAGCGGATTTTTACTCGCTCAATTCCGGCCGCTTGAATCGCTCCTGCGAGGTCTTCGGTGATTTCCTGGTTGATATCGACCACAACGTTGCCGTCATAGTCTTTGATTTTCTCGAGCGAAACGCGACCCACGATGCGGTCGCGCAACGGTTCGATGATTTCTCCGGCTTCCACAATGCCCTGCACGTAGATGCCGTCGACCGTGCCGCAATCGTATTCGCTGATGATTACGTCCTGGGCCACGTCGACCAGACGCCGCGTGAGGTAGCCGGAATCGGCCGTCTTCAGCGCCGTATCGGCCAGACCCTTGCGGGCGCCGTGCGTCGAGACGAAATATTCGAGCACCGTGAGGCCTTCGCGGAAGTTGGCCGTGATCGGCGACTCGATGATCTCGCCGGAAGGCTTGGCCATCAATCCACGCATGCCGGAGAGCTGGCGGATCTGCTGTTTCGATCCGCGAGCGCCGGAATCGGCCATGACGTAAATCGGGTTGAGCTCGCCTTCTTTATCGCGGCGCTGCATCTCGGCGAACATTTCGTCCGAGACTTTTTCCGTGATCCCCGACCAGATTTCGATCACTTTATTCTTCCGCTCGCCGTCGGTGATGGCGCCGTCGAGATATTGCTGTTGCACGCTGACCACTTGCTTCTCGGCGTCGCGAACAAGAATTTTCTTGTTGTCCGGGATGACCATGTCATCGATGCCGATGGACAAGCCGGCGCGGGTGGCGAACGTGAAGCCCAGCGTCTTGACCTCGTCGAGCATCTTGACGGTGGTCTCGAGTCCGAACGTCAGGTAGCAATAGTTGACCAGCGCGCCAATACCCTTTTTCTTGAGCAGGCCATTGATGTAAGGCATGCCCTCGGGCAGGTGATCGTTGAGAATGGCGCGGCCCACCGTGGTGTTCACGAAGGAACGCTCCACCTGCACGGGCTCAGTGTGAATGATGTCCTGATCGTCGTAGGCCGTGGTCAAGTCGATCAGCGAACCGCTATAACGCAAGCGGATCGGGGAAAGCGTTTCGACCGCGCCCGCGTCGAGCGCCATCAACACCTCTTCAATGTTGGCGAACGCGCGGCCCTCGCCCTTGGCACCGGGCTTCGATTTGGTGAGGTAATAAAGTCCCAGCACCATGTCCTGCGTGGGCACCGTGATGGGATGTCCCGAGGCCGGCGACAGAATGTTGTGCGAGGCCAGCATCAACACGCTGGCTTCCACCTGCGCTTCCGGGGACAGCGGAATGTGCACCGCCATCTGGTCGCCGTCGAAATCGGCGTTGAACGCCGTGCAGACCAGCGGGTGAATCTTGATGGCCTTGCCTTCGACCAACACCGGTTCGAACGCCTGAATGCCCAGGCGATGCAGCGTGGGAGCGCGGTTCAGCAGCACCGGATGATCCTTGATGACTTCTTCAAGAATGTCCCAGACGATCGGTTCCTGCTGCTCCACCATTTCCTTGGCTTGCTTGATGGTGGTGACGTTGCCCGTCTGTTCGAGCCGGTGATAAATAAACGGCTTGAAAAGTTCGAGCGCCATCTTCTTCGGCAAGCCGCACTGGTGCAGCTTGAGTTCGGGGCCGACCACGATCACGGAACGGCCGGAGTAGTCGACGCGCTTGCCGAGCAGGTTCTGGCGGAAGCGTCCCTGCTTGCCTTTGAGCGTGTCCGACAAAGATTTCAGCGGACGGTTGTTGGCACCGCGCAGCACGCGGCCGCGGCGGCCGTTATCGAACAATGCGTCGACCGCTTCCTGCAGCATGCGCTTTTCGTTGCGCACAATGACTTCAGGAGCGTGCAGGTCCATCAGCTTCTTCAACCGGTTGTTGCGGTTGATGACGCGGCGGTAAAGGTCGTTCAAATCAGACGTGGCGAAGCGTCCGCCATCCAGTGGAACCAGCGGACGCAGCTCCGGCGGAATCACCGGGATCACGTCGAGGATCATCCAGTGCGGCTTGTTGCCGCTGCGCCGGAACGCTTCGACCACTTTCAGGCGTTTCGCGTATTTGAGCCGCTTCTGCAGCGAGCTCTCGTTCTTCATCTTCTCGCGCAGCTCCACCGAGAGCCCGTCCGTATCGACGCGCTTGAGCAGTTCCTTGATCGCCTCGGCGCCCATCATGGCCTTGAATCCGGCCGGACGGTATTGCTGGTCGAGTTCGCGGAACTTGGCTTCGTCCTTGATGACTTCGCGCTCTTTCACCGGAGCGTCGCCGGGCTCGACCACTACGTAAGCCTCGAAGTAGAGAACGGATTCGAGGTCGCGCAGAGAAATGTCGAGCAGGTGTCCGATGCGGCTGGGCAGCCCTTTGAAGAACCACACGTGCGAACAGGGCGACGCCAGCTCGATGTGGCCGAGCCGTTCGCGGCGCACTTTCGAGAGCGTGACTTCCACGCCGCACTTGTCGCAGATCACTCCGCGATGCTTCATGCGCTTGTATTTGCCGCACAAGCATTCCCAGTCGGTGACGGGGCCGAAGATGCGGGCGCAGAACAACCCGTCGCGCTCCGGCTTGAAGGTGCGGTAGTTGATGGTCTCGGGCTTGGTGACTTCGCCGTGCGACCAGCTGCGGATTTTTTCCGGGGACGCCAGACTGATGCGGATAGCATCGAAGTCCGCGATCACATTTGCCATTTCGAATGGGCTCGAACGAAACAAGGGGTTCCTCCGCTTCAGGGGCAGTGGCCAGGGGGCAGTGACCAGTTGCCAGTTTGTGTTCCGCGGTGCCGAGAGCATTGCCCTCGCGAAACTGTTTCCTCAAAAATACTCAGCGTCACTCAAGAGACGTAGCGAGCTACGTCTCTACGGCTAATCTGCTGCCGCGCTGGCCGTGGGCTTTTTCTCCGCTGCCTTGATCAATTCCACATCCAGGCAGAGTGATTGCAGCTCGCGGATCAGCACGTTAAACGATTCTGGTACGCCGGGCTCCATGGCGGCTTCGCCCTTGACGATGGCCTCGTAAATCTTGGTGCGGCCGTAAACGTCGTCGGACTTCGCCGTCAAAAGCTCCTGCAGGATGAAAGCTGCGCCGTAGGCTTCGAGCGCCCACACTTCCATTTCGCCGAAACGCTGTCCGCCGAACTGGGCTTTTCCACCCAGCGGCTGTTGCGTGATCAGCGAATAAGGCCCGATGGAGCGCGCGTGAATCTTGTCGTCCACCAGATGCGACAGTTTCAGCATGTAGATGTAACCCACGGTGACCGGCTGTTCGAACTTGTCTCCGGTCATGCCGTCATGCAGAGTGGTTTTGCCCGAAGTTGGAAGACCGGCGTGCTCAAGCAGCGCCTTGATCTCGCCTTCGCGCGAACCGTCGAATACTGGCGAACCCATGAACACGCCCCTGGTCAGGGTCGGGGCCACGGCTTCCAGCTCTTCGTCCGACATTTCCGAAATGATGTCGGCCAGCTGCGAGTCTTTGAACAACGCCTTCAACTCGCGCCGGATGGCCTCGGTGCGCGTGTTCTCTTTAAGCAACTGCGTGATCTTTTCGCCGAGCACGAATCCCGCCCATCCCAGATGGGTTTCGAGAATCTGGCCCACGTTCATACGAGAAGGCACGCCCAGCGGGTTGAGCACGATTTCGACCGGCTGCCCGTCTTCGAGGTACGGCATATCCTCTTCCGGCAGGATGCGGGCAATCACGCCCTTGTTGCCGTGGCGGCCGGCCATCTTGTCGCCCACGCTCAGCTTGCGCTTCATCGCGACATAGACTTTGACCAGCTTGATCACGCCAGGCGGCAATTCGTCGCCCTTGGTGAGCTTGTCTTTTTTCTCGTTGACGATTTTCTTGAGCACATCAATCTGGCGCGAGGTCATTTCCTCGATCTCGTCGATCTGCTCGTTCACTCGCGGATCCTTATCCGCATACTTGATGCGTTTCAGATTGCGGGTGGAGATGCGCTCAATCTCGTCGCGATTGAGCAAGGTGCCCTTGGTCAGCAGGCGCTTGTTGGTGCGCTCGTCGTGCAGGTCGGCCTGCACTTCCTTGTTGCCCAGAATGTTTTCCAGGCGCTTCAGCCGCTCGTCGGTCAAGATGCGGATTTCGTCCGACAAGTTCTTCTCGAGCTTCGCGATTTGCGTGCCTTCGATGAACTTGGCGCGCTCGTCTTTTTCCTGACCCTTGCGCGAGAAAATCTTGACGTCGACGATGACGCCTTCAATGCCCGGCGGGCAGTAGAGGGACGCGTCGCGCACGTCGCCGGCTTTTTCGCCGAAGATGGCGCGCAGCAGTTTTTCTTCCGGCGTCAGCTGGGTTTCGCCTTTGGGCGTAACCTTGCCCACCAGAATGTCGCCCTGCTTGATGCTGGCGCCGATGCGGATGACGCCCGCCTCGTCCAGGTTGCGGAGCATGGTCTCGCTGACGTTTGGAATGTCGCGCGTGACTTCTTCCGGACCGAGCTTCGTGTCGCGCGCTTCGAGTTCGAATTCCTCGATGTGCAGCGACGTGTAGTAATCGTCTTTCACCATTTTTTCGGAGACCAGAATCGCGTCTTCGAAGTTGTAGCCGCGCCACGGCATGAAGGCCACCAGCACGTTGCGGCCGAGAGCCAGTTCGCCGTGGTCGGTGCAGGGACCGTCGGCAATGACCTCGCCCTTCAGAACGCGCTGTCCCTTCTTGACCACCGGCTTCTGGTTGATGCAGGTGTTCTGGTTGGAACGCTTGAACTTGGTGAGCTGGTAAATGTCGCTGCCCACCTCGCGGGACAACTGCGTGGGATGATGCTCGCCTTCCACGCGGACGATGATGCGCTCGGAATCGACCGAGTCGACGATCCCGTTGCGGCGAGCGAGAACGACGGCGCCGGAATCGCGGGCCGTAACCCCTTCCATCCCGGTGCCGACGATCGGCGCCTGGGCGCGGAGCAGCGGCACGGACTGGCGCTGCATGTTGGCGCCCATCAGTGCGCGGTTTGCGTCGTCGTGCTCGAGGAACGGAACCAGCGACGCAGCCACCGAAACCAGCTGCTTGGGGCTGACGTCGACGTAGTCGACTTCCTCGCGGCTGACGAATACGAAGTTGCCGGCCTTGCGGGCGTTGACCAGTTCGGCCACGATGCGGCCTTTGTCGTCCAGTTCCACGTTGGCCTGGGCAATGGTGTGCCGGTCTTCTTCCCACGCCGAAAGATAGAAAGAGAAAGGCTCAAGCTCAATCGGCTTCTTGCGCTTCTCTTTCAACTCGGCGTTAAGTTTTTCGATCTCGTGCTTTTCCACGTGATCGCCGACTTTGTGATCGCTGTCTCCGGTGTTGACCACCGTGACGTAGTCGATGACCCGGCCGTTTTTGATTTTGCGATACGGCGACTCGATGAAGCCGTAGTCGTTGATGCGCGCATAGCAGCTCAACGACGAAATCAGGCCGATGTTCGGACCTTCCGGCGTTTCAATCGGGCAGATGCGGCCGTAGTGCGTGGGATGCACGTCGCGCACTTCGAATCCGGCGCGTTCCCGCGACAGACCACCCGGCCCCAGGGCGGAGAGACGCCGCTTGTGCGTGATCTCCGAGAGCGGGTTGGTCTGATCCATGAACTGCGAGAGCTGCGACGATCCGAAGAATTCGCGGATCGCAGCCATCACCGGCTTGGCATTGACCAGGTCGTGCGGCATGGCCGTGGACATTTCCTGGTACACGGACATTTTTTCTTTGATCGCACGTTCCATGCGGACCAGGCCGATGCGGAACTGGTTTTCCATGAGTTCGCCGACCGCGCGCACGCGGCGGTTGCCCAGGTGATCGATGTCGTCGACTGCGCCAATGCTCTTGCGCAGCTTCAGCAGGTAATTGATGGTGTCGTAAAAGTCGTCGGGATCAAGCGTGCGCTTGTCGAGACTGGTAAATTCCTGGTTCTCGTGCAGCTTGATGTTGAACTTCAAGCGGCCCACGCGCGAGAAATCATATTTGCGCGGATCGAAAAACATGCCGTGGAACAGCGCCGTCGCCGTGTCGAGCGTCGGCGGATCGCCGGGGCGCAGTTTGCGGTAGATTTCGATCAGTGCTTCCTGCGGCGTCTTGACGGAGTCGCGCTTCAGGGTCTGGCTGATCACCGTGCCCACGTCGTCGCGCTCGGGGAAGAACAGTCCCATCTCAATGACGCCGGAGTCAAGAATCTTCGAGAGCTTGTCGGCCGTCAGCTCGGAGTTGGCTTCGAGCATGACTTCGCCGGTGGTGGTGTCGACGATGTCGCCCGCCGTCCACGCGCCTTCGAGGTCGGTGATGTCGACTTCGATCTCGGTGATCTTGGCCTTTTGAATGTCTTTCAGAATCTGGGCGTTAATCTTGCGGCCGGAGTGGGCGATTTCGTCGCCCGACTTATTCTTGATGCTGTGCGCCAGCTTCATGCCGAGCAGGTTCGTCGGCTTCTCGCTGGCCGGATCGAGCGTCCAGTAAAGCTTTTTGTCGCGGATCGCAATGCGGTCCGTGGTGTAGAAGGTCTTCAGAATATCTTCGCCGGATCGCAGGCCGAGCGCGCGCAGGAAGATCGTACCCAGGAACTTGCGCTTGCGGTCGATGCGGACGTAGAGCACGTTTTTCTGGTCGTACTCGAATTCCACCCACGAACCGCGATAGGGAATAATCTTTCCCAGGAAGTAAGTGCGGTTGTTTGCAGTTTCGAAAAACACGCCGGGCGAGCGGTGCAACTGGCTGACGATCACGCGCTCGGTGCCGTTGATGATGAACGTCCCGTTCTGCGTCATCAAGGGCACGTCGCCAAAGAAGACTTCCTGTTCTTTGATGTCGCGGATGGAGCGGTTTCCGGTTTCGACGTCCTTGTCGAAAATGGTCAGGCGCATGGTGACCTTGAGCGGCGCGGAATAAGTCATGCCGCGCTCTTCGCACTCGGCCACGTCGTATTTCAGCTGCAATCCCACCGGGTCGCCGCACTTGTTACAGAAATCGGGCGTGTTGGCGTTGTAGGTTCCGCACTTCGAGCACAGCACTTCGCCGGGATGGAACGGGTCCGTGATGACGGTATTGCCGCAATTTTTGCAAGTGGTGCGCAGGTGATGCAGTCCCTTGAGGTGACCGCACTTGCACTCCCAGTTACCAATGGCGTAATCCACAAACTCAAGTTGTGATACGTTGCGGAAGTCGGTGATCGGGAACACGGACTGAAACACTGCCTGCAGGCCGCCGTCTTCGCGCTCGCTGGGCAGTTTGTCCATTTGCAGGAAGCGATCGTAGGAGCGCTTCTGCACCTCGATCAGATTCGGGATCTGAATGGTGGCTGGAATTTTGGAAAAATCGAAACGTTTACGGTAGGCATTAGTCTTCATCGTCAAGAAACTCCCAATCTTGGGCGCAGCCGAGAGCGGCGCCAAACCGCGGAATGTGGGGCGCGTCGTTTCTTAGCGAAAGCCGCGCCGCGGTACTGAACCTGGTAGATCGTTTAAGCGGTAGATCGTTGCACCGTAGATCGTTGAAGCTTAGATCGTTGAACTTTTAGGTCGTTGAATTTAGATCGTTGCACCATGGGTCACTGAAGCTATGGATCGTCGAACCGTAGACCGTTAAAACTTCGGTTCGTTAGAACAAATTCCGGGAAAACACGAAAGGGCATCTGCAGGGACAGTGTTTCCCGCAGACGCCAGCCAAGGCGTTTCGCCCTTCTTGATTTGAATTCTTTCGCGCCAGTTATTCGGCCTGTTTCCGCTTCGCCTGCCTTGCGAAGCAGTTTGCCCAAACTTCCCGCGAGCCTCGCTCGCGCATGAGTGAGGCAGGGAAAGCGGTGTTATATAGATGCTAACACCGCCGTCCGCGCTTCACAACTAGGAACGTAACTTATTTCCAGTTTTTGCACTAACTTAGGGCGATTTTGCCCTAGGGACGATGCAGAACCGGAAAAACTCCGTAGCGACCTAACCCGTCGCGTCTCTCTCACCACGGGCTGGCGGCGGACGCCACTCCGGCGCTGCCCGAGACGTAGCAAGCTACGTCTCTACGGACCACGCTCGGGATAATGACCCCGGCCGCGCTACTTTACTTCTACAACCGCGCCGGCATCGGTGAACTTCTTCTTGATGGTCTCGGCTTCGTCCTTGGAAACGCCTTCCTTTACGGTCTTGGGCGCTCCGTCCACCAGTTCCTTGGCTTCTTTCAAGCCCAGGCTGGTGACTTCCCGGACGGCCTTGATGACGTTGATCTTGTTCGCGCCCACCTCTTTGAGGACGACGGCAAACTCGGTTTTCTCTTCCGCCGGAGCCGCTGCCGCTGCCGCGCCGCCGCCCGCCACCATAACCGGGGCTGCCGCTGCCGCCGACACGCCGAGACGCGATTCCAGTTTCTTGACCAGCTCTGCCGCGTCCAGCAGCGACAAGGCTACGATTGAATCTTCCAGCTGTTGCAGGTCTGCCATATTGTTCTCCAGTGTTTTAGTCTTTTTCGAAGAGACCTAGCTTGCCGAAACAAAGCTTGCTACGTCTCGCTTTTCGTTATCCGCCGGCCACGGTTTCCAGTGCGGCAGGCCCGACTTCCCGGCGCCAGACAACGCCTGGAACGAACCGCGCAACCCCTGACCTTTGGACAACCAAACTTTTCCATGTGGCGCGGGCAGTTGTGGCCCGCCAAATCTCGCCACGTTCCGACCAGCACGCGGCGAAGCCCCCGCTGGGCGGGCGAGTCGCCCGTCCTCACACGAGCCTTGCCACTGCCAGCGGCTATGCTTCTTTGAACTTTTTCTGCTGCACCCCTTGATCGACTACCACGGCGAGGTTGCGGCCGACTGCGCCCATGGCGGTGACCAGACGCTGCGCCGGAGCATTGATCAGGAACAGCAACTTCGACATCAGCTCTTCCTTCGACGGCATGCTGGCCAAAGCTTCGATCTCTTTGATCGAGATCACTCGGCCTTCGACCACGCCTACCTTGAAAGTGAACTCCGGAGTGTCCTTGGCGTACTTGGTGAGCGCCTTCGCCATCGCGACCGGGTCGCCGGTGGTATAGGCGATCGAGGTGACGCCGGTCAGGTTCTTCAGTCCCTGTTCGACTTTCGTGCCCTTGGCGGCGCGCTCGGCGAGCGTGTTCTTCACCACCTGATATTTCGCGCCCACCCCGCGGAGAGCCTTGCGCAGCTCAAAGTCCTGATGAACCGTGAGCTTGCTGTAGGTGGCAACCACCACGTTCGAAACATTGTTCAGGTCTTTGCTCAGCTTCTCGACCTGCTCGGTCTTTCTCGCTTTAGTAACTGGCATTGTCTATCCTTCTGAATTCGATACTTCGAAATCTTGATTCACTGCCTGCGCCCGGCTCGGACAGCCGAAAGGGCCGTCCCCTGCGTTTTAACAACAAGAAGCCACTACGCCTTCGCCGCCAGCTCAATCGGAGCCACATCCAGCAGGATCCCCGGACCCATGGTCGAACTCAGAGTGCAGCCTTTGATGTACTTGCCCTTGGCGACGGAAGGCTTGGCCTTGATCACGCTGGTGATCACGACGGTCGCATTCTCGATGAGCTTGTCGGGCGTGAACGAAATTTTTCCTACCGGAACGTGCACCAGCGCGGTTTTGTCGGTGCGGAACTCGACCTTGCCGGCCTTCACTTCCTTCACCGCCTGGGCCACGTCGAAAGTGACGGTTCCTGTCTTCGGATTCGGCATCAGGCCCTTGGGACCAAGAATCTTGCCCAGCCGTCCGACGGACTTCATCACATCGGGCGTGGCGATGAGCGCATCGAAGTCAGTCCAGTTTTCCTTGGTGATCTTCTCAACCATTTCTTCGCCGCCGGCAAAATCGGCTCCGGCCGCTTCGGCTTCTTTCACCTTGTCGCCGGTGGCGATGACCAAGACTTTTTTCGACTTGCCCAAACCGTGGGGAAGCACAACCGTGCCGCGGACCATCTGGTCGGCGTGCTTGGGATCGACTCCCAGGCGCAGGGTGATTTCGACCGTTTCGTCGAACTTGGCGAATTTTACTTTCTGCAGGAGCGGAACCGCGTCCTTCAGAACGTAGGCGCGGTGTTCGACTGCGGCGTGCGCCTTGGCGATGTTCTTTCCTTCTTTTTTCATTTGCTTATCCTTGTCTCCCACCGCTTCCGCTTTGTTCCGCGGAGCCGTGGTGTTGTTGACTGGTGTGGCGCGGGCACTGTTGCCCGCGAAATCTCACCCCGTTCCGATCAGCTGGCAGCAAAACCCACGCTCGCTGTGCTTGCGGAACAGCCGAGGGCGGCGACTGTTCCCCACAAAAAACCTATCCCACGACTTCGATGCCCATGGATCTGGCGGTGCCGCGAATGCTTTTGATGGCCGTGTCTACGGACGCGGCGTTCAGGTCGGGCATTTTTTGTTTCGCGATCTCTTCCACCTGCTTCAGCGTAACTTTGCCGACTTTGTCCTTGTTCGGCGTGCCCGAACCCTTGGCAATGCCGGCGGCGCGCTTCAACAGAATCGAAGCCGGCGGCGTCTTGGTGATGAAGGTGAAGGTGCGGTCGTTGTAAACCGAAACCACGACCGGGATGATCAGCCCCTCCATCTCTTTCTGGTTGGTTCTGGCGTTGAACTGCTTGCAGAACTCCATGATGTTGATCTGCGCCTGGCCCAGGGCCGGGCCCACCGGAGGCGCCGGGGTCGCTTTGCCGGCGGCGATCTGCAGCTTCACGTAACCTGTAACTTTCTTTGCCATGTCCTATCCTTGCTACTGAATTTTCTCGATCGCCGTTCAGGCGATCGCCGTCAACGCGAGCCCCACGGCCGGCACCAGCTCGCGGTGAAAATACCCATACGTCCTTAAGCCACTTTCTCCACCTGGTTGAACTCCAACTCTACCGGGGTCGAGCGGCCGAAAATTGTGACCATTACTTTCAGCGTTTCGCGATCTTCGTTCACTTCGTCGACCACGCCGGTGAAGCTGGCGAACGGGCCTTCGGTGATGCGTACCGACTCGTTCTTCTCGAACTTGACCTTGAGCTTCGGCTTCTCGCGGCTGTCCGCCACTTTGTAAACGATGTGCTGGACTTCTTCCTCGGAGAGCGGCGTGGGCTGCTGTCCGGTGCCGACAAATCCAGTGACACGCGGCGTCGACTTCACCACATGCCAGACGTGATCGTCCATGTCCATTTCGACCAGCACGTAGCCGGGATAGAACATGCGCTCGGAGGTGTACTTTTTGCCGCCGCGCACTTCGGTGACGGACTCGGTCGGGATCAGCACTTTGCCGATCTTTTCCTGCAGCCCGAAAGCGGCGACGCGTGATTCGAGCGACTCCTTGACCTTGCGCTCGAATCCGGAATAGGAGTGGATAATGTACCACTTCATGTTCGGGTTGGGCGGCGCTTCGGCGGTCGCGGTGGCTCCATCCGTACCGGGAGGGTGCTGCTGGCCTTCCCCGCCCGGCCCTGCCTCGTTTTTCTCTTCGTCCTGCATAGGATGCTTCTTTGTGTCCGTCGATTTCGTTAGTGGAACGGTGTGTAATTCGTGAATCGGTTTCTCGTGAATCAGTATCCCCTGGATCGTGACCTTTGAATCCGCGGCCTTTCGAATCAGTGCGCCTTGAAATAGTTGAACAGATACGTGACGCCGTGCTGGATGAAATAGTCGATCACGGCGAAATACAGCGCAAAAATAAAGACCGTGATGATCACAACCGTGGTCGTGGCCTGCACTTCCTGCCACGAAGGCGCGGTCACCTTGCGCATTTCGGTGCGCACGTCGTTGTAGAACGACTTGATGCGTTCCGGCCAGGACTTGATCTGGTCGCCGAAGCTGCCACCCGCTGCTGCTAAATTCGCCATTTTCTTCGTCTCGACTGCCATTCCCTACTCCCTGAATCTTCCGTTACCCTCAAAAATTCTGGCAGGGGCGGAGGGATTCGAACCCCCAAGTTCGGTTTTGGAGACCGACAGTTTAACCGTTGAGCTTACGCCCCTGTAAAGCAGTTGCCAGTGGCCAGTGGTCAGTTGCCAGTTAGGGCGCTGACTACGGACTTGGCGGCTATTTCACTTCTTTGTGCGGCGTGTGCTTGCGGCAACGGCGGCAGAACTTCTTGAACTCCAGCCGTTCCGTAGTCGTCTTCCGGTTCTTGGTGGTCGAATAATTCCGCTCTTTGCAATCGCCACACTGTAACGTCACAATTTCTCGGGGCATGAAAACAGCTCCTGGCTTCTAGCTGTCAGCTCTCAGCTGTCAGCTGTCAGTACAACCTTTGTCATCCTGAGGCAACGTTCTTTGCTGCCGCAGGACCTATGCAACTCGCTTCCGTCCACCACCAGCCCGCTCTCACGGAAAGCTGAGAGCCGACAGCTGCTTACGTCACAATCTCCGAAATCGTTCCTGCGCCTACCGTGTGGCCGCCTTCGCGAATTGCGAAGCGCAGACCTTTTTCCATGGCTACCGGCGTGATCAGTTCGATCACCAGGCTGACGTTGTCCCCG
>Ga0209115_1000016_pt1 | contig 14487 bp, 13 predicted proteins | sample JacPinW_OM2H0_O2_FD_187967 | JGI IMG/M metagenome (GOLD analysis project Ga0209115, IMG submission 187967) | Forest soil microbial communities from Algoma, Ontario, Canada - Jack Pine, Ontario site 1_JW_OM2H0_O2 (SPAdes) (version 2) | ecosystem: Environmental > Terrestrial > Soil > Boreal... | reverse complement strand
TAACACTTCCTCCTCGGTTCTTGGGACTAAGGCAGGGAAAACTAGTTTCCGTCCCCGGGCCAACGGCCCGGGGACGGAATCAAGTTTTAGCCCCGGCCCCGAAGGGGCCGGGGCTAAAGCTAGTTTATTAATTAAATTTCCTAAGTCCTCTTTAAATTATTTACCTTCTAATGTGGAATGTAAAGAATTAGTTTTATATGGTTCAAATTTAATATCAACAATTAATTATCCTTATTATACAAAAATAATAAGATATATGGTAGATATTCCTAAGTGTATATTAGATCCATTAATAGGTATTTTATTGTCTGATGGAAGTATAACCGTATCTAGTACTAGTAAAATAAAAAGAGGGGGTAGATTTAAATTTAAACAATCTATAGCTAGACTTGAATATGTACATCTTGTTTTTACTTTATTTTCTCACTATTGTTCTTCATACCCTATGTTTATTAAAACTAGAATAAATAGAAAAGATTTTTATGGTATAGAAGTTGTATCTAGGTCTTTACCTTGTTTTTTAGATTTGTATAATAAATTTTATATAAAAGGAAAAAAAGTAATACCTATTGACTTGTATGAAATTTTAACATATGAAGGATTAGCACATTGAATAATGGGAGATGGATCTTTCGTTAAAGGAGGAGGATTATATTTACAGACTCAAGCATACACATACAAAGAATGTGTATTTATAATGAACGTCTTATGAATTAAATTTAGGTTAAAAACAAGTATGCATAAACAACGTAATTTGCCTGTTATATATATAACTGTTAAATCTATAAAGATTTTATATCCTCATATTATTTCTTATATTATTCCTAGTATGCGATATAAATTTTATTATAAATTAAATTTGGACTTTAAAAAAGAATAATGATATAAATTAGGGGCAAACTCGGGAAAAGTCCTTAAATTAAAATTAGTAATAATTTAAGGATAATCGTCGAACTAAATCACAATCAGGAAACTATTGTGTAAAAGCGTAGAGACAAGATGCTCCATAATTCCTACGTAATAATTTTTATATGGAATTATAAGGTATTGTCCAAATTCGTCGGTAACGATTTAGAGCAAAACTCTAATAAGAAATACAATTTATGAAATAATTAATATATTATTTAATAATAATTATTCGTAAATTGACTATTTTGAGAAAATAAGCTAACTATATCTGAAATGATTAAAGGCTAAACCTTGAGCAACAAGTTATGGTGGAACTTTTGCTTTTAATACACCTATGACATATGCCTTAGGGTTTGTGTTTTTATTCACTGTTGGTGGGTTGAAAATTTTGTTAGCCCACTCTAAAGGTTATTATGTGCTAGAAAGTTTTATTATTTTAATTAATTAAAATTACTAGCAGGGTTAGAATTCATATTGTATTATATATTTTATATCCTCAGAGATTATACGTAACCAAATATTATAATTATAATATTTATAATATAATCCTTTTGGTAAATGTTAATTTTTATATTAAATAAATAGAGGATTATTCCTTTAATTACGTATATTGTTAAATTTACCATTAATGTAACAGGTGTAATACTAGCAAATGCTAGTTTAGATATAGCTTTCCATGATAGTTACTACGTAGTAGCTCATTTGGGCCTGAACAAATATTGTTCTGCAATTGACTATATGCTGGGAACTATGTTTATAGGTTTTTATTTACTATTTAGTTTTATTTATCTATCAAAACTAGATCACCCCGCCTTGGTCCAATGGACCAAGGCGGGAGAGATCTTGGTCCCCCGTGTGGCATGGACCCTTGGTCCATGCCACACGGGGGAACTAGATGCAAGTCGAAGCTTTAATCTTCTTTTAAATAGTGAAAATAATAAAAATACTGTTTCTATAGATAAATTTCATAGAACAAATATACAATCAGCCGAAAACTGTAAAGAATTCTCAGAGACTATACGTCAGCTATCTAATTTAAATAAAGATTCTAAATTTTATAATTGATTTGCTGGAATTATAGATGGGGATGGTAATTTTGATATTAGAAAATGTTCTTCTAATCAATATAAATTGAAAGCTATAAGAATTAAATTGCATAATAGAGATGTTAGGATTTTGACACGAATTCAAAATTATTTACATATTGGTAGAATTAGATCTGACAAAAACAAACCTTATTCTCTCTATATTGTATCTAATTATGAAGCTATGAAATTGATAGTTGAACAATTAAACGGGTTAGTGCGAATTAAGGTACCAGGGTTTAAAAAATCCTGTGCTTATTTTAATATTGATTACATAGAGCCAGATTATAATATTAAATCTTTTGATCCTTATTTTTCGGGATTAATAGATACAGACGGTTCTATTGTATTTAACTTTTCTAGTAATAGAATTGAATGTAATTTGGAATTTAAATACAATGAATTTACAAAAAAACTTAATTTTGATGATACTATTCCTTATTATAAACCTTATATATTACTTCGGAAGGATAAAAATAAAATAAGAGGTAATGAATATAAATCCATTGCTTTTAAATATCAAACAGTTAAAGGTATGATATACTTGTATGAGTTTTTTATGAAAAATAGATTATATTCTGATTTTAAGTTTTATAGAGTAACAAAAATTAAAGAATTTATTGTGATAAGAGATTATCATAATGAACCAAAATCAAGTTTAGAATTTAAAATATATTCCAATTTTTTATTAGATTGAATACAATATAGGAATCCTTTGTGATCAAAAGTTCCTTTTATTAATAAAATAAGATTAGATTAGATAAAGAGATAGTCCAATATTTTTAAGCACTTTCATTACGTACTATCAATGGGAGCTGTTTTTGCTTTATTTGCCGCTTGATATTTCTGAACACCTAAAGCGGAAGGTTTAACATATAATGATAGAAAAGGACGATTACATTTTTGAGGTTTATTTATTGGGGTTAGAGAAAAATTAGCCCCTAGTTTAGCACTGCTAAACAAAATTTTGTTTGATACTAGAAAAAGCTATTTAAGTTTAAATAAAAATTATTTAAATTATATTAAGGATTATTATAGTATAAATCTATTATGTATTAATTTACATCAATTTAAATTTTATAATTTCTTGTTTAAATTTTTTATACTAACAAATAATGATCCTAATGCTCAATTAGTAGAAGTAAAGAAGTCAGTAAATAATATTACTGACATTCATAAAGCTTCTCAGAGACTTAACACAAAAGACATACAATGACTAATAGGTTTTACTGATGGAGATGGATGCTTAACAATGTATAAAGAGAAAAAATATTTAAATAACTGAAGACATGAATATACTATAGGTTTGAGTATAAAAGATATTAGATTATTATATAAAATAAAAAAAATAATAGGCTGCGGTATAGTTAGAAAATATAATAATGTAGCTATTTTTAGTGTAAAAAAAATTAAACATTTAATTTATAATATTATTCCTATTTTTGATGAATACCCTTTATTAACTGATAAAAAACGTTCAATTTATCTTAATTTTAGAAATAGTTTATTGTCCAAGGCATTAATTAGTAATAGAGCAGATATTACTAATAAAGATATTATTTTTATAAATAAATTACTTGATAATAGTCCTGATAACCTTTATAATACATCAATTGAGGATTTATTTATAAATATTGATAATGTTTTTTTCGATAATTGATTAGTTGGTTTTACAGAAGCTGAAGGTAGTTTCTATTTTATAAAGAAAAAAGTATCCCAAATAGGAGATATTTCTATCTCTGAAACACCGCTTAGAGCTGAATTTAGATTATCTCAAAACAATAATTTTTTTTTATTAAATAAAATTAAAGAAAAACTAAAATTAGCTAGAAAAGTTAGTTTGCAGACAAACTCTTCTAATCATTATTATATAGTAGCTGTATCTACTTCATCTATTCAAAATGTTGTAAATTTTTATACTAACCCCTGTATAGTAAAACTTAAAGGTATAAAATATTTACAATTTATACTTTGGTTAAAAGGAATAAAAAAGATAGTAAGGCATAGTAAAATAAAAATACCTACTAAATATGGTGGAGATTCTTCTTAAAACTTATTATAAGATTGTATGTTAAGACATAGTCCTAACAATTAAGTGATTAATTGCGTATTCATAAATTAATAAAATCTGAATAAATTTTATTCAGATTAAATTTTATTAATATAAGTTTCAAAATGATTGTAATTTAACATTTTTACCTATGCATTTTTTAGGTTTACAAGGTATTTTGCATGCCTTTTATTATATTAATATAATAAATAAATTTCACTAAATTTAGAAATGAATAAAATTTTATTTTAATCTAAAGGTAAAATTATTTAAAATAATTTACTCTAGAGACTATATGTGAAATATCATTTAATTTTTAAATGATAAAGAAATAGTCCTTATTATGGTTATTTCATGTTTTATAAATAAATAATAATTATAATTATTTTTGATGAAACTTACAAATAATTATAATTTATTAGTTAAATATTCTAGTATAATTTCTATTGGTAATAATTTAAATTCTAAGATAAAATTATTAAAAGACAGATTAGTTAAAAAATCAGAATTTATTTATAATAATCCTGTAAACTCTAGAGATGAATTAAGAAAAGATTTATCAAATAAATCTGGTGTTTACATGTGATATAATAATATTAATGGTAAATGTTATATCGGTAGTGGTATTAATTTATATAAAAGAATTAGTAATTATTACTAAAATTCATATTTAAAACGATCTTATCCTATTATAAATGCTATCAATAAATATGGATTAAATTCATTTACATTAATTATATTAGAAATAATAGGGAAAACTAAAGAAGATTCTCGTTTATTTAGGTTAGAAAGAGAAGATTATTATTTATTGACATATTTACCTGAATATAATATATTAGAAAAGGGCACAAGTTCTTTAAATTATAAACATAGTATTAAAGCGAGAGCTAAAATACGATTTGCTGCCTTAAATCGTGATAAAAATACTATAATTTATAGTCCCCAGCCCCTTAGGGGCTGGGGTCAATGTCCCCGCCCCCGCACATGTGCGGGGGCGGGGAGATAGTAAAGAATTTTTACATTATCAAAAGAAAAATAAATTCGGTAATAATAATCCGATGTTTGGTAAGAAGTGATCTGAAGAAAGAAGATTATTAATGAGTCAACCTGTTTACGTTTATGATAGTAATACCTTAAAATTATTATATTCTTTTATTGATATAAAGTCAGCGGTAAAAGAATTAAAAATAGGATATCATACTTTAAAACGTTGTTTATCTACAGGTGAAGTATTTAAAAATAAGATATATAAGAAAGAATCTTTTAACTAATAAATAATAAAATACACATAATATATTTGATGCCTAGAAGAATAGCAGATTATCCCGATGCTTTTGCAGGATGAAATTTAGTTGCTAGTGCTGGTTCTATTTTATCAGTAGTAATGACAGCTTATTTCATTTCATTAATCTGTGATAAATTTGAGGAAGGTAAAGATGTACCTAGAGACGGTTGAGCTAAAGATGAATACTTAGAAGACATCTTAGAATGAACTGATAAAGCCAAATTAAGTAAAAATATAGAATGAAGTGTCAATTCTCCTCCGCATTTCCATACTTTTAATAAATTACCTATACAATCTTAATATTTTGTATATTGTAATATTGTTAAACATAGTCCCCAGCCCCTAAGGGGCTGGGGTCAATGACCCCGCCCCCGCACATGTGCGGGGGCGGGGAGACAGTGTTAAATGTCAAGAAGATTATGGCTACTCGATTCTAACGAGCGGGTAAAGTAAAAAAAAATAATATTTTATTACAAAATATTATTTTTTAAGATTCATTATTTAGATTATTAAGCAAATAATAAAATCGTAGTAATAAGGAGATTAATTTAAAAGGTAAAATAAATATATTTCAATTATATAAATGTTATAATAATTTTATTAATAAAGGTTCGAATCCTTTATCTCTTAGATGCTAATAATATCAATTCTTATTTTATTATTAGCGGTGACTTCAAGCATTCAACCGAATTATAACTATATAGCGGATTATGTGAAGTTAAATCGAATCGTTTTCATCATTTTTATTCTTGGAGCATACCTAGCATATAATATATTAGATATAGATGCATATGGTAGCGGTATAGGAATATATGGTGGCGTTTTCAAAATTACAGTATTGTCACAGGTTTTTGACATAATTTTATTTCTAACAGGAGCTATTGTAACTATTTTAACTTGTTTTGTACCTTATAACTTTAAAGTGTATGATGACAGAGAAATAATGGATTCATTTATGGATAATGATAATGAAAAATATTGAAGAACAACTACATGGTTTTTTACTTCGTATTTTAAAAATTATTATTATAGTAAATTATTAAAATTTTATCCTTATAACGATAAAATAAAAGAATCTAATATTTATACTAAATTAGTAAAAATAGTTAAAAAATTCACGGAAATATTACCAGATTTTAAATTAAATTCGCCTATTTTTTTACAAAACAAATTGCATTTTCCTAAATTAGAAGTTAAAGAATATAGTTTTCTTTTATTATATACTGTACTAGGTGGTTCTTTATTAATATCATCTCAGAATTTAATATCTTTGTATTTATCATTGGAATTACAAAGTTTTACATTGTATATACTATCTGCATCCCAAATTAAATCACTTAAAGGAACTAGTGGTGGTTTAAAATATTTTTTATTAGGTGGACTATCTTCAGGTTTTATTTTATTAGGGTGTAGTTTATTATATGCTTATACAGGAACATTAAATTTAGAACATATCTTTATGATTTATTCTGACACTAATAGTAATTATTTTATTGATCCTTGTTTGATATTATTATTTGCAGGTTTATTATTTAAAATTTCAGCTGCTCCTTTTCATAATTGAGCTCCTGATGTTTATTCTGATGTACCTACTTATAGTACTACTTGATTAATTATTATTGCTAAATTATCAGTTCTAATTTTAATGTTATTATTAGTGCATAATATTCATACTGCATTAAATCTTAATAATTTAAATTCGTTAGATATTTCATGTTCTACTAATTTAAATAATGTATCTTCTAATACATATCTTTTAAATTTAGAATTTGTTAATACTAATATAGAGGATTCTATACCGAATAATATTATATCTTTATTTTTAAATAGTGGAGTTCCTTTTTCATTTTGAAATCCTTCTTACTCTAGTTTAGGTTTGTGAACTAACCTTTTAACACTATCTGCTTTATTTTCTTTAATTATAGGGACAGTTGTAGGTTTAAGCCAATCTAGGATTAAAAGATTATTTGCTTATAGTACAATTACTCATGTAGGGTTTTTATTGTTAGCTTTGTCTTTGAATTCTGTTGCTAGTGTAGATGCATTTATTTTTTACTTAATTCAATATACTGTTACTAATTTAAATTTATTTTTTATATTAGTAGCCTGAGGTTATCTATATAGTAGATATTATTTAGAAAAAGAATTTGTTCCTATTCGGTTTTTACAAATTAATCCTTATTCTTGAAAAGATATTTATTTTGAGCCTACATTATATGATTATGCTGAATTTATTAAAGAGAAACTAGATGAGGAAAGTTGAAAAAGTGCTCATTACTATCCTTCAAAGATTAGAAATGTTGATACAATTTATAATTATTTAATTGTACCTGAAGATATTGAATATTATGATTTTGATGCTGAAGATAGTGAATGAATTTATACTCCTGTTCCTTTTTTAACTAATTTTAAAGGAATGCATTCATCTGACCCTTTTTTAGCTTTTTGTTTAGCTGTTACTATTTTTTCTTTAGCTGGTAAATTATTTGGAATGCCAGCAATATGTTTAAGGATGATTTACATATTAAAAATATAACACTATTTGCGGGAAATATCTGTCTATTTACATAATTTAGATTATGTAAATACCTTATTAGAAGAATCCGCAGGAAATTATAATTCTTTTTTTATAATATCCTCAGAGACTTTACGTGTTACATTTATTGTATAAATGAAGAGAAAGTCCAAAGTAAACTTGTATACAAATTTATTGATTCCCAATTTATTACACAAAAATTATTACAATACTATGCCTATGAATAATAATTATAATAAAAGTAATTTAGTCCCATATTTAGCTGGATTAATTGAGGGTGATGGACATATTTATACTCCATTGAGTTATAGAGATACCAATGGAAAAAAGAATGCACCTTATATTGAAATATGTTTTGATATAAAAGATTTACCATTGTTTACAAAGATTAAAGAAGTATTAGAAGGTGGTTATATAACTATAAGACCTAATAATAAAAGTGGTAGACTTTTTGTAAAGAAAAAAGTTATTCTTTTAAAATTAATTAATTTAATTAATGGACATATGCGTACACCTAAGATTGAGGCTTTACAGAGAATTATTCAATGGTTTAATAATGAAAAAAGTGATTATCAAATAAAATCCTTAGGTTTAGACACATCTTCATTAGAAGATAATAGTTGATTAGCTGGATTTATAGAAGCAGATGGTAATTTTTATTTAAATTGAAAATTAAGCGAGAAATCTTTTAATAAAGATATTATATCCGTAATATACTATTTAAGGTTGAGCCAGAGACAAATTTATAGTCCCCAGCCCCCCCCCCGTTACGGGGGGGCTGGGGTCAATTTCCCCGCGAACCAATATTGGTTCGCGGGGAGATAGTAGAAAAATAGATTCTAACATAAAGGAATCTAATTTTGATATAATGTCGAAAATAAGCATATTTTTAAAAACATCTGTTATGTCTTTAAATAGAAAAAGGATTAATTATGAAGAAAATGCATTTTTAATTAAAACAGATAAAATAATATCAAAAAATATATTATTTTCCTATTTAAATAAATATCCCTTATTTGGTTATAAATATTTTGCTCATGTTAATTTAGGTTTGATACATAACATAATAACTAAATCTGAACATAAAACAAAAACAGGTAAATTAAAATTTTTAGCATATGCCAATATAATGAAATATAATTCAGAAATACATAATTGAGAGCATTTAAATAAATTTTATACGTATTAGTTTACAAAAAGATTCCACCCCTTATTGGGTTTTTTGCCAAACAGCAAGTATTATTAGCAGCTATACAATTGGATTATTATTTTTTATCTATTGTAGCTATTTTCACTAGTGTTATTGGTGCTGCTTATTATTTGAGAATTATTAAATTTATTTATTTTTATGATGATGTTTTTATGCCTTATTATATTAGTAAAAGTTATGAAGAAAATTCGAATAATAATGATTATATAAAAATATCAAAAAAAACAAATTTTCTTGATGAATCTTTGATTCAAGATAATAGTGTAACTATGCTACCTAGTAATAGTTTAAGTTTAGTTATCGCCATTTTAACTAATATTTCATTGTTTTACATATTAAAACCTTATGTTCTAATAAATGCAATACAAATAATTACTATTCCTTTGTTTATAAATTAATACTTAATATTATTCATTTTAGTTGGTGTTATGTATAGTATCATATTCTTATGTATAAATAGATATGTATTTGTTTTAACTCTATACTACTTAACTATATGGGGGGTTATCATATCTCCCATTCTACTTGCATATAATAACAGATGTCTATGAAAGAAGGATTAACTTGTTAATTTATTGTATATTAATATACTTCTTTATTTTTTTAAGTAGAATAAAAATCAGAAATATAATTTTTATTTTTTTTATTATGTAGATATTATATTTATTAATTCATAGTGTTCTTTACCTACCCTTTTATTTAATGTTTAGTTTTTATTAAGTTAAGCATTATTTTTATTTTCCCTTTCATCTTGCATGCATTTTTTACGCGTTTTAAATAAATATAAATAATAGTTTGCATGCAAACTAGCTTTAGCCCCGGCCCCTTCGGGGCCGGGGCTAATTCTTGATACCGTCCCCGGGCCGTTGGCCCGGGGACGGAAACTAGTTCTTATAAAATATATAAAATAAATAAAATTTATAAAATAAATTTTATTTATTTTATATGATCATTCCCGTGGCGAAGCCACGGGGACGTTCACTCCGCCTTGGTCCATAGACCAAGGCGGGAGAGATTTTGATCCCGTGTGGCATGGACCAATGGTCCATGCCACACGGGAACTAGAACGAATATAGGTTAAAACTCCTTTTTTAGGTAGTTTTTTAATATATATGAGATTAGAATAATAACTCAGGTGAGTATAAACGATTATAAATAAAATATGACAAATAATGATAATTTAAATTGACCAATTTTTAATGTCCTTAGTAAACCTAGTCATAGAAATATGATAACATCTATTAATGTAAATGAAGAAATAATAGAAAATTCTTCATCAGCTTACCCACTTGTGGATAAATGTATTATAATAGACAATAGTGAATTTTTATATCCTTTAACATTGAATGATAATATAAATACTAGTAAGAGTAATATACTATTTAATGAAATTATTTCAGATAATTCAGATATAGGATTCATATGTATATTAGTAATAGTAATAAGTATAGGTATTTATTTATTATGTAAATTATTATCTTCTGATGAAGGATTATCAAGAGATTTAAAATGTTTTATTCGTGATGAAAGATTTATAAAAGAACTTTCAGAGCCAGTATATACAAAACCATCAAGATGAGCTTCAGGTGGTTATGATTGTGAACATTGTTGTTGTGGATATGATTGTCGTTGTTGTTGTAAACACAATGATATCAATTGAGATGTATTCGATGGTGGTAAACATTACAGAAGACTCGGAACAGCTGAGGAAGAAGCATTGAGAGCCGAAGAGATAGCTAAAGAAAATGCTAGACATAAGGCCGAAGTAGCAATAAATAGAGCTAAAATAGAAAAAAAAGAAGCTGATGCGAAAGCTAGTTTACTTGAATGAAAAAAAAAAGCCCAAGAAGCTCAGGCTGCCAAAAAAGCTGCAGAGGAAGCAGCATCAGCAAAAACATCAGATGTACCATTGGCGTGAGGATTATATTTTCAAGACGGAGCTAGTCCTTCTTTTGAAGGAATAGTAGACTTGCACAATAGAATTATGTTTTATTTAGTATTTATTTTATTTGGTGTTACATGAGTAATGGTATCTATTATGCGTAATTTTAACAAGAATGAAAATAAATTAGTATATAGATATTTAAATCATGGAACATTGATTGAGCTTATTTGAACAGTAGGACCAGCACTCGTTTTAGTTGCTATTGCTTTTCCAAGTTTTAAATTACTTTATTTAATGGATAATAAACTTTGTCCTTTGTTTGTTTTTACAAATAAAAAAAAAACTCTAATATATGCAAGAACTTATAATTCATTTATTATATTACCCGGTTATAAAGAAACAAATCTAGGTTATAGTATTACATTTAGTTAATTTAATTATTAATAATTAAATTGTATGTATTATTAAATAGATATTGTTCTTACTTTTTATGAATTATATAATTTGCAGGGTATATTTTTTAAAAATATACCCTCAGAGACTAGAAGTAGAAAATTTTACTAGTCCGTAAGCGAACTAGTTATTTTATGGCATAGTCCCTTCTATTAATTTAGAATTTAAGAAAGAAATACATATAATTTATTTTTCTTATCATTATATTTATATGTGTTGTTTATTTTTATATAATGGAATGTTATTATACATAATTAATAATGGTTTATTTTTGAATAATTTGGTAGGGTGTCTTAATTTGCATAAGAATAATTTGATGGTATTAAGTCCTATTTATTCTTACAAATCATTGAGTTACAAGATTGTAATTAAAGAAAAAAAGTATCTGAATTAACAAATAATTTATTAGGATTAGTACCTAAAAATGAAAAAACATATGGGTCAACTCTTGGATTAAGATTATCTAAATCTGTTAGAAATTCTTATTATTTTAATTATACATCTGTGATTTTTAGTCAAATTATTGGTCATTTATTAGGTGATGGTTGTTTAACTATGTCCTGATCAAGTATAAATCCTTTTTTTATTTTTACACAAGCGTCTTTTAGATTTGAATATGTATGATTTGTTTTTGAAAATTTAAAAATTTTATGTAAATCGATGCCTAAGTTAGGAAAATCTAAACGAAATGGTATGGTTTATTATCATATTCAAGTTTATACAAGAAGTTTTTCATTTTTAAAAGAAATATATAATGCTTTTTATTATAAAAATAATGAAAAGCAAGTTATAAAAGTAATTCCAAAGGAAATATATTATTGACTGAATCCTATTGTATTGGCTTATTGAGCAATGGATGACGGGGCAAAAACAACAAGTGGATCTGGGTTTTATTTACATACGAAAGGGTTTGAATTTTTAGATGTTTATTATTTGGTTGGAATTATTCACTATAAATATAACTTAATTTGTACAGTACAAAATCATAAAGGAAGACCTGTAGTATACATTACTGCAATAAGTAAAATCGCTTTTTTCAAGATTATTAAACCTTATTTTCATGATACGATGCTTTATAAATTAAAATAATGTTAATACCATACATTGTATAATTTTTCTTAAATTAAATAGAAAAAGATATTATCTGTTTTTTCTATTTTAGATATATAAATTAAGAGAATATGGAAGTTATTGATCCAGCCATGACAGTGAAAGTAACAGGTCTATTTGGCCTGAAATTATATATATTATATATAATAATAAATACCTATAATAATCTTAATAATATATGTTATTTGATTCATACCCCCCGTCCCTTCGGGACGGGGGGTATGATCCATCCCTGAGGCAGCGAACCAGGGATGGTAGGTGAGAAGAATAAATATTATAACTATTTTAAAAATTTTCAATTTCGAAAATTTCATACTAATTTTGTAAAAGCAAAGAATCGTATAGGACCTCATGATAAAGATATTATTTCCCTCATAATAGGTTTATTATTAGGGGATGGTCATTGTAATAAAAGAATTATAGAAGGTTGTAGAATATGTATACGACAAAGTAGTATTCATAAAGAATATTTATTTTGGTTATATGAATTTTTCTTTATAAGAGGGTATTGTTCTAATTTAAAACCTAGATTATATACACGAAAACTTAAAAAGTATAGTAATGTTTATACTGGTTATGAATTTAATACTTATACTTTTAGAAGTTTTAATTGAATATATAAACTTTTTTATCGTAAGGGTAAGAAAAGAATAAATAAAAAATTAGAAAATTATATTACTTCCTTATCTTTAGCAGTATGAATAATGGATGATGGAGGATGAACTGGATATGGTGTAAGAATTAGTACTAATGCTTTTAGTTATGAAGAAATTGTTATACTTAGTGAAATATTAGATAGAAAATTTGAATTAAAATGTAGTATTCAAAAATTATCTAAACCTAAGAACAATAATGAAAATTTAATTTATACCGATAAATATTCAATATATATTAAATCTACATCTGTACCTTTACTTAGAAAATTAGTATTACCCTATTTACACTCTAGTATGCTTTATAAAATTGGGTTATAGTAATTATAATATTTAAGTTTTATTAATAAATTTGATTATATTATATATCTATTAGAGTATATATTATATAAGCAGAAATATATATAATAGTCGTGAAAGCAACATTGAAAAGTCTAAATGTACTCTTGCTCTGTAGGGATAGGGGTACATTCTTAATACGTCCCAAAATTATAATTATTATTTATGATAATTATAATTTGATAAATAACGGTAATGAGAATTAAGTGTCTTTCTAAAAGTCCGACGGGATTTTTAAAGGTTATAAAAAATATTAGACTTTATTTTAAATTTAAAAAATGGTTTAAAATACAAATAATATACATGAACATATATTTTTATATTTTATAATTCTTTGGCGATGCAAGTGAAAACAGTCAATGACTTTATTCGAAATAAGGTTTAAGGTATTAATACTACGTAGTAATGATTTGAATAAATAAGTTAAAGACTGTCAGTATAATGTTTATTTTTCTATTTATATTGGAACAGACTGGGTCACTTGTGGATATTTGAAAAAAAAAATCAAATGTTGAATGTACAGTCGGAACATAATTATTTATACTTTAGAATAATTAAGTTTGCATCAGTGATATTGAGAGTACGAGTACGCTGATTTTTTAAATGAAGAAAATGAAACAATTAATTTTGATTCTTATATGAAAGATGAAACTAGCTTGGAAAAAGGTGAACTTAGAATGTTGGAGGTAGATAACCCCGTTGTGTTACCAGTAGATACACACATAAGATTTATTATAACAGGTGCTGATGTTTTACATGATTGAGCTATGCCTTCATTAGGTATTAAAGTAGATGCTGCTCCTGGTCGACTAAATCAAGCATCAGTTATAATAGAAAGAACTGGTCATTTTTATGGACAATGTTCCGAAATTTGCGGTGTACTTCACTCTTCTATGCCTATTAAAATAGAAGCAGTTCAAGTTGAAAAATTTTTTTCTTGATTATTAGAACAGTAATATAAAATTTATTTAT